>Ga0180430_10001255_pt1 | contig 25309 bp, 19 predicted proteins | sample SS_ome_9_FD_132999 | JGI IMG/M metagenome (GOLD analysis project Ga0180430, IMG submission 132999) | Hypersaline lake sediment archaeal communities from the Salton Sea, California, USA - SS_1_S_2 metaG | ecosystem: Environmental > Aquatic > Non-marine Saline and Alkaline > Hypersaline >... | reverse complement strand
CTGGCAAAGGAGCGGGCCAGGCCCAGGGCCAGCCGGGCGTTGAAGGTCGCGTCGCCCGCTTCTTCCGCGTAGCTGGAGGCAAACTCGAAAACGCGGAGCGAGGTGTGGGCGATGCGCCGCCGCACCGGTGCGTCGAAGACCTGGAGGCGCTGGCAGGAAACGAGAAAGACCGACATGTCCTGGGCGTAGTCCATGAGCCGCGAGCGGTGCAGGTCGATGAGGTGCACCTGGTCGGCCTCCAGGTCGTAGATCACGTTGTCCACGTTGAAGTCGCCGTGCCCCAGCACCGAGAAGGGCGGCTCGAGGGTCTTTTCGAGCTTCTTTGCCCGCTTCATCAGCGACTCGAAGGACGGGGCCTCCAGCCCGCCGATGGCGCCGCCGCCCTGCCGGAACCGCGGGTGCACGGTGTAGACGTCTTCGATGCGCGAGGAGAGCTGGTCGATGAACTTGGCCGGCTTCGATTTCTTCTTCCGCGTCTGGTTCCAGATGCGGGTCAGGGTGCGGAACAGGCAGTCGAGGGCCGGATCGAGGTCGATCCGCCGCCCGGTGAGCAGCAGCGACTCCAGCGTGTTCCCCGGCAGGTACTCCACGAGCAGGGAGGCGTGCTCCTTGCCCTCGTGGAAGGCGTGGATCTTCGGCGCCATGCCGGGCATGATCTCGTGCCAGTGTTCGATGCACCCCTTCTCTTCGAGCAGCTTCTTCTTGCGGCCGGACTTGAAGATGATCGAGCGGTCGCCGGCCGACCCGTCGCGCACCTCGTCGATGCGGCAGCCGGAGCGGGTCTCGCCGATGGCCCGCAGGGTGACCTCGTCGGCGTGGTCCTCGAGCTTGCCGGCCTCCAGCGAGTGCTCCAGCTCGTGGAAGTGTTCGATCTTGATCCGCTCGCCGAGGGAGGCGCTGATGATCGCCTCGCCGATGTTCTGCAGGGCGTCGCCCATGCGTTCGAAATAGTGGTGGATGAAGATCAGCGTCACCTGGCCCTGGACGTCCTTCCCGTTCCGCATCTGGTCGAGGCAGGCCTCGAAGCTGCTGTCGTAGATATGGTCCATCTCGACCTCGACGCGGCAGACGGCGAGAGCCTTTTCCACGTCCATCCTGAACAGGGCCTTCTCCACCAGGTCGAGACCGCCGGCCACCAGGTCGAGCAGCGGCTGAAAGTCGTTCTCCGCCAGCAGGCCGGGCTGCTCGATATGGGACACCTGGTCGGCGATGTCCTCGCAGAAATCGGAGATCCGCTCGAGGTTGGTGGCCACCACGTTGATCGAACGCAGCAGGTCCACCGGTGGGCCATCGTCGCCGAAATCCTCGGCCGCGGCGGTGTAGCATTTGCGGTGGATGATCCGTTTGAGGTTGTCGATGTAGTCGTCGCCGGCGACGATCTTTTCGAAGGCGGAGGGCGAGGGCTTGCGCAGGTAGGCGCCGATCCGCTTGAGCTGTTTGCGGACCTCGAGGATCTGGAACTGGAGGTTTTCCTCCACGCCGATTCGGGACAGGCGTTTCGGCATCAGTCGTGCTTGCCGTTGATCTGCAGCCGGCCGCTGCCGTTCTCGGCATGGCCGTTGCTGTCCTTCCAGCTGAACTTGATCGTCAGCCTGGCGCGGTCCTCTTTCCGGCTGGCCCGGACCTCGAAATTGACCAGGCCCTGGGGTTTGAGGACGATCTCGCCGTCCTCGTTGCTGAACGTGAGCTGGCCCGTGCTGAAGCCGTTGTTCAGCGCTTCCAGGTACCGTTCGATCGACAGGCGGTCCTGGAGGGACTCGTGCCGGAAGTCCCCGTGCTGTTCCTTCATGTCCTCCTCGCTCCGTCAGGCGTTGCGCGCCCGTAGCCCCGCAACCGTGGATGGGGTGGGATTCAGTCAGTGGAGATCGTCAGGTCCGACCCGGAAGCCGTTCTCCACTTGAGTTCGAATTCGATGCTCTCGTCCTGGTCCCGGGATGACGCCTTCACCGACACGTCCAGTTGCGGCGTGGGCTTGAGCTCGATGGCTTCCTCGCCCTGCCGTACCTGGATTGAGCCGCGCTTCAGGCCGGCCACGATGGCTTCGAAATAGGAAATCGCTTCTTCCCGAAGCATCACGCTCTTGAATTTCACCCTGGCCTTCTTGTCCTTGCGCTTCTTGTCCTTGCGTTTCTTTTCCTTCTTGTCCTTCTTCCCGTGCTTTTCAGCGCTTTTCGGCCCCGGCTCCTTGCCACTGGGCAGGAGCTCGTCGAGCACGGCGCTGGAACCGGTATCTGCAGGTTTATCGCTGGTCATCGTTCTCTCTTGGGCCTTCACCTTCTTCGTGGATTCTGCTGTTTCAACGCCCTTCCCGGGGTCGGCGGGAGGGGCGGCAGGCTTCTTCGCGGTTGCTTTTTTCACGGCTTTTTTCTTCTCTGAGCCGGCGCTGCCAACGGTTTTCGCCACCTTTTTCCGTCCGGTCTTCTTCGCAACTTTTTTGGCGGCGGTCTTGCCAGTCTTGACTTTCTTTACCACGGCTTTTTTACCGGAACGGCCCCGGCCGTGGCTGGATGCTTTCTTCTTCCCGCCTGGCGTGCTTTTCGCGGTTTTGCTCTTTGCCATTGCGACCTCGGGGGTAAGTGACGGCTGTCAAGTATGTCAAGAACGAATGATGACACTATTAAGGACTAAGGTACATATGGTTCATCCCCCCTATCGTCAAGACGTTTCGCCATTATTAACAGAAATTTAACAATGGGATTTCGTGTTTTCAGGCCACGGCGGGTCGGGGGTCGAGGAAGGTGGTCATTTCGAAGACCGTGGCGGCGTCGAACGTCTTGACGTAGGGGTAGTCGGTGCTCTTGCCCAGCACATGGCCGCGGGGGTCGAAGGTCACCACCGCGGCGCCATGGCCTTCCAGGCCCTCGCTGCGCCGGGTGTTGATATCCACCGAGGCGTCGCAGGCGAAATTGAGCACGCCGTGCCGCAGCGTGAGCTGCTGGCCGCGCAGGACATTGCGGTGGCCGTGGACGATGGCGTAGATCCCGGCGCGATTGAGGTCCCGGGCGCCGAACCCGGTGAAGGGGAAGTTGTGGTCGCGGTACTTGGTGCGGAAGCAGTTGCCCAGCGGGCCGTGGTAGAGCCCGAAGAGGTCTTCCCGCACCAGGGTGCGGAACTGGCGGTTCAGGCGTTCAACGCCGGCGCGACGGATGGCGGTGCTGATGATGTCGTCCACCCCGGCGTGGATGAAGAGGAACGAGCCGGAGCGCAGGGCGAGCTGCATCTCGTCGAAGAACCAGCCGAACTCGCCGCCGCCGGTGAACAGCTCCCGGCCCTTGCGCACGGCCTCCAGGGTGGCGGCCAGGCTGATGCCCGCCTCGGCCAACCCCTGCTTCAGCTGGGCCGTCTTGGCCTGCATGCGCACCAGCTCCAGCTCGATCTTCCCTTCGGGGATCAGCCCCTCCACAGCGGTGGGGAACCGCTCGTACCAGTCATTCCCCGGGAAGAGCCGCAGTTCCGCCTCGCGCTCGGTGACCGTGGGCCGGATGGCGTCGACCCCGCCCAGCTCGCCGCAGAGCTCGCGGATCAGGCCGATGCACTTGGTGCCCATGCGGGCGAAGAAGTGGGACATCATCGGGTCCCGGCGCTCGGCGCAGGTCAGGCCGAGCAGCACGCGCAGGTCGTGGTTGCCGGCCAGCAGGTCCACCGTGGCGCCGCTGTCCATCAGCCGGCGGATGGCCCGCAGCAGCCGGAAGTTCGAAGGCCCCTTGTCCAGGCAGTCGCCGCCGATGACGAAGCGGGCGTTCTCGCCGCCGGGCAGCAGGCCCAGGCCCTGCCGCCGGTCCCCGGTGCGCACGACGTGCCCGGTGGCCTCGAGGGAGCGGAGAAAGGCGTTGGCGTCGGCGTGCAGGTCGCAGAAGAAGTGGATCACTTCATCGGGCCAGACCCAGGGCTTGCGGCCGGCTTCGTCGCGGATCTCTTCACGGGAGATATCGTAATCGTCGCCGGAGAGGTCACGCAGGCGGCGGGTGTCGAACTTGGGCCACACCTCGCGCTCCGTGGGAATGGCGCCCGGCTCGGCATTGCCGCGCCGGGCCAACCCGTCGCCGGCGGTGATCACCAGTGTTGCCCTGTTCTTTTCTTTCCGGCTGCTCGTGCCCATCTATCGAATCTCCGTAGCTTTCAGTTATCGAACCTTCCACTGGCCGGCGACCCGCTTCCAGCGGCCGTCGTCCAATCGCTCCAGCACCACCGGCCGGCAGTGATGCATCGAGAGCTTCGGCGCCTCGTCGAGATCGAGCACCCCGAGGTGCACCGCGGCGTGCCTGAAGGTGCCGCCGTGGCCCACGAAGAGCCGCACCGTGTCGCCGTCGGCCTCGCCGGCCAGCTCGGCCATGCGCTCCTCGACCTTCCGTGCGGCCCGTTCCCCGGCCTCGTAGAGCGATTCGGCCCCGGGCAGCGGCAGCCGGAACTTGCTCTTCGACTTCCAGCCCCGCGGCAGCTCGTCGCAGCGGGGGTCGCCTTCCACCACCGACCGGATCTGGCCCATGGTCAGGTTGGCGGCGCTGCCCACGCTCCGCTCCGCGAGCTCCATGAAGGGGGTGACCCGGAACGCGCCTCCGAGCCTCGTGGCGAAGACCCTCGTGGAGAGGGTTGCCGTCTGCCACGCCCGGAGAATCGTCGAACTGTCCACCACCCGGTCCACCCGCCATCCCTCCCGGTGGGCGATTTCCAGCAGGCTGCCGGCGCCTCGCCGGGCCTGTGCCTCTCCAGCAGGGGTCAACGGGTACGGCTGGTGCGCGCCGGGCGTGTCCGGGGCCTGCTGGTATTGTCCATGTCGCATCAACGCCGCAAAAAACCTTGGCATCAAGTGCTCCAATCCATCGCCGGCCCCGTCGGCCTGTTGCGCAGCGCACATGTCCGCGCCGCACGAGGAGAATGTAATGTTCTTCTGTGAGGGTTATTAATGATTCTTGTTAATATTACATGAGCTTTCGGCGGCCGGTCAACAGCCCGCGTTGCAAAAAATGGTCACTTTTCAGGTGACTGAAATAGTGTTACATTCTGATCAACGGACGATCAACGGCACTTTCCGGCCCCAAGGAGATTCGAGATGAAGCGGACCTGCCTCGCGCTTTTCTTCGCGCTGCTCTTCGCCGCTGCCGGCTGTGGCGAACGGGCCGATCCGGGCCTCATCGAGGCCAATGGCTACGTGGAAGCCACGGAGGTGCGCCTGTCGGCGAAAGTGGGCGGCACGCTGGTGATCTACGCCCTCGATGAGGGCGACCGTGTGGAGGCCGGCGCCGAGGTGGCCAAAGTGGATACCGTGGACCTCGAATTGCAGCTCGACTCGGCCCGTGCCGGGCGCGACCTCGCCGGGGCGGAACTGCGGCTCAAACGGAGCGGCTACCAGCAGGAGGACATCGCCGCCGCCCGCGCCGAGCGTGGACGGGCCGAGGCCGATCTTGCCGCGGCGCAACGAGATCTGGACCGCTTCCAGGGCCTGCTCGACGTGGGCAGCGGGACGGAGAAGGCCCGCGACGACGCCCGGGCCCGGCGCGACGTGGCGGAGCAGGTGACCGAAGCCGCCCGTCAGCGGCTGGCCAAGCTGGAGGCCGGCTTCCGGCCCGAGGAGATCCAGGCCGCCGAGGCGCGGGTGGCCGAAGCCGAGGCACGCACCGCCATTCTCGAGCAGCAGATCAGGGACGCCACGGTGACCAGCCCGGTCTCCGGCGTGGTCACCGAGTCGCTGGTGGAGCAGGGGGAACTGATCCCCGCGGGGACCGTGCTGGCCGTGGTCACCGACCTCTCCGATGCCTGGCTCACCGCCTACATCCCCGAACCCGACCTGGGCCGCATCCGCATCGGCCAGGAGGCGGAGGTGGTCACCGACGACGGGCAGCGCCGTCAGGGCGCGGTCTCCTGGATCAACCCCCGGGCGGAGTTCACGCCGAAGAACGTGCAGACCCGCGACGAGCGGGTCAAGCTGGTCTACCGCATCCGGGTGCGCCTGGACAACGGCGACGGCCTGTTCAAACCGGGGATGCCGGCCCGGGCCCGGCTGCGGGCGGCGGAGGGCGGGGCGTGAGCGGCGGCGGGCCGATCCTCAGCTTCAGCGGCATGAGCAAGGCCTACGACGGCGTCACCGCCGTGGACCGGCTCGACCTCGCCGTGGCGCCGGGTGAGATGTTCGGCCTCATCGGTCCGGACGGCGCGGGCAAGACCACCAGCCTGCGCGTGGGCCTGGGGCTGCTTCGGCCCGATGGCGGCACGGTGAGCACCTGCGGCCTCACCCCCCATCGCCGGCGGCACCGGCTGGCCGGGCGTGTGGGCTACCTCTCCCAGCGGTTCTCCCTCTATGGCGACCTTTCGGTGGACGAGAACGTGGGTTTTTTTGCCGCGATCCACGGGGTGCGGGGCTGGAGGAGGCGGCGCGACGAGCTGCTCGACCTCGTACGGCTCACTCCCTTCCGCTCCCGCCAGGCCCAGCGGCTCTCCGGCGGGATGAAGCAGAAACTGGCCCTGGCCTGCACGCTGATCCACCGGCCGGAGCTGCTGGTGCTCGACGAACCCACCACCGGCGTCGACCCGGTCTCGCGGCGCGACTTCTGGCGGCTGCTGGTTCAGCTGCAGGGGGAGGGCCTGACCGTGGTGATGACCACCCCGTACCTCGATGAGGCGGAACGCTGCCAGCGGGTGGGCCTGATGCACCGCGGGCGCCTGCTGACCAGCGGCGATCCGCGCGAGCTGCGGCGGTCATCGACTGCTGAGATCGTGGAGGTGGTCGCCCGACCGGCGCGCGAAGCCGCCGGCCTGCTCTCCCGGCACCCGGCCGTGAGGCGGGTGGAAACCTTCGGCGAGCGCCTGCACGCTTCGCTGAGGGGCGGGGCCTCCGGCGGCGCCGCGGCGGCCGCGACCGAGCTGGCCTCGGCCCTCTCCGGCGCCGGCCTGGAGCTGCTCTCCTGCCGGCCGGTCCGGCCCTCGCTGGAGGATCTCTTCATCACCATGATTCGCACGGCCGATGAAACGGAGGTTCACTGATGCCGTTCACAGCAGCAACGGGAATGGCGGTACTTTTCGCCCTCTGTGCCGCGGTCCCGGGGCCGGGCGCACCGGCCCGCGGCGCGGACGACAGCGGCAACCCGCCGGTCCGGCTCACCCTCGAGCAGGCCCTGGCCCTGGCCGAGGAGCAGTCGCCCGAGCTTGCGGAATACCGTGCGCTGCTCAGGGCCGGGGAAGCGGGGGAGGCGCTGGCCCGGGCGTCGAGGATGCCCGACCTGGACGTTTCGGCGCGGGCCTCCAAACTCTCCGACGTGCCCGAATACGCCGTGACCCAGCCCGACGGTTCGCGGGAGGTGATTTTTCCGAACATCCCCGAGCGCTACGGTGCGGCGATCGATCTGCGGGTACCGCTCTATACCGGCGGCCGGATCCGCTGGGAGCGCACCGCCGCCGAGTGGCGCACCGCGGCCGCCGGCGGAGACCTCGCCGCGGCCGCCGCGGACCTCCGCCTGCGGGTCACCGACGCCTATTGCCGGGTGGTGCTCGCCGGCGAGGAGGAGAAGGTCTACGCCGGCGCCATCGAGGCCTTCGAGGCCCACATCGCCGACGTGGAGCAGCGCATGCGCTTCGGCCTGGCGGCACGCAACGACCTGCTGGCCGTGCAGGTGCAGCGCGACCGCGCCCACCTGGCCCGGCTGGAGGCGGCTCGTGACCGGGCGGTGGCGGCGGCTGCCCTGGTGCGGCGGCTCGGGTTGGCGCCGGGCTCGGCAATCGAAGTGGCGCCCCTTCCGGACAGCGCCGGAGGCGACGGCGCCGGGCTGTCGCCGCTCATCGACGAGGCGCTGGCGGCCCGGCCGGAACGCGCGGCCCTGGCCGCACGGGTCGAGGCGGCGAAGGCCGCGACGGAGCGGGAGCGCGCCGAACGGCTGCCGGTGATCAGCGCCGGGGCGGGGTATGAGTATTCACGCCCGAACATGCTCATCATCCCGCCGGTGGACGAGTTCAACGACACCTGGGACCTCTCGCTCAACCTGACCTACCGTTTCTGGGATGGCGGCAAGCGCCGGGCCCGCATCGAGCGCGCGGAGCGCGAGGCCGAGGCCGTGGAGCGGCGGCTCGAGACCTTCGACCGCACTGTCGGCGAGCAGGTCACCGCCGCGTGGCACGACCTGTCGGCGGCCCGTGCCGCGGTGCCGGTGTCCGGCACCGGGCTCGCCTCGGCCGAGGAGAACCTCAAGGTGGCCGGCGACCGCTACCGCGAGGGGTTGCTCGCCTCCTCCGAGCTGCTCGACGCCGAGGTGGCCCTGCTCGAAGCCGGCCTGGCCTGCAGCGCGGCGGCGATTCGGGTCCGGCTCGCCGAGGCCCGCCTGGAAAGGGTGCTGGGGCGATGACCCGGGAGACGAACACGGTGGTGGAGGTCCGCGGCCTGACCCGCCGCTTCGGGAGCTTCACCGCGGTGGACGAGGTCACCTTCTCCGTCGGGCGCGGCGAGATCTTCGGCTTCCTCGGCTCGAACGGCGCGGGCAAGACCACGGTGATCCGCATGCTCTGCGGACTGCTCGCCCCCAGCGGGGGCGAGGCCCGGGTGCTGGGCATCGACGTGGCCGCGCGGCCCGAGGCGGTGAAGCGCCGCATCGGGTACATGAGCCAGCGCTTCAGCCTTTACGAGGACCTCTCGGTGGGCCAGAACATCCGCTTTTTTGGCGGCGTCTACGGGCTGGATGCCGCCCGCGCGAAGGAGCGGCAGGCCTGGGCCCTGGACCTCGCCGGGCTGCGGGGCCGGGAGGGGCGGACGACCCGCGACCTGCCGGGCGGCTGGAAACAGCGCCTGGCCCTGGCCTGCGCCCTGCTGCACGAACCGGAGATCGTTTTCCTCGACGAGCCCACCGGCGGCGTGGACCCCATCTCCCGCCGTGAGTTCTGGACCGTGATCGAAGACCTGGCCGCCGGCGGCACGACGATCTTCGTCACCACCCACTACATGGATGAGGCCGAGCACTGTGGGCGGCTCGCCCTGATGCATGCCGGCCGGCTCATCGCCCTGGGCGCGGTGAGCGAGCTGAAAGGGGCTTTCGGCGGGGAGGCGGTGATCGAGATCACCTGCCCCGACGTTCGTGCGGCCATCGGCCTGCTCGAGGGCCAGCCCTGGGTCCGTGACGCGACGCCCTTCGGCAGCCAGCTGCACCTGGTGGCCGCCGACGAGCCGGGCGTGGCGGATCGGGTCGTGAGGCTGCTCCGCGACGGCGGCCTGGAGGGGGTGGCGGCCGAGCGGATCGTCCCCTCGCTGGAGGACGTCTTCATCAAGGCCATCGAAAGCGAGGAGCAGGGCGGGCGATGAGGAAGATCTGGGCCATGGCGCTGAAGGAGATGCGGCAGATCGGGCGCGACCCGCTCTTCCTGCTCATGCTGCTCGGCCTGCCGGCGTTCATGCTCGCCGTTTTCGGCTACGCGGTCAGCTTCGACGTCTGGGACCTGCCGTTGAGCGTGGAGGACCGGGACATGGGCCCGGAGAGCCGCCGGCTGCAGGCCGCCTTTTTCAATTCCGGCCGCTTCGCCCGGGCGCCCGGCCCGCCGGCGCCGGGTGAGTTCCACGAGCTGTTCCAGCAGGGCGGCGCCCGGGCCGCCCTCGTCATTCCCGAAACGTTCGGCAAAGCGCTGGCCGCGGGGCGGAGCGCGCCGGTGCAGCTGCTCTTCGACGGCACCGACGCCAACACCGCCAGCACGGCCATCGGCTACGCCACGGCCCTGGTGCAGACCTGGAACGCCGAACGGCTGGAGCGGGCCCTGCGCGCCGCGGGCGGCGGCGCCTCCGGCGGGCTCATCGGTGTCGAGCCCCGGGTGTGGTACAACCCGCAGCTCGAGTCCTCGCACTTCCTCGTCCCCGGCCTGATGGGGTTCATCCTCATGATCACCGCCGTGCTTTCCACCGCGCTCTCCGTGGTGCGCGAGAAGGAGCGGGGCACCATGGAGCAGCTCGCCGTGGCCCCGCTGCGCACGGTGCAGGTGCTCGCGGGCAAGACCCTGCCCTACCTCGTCATCTCGCTGGTGGCCACGGCGATTATCGTCGTCGCCGCGAGGGTGCTCTTCGGCGTGACGGTGCGCGGCTCGTACGCCGACCTCTTCATCGCCACCGTGCTCTACCTTCTCGGCGGCTTCTGCCTCGGCCTGCTCATCTCCACCATCGCCAGCACCCAGGCGGTGGCCTTCCAGATTGGCATCCTCATCTCCATGCTGCCCACCCTGCTCCTCTCCGGATTCATTTTCCCCATCCGCAACATGCCGCTGGTTCTGCAGTGGCTTTCCTACCTCGTGCCCGCCCGCTACTACCTCGAGATCCTTCGCGGGATCATGCTCAAGGGCACGACACTCGCCCCCTATCGTGACCAGGTCGGGGCGATGATCCTCTTCGCTCTCGTGCTGCTGGCCCTGGCCTCCATCCGCTTTGCCAGGAAGGGGGTGTGAGATGGGCGCCCTGCTGGCCATGATCCGCAAGGAGTTCCAGCAGCTGTTCCGCGACCCGGTGATGCTGCGCATGGCGCTCATCGCACCCGCGGTCCAACTGCTGGCCCTGGGCTACGCGGCCAACCTCGACGTGGACCGCATCCCCCTGGTGCTCCTCGACCACGACCGCAGCGCGGAGAGCCGCCGGCTGGTCGAGGGCTTCACCGGTTCGGGCTACTTCGAGCTGGTCGGCACGGCGGACGGCCCCGCGGCGCTGGAGCCCTGGTTCGTCTCCGGCCGGGCCCAGGTCGGCCTGGTCATCAGCCGCGGTTTCGGCGAGGCGCTGGCCGGCGGTCGCCGGACCACGGTGCAGGTGATTGCCGACGGCAGCGAGACCACCTCGGCTTCGCTCGGCCTGGCCTACGCCGCACAGATCGCGGCCCGCCGCAACATCGAGTTGCTGGAGCGGCGCCGGGGCGGCCCGGCGCGGCGCGGCGCCGCGGCGGGCGGCGCCGAGGTCGTGCCCCGGGTCTGGTACAACCCGGACCTCAGGAGCCGCTGGTTCTACGTGCCGGCGGTGCTGGCCATGGTGCTCATGCTGATCACGATGATCCTCTCCTCCATGGGCGTGGTGCGCGAGAAGGAGATCGGCACCATGGAGCAGCTGATCGTCACCCCGCTCGGCGGCTGGCAGATCATCGCCGGCAAGCTGCTGCCCTTTGCCATCATCGGCCTGGTGGACCTCTTCCTCGTCATCGGCATCGCCGTGGGCTGGTTCCGGGTGCCGCTGCGCGGGTCGCTGCTCCTCCTCGTCGGCCTGACCCTGCTCTTCGTCATCAACACCCTCGGCCTGGGCCTGCTCGTCTCCACCCTGGTGCGCACCCAGCAGCAGGCGATGATGGCCTCGGCCTTCCTGGTCATGATGCCGATGATCTACCTTTCGGGGCTGCTCTTCCCCATCGACAACATGCCGCCCTTCCTGCAGCTGGTCAGCCGCCTGATCCCGCTGCGCTACTACTCGGAGATCCTCCGCGGCATCTTTCTCAAGGGAGCGGGCATCGGGGCGCTCTGGCCCCAGGCCGCGGCACTGGCCGGTCTCGGCGTGCTGTTTCTCACCCTCGCCTCGCTGCGCTTCAGCAAACAGCTGGATTGAGTGTAAATACCCCTTGCCCTCTGTCAGCAGAAGAGTATAATTCGGCCCCGTCCCGGCGGACCGGGCCCGTGCGATGGGCAAATCAGGCGCCGGCCATACGAGGTGGAGCAGATGATCAAGAAACAGGCTCTCGAATACCATTCCCGCGGCAGGCACGGCAAGATCCAGGTCACGCCGACCAAGCCGTGCATGACCCAGCGCGACCTCTCCCTGGCCTACAGCCCCGGCGTGGCGGTGCCCTGCCTGGAGATCGAGAAGAACCCCGAGGACGCCTACCTCTACACCGCCAAGGGCAACCTGGTGGCCGTGCTTTCCAACGGCACCGCGGTGCTCGGCCTGGGCAACATCGGCGCCCTGGCCGGCAAGCCGGTGATGGAGGGCAAGGGCGTGCTCTTCAAGCGTTTCGCCGATGTCGACGTTTTCGACATCGAGCTGGACACCCTCGACCCGCAGGAGATCATCCGCACCTGCCAGCTGCTCGAGCCGACCTTCGGCGGCATCAATCTCGAGGACATCAAGGCGCCGGACTGCTTCCTCATCGAGGAGACGCTGAAGAAGACGATGAACATCCCCGTCTTCCACGACGACCAGCACGGCACGGCCATCATCTCCGGCGCGGCGCTGGTCAACGCCGCCGAGCTGGTGGGCAAGAACCTCGCGGAGATGCGCGTGGCCTGCAACGGGGCCGGCGCCGCCGGCATCGCCTGCGCCAACTTCTACGTCTCCCTCGGCGTCAAGCTGGAAAACATCCTGATGTGCGACACCAAGGGGGTGATCCACGCCGGCCGCGAGGACATGGACCCGGGACACGAGCGCTACAACAAGTACAAGGCCCGTTTCGCCGTGGAGACCGACCGCCGCACCCTGGCCGAAGCGATGGAGGGGGCCGACGTCTTCTGCGGCGTCTCGGTGGCCGACGTGGTGACCCGCGAGATGGTGCAGTCCATGGCCGCCGACCCCATCGTCTTCGCCATGGCCAATCCCGACCCGGAGATCACCTACCCCGAGGCCGTCGCCGCCCGGGCCGACGTGATCATGGCCACCGGCCGCAGCGACTTCCCCAACCAGGTGAACAACGTGCTCGGCTTCCCCTTCATCTTCCGCGGCGCCCTCGATGTGCGCTCGCGGGCGATCAACGAGGAGATGAAGGTCGCCGCCGCCCGGGCCCTGGCCAGGCTGGCCAAGGAGGACGTGCCCGACGAGGTCTGCCGGGCCTACGGCGTGGACCAGCTGCGCTACGGCCGCGAGTACCTCATCCCCAAGCCCTTCGACCCCCGGGTGCTCATCTGGGAGACGGTGGCCGTGGCCCGCGCCGCCTGCGAGACCGGCGTGGCCCAGAAGCCCATCGAGGACTGGGAGGCCTACCGCAACGCCCTGGAGAGCCGCCTCGGCCCGGGCCACCGCTTCATGCGCCAGCTCATCGGCAAGGCCCGCTCGGCAAAGACGAAGAAGCGCATCGCCTTCTCCGAGGGTGACGACCCGAAGATCCTCCGCGCCGCACACCAGGTGGTGGAGGAGGGCATCGCCAGCCCGGTGCTGCTGGGCAACGAGCAGGCGATCCGTGCCCGCATCGACGAACTGGGCCTCGAGCTGCTCAAGGACGCCGAGATCGTCGACCCGCTGACCTTCCCCAAGCGGGAGGAGTACATCGAGACCTTCTATCAAAACCGCCAGCGCAAGGGCCTGAGCCGCAGCGAGGCGGCGAAAATGATGGCCAACCGCCGCTACTTCGCGCCGATGATGGTGCTGGCCAACGACGCCGACGCCATGGTGGGCGGCATGACCGGCCACTACCCCGAGGTGATCCGTCCGGCGCTGCAGGTGGTCAAGGGGCCGATGGGCGTCAAGCTCGTCAGCGGCACCTACGTGATGATCTTCGAAGACCGCCTGCTGCTCTTCTCCGACACCACGGTGAACATCGAGCCCGACGCCGAGCAGCTGGCCGAACTGGCCGAGCTGGCCGCCCTGGTGGCGCGGGACCTCGACATCGAGCCGCGGGTGGCCCTGCTCTCCTTCTCCAACTTCGGCTCGGCGCCGCACCCCGCCTCGGCGAAGGTTCGCCGGGCCCGCGAGATCCTCGCCGGGCGCTGCCCCGACCTGCTCGCCGACGGCGAGATGCAGGCCGACACGGCCATCGACCCGGCCATCGCCGAGGAGTTCTTCCCCTTCTCCAGGATCAGGGGCGACGCCACGGTGCTGCTCTTCCCCGACCTGGCCTCGGGCAACATCGCCTACAAGCTGCTGCGCAAGCTGGGCGGGGCGCACACCGTGGGCCCGATCCTCGCCGGGATGAAGCTGCCGATCCACGTACTGCAGAAGGGCTGCGAGGTGGAGGAGGTGGTGAGCATCGCCGCCCTGGCCGCCATCGACGCCGAGAGGCACCCCCACGGGACGCGGAAGTGACGGGGGGTGATTTGGCGTTGGGGACCGCCCCTCAGGGCAGGTACGAAGGGGCCTGGTAGAGGTTGCCCAGGGCGATCCGCGCCCCAGCGATGTAGTCCCCCTCCTCGAAGACGAGGAAACTCTTGTCCGGCACCAGGGTCAATTCGTCCCCGTCGTAGTTCCAGGTCTTGACATAGGCCGGGTTGTCGGGATGGGGCCCGGGCGCGGTGAGGATCTCGGCCACCCGGTCGTTGTCCGCGTCACCGCAGGCCACCGTACATCCCAGAGAGTGCGGGAAACTCTGGTAGGCGATGAAGTTGACCCCGGGCATGGGGGCCACAGTCTCGCCATCAAAGTTCCAGCCCCGTACATGAGAACTGAACAGGTCGCTGGGCCCGGGCCCGGTGACGATCTCGGCGATGCCGTCGCCGTCGATGTCGCCGCAGGCCACATTCACGCCCCAGCGGAGCGTACCGTAAGCGAAGTAGCTCACCCCGGGGATTGCTGACGCCGCACCCCCGTCCACGTTCCAGCCCCGGACGTGCGGGCCGAAGACGTCACCAGGCCCGGCGCCGGTGACGATCTCGTCATGGCCGTCGCCGTCGATGTCGCCGCAGGCCACATTCACACCCCAGCGATTGGTGCCGTAGGCGAGAAAGCTGACCCCGGGAAGCGGCGTAACCACACTGCCCCCGTCCCACCGCCAGCCGCGCACATGGGGACCGTACACCTCGCCAGGCCCGGCGCCGGTGACGATCTCGTCGACACCGACGCCGTCCAGGTCGCCGCTGGCCACGTTGGCCCCGAAGCGCGGTGTCCCGTAGGCCTGGAATGCGGCCTGACGTTCCCCCTGCTCGTCCAGCACCAGCACAGTGGCCGGGTGGTAGGGCCCGGGCCCCGGCCCGGTGATCAGCTCGTCGTAGCCGTCGCCGTCCAGGTCGCCTGCCGCCGTTACCAGTCCGTAACCGTTCACCAGGTACGGGGAGAACCGACCCGTCCACGCTTCGGGATCGAATGGATCGTACAACCGCAGTTCGGGAGGATTCCACTGGTGGGGGCCCGGACCGGCCAGGTACCGGGGAGGATCGTTCAGCACCCCGTCGCTGAGGATCACGTAGGCTTCGCCGCAGCCCTCAGCTGAGTCCCGATCGGCGCCCTGGGCGCCTACGATGAGGTCTTTTGTCCCATCACCATCGGCATCCACTGGTTCCCCGCAGATGTAAAGATAGTCACCTTCATCATCTCCCCAAATTGATGCGGAAGGAAAATCCGTTTCGAAGTCAATTATGTGATGCGAAGGGTAATCGGCCGCACCCTGGATAACGAACACTTCCCCGCGAAAATCCGGGCGCTGCTCTGTTCTCCAGGTCGAGATTGCCCAGTCATCGAATCCATCACTGTCAAGATCACCGCACGTCATCGAAATGCCGAAGTTGCTGTAATCACCCAAGTTTCCAAATGCCGTGATGTCGGCTCGTTCCTCAGAGAGAGGGATGGTCGATTCAGGTGGAAAATCGTTACGACCGAAAACGACGATAGCACCTCCTTTTGCTAGTCCATCAGGTGCCTTCATCCAAGGGCTGCCGCCGCAAATGTCATCAAAACCATCGCCATTTATATCGCCGCTGGCAACACAGCGCCCAAAATGTGCGTTCTCATGGGGACTAATTATTGTTATGTCTGCGGGCTGATCCATTAATTCAATGGAATGTCCCGGAGGGAAAGCGGTCGAGCCGAAAAACACATGTATACGGCCCAGCGTATCGCCCGCTGATCGAAGGGAACTTGCAATGATATCATCAATGCCGTCCCCGTTGATATCACCCGTGGATACATCATATCCAAAATCATCGTTGCCATTGCTGCCGTAGATAGTAATGTCTGCCTGTTCTTTCGCCAGATTCATTGAGTGATTTGGAGGGAAGGAAGTCGAACCATAAATTATATAAACGGCACCGCTGTACCAACCATCAAGATTTTCAGCATTATGAGCGGCAATGACCAGATCCTCAATTCCATCTCCGTTGATGTCGCCTGAGATCAGTGAGCCGCCAAAATGTACATCTTCATGATTCCCATAAAGAATGGTTAAATCAGCAGATTCATTCGATAGGTTGATAACGATAGGGGGATGCCAATTAATGGAACCGAATATTGCGAATACTTTCGAACTGGTTCCCTCTCCGGAATAAGAGTTCATGTTGGAAGCAACTAAATCATCTATCCCGTCGCCATTGATGTCCGCCGAAAGAAGCCTGTCGAAAGCGAAGTAAGCCGAAAGATCATAAGGCATGTAAAAATCCGGTGGCCAGGATCGTGTATCGATGAAGCAATTTGCATTATTAAAATCCACATCAAAATGCCCATATATTGAACCGGGATTGCCCCGGACGAAAAACACATCATTCTTGTTATCGTTGCTGAAATCACATATCGTTATTGTGCTAGGCAATCCGACTTGATCATAACGTTCATCTCCCAGAATTCGTAAATCCCCGTTAATTTCACCAAGGTCATAGATCGTCTGTCCGTGGAGCGGGAGGATAAAGAGGAAGGGGATCAAAAGGCCAGAAAAGGCAACGGCGACCCACGACAACCACAATTGCTGGTGACTCCGGTTGCTGTGTCTATGAGAATTTCTTCTGTGCTGGGGCTCGCTCATCCTGCCCTCCCTGGCCGGTAATCATCGGATTTTATCACAGACTCGGTTAGTCCAAGCGCTCGAGCTTCACGGCATCTGCCAGGAGATACGTGGATGATTCGCTGGCCCGTCGATCACTGCTTTCCGCGCTGCTTAACCGGACAACGACAGTGGCGACTTCCCGCCCGTCCTCGATGGCGATATCCAGATCGCCGATGGAGACGAAGCCATCCTCATCGACGGCTGTTGACCAGGTGGATTCATCTGACTGGTCAAGGGTGGTCGAAAACAGTGGCTCGCCGAGCGCTGACTCGCCGGCCGGGGCCGTGAGGTAGCTAGTGAGGAAAACGTCATACCTTGCATTGGCGGCCCTGGCATCTGGCGGGTAATGCACCCGGACCTGGTAGTGGCCGCTACGGCCGGCATGGACTTTGAAGTAGGCAACGGCGCCAGGGGTATCAGCGTCCACGGCATCCACACGTCCATCAAACCCCCGTGCGTCTTCGGTCCGCTGCCAGGCGGCCCCGTACCGCTCGTAGTAGGTGGAGACCAGCAAAGACTCAGCGTTGGGGACCGCTCCCTCAGGGCAGGTACGAAGGTGCCTGGTAGAGGTTGCCCGGGGCGATCCGCGTCCCGGCCCGTCTGCTGGTTTTGCTGTGCGACGTCCCGGAGCTGAAGAAGGTCGCTTCGATTTGTTTTGAACTCTTCCCGGGCTTTCGTTTACACTTGAATCGAGCGATCCGCTGAAACGGAAAAGCAGAGTTCGTCGAAGATGCGGCAACAGTGATGGAGCCCCCCATGAAACAGGAGCTTATCCGCAGGGTGGTTGACACGATCATTGCTGTGGCGGATCCGGTCAGAATCATCCTTTTCGGATCGGCGGCACGGGGGGAGACAGGCCCGGACAGCGATCTCGACCTCCTGGTCGTGATTCGCACCGGCCGGCACCGTCGAAAAACCGCACAGAAGATTTACCAGCAGCTGGTCAGCGTTGGCTGTGCCGCGGATATCGTGGTCGTCACCGAAGAAGATCTGGAACGATATGGCGACGCCCCCGGGATGATCATCGCCAGGGCCCTGGCTGAAGGAAGCGAACTCTATGCCGCATGATCATGATGGCGAGGGCACTTCGCGGGGCTGGATGGCCCGGGCCCGCAGCAACCTCGTGCGGGCCAGGCAGCCCAAGCCAGATGATGTGTTCTGGGAGGATCTCTGCTTCGATGCCCAGCAGGCGGCGGAAAAGGCGCTGAAGGCGCTGTTGCTCGATCGGCGCATTCCCTTCCGCTTCGTCCACGACATCGGTGAACTGCTGGACAGTCTCAACCGCGGCGGTGTCCAGGTTCCGGAACCGATCCTCGATTCCGCCATGCTCACCTTCTATGCCGTCGCCGCCCGCTATCCCGGACCGCAGGAACCGGTCACCGGGTAGACGCCGGAGAGGCGGCGGAGACCGCCGGACGCGTCGTCGATTGGGTCGCATCGCTCATCGACGATTGACCCATCTCCTGTTCGGCAAATCACCCTCGCCGCAGGGGTATCGCCCGCGCGCTTTCATCTCGTTCGTCAAGCTGGCCAGCGGCACCTGCGTGATGATCTTCGAAAACAGCCTGCTGCTCTTCTCCGACCTGGCCTCGGGCAACATCGCCTGTAAGCTGCTGCGCAAGCTGGGCGGGGCGCACACCGTGGGCCCGATCCTCGCCGGGATGAAGCTGCCGATCCACGTGCTGCAGAAGGGCTGCGAGGTGGAGGAGGTGGTGAGCATCGCCGCCCTGGCCGCCATCGACGCCGAGAGGCACCCCCACGGGACGCGGAAGTGACGGGGGGGTCCGCCTCCCGTCATCGCGAGCCCCTGACCGCGGGGGCCGCTGGAAGTATGTGGAAGGAACCGTTTCCGCCGTGAACTGTCAAATACCCTCGTCATCGCGAGGAGCCCGCGAAGCGGGCGACGTGGCGATCCCCCGGACGGCAGCCGCTCACCCATCAGCGCAGGGCGCGGAGCACCTGCTGCGGCGTGAACACCTCGACCCCGGGGGGGATCGTCCGCGGCCGCTTTTTCAGCCAGAGGCCGAAGCGGATCTTTCGTCTGCCGGCAAGCGGGAAATTGGCGGCTTTCTCCTGCAGGTCGGAGACCAGCCGGCCGACGTTCGTCCTCTCCGCCCACGTGACCTCGCCGAGCAGGAGGTCCTTCCCGTCATCGCTCTGCGCCACGATGTCGAACTCCAGCGGCCGGCGGTTCAGACCGCCGCCCCACCAGCGGGATGCGGGTTTCCATGACCGTTTGCCGCCCGGCAAACGCGGCACGCTTTCCCGTGCCAGATCCTCCCAGACCTGGCCGGCGTGGTGCGGAAAGCGTTGCTCGATACTGGCCATGACGTCGTCGGTCTGCCCGGCCTCGAGGCGCGAGCGGTTCGGCTCGACGAAACGGAACCAGAAGCGCAGGTAGGGATCGGCGATGCGGTAGAGGGTGCGCTTGCTGTCCCTGGGCGATAAAGCGAAGGGAATCTCGCGGCGGACGATCCCCAACTCCAGCAGACGCTGCAGGGGACGGGAGAGCGAGGTGGCTGGTTTGCCCAGCCGGCCGGCGATCTCGGAAGGCCGGTGGCACCCCTGGCCGATGAGGGCCAGGATGGAGGCGGCCTGGGTCAGGTCCCGCAGGTCATCCAGCAGGAGTCGCGCCGGCTCTTCGTGCAGCACGCCAAGGGGGCTGAGCACGAGGGCCCTGATCGCCGGGCCGAGGTGCCGGTGATCGGCGGCCAGTTCCCAGTAGCGGGGGATGCCGCCCCAGACGGCGTAGGCCTCGACGGCCTCTTCCGGCTTCCTGATGCCCAGGGCCGTGCCGATCCAACCGGCGGGGAGGGCGGCCAGCCTGATGATCTCGGCGGCCCTGCCGTAGAGCGGCGCCGTGCGGTCCAGGACGAGCCCCTGCATCATCCGCTGGGACGACCCGCAGAGCAGCAGTTTGACCGGTTTGTCCGGCCGGCGGTCGAGGACCTTCTGCAGCAGGCTGGGCAGCTCCCGGGCGGCGGAGACCAGCGCCGGGAACTCGTCGAGCGCGAGGATCGAGCCCGGTGCGGCGTCCCGCAGCCAGCGCGAGAGGAGCGCGTCCCACTCCGGGTAGGTGACCTGGTCGAAGCCGGGGACCAGACGGCCGATCTCCCGGGCCAGCCCGGCACGCTGCAGCGTGCCCTCGCGGTCGTCGCCGACGGAATAGACCGCGTCGCGGCCGGCAAGCGCTTCCTGGACCAGACGGGACTTGCCGCAGCGCCGCCTGCCGTAGACCACGCCCAGCGCCCCGCCCTCACTCTCGAAAAGGCGTTTCAGCCGGGCCAGTTCCTGCTCGCGATCGAGGAAGGAAAGCCGCATGGTCCACCTCCATGGCGTTTGTGTATATTATGCTTTAGATGCATTATGTATCTAATGCATAATAAATGCAAGCCTTTTTGAGGCCGATCTGCCCGTTGTTCCGGCCGGATAATAGTTGACAAAAACTATCCGTATTCCATAATTCTTGGTGAGGAGGAAAGGGATGTCGGATAAGAGTTGTGAACTGCGGGCCAACGGTCGGCCCAGACCGCACCTGGTGATCCTCGGCGGAGGATTCGGCGGGGCCTATTGCGCCCAGGCGCTGAAAAAGGCGGTGAAGCGGGGCGAAGTGGACGTGACGGTGATCGACCGTCACAACTATTTTATTTTCTACCCCCTGCTGGTGGAAGCCGGGACCGGCAGCCTGCACCCGCGGCACACCGTGGTCTCCATCCGTGACTTCACCGGGGACTGCACCTTCCGTATGGCCGACGTGGAGACGGTGGACACGAATGCACAGACCGTCAGCTACCGCATGTCCGGTTCGGATGTCGTGGACGTGCTGCGCTATGACCAGCTGGTGATCTCGCTGGGTTCCGTCACCCGTCTGCCGCCGATCCCGGGCCTCGAGGAGCACGGCTACGAGCTGAAGAGCCTGGCCGAGGCGGTGGCCCTCAGGGACCACGCGATCCAGGTGCTGGAACGGGCCGACGCCGCGGATTCGGAGGAGCGGCAGCGGCAGTTGCTGCACTTCGTGGTGGTGGGCGGCAGTTTCACCGGAATCGAGGTGGCCGGGGAGTTCAGCGAGTTTCTCCGCGAGGCCAGCGGCCATTTCCCCAACGTCAACCCCGACCTTTGCCGCATCTCCCTGGTGGAGCTCAACGACCGCATCCTGCCCGCGCTGGACGAGGATCTTTCGGCCTACGCGGCGAAGAAGCTCGCCGCCCGCGGCGTGAACATCCTGCTCGAGACGTCGGTGGAACGGATTGCCGCGGACCACGTGGTGCTCGACGACGGCCGGCGGCTGGAGAGCGAGACCGTGATCTGGTGCGCCGGCATCGCCCCCAACCCGCTGCTGGGCACCATGCCGCTGCCCTTCGACGAGCTGGGCTACGTGCTCTGCGAGCCCGACCTGCGGGTCAAGGGGTTCGACAACATCTGGGCCATCGGCGACGCCGCGGTGAACCCCGCGCCCGACGGCACGGCATACGCCCCCACGGCGCAGAGCGCGGTGCGCCAGGGGGCGCACCTGGCCCGCACCCTGCGGCGGTTGGCCGCCGGTGAGGCGCCGAAGCCGTTCGTCTACAACACCGTCGGCACGCTGGCCGCGCTGGGCTGCCGCACCGGGGTGGCCAAGATCTTCGGCATCAAGCTCTCGGGGTTCCTCGCCTGGTTTCTCTGGCGCACGGTCTACCTCTCGAAGATGCCCGGCCTGGCGCGCAAGGTGCGGGTGGCCCTGGACTGGACCCTCGACCTGTTCTTCGGCCGGGATATTGTTCAACTCGGCGTCCACAGGCATTAGAATGGGAAGTGACCCCACAACCTCGCCTGAGGCCCGATGGCGGCGTTGCGCATCGAAGTGGAGTGCTCACCTGCCGCAAGTGCAGGCCCCGCTTCCCCTTCGATGCGCGCCTTGCCCTTGAACCACAGTCAAGGTTGTGAGGCCACTTCCAAAATTTACTATGGGGGATTACTCAGATGTCCGACAAGCCGACCCGTACCGAGCGAGACAGCCTGGGCGAGGTGGAGGTGCCCGCCGACGCGCGCTACGGTGCGCAGACCCAGCGGGCGGTGGAGAACTTCCCGGTGAGCGGGATGCCCATGCCCCTGCCCTTCATCCGGGCCCTGGCGATGATCAAGGGCGCGGCGGCCGTGGTCAACGGCGAGCTGGGCCTGCTCGACGCGGCGGTGGCCGAGGCCGTGGCCGCGGCGGCGGCCGAGGTGGAGGCGGGGAAGCACGACGATCAGTTCCCGGTGGACGTCTTCCAGACCGGCTCGGGGACGAGCAGCAACATGAACGCCAACGAGGTCATCGCCCGCATCGCTGCGGAGCGCCTGGAGGAGCCGGTGCACCCCAACGACCAGGTGAACCTGGGCCAGAGCAGCAACGACGTGGTCCCCTCGGCGATCCACCTCGCCGCCTGCCTCGAGACCCACCGGCGGCTGCTGCCTGCGCTGGACCACCTGGCGGAAACCATCGAGGCCCGGGGGGTGGAGCTGTCCGGGGTGGTGAAGACCGGGCGGACGCATTTGATGGACGCCCTGCCGCTGACCCTGGGCCAGGAGCTGGGCGGCTGGGCGGCCCAGGTGCGCGAGGGGATCGCGCGGATCGAAGACTCGCTGGTGCGGCTGCGGCGGCTGGCCCTGGGCGGCACCGCGGTGGGCACCGGATTGAACGCCCACCCCAACTTTGCCGACGCGGTGGTCGCCCGGCTGGCGGAACAGACCGGTATCGAGCTGGAGACCGCCGGCGACCGCTTCGCCGTCATGGGCGGCCAGGACGCGGCGGTGGAGATGAGCGGCCAGCTGCGCACACTGGCCGCGTCGCTGATCAAGATCGCCAACGACCTGCGCTGGATGAACTCCGGGCCGCTGGCCGGCCTGGGTGAGATCGCGCTGCCCGCCCTGCAGCCGGGCAGCAGCATCATGCCGGGCAAGGTCAACCCGGTGGTGCCCGAGGCGGTGGCCATGGCCTGTGTCCAGGTCACGGGCAACGACGCGGCCGTGGCCATCGCCGGCCAGTCGGGCAGCTTCCAGCTCAACGTGATGCTGCCGCTCATCGCCCGCAACCTGCTGGAGAGCATCTCGCTGCTGGCGAACAGCGCCCGCCTGCTCGCCGACAAGGCCATCGCCGGGTTCACGGTGAACGGCGAGCGGCTCGAGGCGGCCCTGGCCCGCAACCCGATCCTCGTCACCGCGCTCAACCCGGTGATCGGCTACGAGAAGGCGGCGGCCATCGCCAAGACGGCCTACGCCGAGGGGCGGCCGGTGCTCGAGGTGGCCCGGGAGATGACCGACCTGGACGAGGAAGAACTGGCAAAACTGCTCGATCCCCGGCGGCTCACCGGCACAGGCAGCAAGGATTGACTGCTGCGAAACAGCGGTCTGGCCAAAATGTGCGGCAACCCTTGCCCTTTTCCCCTTCCGGGACCTATATTGATAGCCAGAGAACCGGCTTCGGCCGGTTCCGGGGATGAGCGATCCAACAGGGGAGAAGCCGGTTCGACGGCTTTCGCAAGCAGTACGTGCGTTCGAAGCAATTCCCCCCAGCGACTGGTCAACGCCCGCATGGGCTGGCGCGTCATGGGACGCATCCGTCAGCCACGCCATTCCTGTTTTTCCATCATTCATCGGCAAAAGGTCGAGGCCGGGGCCTGTACCGCTCCGGTGCGCCTTTCATTTCGTCAGGCCGCCCAACGCATTCTTTTTTTTAAAGGGAGGTTGTTCATGTTCAAGCGTTTCGCACTCATTCTGGTTTTCACAATGCTGCTGCCGCTCCAGGCCCCGGCCGGGGATGACCTTGTGCTCTCACCCGACCAGTGGCCCGAGGGTGATGCGGCCATCCCCCATGTCCAGGCCTGGGTGGATGCCAACGGCTATTCCTTCACCGTCGGCCGCACCTCGGTGTCGAACCTCAGCCGTGCGGAGAAGGAGGCGCTCTGCGGCTACCGCATTCCAGCAGGGTACGACCCGTCGCTGAACATCGACTTCAGCACGCTCCAGGATCCCCCGTCCCGCGACGCCTGGGACTGGCGCGACCACGGGGCCGAAACGGTGGTGGAGAGCCAGAGCCCCTGCGGCAGCTGCTGGTCCTTTGCCGCGACCCACGCCGTGGCCGCGGCCTACAAGCTGGCCGAGGGCGTGGAGATCAACATCTCCGAGCAGCACGTCATCGACTGCAACACCTACGGCTACAGCTGCGACTCCGGCGGGTGGATGGAAGCGGCCTACGAGCTGTTCATGCCCTACGGGAACGGGTTCATCCTCGAGACGCACTACCCTTACATCGGCGGTGACCAGTCCTGCTACCAGAACTCGGTGCCGGTGGCCGGGCACATCGACGGCTATACCGGTGCGGCGCAGAACGTGGCCAGCATCAAGGCCGCCCTGGCCACCGGGCCGGTCTCCATCGCCCTTTACGTGGGCGGCAACTTCTCCTACTACACCGGCGGCTGCTATGACGAGTCCACGGGCACCTCGCCGAACCACGCCATGCTCATCGTCGGCTGGGACGACGCTGTCTGCGGTTCCGGCGCCTGGATCATCAAGAACAGCTGGGGCACCGGTTGGGGCATCGACGGCTACTGCTACCACGCCTACGGCCTGAACAACGTGGGTTACAACGCCGAGGTTCCGCACTATACCGCGCAAACCCCGATGCCCAACCTCGACTATGCCGGACACGCGGTGGACGATACCGCGGGTGACGGTGACGGCAACGTCGACCCCGGTGAGACGGTGGTCTTCGAGGTTGACCTGGAGAACGCCGGCACGCTCGACGCCACCGGCGTCTCGGCGGTGCTCAGCACGTCGACCTCCGGCGTGACCGTCACCGACGCGACGGCGACCTGGCCGACGATCCCCACCGGCACGACGCGCACCTCGCAGGCGCCCCACTTCACCGTGGCCTTCGCGCCCTCGATGGCCGAGGGGACCAGCGTCAGTTTCGACCTCGCCGTCACTTCGTCCGAAGGGTCGTGGAACGACAGCTTCAGCGTGATGGTGGGCGACGTGGTGGCCCTCTTCTTCGACGACATGGAGAGCGGCGAAGGGGACTGGACCCACTTCGAGGTGGCCGCCCAGGACGACTGGATGCTCGGTTCGCCGGGGCCCAATGCCAACGACCCGGGCGCGGCCTATTCGGGGAGCAGCATCTGGGGCAACGACCTGGCGCCCGACGGCTGGAACGGCGACTACTACAGCGATGTCCACAATTACCTGCGCTCGCCCGCGGTGGACTGCACGGGGCACAGCGGCACCTTCCTGCGCTACATGCGCTGGCTCACCGTGGAAGAGGGTGTTTACGACCAGGCCACGATCTACGTCAACGGCACCCAGGTCTGGCAGAACGCGGCCAGCGGCAACCACATCGACACCGCCTGGGTCGAGCACATCATCGATATCTCGGCCATCGCCGACAACAACGCGTCGGTGACGGTGGAATTCCACATGGAAAGCGACGGCGGTGTGGAGTTCGGCGGTTGGAACATCGACGATTTCGGTATTTTCGGTTTTGCCGAAGAGGTCGGGCCGGTGGAGACAATCCACGTGGCCATCGGCTGCGTGCCCGAGTCGGGCAACCTGCCCTACGCCGTGCAGCTCTGGCCCCAGCTTTGCAATGACGACTGGTTCACGCGCCGGATTCACGGCCGCCTCAACGTGACCATCGCCAACGGCGCCCAGTACAACAACTGGCGGGCCGGCGCGACCAACGTCACCCCCGGCAGCTG
>Ga0180430_10001254_pt1 | contig 25340 bp, 20 predicted proteins | sample SS_ome_9_FD_132999 | JGI IMG/M metagenome (GOLD analysis project Ga0180430, IMG submission 132999) | Hypersaline lake sediment archaeal communities from the Salton Sea, California, USA - SS_1_S_2 metaG | ecosystem: Environmental > Aquatic > Non-marine Saline and Alkaline > Hypersaline >... | reverse complement strand
GGCCATCGCCTTGGGACCGTCACCATCGGCCTTGTCCTCGGCCTCGGTTTCCTTGTCGTGGTCGATGAGAGCCTGCACCATCGTAAGGAGCGCGCCGAGATCGAGACAGCCGCGGAGGGTCATCAGATTCGGCTCGATCGACGGAAAGAGGGGCGGAGCGCCCGGCCCGTCGACCGGTATGGGGCGCAGTGCGGCGAAGAGGCCCTCCGGTTCGCCGGAACTTTCCACAAAGTAGGTTTCGCGAAAATGGGCGCCCTCGACCGACAGTGCCGCCACGAGGGATTCGATGCCCGCAAGTCCGAGAATTTCGAGCACCCTGTTCACTCTCGTTTTTTCTTTTTCCGTCTCGTCCTTGAGGATCACTTCCAGCCCGCGGTCAAAAGGATAGAGAAGGGTCACAAGGGCCGCCCCCCCACCGCGCACGCGGCTCACCGCTCTGTCGAGCGCCTCGTCCGGGGCTTTTTCGAGTTTGTTCACCAGATCGACATCGTTGAGTCCGCAGTAGAACTCCTTCTCCTCCCGGAAGAACCAGAACTCCGTTCCATCGTCGAAAAGGGTGACTGTTTTCGGCCTGTCGAGAGCAACGGTGATCTCCTCGATTTCCACATCGTCCCTGTCGGCCAGGAGCGCGCGGACCTCGCCGATCCGCTTTGTGACCGTCTCCAGTCCCTCGTCGGAAATCGTGCCACAGATCAAAACGGCCGGAGTATTGTCGTCCTCGCCATCGTCTTCTTTCTCGACGTTGTAGAGGTAGACGCGCACGCATTCGATCTCGCCGTCAACGAATAGGCATCCCCGCACCCAGGCGAGCAGACGCTCCTCGAGGTCATCGTCCCTTCCGAGATCCCTTGCGAGCTCGTTCAACTCATCGAGAAGGGTGAGCTTCTCGCTATACCTCTCCTCCACCAGCGCGGCGAGCTCCTTGAGCTCGGGCTCCTCGGTGAAGAGCCCGCCCACGGCCGACGCCCGCAAGCAATCAATCATCGCACGGGAGAAGTCGAACTCGAAAGCCAGAAGGTAATCGTCCGGTCCCCGGTATCGCGGCGTGCGACCGGCCGCCTCGGACTGAGCCGCCCGCCCGGCGCCCTCAGCGCCTTCGGCCGGAGCCGGCTCCGACAGCTTCTCGCGCTGCGCGGCGGCAGGCTCATCCTGCGGCACGCCAAGCGCGCTCAGGGCGCCGATCGAAAAGAAGCAAAAGAGGACAACAATAATTTTGAAGTGGTTCGACATGAAAAGATCTCCTCCTCGAGCTGACCGCCTTCGGGCCAGTTGATGAATTCTACAACCCCTTGTACTCCTCCAGGTCGCTCAAGTCGATCTCCGCCTCGCTGCCGAGCGCGCGGATCCCGGCGCGCAGGGTGCGGTCTTCCTGGATGTCGTAAAAGAGCTTTTTGAACAGATCGTCTTCGGCTGCCTCGATCAGGCGCTTTCTGAGCGCGGCGCGCACGATCCTGCGCGCCTCGGCCTCGGACACCCAGCGTTTGACCTTGCCGTACATCTTCTTGAATCCGGGGTATCGGCCCGTGTCGTTGCCGTCGAAGACGGCGAGCGCCTCGGCCGCGGCGCGATCCTTTTCGATGAGGCCATCGACGTATTCGACGAGCGCCTTGTGGCGCCGGGCGCGCATGACCTTGTCGAAGGCGCTCCCCTTGAGCGACCGCTCGAGCACGGGCACGTCGGGCTCGACGCCGATGTGGTGGATGCTGCGCTTTCCCTCGGGAAGGAGGTAGCGCATCATGGTGAGGTAGACCACGTAGACGGAGCGCGTATCGCCGAGAGCGGTCTCGCTCGCGAATCCCGAAAATGTACTGCCGCTCTGGCCGATCCCTTTTCCAAAGGACGTCTGGCCGACCACGATGGCGCGGCCGTTGCCCTGGAGGCTGCCCGAGGTCATCTCCGACGCGCTGGCGCTCGACTTGTTGACGAGGATCACCACGGGGTACTCGCGGTCCGACGGCGCATCGGTGGAGAGGATCTCTTCCTCCACCTCTTCGTGGCTCTTCTTGCCCCGTCCGCGGGTCACGTTGATGCTGATCGTCTCCCCCTCGGGCAGGAACTTGTCGACGATCGCCGTGGCGTCGATCACGGTGCCGCCCGGATTGTTGCGCACGTCGAATATGAGCCCCTTGATCCCGGCGCTCTCGAGCTTCTGCAGGTTCTGCTCCACCTTGACCGAGCAGCCGATGTCGAAGGCCTTGAGCCTGATATAGCCGATCCGGCCCGGCAAGACGGCGCTCGTCACGATGTGGCTCGCCATCGCCTCGGTGGGAACGAGCGTAAAAGAGTAGGGCCTGTTCCACCCCTCGCGGAGGAACTGAAACTCGCCCTCGCCGATGATCTTCTTGCCGATCTCGCTCTTGGTCAGCTCCCCGGCAAAGGTGTCGCCCACCTTGATGAGCTGATCGCCCGGCTCGATCCCGGCATAGAAGGCCGCCGAATCGTAGAGAACGAAATCGACGACGTAAAGGTCGTCCTTCTTCGAGACGTAGAGACCGTTGGTCTTGTCGCTGTTGTCGAGAAGCCCGGGCAGCCAGCCCGGCTTGACCTTGCCGTCGGGATCGTTGGAGAGGACGAGCCGCGAGAATCGGTCGCCGAGGCTCTTGATCATCCCCGACACGGCCTGGTTGGTGATCCGCACGAGGTCGCTCACGTCACTTTCGAAGGGGATCGCGCCGAGGCAGCTGAGAAAGACCTCGGGACTCTTGACCGCCTTCGACTTGAGAAGACGCTCGAATATTTTCTTGTCGAGCCCCTCCATCGTGACCGGATCGTCTCCCTCGAATACCTTTTTCAGCGCACCGAGCGCGGCCTTGTTGAGCGCCTCCTCATCGACGAGCTCTTTCTTGTCAAAATAGAAAAACGACTCGCCCACCTGGTCGCGCACGCCCGTGATGATACGCACGGCATCACGGCCGTCGCCGAACCAGGGAAGCTTCTCGCCGTCGAAGCTCTCCGCCTTGCGTCCCAGCCATCGCTCCCACGATCGCGCGAGATTCTCCCTCGACCCGAATTGAGCCGAATAGGCCGCATCGGGGCCGTCGTCGAAAAGCGCCGCGAGCCCCGATAGCGCGCGGGCGCGCACGGTGCGGCTCTGATCGTTGTTGGCGGCGAAGACGAGGGCGGGAGCGACGATCGGATCTCCGACGCCGATGAGCGACTCGGCCGCCTGGAGGCGCACCGCCTGATCGTTGTCGAGCAGCGCGGCGGTGAGACAGGCCCGCGCCGCGCGCTCCTCGGTCCGATGGCGCAGCGCGGCGATCGCCGACGAGCGCACGGCGGCGTCCTTGTGCGACGTGTAGATCTCGACGAGAGCGTCGATCCCCTTGGGGTCGCAGAATTCGGCCAGACCGACGGTGATCGCCTCGAGGACGCAGTTTCGCTTCTCGCCCTTGACCCGGCCGGCGAGCGCGTCGAGTGCGTCTTCGTCCCGCTTGAGACCGATCGCCATCGCGGCGAGCGACGCCACGCCGTCGTCGTTGCTCCCGAGGTGGTCCTTGAGGTCGTCCACGGCGATCCGGCTTGCCGCCGCGTTGGCGAGAGCGCTGCGCTCCGCGCCCGGGTGCGCGCCGATCGCCGCAGCGAGGACGGCAAAGTTATCCCCCTTCAGCGTCTCGGCAGCAGCGAGGACCGCCTCGTGGCGCACCACCGGATCGGAATCTCTCAAAACGCGCGCCAGGCCGGCGGCCCGATCGGGGCCGGTGACGAGAGAGTAGAGCCAGAGCGCGTTGGTGCGCACGAGCCGGTCGTTGTCCCCTTCCTCGACCACGTGGAGCAGTGCGGGGGCCGCGGCGGCCGACAGATCGAGAATCGACGCGTAGCTCTGCTGCTCCAGGTCGGCGCCGAGGGCGATCTTCTCGAGAGCGACGCGCACGAAGAGTTCGGTGTAGAGCGCCGGCGGCGTTCCGCCCGAAGGAGTCAGGAGGCGCAGGCCGAAACGCGCCGCGCCGGGACCGGCATCGATGATCTTCCGCGCCGCCGTGGGCGCGTCGCCGCTGCGCGTCTGTCTCACCACGAGTCGCACCGTGTCGTAAACGTCGGGGCTCACACCGAAGACGGCGCTGAAGATGCGCAGGGCGCGCACCGATTCGGCCCGGTCGATCGACGCGCAGAGCGGCCGGATCCGATGACCCGCCCGCGGACCGGCGTCGATAAGCTGATCGGTCGCCGCCTCGCGGCGCGCCATGTCGGGATGGGAGAGATCGGAGATCCACCGGTCGATCTGGGCGAGCGACGCCGTCCGTTTCTCGTCGGCGCGAGCGCCGAAAACGTCGGCATAACTGCCGAAAACGCACAAAAAAAGGGCGACGAGAATGAAGGTCACTGTCTTGGTGCGCATCAACAACTCCCGGTCAATTCAAGCGGATTGGAATCTCGAAACGGCCGTGGTTCCGGCCCAGGCCGTCCGATCCTCAGATCGGTTCGTCCGATCCTCAGATCGGTTCGTCCGATCCTCAGATCGGTCCGTCCGATCTTTTTATCGGTATTTTGGTCCTCGATCAGGTGATTTTCCCTGAACGCCCTTGTGCGTGGCACAAAGGAAGCCCATTCTAAGAAACGGGATGGAAATATCAAAAATGTTTCTCCCATGAGCTCCGGGGCGTCTTTTGGAGCAAAGATCATGTTCAGAAATCTCGCACTTCTCGTGGTGCTCGCTTTCTCGACCGGCGACTGCCAGGACCATGAGGTCGACGAACCGCCGCGCACGGCCGATCGAACTTTCAGGCCCGCCATCGCGGAACGGGGCTTTGCCGAAGGCGAAGGGCCGGTCGTTTTCTTTGACGAAGGGCACAACAACTTTCACAAAACGAGTGGAACCTACAGCCCCTTCGTGGCGTTGATCGAGCGGGACGGCTATGTGGTCGAGCCGATCACAGCGCCCTTCGGTGCTGAATCACTCGCCGCCTGCGACATCCTCGTCATCGCCGACGCCATGCCGCGCAAACACGACGATCCCTACTCGACCTTCTCGAAGGACGAGGTCAGCGCCCTCGCCGAGTGGGTCCACGGCGGCGGCGCGCTCTTTCTGATCACCGATCACTTTCCCGATCCCTTTGCGGTGAAAAAACTCGCCGCTGCATTCGGCATCGCCGTCAACAACGGCTACGCCCTCGCGCGCCGGCCCGACGAGGAGGCGCGGCCCATCGTTTTCATGGGGCAGGCCGGAACGCTCCGCGATCATTCCATCACAAAAGGACGGACCGAGGCGGAAACGGTCGGCCACGTGGCGACCTTCGCCGGCTGCGCGTTCCAAGCCGGATCCGACTTCGAGCCGCTCCTCGTCTTCGGCAAAGGGACAAAATCGTGGATGACCGAAAAGAGCTGGGACTTTCCACCCCATACACCGACGATCGACGTGGAAGGGTGGTACCAGGGCGGGGTTTTGAAATGGGGCGAGGGGCGGGTGGCGTTCTTCGGCGAGGCGGCCATGTTCACGGCTCAGATCTTTGACGCCGGCCGCGTCCGGGCGGGGATGAACCACCCTCAGGCCAAGCGGAACGCCCAGTTTCTGCTCAACGTGCTCCACTGGCTGTCGGGCCTTCTCTGATCGGCCGGACGCCCGATTCAAAAAAACTTCAATTAATTTAACCACTTCGGCCGGCGGCGGCATGAGGAAGGTAGACGCACGATCGGGAGCCGGAGCCTCGATCGAAAATCCTTTGCCCAAATCTGCCTGTCGGATCTAATTGAACCATGAACGCTGAAGAACTCCTCGCTCACAACAGCTTTCTCGTCGATCTCGCCCGCAAGCTCGTTCGCGACGAACAGAGCGCCGACGACGTGGCCCAGCAAACCTACGTTGCCGCTCTCGAACACCCGCCTGCCGACGAGAGGCCGCTCGCACCGTGGCTAGCGGCGGTGGCGCGGAATTTCGCGCGCATGTCCTTCCGGTCGGCGCGGCGGCGTGGGGCGCGCGAGGAGGCCGCCGCCATGGCCGAAGGAATTCCGTCAGCGGCCGATATCGTCGCCCAGGAGGAGATCCGCGCCAAGGTGGTCGACGCCGTTCTCGGTCTGGATGAGCCCTTTCGGGATGTGGTCGTTCTCCGCTTTTATCAGGGTCTCGGGAATCAAGAGGTGGCACAACGCCTCGGCGTACCGCTCGAGACGATGCGCTCGCGTTTGAAAAAAGCGCTCGCCCTCCTCGCCCGGCGCCTCGACGCATTGCACGACGGCGAGCGGAAAAACTGGCTCGCCGCGCTCGGACCGATCGCTGGCCTCAAGGTGGCCGGTGCATCGACGGGAGCGGCTTCACTGTGGGCGGCGCTCGGAGCGCTCTCGCTCAAGATCAAGATCGGCGCTGCGGCGCTGATCGTCCTCGGAACCGCTTTCTGGATCGTGAGCTCGATCGAGCCCGAAGGGGTTGCGGTCGATTATGTCTTCGCCCCCCTCTCCGAAGATCGGCCGGCCGATGACGTCCTGGCCCTCTCCGATCCCGACAGCGGTTCGGACCGGCTCCCCCTCGAGGCGCGCGGCGACGAGACCGGCGGCGCCGCAGTGGCCGAAACGATCGAAGCCACTCTGGCAGGCCGTCTCGTCGACACCGACGGTCTAGCGCTTTCGGGTGTGGCCATCGGCGATCCCCAGGGAGACCGGACCGCCTCGAGCGGATCGGCGGGACGATTCGAGATCGTCTTTCCCCTCCATTCTTCCAGGAAGAGCGGCCGGAAGACCGTGACCTTCGCGAAGGAACGCTTTGCGTCCCTTCAGCTCGAAGCCGTTGTGCGCGCCCACGAGACCGTTCATCTCGGCGACGTGGTCCTCGCGCCGGGCGGCGCCCTGTCCGGTCGCGTCGTCGATCCCCTCGGAAATCCGATCGCCGGCGCCGTGGTGGTCTGCGCCGACACCGAACTGCTTCCCGACGAGGACGGACGGCGCCGGATGCGGGGACCCTTTCGGCGGCATCAATTCATCGACGAGGCGCCGCCCACCAACAGCGAGGGCGCCTTCCGGTACAGCGGCGCGCCCGCGGGATGGGTGCGCCTCTGGGCGCGCGCCGAGGGAACGCTCTTCACCTACACGCGGCCCGTCGAGGTGCGCGCCGGACAGGAGACGCAAGGAATCGAGCTGATTCTCGAGCCGATCGGCCACGACGCGCTCATCGCCGGAGTGGTCGTCGATCCCGACGGCCGGCCGCTCCCCCACGCGCGCGTCCGCTGCTTCCACCGCACCCTCGGCGGCAGCGGGAGCAGTTCGTTCACCGCCGACAAAGAGGGGCGATTCAGCAGGGAGCTGAGCCGGAAGACCGCCCACACCTTCGAGGCCTCCGACAGCGAGCATCGCTTCTGTTCCGTGCGGGCCGAGAAGGTCGCGCCGGGGACGCTCGATCTCGTTCTGCGGCTGAAGCCTTTGCGCACCTTCACCGTGGCGGTGCGCACGAGCGGGGAGAGCGTCCTCGAAAAAGCGGTCGTCCACGTGAAGAGCACGGACAGGATCCCGAACACCGACTCCTTCACGATTCCGGCACGCCCGACGGCCGATGAGTTTCTTCTCGACGTTCCTCTGCCGGCGGCGGAGTTCACGCTCCACGTGGAGGCGGTCCGTTTTCAGACCGCCGGGGCCGGGCCCTTTTCGCCCGAATCGATACCCGATCCCGTGAAGGTCACCCTCGCCGCCATCCCCGGGATCGACGGGCAGGTTCTGGCCGGCGGCAATCCCGTGGCGGGCGCATACGTCTGGCAGTATGGGGCCTCACCGCCCGATCGGGCGATCACCGTGAGCGGTTTCGCCTGCCATGTGAATCCGGACCCGGTCGACGTCACCACCACCGACGAGGAAGGACGCTTCTACCTCGCCGCGCGCGAGGCGGGGACATTCTACCTCCATGTGCGGGCGGACGGTTTCGCCGCCGCCGAACTCGGCCCTCTCGTCATCGATCCCGAGGTCGGTCTCGACGACGTGGTGATCGCCGTCGACCAGGGCGGGAGCCTCGAGGGGCGCGTCTGGATGGCCGAAGGAAAAGATCCCACGGGCGTTGTGGTCGCCCTGTCGCGGGGCGACGCCTTTCCGCGCAGCGTGCGCGTCGGCGCCGACGGGGTCTATCGATTCGACCGCCTCACGCCGGGCGGATACGAGATCGAAAAACGCGATGAGGAGATCGTGGGGAGCAGTTATTCCATAAGACGCAATCGCAAGGCGCCCCGCATCGCGCCGGTGTGCGTCGTCGAGGCGGGCAGGACGACCTTTCACGACCTCGAACTCGGCGGGCGCATGGCGTGCGCCCTCGCAGGCCGCCTCAGCCTCGACGGCGCCGCGCCTGCCGGCTGGAAGGCCTGTCTCGTTCCCGATCGCGCCGAGGAGATCGACTCACCCGGCATCGGGCTCGATTTGCACGGCTCCTTTCGGCTCGACGCGCTGACGCCGGGCGCCTGCCGTCTTCTTCTCAAGGGACGCCTCGACGACGGGCCCGAGATCGAGATCAGGGACAGGATCGAACTCGCCCCCGGCGAAAATGCGTGGGCGCGCGACTTCGCGCTCGCCACGCTGCGCATCGAGGGAGCGGCGCCTCTTCCCGACGAGTGGACCTTTTACGGCTACCGGTGGACCGGGCCCGGTGCGCTCGAAGTGGTGGTCATTCTCGGAACGCCCGACCGACGAAAACCCTTTGTCTGCCACGTACCTGCCGGAATCGGCTCGATCGTGCGGATCAGGAAGCCGAGGCAGGGGACGGAGAAACATTCGGACGAAATCCTCTTGGATGTCGACATGACGCCGGGGGACACCATCACGGTGCGCCTCCAATGAAACGCAGTGAGGATATCACATCCTCTGCCTACCCCCCCGCGATCCAGTCCGTGATGTGGCCGAACTTGGTCGACGTGATGCGCGTGTCGCCCGTGGTGAACCAAGTCCCATGGGACAGCACGGCGCCCACATAGTAGCCGCCTCCAAAGATCACCGTGGCACCGCTGCCGCTCTGCCCTCCGTAAGCCTGGCTGAAGAAGGTGAGGATGTAGGTTGTGGGAATGTCGAAGGTTCCCTTCCAGTAGTACATGTACCGGCCGTTGTAGGGCGACGCCGCCGGGTAGCCCGGATTGTAGAAGGTGTAGCTCGAATAGAAGCCGAGGTTGTTCGTATATCCGTAGCCGTACCAACCGGTGCTGTTTCCGATCGCCGAGTCGAGCCGGATCAGGCCCATGTCGTGGCTGAAGTCCTCGCTCTGCGTCCACCCCGTCCACGAATAGAGGTTGGTCGCCAGCGCACTCCCGTAGGGTTTTGCGCCGTTGTTGTAGGCGGGGATCACCTCGATCTTGGTCGCCCAGCCCCCGTCGCCCTGGCTGTGAACGCAGTGGCCGGCGGTGAGGGCGAAGTTGTCGTCGATGAGCACTGCCGAGCCCACATAGGTGAGCCCGTTGGGAAAGGTGATGAAGATCTTGCAGTTGACACGGAAGGGATAGTTCTGGGGATTGTTGACCTGGTAGAGTGGCCCGAAGTTGGTCGTGCCGAAGGGGCTCTGGAAGGAATAGTTGTTCAATCCATTCGGATCGTTCCAGAAAAACCCGACGCCGGCCGATCCCGCAACCGCATCCTGCTCGAGCGCGTCGTCGACAGGCAAGAGCCACTCGGTCTCCAGGTCGGTGTCGATGTCATAGGAAATCACCAGTTCCTCATCCACGGGCGGCCCGATCGGCGGGTGCCATTCGGGGATCGGCATGGGGATGGCGTTCTCGTACCCTGAACCGGGGTCGTTCTGGCACAGGGCGGGCAGGGCGAGGCAGAGGCAGAGACTGATGGCGAGAATGAAACTCTTCTTCATGGTGACTTCCCTCCAGGGATGATTCGAAAAGACAAAGAATTGCGCCGGCCGCCCGCCGCTCGGCGATCGGCTGGCACGCTGTCCGTCTGAATGTTTCCCGATAGGACCGACGTTGGGCCTTATTGCATTGAACCACAAACCGCTGGTTGGGCAATCAAAAAAGTCTGAGCTATCGAAATCAATCCGATGGGCAGCATCGATCCTGCTCAAGTCGACCAGAGATGACTGTTACCGTCTTCTATCATCCCGGTAGTCAAGACCGAATCTTTTCACCGGAAAATTGATCTGGAGGAACAGCCATGATGGGAAAACCAGCACTCGGAGCATTTCTTCTCCTTCTCGCCAGCGCAGCATCAGCCGCAACGATCCACGTTCCCGACGACTTCCCCACGATCCAGGACGCCCTCGACGCAGCGATGAACAACGACGTGATCATCGTCCGCGCCGGTACATACGTGGAGAACATCGATTTTCTCGGAAAGGCGGTCGTCCTCAGGAGCGAAGCGGGACCGGACGCCACCGCCATCGACGCCAACAGCGCCGGGAGCGTGGTGACCTTTCAGTCGGCCGAGGGCGCCGATTCGGTGATCGAAGGATTCACCCTCTTCAACGGCACGGGAACCGTTCACCGCAACTGGCTGTGCGGGGGCGGGATCTATTGTGTCGACGGTTCTTCGCCCACGATCAGGAACAATGTGATCGAAAAGAACATCGCCGAACACAAGGGCGGCGGGATCTATTGCGACAGCTCGTCGCCCCTGATCTCGGGAAACAGGATCGGGCAGAACACGATCACCGAGGCGCGCACCCTAGACCATGGCGGCGGCGGAATTTTTTGCAACAACTCGAGCGCGGTCATCTGGCAAAACACTCTGACCCGCAACGGGGTGGAGGGTAAAACATCCCATCAAGGCTGGGGCGGCGGCCTCTTCTGCCGCTCATCGAGCCTCACCGTTGCCGATAACGTGATCGAAAAAAACAGCTCCTGTCACGCCGGCGGCGGAATCTACGTCTACAACAACACGTCTTCCGAGCCGTCGCGGATCATCAAAAACGTGATCAGCGAGAACAGTGCCTTCACCGGGGGCGGCATCGTGTGCGGATTCGCATCGCCCCTGCTCGTGAGCAACTCGATCGGCCGGAACTCGGCCAACTGGTCGGGCGGCGTGGGATTGTCCTACTCCGACGCAGCCATCTACAACTGCCGGATTTTCGAGAATACCGCCTCTTCGAACGCGGGCGGTCTCGACTGCTACGAGTCGTCCCCTCTGATCTGCAACTGCACCTTCGCGCGGAATGTCGCTTTCGACAGCGGAGGGGCGATCTATTGCTGCTACAAGACCGCGCCCGAGGTGGTCAATTCGATTTTGTGGGGCAACCTCGCCTTCAAGGGCAGCGAAATCTATCTCGACGATGTACCCGACACGACCTTGTCGATCAGCCACTCCAATGTCGCCGGTGGCCAGGGGGGTGTTTATGTGGGCACCGGCGCCACTCTCGGCTGGGGCCAGGGAATGATCGATGCCGATCCGGTCTTCGCCGCGATTCACGAGCAAGATCTTCACCTGCTCCACGCCTCACCCTGCCGCGATGCGGGTGACTCCGGGGCGGTTCCGGCCGAGTTGGCCAAAGATTTCGAGGGAGGCGAGCGCATCGTCGACGGCGCCGTCGACATGGGCGCCGACGAGTTCCATGCCTGTCTCTATCTCGGCGGCCCCGTTCTCGCCTCGAGCGGAGAACTGGAACTCCGCCTCATCGGCAAGCCCAACGCGACCTTCACCCTCGCCCTCGGATCGGGCGTGCTCGATCCTCCTGTGCCGACACCGTACGGCGACTTCTTCCTCATGGCGCCCCTCTTTCCCATGGTCACCTGCCAGCTTTGGGCGGACGGTTTCATCACATTCGAGTCCAACATTCCGAGCGCCTGGCAGCCGGGCGACCGCAGACCCTTTCAGGCGCGCGTCGGCGATTGGGGCGGGTCCGACACGCAGTTCACCAATCTCCTGCTCGTCGTCGTGGAGTGAGACGGCGGGCGGTCATTTATTCTCCGCCTCTGCTTCTGCAATTTCCTCGGCCTCGGTGATCTTTCCGTGGAGCCAGGTTAGCTTCATGGGATAGCTCTCCGGGTGGTAGATCACGAAGAAGAAGTGCCAGAACAGGATCGCCAGGAGGGCAAGGATCGCCTCGAAGAAATGAATGATCTCGGCCGCCTCGAACGCCCACCAGGGCAGAAAGCGGGCGAAGAACTCGGGAAACCAGAGGACGAATCCGGTCGCCGCCATCACCGCCACGCCCCAGATCAGCGCGAGGTACTCTATTTTCTCCGTGTAGTCGAATCGGCCGAAGGCCGGCTTGCGCCCGCTGAGGGCGAGGTGGAATTTCATGTTCTGAAAAAGATGGCGCAGATCGGCGAAGGTCGGGCAGAGCGCTCTGAGCTCGCGCCATCCACGGCGCGTGCCGGCGAGGTAAACCGTCTGCAGCAGCGCCGACGCCACAAGCCCCACGGCGGCGGCGCGGTGAATCGAAGAGCGCACGCTCTCGGTCAACCCGATTGCCGAAAGCCACCGCACCCAGAAGGTATCGGGAAATTTGAGCGCGAAACCTGTGACGACGAGCAGCACGAAGCTGACGATCAGCAATCCGTGCTGATAGACCTCGAACCGTTGGAATCGCCGCACAGCGGGCGCCTTCTTCTCGGCCTGATACTTGCGCCGGATGAAAAAGAGAAGGATCACCCCATTGTGGACGAACATCAAAGCGATCACGATCACGATCGCCACGATGTAGATTTTCCTGATCCAGAAGGCGGCCGGATTGCGCTCCGCCTGATCGAAGGGATGGATCGGGATCCGCGCAAAGCGCTCCGTCGCACCCTCGTGGCACCGGGCGCAGGTTGCCGCAACGCGGGCGGGGTGGATGCTGCTCGCCGGATCGTCGTGGGCGCGGATGGCGTGCGTCTCGTGGCAACTCGTGCACGCGGCCGCCTCGGCCGATCCGTGGCGGGCGGCGAGGGCGTGATAGGTTTTTGCGTACGATTCGAAACGCTCCGCGTCGAGACCGAAGCGTCCCATCAGTACCTCCGACGCGTGGCATCCCCGGCAGAGCTCGGAGAGCCGATCCCGACCGTCGGCCCGACTCTCGAGATCGGCGATCGACGCGATGGCGTGGCCGCCGTGGCAGTCGTTGCAGACGGGAGATTCGTAATGGCCTCTCTGCACCGAGTGCCAGTGGGTGCTCTTCTTGTATTCGGCCCTCTGTGCCTCGTGGCAGGCACCGCACGTTTCGGGAATGTTGGGATCGCAGTACTTCGACCGGAGATCGATCTTTCGAAAAACACCGTGAAAACCGTGGCAGCTCGTACAGGTCGCCGCACCCCCGGCGGGATCGTCACGCAGACTCCGGGCGTGAACGCTTCTGCCGTATTGCACGAGTGGATTTTGCGAATCGCGAAACTCTGCGTCGGAATCGCGGCCGCCGAAGAGCCCGATCACATCGGGCCGGGCGTGACACGCGCCGCACACCTTTTCGATGTGGGCCGGCCGAACGCGCGAGAGGGGATCGTCGCAATAGAGAATCTCGTGCGTGCCGTGGCAGTCGGCGCAGCGCGCCGGCGCCGGCCGCCCGGCGACCGGTGCGCGGCTGTGAACGCTCATCGAATAGGCGGCCTCTGCCTCGTCGTGGCACGCGGCGCAGTCGACGCGCGCAAGGTCTCCGGCGTGGGGAAGCGCGTCGATCCCGTCATGGCAATCGACACAGTCGAGGTCGCCGTGAACGGATTTTCTGAATCCTTCGAGGTCGACGAATAGACTGAGCGTGCTTCCATCGGGCGCCGTCCGCGAAAAGCCGCCGGCGCCGTGGCACTCGATGCAGTCATCGGTCTGCTGCGCGCCGACACTCCCAGCAAAGAGCGCCATGAACAGAAGTGTAAACAAAATCCTCATGGTGAATTCCATCCTGCCTGTCGATCTCGTCGTCCCCTTTGTAATTGATGAGGAGTGGAATACGTACAATTTTTCGACAAAAGCAGGCCGATCAGAATCTCCCTGTTGACATCCCTCGGGACGGTTTAGACCATGAAGCGGCCTTCGGAGACTCAACTCGCAAAGGAGCAAACACCATGCACCGGTCGATCACGATCCTCTTCGTCTCTCTTTTCGTTTGTGTGGGAGCCGTGGCGCTCAGCGTCTTCGCATCTCAAGAAACGGAGCCGGCCGAGGCGGCCTTTATGGGCCAGAAAAAATGCACGAAGTGCCATATCAAGCAGTACAAGGCGTGGAAGGGCTCTCTGCACGCCAAGGCTTTCGAGGCTCTCGATGCCCGGTATCACCACGACGCGGCCTGCGTGAAATGCCACACCACCGGCTTCGGCGCGGGAGGATTCACGACGGCGGCCGAGAGCGGCCACCTCGTCGGCGTCCAGTGCGAGCAGTGCCACGGCGCGGGAAGCGGTCACATCGCACTGATGGCGCAGCTCAAAAAGGACAAGGTCGACAAGAAGGATTACCCCGAGCACAAGAAAATCGTCCTCACACCGAACAACTGCGCCGCGTGCCACAAGCCCCACACCGCGCACCCCGAGGTGGAGAAAAAGTAGGCAATTCCGAGCGGTCCGCCCACGCCTGTGGGTGAGCCGAAATCAATCCTCCCGCAGAAAGGTCCGGGCCCGTTCCACGGCGCCGGCAAGCGTTCCGCCGCAATGGCTCGTCATCAGGGCGCGCGCCTGAAGGGGGCTCTTATCCCAGAGTTCGAGCAGATGCTTCTCGGAGGTCTGCTGGAAGCCGTAGTTCGCCTGCTCGAGCACTCTCCACGCCTCCCGCACCGGGCCGATCCGCGCGTCGTATCCATCGTCCACCCAGCGGGCCAGATCGCTAAAGGTCTGGTAGGCGGGAGCGGCGTCGGTCTGCTCCGGCCCCGGGAACCGGAGAAGCTCGGGCACGTCGGCCGTGCCGAGATAGAGGGGCATGTAGGGAGTCGAGCAGGGCTGCCAGAGCGCATACCACCAGAGCGCGCCGATCTCGACGGGCATGCCCGGACGGAGCTGCAAGATCGACGACGAGTTCGTCCGCGGGCTGCAGACCGTCGAGGCGTGGGCGTTGTGGGGAGTGTCCTTGCCCCTTCCCTTTTTGACCCGCACCGGTGCGGTCTCGTAATGATCGCGCAAGACGGCGGCCAAATGCTCCGGCCCGAGCGGGTCCTTCGGCGTGACGCAGAAGGCGAGGGGGCCTTCGGCCGGAGCGGGCACCGGAATGGGATCGGCCGAGAGGCGGAGCAGGCCGCTCCACTGCCTGTGGATGTTACTCCGATGGCGGCGGCTTCCGGGCGCGGCGTAGGCTTTCTCGAAACTGAAGGCGCCGTCGGCCGGGTCGTACCAGCCCCGCTCCACGGCGTAATCGATCAGGTCGTGGCAGGCGAGAAAGTTCTTCTCATCGGCGAGGTCGACCTCGGCGATGGTGTAGGTGTTGGCGATGAGGGCGACCTTGTCGTCGGGGACGCGCGCCGCCACCCAGTGGCGGCCCTTGGCGACTGCCACGAGCCATCCCTCCTCCGTATCGGCGATCACGAAGGTGCGGCCCGTGGCGGTGTAGCCGAACTTCTCCACCAGCGATCCGACGATCTTCACGCCGTCGCGCGCGGTGCGCGCCCGTTCGGCGACGAGGCGCCGCAGGAGCGGATCGCAAATGCCGCCATCGGTGAAATCGGTCCTGTCCTCGCGGGAGGGACAACTGTCGCTGAGGATGGCCACACCATTCTCGTTGAGGTGGGCGTCGGAAAAGTTCTGCTCGGGCATCTGGAGCCACCAGTGGGCAAAGGTGATCTCCACCTGGGCGAGACGACCCCCGTTCGAAAGCTCCACCCACTCCCCCTTGGAGTGCTCCTTGCGCGGAATCTTCCTCATGGCGGCAATGTTGTCGATCTGGTTGTCCTCGTTGTGGCCAACGAGAACGGATCCGTCGACAGTGGCCGCCTTGCCGGCGACGATGGAAAAACAGCCCTGATCGTACTGACCGGCCGCAAGGGGAAGGGCAAGAATCAGGAATGCCGAAAGGAACAGGCACTTCTTGAACATGGCGCGCTCTCCTCATCCAAGGCCGCCCCGACGGACGAGCCTTTTTGGTAATCCGTGGCGGAAGCTTCGAGCATGGAGTGTAGAATAATTTCCACGGCATTGGAAAAAGCAATAATCTTCGCGGTCGAGACCCCAGCCCTCGGCTCCTTCGGAGGCGATCGCCATGAGAACGGCTTTCTATTCTCTCCTTCTCCTCCTGATTGCCATTGGTAGCGGATGCCGGAGCGTATCGATTCAACCGAGATACGAGCGCTACGCGGTCCACATGGACTTCGACACCAAGATGCGCGGCGGCGATGCGGGCCAGTACCACACCGTGGAGAGTCTCGAGGTGGTCGGATCGTCGAACCGCGGACCCGATGCGTTTGTCGACTTCGGCACACTCACCATCGACGACCGGGAAGACTCCCGCCTCGACGCCTTCGGATACGATTTCGGTTTCGGCATCAGGGAGCCCGAACCGACCGAGCCGGGTTGGAGCTACGACTGGAGCGGCCGGCTCGGATACTACGACCTTCATTTCGACACCGACGCAAAGGCGGTCGGGCCCGACTGGGATTATGACGGTTACAGGTTCGACGCCCATTTCGGCGGATGCCGGAGCTTTGCCCTCGGAAGCGAGTTCCTCTTCTCCATGCAGGGCGGCGCCTATTACAAGGCGATCGGCGAGAACGTGGGCGACGGATTCAAGCACGTGGGGCTCGTCCTTCTCCTCGGCCTCGGCGAATCGGAGAACTCGGATCCCAACGCCAACGTGCACGTCAACGGCGGAGGGCCGCGGGACCGCGACTCGGATTACTGGTTCCATTCGGCCGGGGTCTACATGGGGCTCCGGCTCAACACTGTCTCCACCGATCTCGTCGATATCAGGGCCGATGCGTTTATCGGCGATGACCGCCTCGCGGGAGTGATGGTCTCGGCCGGGATCGGGTTTTGACGGGGAAAACAATGGACACCGGGAATTTCAGAAAACTGTTGCTCAAGATCTTCATCGCCTTTCTCGCGCTCACGGCGCGCATGGCGATCGTCTCGGTGCTCACCCATGGATCCAGAAATCGGCCACCGTCGCCATCGGAGGCCTCGGCCTGCTGCTCTTCGTGGCCATCTGGGGAGAGGTCTCGAACGAGGAGTACTATCGGTTCGTCGCCGTGGGCGCAATCATCGTGGCGCTCGTGACACTTGTCGTGCCGATCATGATGAAGATGGGAAAGGGCGCCGGGCGCAAAGTGGAAAGGATCGTCCTCGAGACAGTGGAAGGCGATATTTTCAGGGATGCCGCCGGGAAGCGATTCCGTGTGAAAGAGATCGCCACAGGGGCCGATGACCGAGAAACCGTTGTCGGGGATAAAGGCGCATCATGTCAGGCAGGAAACTGAGCCACACGATCCTGTTCATCGAAATGCTGGTTATTACCTGGCCCGTCAGCGTCCTCATCCTGATGTTCAGTCCCAATGTTGTTCTGCTCATGGTCATGGAAAATCCGAGTGCGGCGACCATGGCGATCAGCCCCGTGTGGTGGCTCTTTTCCGCCGGGGGTGGGCTCATCTCTCTGAGCGCACTGGCCGCCGTTCTGTTTCTCGATTTCAGTCCAGACGCCCTCGGCACGACAGACGACTTTCCATCCCATTTTTCCCTGTTCGTCATCGGACTTCCTTTGAACGTTCCCTTGCTGCACATGGCGGTCGATCGATTTATCTTGTCGCGGAGAAGCGAGAGTTGATGATGCCGGTCGTTCGAGGGAGAAAATTCATCCGACTCGAGACCGATGCGGTGTGCTTACTCGACTAGCGGTACCTCCACGATCCTCACGTCGCGAATCCGATCACCGCACCGGGCCAGAACCGTTCCATCGCGGTCGACGGCGAGGCTCTGCCCGCCGTAGACATAACCCCGCCAGGGGCCGTTGGCGATGGCGCCCACCAGGTCGGTGCCGACCACGGGCGCGCCGATGGCGCGCGCGGCGACACGGACCGTTTTTTCGAGCTGCGCTCCGTGGCCGGGCCACCAGTCCTCGGGGGCGGCCCATCCGTAAGGGATGAGCACCACGTCGGGCTCGAGCGCCGCCATCCGCTCGAGGTTCTTTTCCTGGAAAGAGTCGGCGCAGATGAGGAGGCCGACCCGGCCGAGAGGGGTCTCGGCGACTCTCACCGTCTCCCCCGGCGTGTAAGGAGGATCCATGAGACTGGAAAGGACATTGATCTTTCGGTGGGTGAGGACCAGACGCCCCTCGGAGTCGAGAAGGAGCGCGGAGTCGTGGAGTGCCTCTCCCGCCTTTTCGGCGAGACCGCAGCAGATCCAGATCTTGTGCTTTCTGCAGAGCGCGGCCAGCGTCTCCGAATCTTTACCCGGAATGGGATGTGCCCGCTCGTGGGCGGCGGGATTCACCCAGCCGAGGAGCGCCGTCTCCGGAAAACACGCGATCTGCGCACCGAGCGCCTTGGCTTCGGCCAGAGCGTGGTCGATGCGAGCGAGATTCCCCGCCCGATCGCCGTCGAGGCAGAAGATCTGGCAGAGTGCGACTTTCAGTGCCGGCGACGATTCACTCTTTTTTTGATCGAAGAGTCGGTCGGACATGCACGAACAGACCACCATACAGAGGATGGGCAAGATCAGCGCGCACTTTGAAAAGTTCAAATCGATCAATCCCGTGAAAGAAAAAGCCTGATCACATACCAGAAGAGGAGCGCCACGGAAGCGAAGAGCTCGAGCGACGCGCCCACGTAGCGGTCCTCGGGATAGTGATGCAAGATGTTCGACGTGTCGTAGAGTATGGAGCCGCCGGCGAGGGCGATCATGGCGACGGAGAAGAAGGTGCCGAGCTCAAAACCGAAAATCACTCCGGCAACGATGAGGACCAGTGCGACGACGAACCCCCATCGGAGGATCCCGCCGAGAAAGGAAAAGTCCTTGCGCGTCGTCCACGCCACCACGGTGAGTCCAACAAATCCGATGAGCGTGACCAGCGCGGCGCTCTCGATCACACCCGGTGCCTGGTGCTCGGCCACGTAAAGCAGGGGAACGAAGATAATCGCCTCGGCGGTGACGAAACCGATCAGGGCCGCGTACTGGGCCACGGGGGAACGGGCCGTATGCGCCGTGTGCGTCGCCAGCCAGCCGACGACGATGAAGCCGCCCAGAACGAGGAGCCACGATGTGCCGAGCAGCGTTTCGGCGATCTTGGCAGCCATCCCGCTCTGGAAGAGGGCGACCTCGATCCCCGCAAATCCCAGAATGGCAAAAAGCAGGTGCACGTAGGTGAGCGAGATGAACCGCGCCCGGGCGTCGGCCTTCAAAATCGAAACGGGAACCTGACCGGCCATCGACTGTGAACGACTCATTTTATCTCCTCCTCTCAACTCAAAGGCGGAACACCATGATCTCAACGGATGCGTTCCGATACCACCCCAGAGTTTACGGAATGGGCGGTGCATTGCGCAAGGCTGCCCCGAAGAGGGACGGAGAGAGAACGCTTTTGCCGGGAGAGGTGACCGGCTCAGAGAAAATGTATACTATTTGACTAAAATACCCGCACTCCCATTCAAATTTAAAAACGCCACACAAACACCCCTAAGGTTAATTCTTAAAATACTTAAAGAACAAACGAACTTCTGGCCCTTTTTGGAGAGGCAAATAAAAACCGATTTTACATAGACAGTTTATAGACACTTGCTATCCAGGTCATCAACGCCGACGCAGTGAGTTGGCAACACAAATCAAAACAAACTTTTCGAGGAGATATTGATGAACCTTTCCAAAAAGAACCTTTTCCGTCTTTCTTTCGTCCCCCTCGCGCTGCTGATCGCTCTCTGCCTCAATGCGCCTGCCTTCTCCCAGTGCGGCGGATGCCCGGCGACGGCCGCCACCTCCGGTTGTGAGACGACGGGCAGCGCTTCCAAATCCCAGGGCGACATCGTCGACGTCGCCGTCAACGCCGGGTCGTTCAAGACCCTCGTCGCCGCCGTCAAGGCTGCCGGTCTCGTCGACACCCTCAAGGGCAAGGGGCCTTTCACCGTTTTTGCTCCCACTGACGAGGCCTTTGCCAAGCTTCCCAAGGGCACGGTCGAGAGCCTCCTCAAGCCCGAGAACGTCAAGCAGCTCCAGGCTGTGCTCACCTACCACGTGGTGGCCGGCAAGGTGACCGCCGCCGACGTGGTCAAGCTCAAGAAGGCGTCCACCGTGAACGGCAGCGACCTCGGCATCTCGATCAGCAAGAAGTCGGTCATGGTCGGCGGCGCCAACGTGGTCTCCACCGACATCATGGCCAAGAACGGCGTCATTCACGTGATCGACACCGTCCTCCTTCCGCCCCCGCCGAAGCCGGACATCATCGAGACCGCCGTCGCCGCCAAGAGCTTCAACACCCTCGTCGCCGCCGTGAAAGCCGCCGGCCTCGTCGACACACTCAAGGGCGACGGTCCCTTCACCGTTTTTGCCCCCACCGATGACGCCTTTGCCAAGCTTCCCGCCGGCACCGTTGAATCGCTGCTCGAGCCGGAGAACAAGGACAAGCTCATCGCCATCCTCACCTATCATGTGGTTCCCGGCTCGTTCGAAGCGTCTCGCGTGGTCAAGATGACGTCGGGCAAAACCGTCAACGGCCAGTCGTTCAACATCAACGCCAAGGATGGCGTGGTCATGGTCGACAACGCCCGCGTGGTCAAGACCGACATCGCCACGCGCAACGGCACGATCCACGTGATCGACAGCGTTCTGATTCCCCGATAGGGCTCGATCCAATGAGCACCCATGAAACGGAGGATGATCGCGCCACGTCGGCCGGTCTCCTCCGTTTCGCTTTGCGCGGCGCCCCCGTGACGGCCGGACCGCTTCCGGCCTCTGGGCCCGAAAAAATCAACTTTTGACCGAAAGGAGACACCCGTGGGAGCAACAGGGAGAGAATGGAACTCGAAAACCGATCACGAAACGGAACCCCTCGCAACGATGAAGATCGCCTCACGCCGCACCGGCCTCAGTCCCCACCTGATCCGGATCTGGGAGCGGCGATACAGGGCAATCAGTCCAGCGCGCACGCCGACCAATCGACGCCTCTTTTCCGAATCGGACCTAAAGCGACTGCGACTGCTCCGGCTCGCCGTCGACGCAGGCCACAGCATCGGCCAGATCGCCAATCTCGAGGAACGCGCACTGCGCGATCTGCTCGCCCGGAGCACCGAGAGACCGAGCGATGATCAAAGATCGCCCTTTCCGGCCGACAGGGAGGTCGCACGGGTTCAGACAGTCGATCTCGATTCACTCATCAGCGCGGTGAAACGTTTCGATTCGAAAGCTCTCGAAAAAGGTCTCTCCGCCGCCGCTCTCTCCCTGACCCGGCCGAAACTTCTCGACGAAGTGGTGGCGCCGCTCATGGCGCGAATCGGCGATCTGTGGGCGGAGGGCACTCTGCGCATCGCCCACGAGCACATGGCAACGGCGGTGGTGAGAAACTTCTTCGCCTCGCTGGGAAGGGCTTACGAGATCCCCCCCCACGCCCCGGCGATCGTGATCGCCACGCCGCTCGGCCAGATCCACGAGGTGGGCGCCCTCATCGCCGAGGCGGCGGCGCTCACCGTCGGCTGGAGGACCGTCTACCTCGGCGCAAATCTCCCCGCCGAGGAGATTGCCGCCGCAGTGATTGCCAACAACGCCTCCGCTCTCGGCCTCAGTCTCGTCTATCCGCCCGATGACCCACGCGTGCACGACGAGATCAAAAAGATCGCCCGCTACCTGTCAGGCCAGGCGGAGATCATCATCGGCGGACGGTCGGCGCGATTTTACGGCGATCTCTTCGCTGAGATTGGCGCCCACCGTGTTGACGGAATCGACGATTTCTGCTCCAAGTTGAATTTTCTCAGAGATCAGCCCAAGAGTCGATCGAATAACTAATTGTCAATTAATCACTTAAATAGAACTTCACTTTGAATGGCCATTTTTTTTGAAAAAAGGGTTGAGACTCAACACCGCCGCGTTATTATACAAAACATAGACAATTGATAAGCATCTTTTAAACAATAAAAAGAGGAGTACAAAAATGTCGAACAGCAGAAACAACAACGCTCACAAGCCCGCACAGCCCATGGTCTGGATCAAGGACGAGACCGGCAACACCTACATGTGCCCCATCAACGCGATCAAGGACCGCGACAACGTGACTGCCGAGGAACTGGCGAACTGTGTGAACGAATCCTATAACCCTCAGAACAACTGAGGTGCAACGAAGCCTTGGCTGGCCTGCCGTCGCTCCGAACAGGAGAGGCGGCAGGTTTTTTTACAGGGAGATGGAGATGGAAAACAATCGCGCCAACTCGAAACAGGCCGCCAAGTCCGGCCTCATTCTACTCACCGGGGCGACGGGTTACGTGGGGCGGCGCCTCCTTGCGGCCCTTGCGGCCGACGGGCGTCCGGTCCGCTGCATGGTGCGCGATGCCGATCGATTCAAGAAAGGCCTCCCCAGAAGTATCGAGGTTGTAGGAGGCGACGTGTTCGATGAACCGTCCCTCGCCGCGGCCCTCGACGGAGCGCACACCGCCTTCTATCTCGTCCACTCCATGGGCCGAAAGGGATCTTTCGAGGACCACGACCGCCGGGCGGCCGAGAATTTTGGCCGGGCGGCGCGCAGAGCGGGCGTGGCCCATATCGTCTACCTCGGGGGCCTGGCGAGCGGCGACGATCTCTCATCCCACTTGCAGAGCCGTCTCGAAGTCGGCCGGATCCTGGCCGCGTCGGGCGTCCCCACCACCGAGTTTCGTGCATCGATCATCGTCGGTGCCGGCAGCCTGAGTTTCGAGATGATCCGCGCGCTCGTCGACCGGCTCCCTGTCATGATCACGCCGCGCTGGGTGAGCACCCTGGCCCAGCCGATCGCCATCGACGACGTGGTCGCTTACCTCGTGGCGGCCGTCGACGCGAACGAGGCGGATCGCGCGATTTATGAAATCGGCGGAGCCGACCGGGCCTCCTATCTCGAGATCATGAAGCACTATGCCCGCCGACGCGGCCTCAGGCGCCTCATGATTCCCGTCCCCTTTCTCACTCCCTGGCTGTCGAGCCTCTGGCTCGGGCTGGTGACGCCTCTCTTCGCCCGCGTGGGCCGCAAGCTCATCGAAGGGGTGCGCAACGAAACCATCGTCCGCGACGGGCGCGCTCTCGAGGTCTTTCCGATCAGGCCCCGGTCGCTGAGCGACGCGATCGCGGGCGCCCTCCGAAAGGAGTGAGCGGCGATCGGCCGGCAGAAATGATACAATGGCCGCCCGTCGGAAAAAGAAAGATTCGAAGGGACGCGGGCGATCACTAACTGCAGGGACTGGAGTGACCATGCAATCCAAGATCAGACTCGGAATCAGCAGTTGTCTCATGGGCGAGAAGGTCCGCTACGACGGCGCCCACAAGTTCAATCCCTTCCTCGTCAACACGCTGGGCGAGTACGTCGACTACGTGCCTGTCTGCCCCGAGTACGAGTGCGGCCTCGGTATTCCGCGCGAGGCGATGCGCCTCGAAGGCGATCCCGACGCGCCCCGCCTGATGACCAACCGCACCAAGGTCGATCTCACCAAAAGGATGCTCGCCTGGTGCCGGAAGCGCGTGGGCGAGCTCGAGAAGGAGGACCTCCAGGGTTTCATCTTCAAGAGCCGTTCGCCGAGCAGCGGCATGGAGCGCGTCAAGGTCTATAACGACAAGGGGATGCCCGTGCAGAAGGGCGTCGGCCTCTTCGCGCGCGCCTTCATGGACCACTTTCCGCTGATCCCCGTCGAGGAGGACGGCCGCCTCAACGATCCCGGACTGCGCGAGAATTTCATCGAGCGCATCTTCGCCTTTCGCGACTGGCGCGAGACGGTCAAGGGCGGCAAGACGCGCGCCAACCTCATCGGCTTCCACAGCCGCTACAAGCTCCTGCTCCTGTCGCACAGCGAAAAGCACGTGCGCGAAATGGGCCGCCTCGTCGCCGCCGCCAAGGAGTATTCACCTGCGGCGCTCTATGCCAAATATCTCGAGCTCTTCTCGGCCGGGCTCAAGCTCAAGGCAACGGTCAAAAAGAACGTGAACGTGCTGCAGCACATCATGGGCTTCTTCAAAACGCTCCTCTCGGCCGACGAGAAGCAGGAGCTCCTCGAGGTGATCGAACAGTACAAGCAGCGCTACATCCCCCTCATCGGACCGATCACGCTTCTCAACCACTACGTGCGCAAGTACGAGCCGGCCTATCTGCTCGACCAGGTATTTCTCAGGCCCCACCCTGTCGAGCTGGCGCTCAGGAATCATGTTTGAGCGGTGCGCGGGAGTCTTCTATAAAGTAACGCCACAGCGCACCCACATCGGTGAACAACGGGAGGAGCCCCATGATGAACTCGAAAGGTCCTTCGCGCCGCCGCTCGATCTGGCCCATGGTGATCGTGGGATCCTTTGTCCTCCTCGTCGTCGTCGGCCTGACCGTGATCGCCCTCCGCGATCTGCCCGCCCCGGCAGATCCTCGAATCGTGGAAGAATCCTTTGCCGAGCACATCGCCTTCCTCAAAGAGCTCGCCATGACCTGTCCCGAGGCGGCAGACCTTCCTTCGATCGATCCCGACGACGGTTTTGACGAAGAAGCCTGGAAGGAGTACGACGCGCTCTGGAACGGCTGGAAGAAAAAATCATTGAGCCGCCCCGATCTCCTCTCCCATCGGGCGATCAAGGGCGCCTCGACCTATGTGGCGAACGAGGGCGGCGGCTTCAAGGTCCACATGACGGTCGTCGACCATGAAGATCTCGATCCGTCCTGGCTCGAGTCGGCGTGGAGGTCGGTCAGCGACGACGCGGCAGAGGCGTCTCCCGACCGCCCGCTGGTCAGGCAGTGGCACGAGGACGGGATGCACCTCGTTCGTTACGAAACACGCTTCGTCGGTCCCGATGGGGAGACGATGGGACTGCAGCTCCTCGTCGACTTGAACTGCGTCGAGCCCGCCGAGACGCTCGACGGTTAGACAAACCGCCCCGCGCCATTTTTCTGTCAGACTCCCCCCCATGGTTCGCTAGGAAGAAGTGAGACTCCGTGGGTCGCTCCGCCGATTCCACGATTCAACAGCAAATATGTGGGTATTTTTTGATAGAACAACATCCCCGCAAAGGGCGATAAACAAGGGCCGAACCATGAAACCATCTCATCGTCTCACGATTTTCCTCGTCTGCGCCGCGCTGTTCCATGTCGGACTCTGGGCGCACGGCGCGCAGGCTCAGACCGAACTGAATGTCTCGATCGATAACGGCGGCTACGCGCCCCAGGTGACGCGCGTGCCCGCCGGCACGATCGTAACGTGGACCAACAACGAGGGAGTCCACACCACCACGAGCCGTGATGGACTGTGGGACTCGGGTGTTCTCACCGTCGGAGATTCGTTCACCTACCTCTTCGACACGGTGGGAATCTATCGCTACTACGACACGATCCACGGCTGGCCGTCGGGGACGATCGAGGTGGTTCACTCTCTGGCGACGATCGACATCGCGACTGACAAGGATCTCTACGCCGCGGGCGACACGATCAAGGTG
>Ga0180430_10001253_pt1 | contig 25343 bp, 23 predicted proteins | sample SS_ome_9_FD_132999 | JGI IMG/M metagenome (GOLD analysis project Ga0180430, IMG submission 132999) | Hypersaline lake sediment archaeal communities from the Salton Sea, California, USA - SS_1_S_2 metaG | ecosystem: Environmental > Aquatic > Non-marine Saline and Alkaline > Hypersaline >... | reverse complement strand
TCGGCGCCATCCGAACCCGAAGAATCGTATCGATTCGGTGGTCGAGGAGGCGGTCATTGCCTACGCACTCGAGCAGCCGGCGCATGGCCAGGTGCGGGCGAGCAACGAGCTGCGTAAGCGCGGGATTTTCGTCTCCCCGACCGGTGTCCGCGGGGCCTGGATGAGGAACAACCTGGCCTGCTTCCGCGACCGCTTACGGGCGCTGGAGGAGAAAGTGGCCGCTGAAGGCCTCATTCTGACCGAATCGCAGGTCGCGGCGCTGGAGAAGAAGCGCCATGACGACGAAGCGGCCGGCGAGATTGAGACGGCCCACCCAGGCTATCTCGGCTCACAGGACACCTTCTACGTCGGCACGCTGAAGGGCGTTGGGCGCATCTACCAGCAGACCTTCGTCGATACCTGCAGCAAGGTGGCGGCAGCGAAGCTGTATACGACCAAGACGCCCATCACCGCGGCCGATCTGCTCAATGACCGGGTTCTCCCGTTGTTCGAAGCGCACGAGCTGCCACTGCTGCGCATTCTGACCGACCGTGGTACCGAGTACTGCGGCCGCGTCGAGCAACACGACTACGAGCTGTACCTGGCGGTCAACGACATCGACCACACCAAGACCAAGGCGAAGTCACCGCAGACGAACGGTATCTGCGAGCGGTTCCATAAGACGCTGCTGCAGGAGTTTTACCAGGTCACGTTCCGCAAGAAGGTCTACGCAGACATCGAGTCGTTGCAACGCGACCTTGATGCCTGGGTCGAGGAATACAATACTGAGCGCACGCATCAAGGCAAGATGTGCTGTGGACGCACGCCAATGCAAATCCTGATTGATGGCAAGGCCATCTGGAAGGAGAAAAAGCTGGCTTAGACTCCGGCTGACAGACAACTCCTCAAAACCGGGAACTGTCAGATCGGGTCTGAACTTCTACACATGAGCAGCCTCGGCGGAGTCCTGCGCGAAGATGGTACCGATGAGCGCCGAGACCATCTGCCGTTGCCCCTTCGTGGCATGCGCGAGCACGTTGCGCGTGAAGTGCACCCGGCAGCGCTGCCAGGTCGTCTTCAGCGCCTTCGTAATCGCCGCCTCGAGACCGAGATGGGCGTCCGAGATGACCAGCTTCACCCCGCGCAGCCCGTGCCGCGTCAGCTCGCGCAGAAAGCCCGTCCAGAACGTCTCGGCCTCGGACGGACCCACCGCCAGGCCCAGAATCTCCCTGCGGCCGTCGCCGTTAGCGCCCACGGCGATTGTGGCGGCGACCGACACGATGCGGCTGGCCTCGCACACCTTCACGTAGTTCGCATCCAGCCACACTTAGGGCCAGTCGCCTTCGAGCAGACGCTCGAGGAACGCGTGCACCCGCTCGTCAATCTCCTCGCACAGCCGTGAGGCCTGGCTCTTCGACACCCCGGTCATGCCCATCGCACGCACCAGATCATCCACCGAGCGCCTCGACACGCCCTGGCGCAACTTCGGGATCTTGAGTGGGATACTCCCGGCCCGCGTGTCCCAAGTGCCGCTCGCGGTAGCCGTTGCGGTAGTTGCTGCGCTGTTCACTGCGCTCGCCGTGGGCCGCGCCGCACAGGCCCTCGACGTCGGCTTCCATGAGCCGCTGGGTCATGAACGCGATCATCTCGCGCACGAAATCTGCGTCCGCGTCCTTCTCAAACAGCTCTTCTGGCGGCATGCCGAGCTCGGGTCTCGTGGTGGTCTCCTCAACGTCGTCGAAGTGTCGTAGCTCCAACGATACCGGAACCATCACGGTGGCCGCTTCTTACACCACTCCCGGGGATGCGACCTGGTCATCGTGGTGGTCTCCTCCAAAATAGTTCGTCGAAGTGTGGTCGCTCCAACGACACCGGAACCATCACGGTGGCCGCTTCTTACACCACTTCCGGGGACGCGACCACGACTTGGATCGTTCTGCCTTGGAAGAAAAACTTTCGCCGGAATTGTGAATGACAACTCAGTGTTCAGAATCAAATCCAGTCGACCGAATACCTGGTTCGGGATTCTTCGCGCCGCGTCTATCTTCCTCAAATGAGTGCCGCCGCATCGATTGCCTCGAGCACATCTTCGACGGAGATATCCTCGATGGATTGGCGTTGAAGTTGGCGCGCGCTCAAGGTCAAGTGCCGGCAATAGGGCGAGGAGAACTTGCCGGCGTCAGTGTGGCCAAAGAGGGTGATTAGCGGGCGTCCCGCTGCCGCGATGAGATGGCCGCCCCCCGAATCGTTTGCGATGGCGAATCGTAGGTGCCGGGCTAGAGCGATGGTGATCATCGGGTTGCCGTCGAGTCGCGCCGCCAGCATTCTCTCGGGTGTGAGCGCGAATGGTATCTCGCGCCCGAGCGCTTCCCACATCTCCGATTCCTCGGGCCCGCCAAAAAAAACTGGAACCAGGCCACGCTCCGACAATCGTCGCGCGAGCTCGATGTAGCCCGTTAACGGCCAGCGTTTTCGCGCTCCGCCGGCTCCCGGTGACAAGCCAACGAGTCGATGGCTGTCGGGGAGCGCGTGCCTTGCGATCTCTTCCACTTCGGCGGGAATGCTGATCTCTGCCCGTGGCCGCAGGGCGCGGCCAGTCGCCAGAGACATGAGCACACGGAAGCGGTCGTAGCTCGAAAGAGACTTAAACGGTTCGTTCGGCTTGCGCCTGGAGATGAGGAAGCCGGCTGCCGGTGAAATGAATTCTTGAGAGGGGATCCGCCTCAGCACCAATGCGTCTCGCAATCGCGATTCGCTGGCAAGCACGGTGTCGAACGGGCCCGTAACGTAAGCAGGCAATGGCTTCAACAATGAGTTTCCGATACCCGTCTCTGTATGTATTTCATCGATCAAGCCGGCCGCGAGATCGGACAATCGGCCATTAAAAATGGACGGCCTTCGACTGGTAATCCAGGTGAGCTTGACGTTGGGTAGTTCTTCCCGGAGCGCTCTGAGAACCGGGTACTTGAGTAAAGCGTCGCCGAGCCGATCGCCGGACACGTGCACGAGGATGCTTTCAGGACTGGTAGTCAACGTAGTCCTTCTCTTCGACCAACGCGGACCCGAGAAGCTCATTGATCTCACGCTTCAGCGCCGCGCGTCTATCGTTGGTGTAATAGACTTTTCGCGCGAGTTCGATGAAGTCCTTATCGAAAGCTTTCTCGACTTCCTTCTGGCGCAAGAGATCTTCGACCTCCCACAGCTGCTCGTTGACGTCCTTGAGACCGGCAATAAGAGCATGCAGCCGCGGCGATGATTCGACGTGTTCGGCCCATACCTTCGCTAGTACGTCCAACTCGCGACGGACGTTCCTAAGTTTGTCTGCGTTGCCGATTCGCTCGACCTTAATCTGCAGAATCGTGATTTTGTCTATCAGCTCGCCATGCGAGACGCGGATTCGCAGCTCCACTTGGTTTCTCCGGATGGACGATAGGTTGATCCGCCGATGGTGCGCCTTGCTCGTCGCGTACCTTGCGAGTGCCCGATATACGGCAGGTTCCCCGGGGTTCGGCGCCCGCCCTTAGCAAGCTCGTAGCTGGTTCATGGACAACGACGCCGAGCGCTCTCGATTGGATTCGGGATGCTGCCGACGATCGGCATGCTTGGTCGCCAGGCCCGGTTCGCGGAATCGGTGCAGAGGCTTGTCCTGTCGAGCGTAGAAGCCGCCGTGTCGCCCGCTCCTAGCGCAGACCTTCGTTGATCTTCTCCAGTACGACGGATCCTGGGCAGAGTTCTTTCTCCGTCAACGTATTGAGCGGGGCGGAAACGGTTCCCAGATTATCGTGGAGTTCGAGCGGCTCGCGTTCGAGGTACAGGCATCCCGTAACGATCTCGCCCTTGGCGGCATGTGCCTGGAGGTAATTCATCGCAGCGATCCGATCGTAGGGATCATAGCCGGCGGCCACCTTGTGCAGGCGTAGCGTGCTTCCATCGTGCTGACGAATGGTTTCGGTTGTGCCCGCGGCGTATTCGGCGGAAATCGGATCCCGGGGGGTGATGAAGTCGAGCCTGTTCACGATTTCATTGTGTTCGCGCACGTAGTCGTAGCTCTTCGTGGAACCGGCATGGTTGTTGAACGCAACGCACGGGCTGATGATGTCGATAAACGAGGGGCCGGGATTCTGGATCGCCGCTTTGAGTAGTGGAACCAGTTGCGATTTGTCTCCCGAGAAGCTGCGCGCGACGAACGTCGCGCCGAGCTGCAGTGCGAGGCTCACCAGGTCGATCGAGGAGTCCGTGTTGACGACTCCCCGTTTCGATTTGGAACCGGTATCGGCGGTAGCCGAAAACTGGCCCTTGGTGAGGCCATACACGCCGTTGTTTTCGACGACATACAGCATGTTCACGCCGCGCCTGAGTGCGTGCGCGAACTGCCCGAGGCCGATCGAGGCCGAGTCTCCGTCTCCGGAGACCCCAAGGTAGATCATGTCGCGATTGGCGAGATTCGCGCCGGTCAACACTGAAGGCATGCGGCCGTGAACGCTGTTCAAGCCATGCGAGCTACCAAGGAAATACGTCGGTGTCTTCGAGGAGCAGCCTATCCCGGAGAGTTTGGCAACCCGATGCGGCTCGACCGCCAGCTCGAAGAACGCCTGAATCAGGGCTGCGCTGATCGAATCATGGCCGCAGCCCGCACACAGGGTGGAGATGGCGCCTTCGTAGTACCGACGCGAGTACCCCAGGCTGTTGGTAGCCGTCTGGGGGTGCACGAGCTTGGGTTTTGTGATGTAGGTCATGGGAGCTTCCCCGATGTCGGGCGTCAGTTGCCGACCGCCGCGGCCCGCGTCGGCGGCTGGCTGTTGCCGAGCAGGTTCTGTACGATTTCGGAGGCAATGAAACGGGCGGTGATCGGCGTACCGTCATAGTGGAGAACCGGGACCAGATGCCCGGGTGCTATGCCGCATTCGTTGACGAGCAGCGTACGCAGCTGTCCATCACGGTTCTGTTCGACGACGAAAACCTGCTCGTGTGCCGCAATGAACGCGGCGACGCTGTCTGCGAACGGAAAAGCCCGGATGCGCAGTCCGTCGACATCAATGCCGGCCGATCCCAGCAATTCAAAAGCTTCGTCCATGGCCGGCGCGGTCGAGCCGTAGTACATGATGCCTATGCTGCCGACGCCTTGACCGCGACGTGCGATCGGAGCGGGCACGAGATCCTTGGCGGTTTCCAGTTTGCGGAGCAGTCTCTGCATGTTCTCGACGTAGTCGGGGCCGGCTTCGCTGTATTTCGCGTAGCGGTCCTTGGTGGTGCCGCGCGTGAAGTAGGCGCCTGCGGTCGGGTGCGTGCCCGGGTAGGTGCGATAGGGAATCCCGTCCTTATCGACATCGAGGTAGCGCGCGAAGGATTCGCCACGCTCGAGCATCTCGCGGGTCATCACTTTGCCACGGTCGTAATGGCGGCCGTCATCCCACTCGAGCGGGCGGCAGAGTCTCTCGTTCATGCCGATGTCGAGGTCGAGCATGACGAAGACCGGCGTCTGAAGCCGGTCCGCGATATCGAAGGCCGATGCGCCCATTTCGAACGCTTCGCGCGGGTCTTCGGGGAAGAGCAATACGTGCTTGGTATCGCCGTGGGAGGCGTAGGCGCACGAGAGCAGGTCGGATTGCTGCGTGCGCGTGGGCATGCCGGTGGACGGGCCGCCGCGCTGGACGTCGAAGATCACCGCCGGAATCTCGGCGAAATAGGCAAAGCCGAGAAACTCCTGCATCAATGAAATGCCCGGGCCGGATGTCGCGGTGAACGAGCGGGCCCCGTTCCATCCAGCGCCGATGACCATACCGATTGAGGCGAGTTCATCTTCGGCCTGAATGATCGCATAGCGCGCTTCGCCGGTATCGGGGTCAACACGCAGTTTGCGGCAGTGTCGCTCGAAGGCTTCGGCAAGCGAGGAGGAAGGTGTGATGGGATACCAGGCCGCGACCGTTGCGCCGCCATATACGGCGCCCAGCGCGGCGGCGCTGTTGCCTTCGAGGAAGATGCGATCACCGACGGCATCGGATGCCTCGACGCGCAGGCCCAGCGGGCAACTGAACTCGGCCTGCGCGTACTCGCGGCCCATCTGCATGGCCTTGAGATTCGATTGCAGCAAGGCTTCCTTGCCGCGGAACTGCTCGGCAACCAGCGTCTGCATGGTCTCGGGATCGATGTCGAGCAATGCGCCGAGCGCACCGACATAGATGATGTTCTTGAACAATTGTCGCTGCCGCGAATCGCTGTAGGTGCGGTTGCACAGCTGTGTCAACGGCATGCCGAGAACATGAATATCGTCGCGGAACTTGTTGGGCGGCAGCGGCTTGGTCGAGTCGTAGAACAGGTAGCCGCCCGGTGCGAGTTCGGCCACGTCCTGTTCCCAGGTCTGGGGATTCATTGCCACGAGCAGGTCGACCCCGCCGCGGCGGCCGAGCCAGCCGCGGCCCGAAACCCGCACCTCGTACCACGTCGGAAGGCCCTGGATATTGGACGGGAAAATGTTGCGAGGGCTTACCGGGACACCCATGCGCAGGATGGATTTAGCAAACAACGCGTTGGCGGAGGCGGAGCCCGAGCCGTTGACGTTGGCGAACTTGACAACGAAGTCGTTGACCGCCTCGAGCGCTTTCATGATGACGAGTTGGCTACCTCCTAGGCAGCGCGCGCCTTACGGCGGCGTGGTCTGCAGCCCGGCCCGGCGTGCTGCATTTCGATAAGCGTCTTCTGCATGTCCCAGGCACCGGTCGGGCAGCGCTCCGCGCACAAGCCGCAGTGCAGGCAGACGTTCTCGTCCTTCACCATCACGCGCTCGGTCTTGAGTGGACCGGACACGTACAAGGCTTGTTCCTGTTCGGGCGCCGGCGCACGCAGACGTTCTCGCAAGTCGTTTTCGTCGCCGTTGCCAGTAAAGTTGATGCAGTCGGTCGGACAGATATCGACGCAGGCGTCGCATTCGATACAAAGCTTGTCGGTGAAGACGGTCTGCACGTCACAGTTGAGGCAGCGTTCGGCTTCCGCAAGCGCGAGGGTCTGGTCGTAGCCGAGTTCGACTTCGACCTTGATGTTCGACAGCGCCTGCTTGAGATCACGCAGCGGCACCTTGAATCGGCTGTCGCCGGAGATATCGTTGTCGTAGCTCCATTCGTGAATGCCCATTTTCTGTGAGGACATCGTCACGTTCGGCGGCGGGCGGTCGGAGAGCGTCTCGCCGTTGAGGAACTTGTCGATGGAGACCGCGGCCTCGTGCCCGTGCGCGACGGCCCAGATGATGTTCTCCGGGCCGAATGCGGCGTCGCCGCCGAAGAAGACATTTGGTAGGGTCGATTGCAACGTCGTGCGATCGACGACCGGCATGTCCCACTTGCCGAACTCGAGGCCGATGTCGCGTTCGATCCAGGGGAAGGCATTCTCCTGCCCGATGGCGACCAGCACATCGTCGCAGGGCACCAGGCGGTCCGGTTCGCCGGTCGGAACGAGCCTGCGGCGCCCGTCTTCATCGTATTCGGCGCGGACCTGCTCGAAGGTCATGCCGGTCAAGCGGCCGTTGTCGTGCTCGAAGGTCTTCGGTACCAGGTAGTTCAGGATCGGGATGCCTTCGTGCATGGCATCCTCCTTCTCCCAGGGCGAGGCTTTCATTTCCTCGAAGCCGGAACGGACGATGACCGAGACTTCTTCGCCGCCGAGCCGTTTCGACGAACGGCAGCAGTCCATTGCCGTGTTGCCGCCGCCGAGCACGATCACCCGCTTGCCGATGCGGTCGATGTGGCCGAACGCTACCGAGGAAAGCCAGTCTATGCCGATATGAATGTGGTCAGCTGCTTCGTTGCGCCCGGGAATGTCGAGGTCGCGGCCGCGTGGCGCTCCGGTTCCGATGAATATGGCATCGAAGTCCTGGTCGAGTACCGATCTCAGGGAGTCAACCCACACGCCGCCGCGGAAATCGACGCCGAGGCGCATGATGTAGCCGACTTCTTCGTCGATGACTTCCTCGGGCAGGCGGAACTTCGGGATCTGGCTGCGGATCATGCCGCCGGCGCGTTCTTCGCCGTCGAACACGACCACCTCGTAACCGAGCGCGGCGAGGTCACGGGCCACCGTCAGCGACGCCGGGCCGCCACCGATACAGGCGATACGCTTCTCTATCCGACGCCGCGATTTCCGCGGCATCTTCTTGATTATGTTGCCTTTATAATCGGCCGCGACACGCTTCAGGCGGCATATCGCGACGGGCTCCTCCTCGACGCGACCGCGCCGGCAGGCGGGTTCGCAGGGTCGGTCGCAGGTGCGTCCGAGGATGCCGGGAAAGACGTTGGACTCCCAGTTCACCATGTACGCGTCGGCATAGCGGCCGGCAGCGATCAGGCGGATGTATTCCGGCACCGGCGTGTGCGCCGGGCAGGCCCATTGGCAGTCAACGACTCTATGAAAGTAATCGGGGTTACCGATATCCGTGGGCTTCAAGCGCCACCCCTCCTTGCGGGATCGTCATCACCGTTCTCCCGTGCCCGGCAAGTGCGACCGGGCGCCCCGATTCTACGCTTGGCGCGAGAGTCGTGCCAAGAAGCTCGCCGCCACATTCGTAGCCGTGCGGGCGACAGCGAGCCGTACTCGGAACGAGGTCCCGGCGGCCGATGCCCGGCCGTCCAGGCTAGACTGGGTGGCGAGGCGTCCCGCGGGGTGCCGACGAGCGGGTGGCGAGCCGGATGATGCGCGGGCGCTTCCCATACCGGCACCGATCATGACGACTCACGCGCGGAGGCACGCGTTGTCAGCAAGACCCGAGCCTTCTTTTCAGGTCATCGACAAGGTCGGCATGCCGCACGTCATGGCCTTCATTGGCAACCAGCTGGCGCCCTACGAGACGGCCCGGTTGGACTGGATCAAGCTGCTGCCGTTGAAGCGCAACGTGCTGCTGCACGGCGCTTGTCATTATCCCTATCGACACGACTGCGCCGGCGATCATCGTGGCCATGGTTATCGCATCCGCGCCAGTGTCAACATCGAGATGCCGCCGCCATATACCTACGTGCACTGGGCCCGCATCCCGGCTCCGGGCAGCCGCCGCGGCTGGCGGTCGGGCGAGTTCGAGTTCCGCTTCGCCGATCTCGAGGAGTGCGCGGTGCACACGCTGGCGCACGAGTGTTTCCATTTCCTTGCCGATTCGGGTCAGGTCGCCGAGCGCAATACCGAGGCCAATGCCAATTGGTGGGCCGACGCCTGGCTCGACGCGTTTCGCGTGGCCGTCACCGTGGCGCTGCTCAAGTAGCCTGTTTCAAAGTGCGACGGCCGGCGTGCCCGAGGTGGGCCGGCGACGCCCTCGTTCGGCCGAAAAATGGTACGCTGCGCGCGGTTTTTGTCTCACCCGCAAGCGAACTTGGAGGGGCGGCCCCATGAAGGCGGTAGTCGTACACGAAGTCAATGATTTTTCCGTGGTGAACGTCGATCTCGATGCACCCAAGACGGGCGAGGTCCTGGTCAAGATGGGGGCAACCGGCATCTGCCATTCGGACCTTTCGATCATCAACGGCACCATCCGCTGGAAGCTGCCGTCGGTCATCGGGCACGAGGGCGCGGGCGTCATCGAGCAGGTCGGGGAAGGCGTGACCAACGTCAAGCCGGGCGACCATGTCGTTCTTTCGTTCATTCCCAACTGTGGCGAGTGCTACAGCTGCCTGCGTCACGAACCGTACATGTGTCGCCAGAACAAGCCTCATGGCGGGCTGCTCGACGGGACCAGCCGCGTACGCATGAACGGCGAGGAGATTGCGGTAATGTCATTCCTCGGCAACATGGCCGAGTACTGCGTGGTGCCGGCGGCGTGCGTCGTGTCGATCGACAAGTCCTACGACTTCAAGGCGGCCGCGCTGGTCGGTTGTGGCGTCACCACCGGGGTGGGCGCCGCGATCAAGACCGCCCAGGTCGAGCCTGGTTCGACCGTTGCCGTGTTCGGATGCGGCGGCGTCGGCCTGAACGTCATCCAGGGCGCGCGCATCGCTGGTGCGGCGCGCATCATCGCCGTCGACCTGTCCGCCGAGAAAATGGAGATGGCCAAGGCATTCGGCGCGACGGACACTGTCACCCCCGGCGGCGACGCGGTGAAGGACATCATGGGCATGACCGATGGTATCGGCGTCGATTACACCTTCGAGGTGGTTGGAAACGGCAAGCTCATCGAAACCTGTTTCAAGGCGACCCGCATGAACGGCACCTGTGTGCTGGTAGGCGTGGGTCGCGCTGACGACCGTTTCTCGTTCAACGCGATGATCGTCCCGTTCACGGCGAAGACCATCAAGGGCTGCATGTACGGCAGTGCGAACTTCAAGGTCGATTTCCCCATGTATCTCGACCTCTATCGTCAGCACAAGCTGGACCTGGACAGTCTCGTCACGCGCACCTACACGATCGACGAGGCCCCCGAAGCATTCGCCGATCTCGAGAGCGGCAAGAACGCACGCGGCGTCATTGTTTTCTGACGCCGCCGTGGCTTGGGACCGCCGGCAGACGGCTCGGCGGGCCCAGGCCGCCCTGGTCATGGCCGCAGACGCTTAGAGAACCTGCGTCATGCCGTTCACCGGGCGCCCTGCCCGCACGGGAGTTATTACGGGGCGTCGTCGGACCGACCGCATTGCGGATACCGCGGCCCGCGCCCGGGCCTGGCTGCGGATTCACAATACGGTGTGCAAGTGGCGCTGGTACGCAATAGGCGTGATACCGCCACGATCGCCCATAGCGCAATGTGGACGAACGATGGCCGTCAGGCGAAATGGGGCATTACTTCCCTTGCGAACAGTTCGACCGAGCGCATGGCGTCGGCACCGCTGATCCCGGGCAGGTGCATCCAACAGATGACTTCCGTGGGACGAACGGCCTGTTCATAGATGGCAAGCTGCTCGATGGCGAATTCAGGGTCGCCGATGATGTAGCGATTCTTGAATGTATCGAAGCTGACCTGCGTCTTGTCGGTGATGACCGAGCCGTCGGCTGCGCGCAGCACGCGTTCGCCGGCCGCGGATGCGGCGCCGTAGAGCTCGGTGAACAGGTAGTTCAGGGCCGGCGCCGCGATCTCTTCCGCGCGGGCCTTGGTTTCGGCAATGAAAACCGTGCGCATGATCGGCCGCTCGGTGATGTTCCAGCCGATCTTGTTCGCTTCGGCCTCGTAGACCGCGAAGTGCTCCTGCAATTCCTCCGGGCCGTGGCGGGGTGACATGATCTGCACCGCATGGCGGCGTGCCGCGCGGCGTAGCGAGGCCTTGGCCGATACGCCGTACCACAACGGTGGATGGGGTGACTGCACCGGCTTCGGGGTCATGCGTGTTTCCGGCACTTGGTAGAACTGGCCATCGAACGAGAAAGTGTCCTCGGTCCAGGCTGTGGTCATGAGGTCGAGCGCTTCTTCGAAACGCTGCACGCGTTCCTCGCGCGGGATGCCGTGTGCGTCGAACTCGGCGGCAACGTATCCGGGGGCGACGCCGAACACGAAGCGCCCGCCGGCAAGGTTGTCGAGCACGGCGATGTCCTCGGCCAGCTTGAGGGGTGCGTAGAGTGGCACGAGGAGCACGCCCGTGCCGATACGCATCGTACGTGTCACCGCGGCGGCGCCTGCGCAGGCGATCAGCGGGCCGGGGCAGAGCCCGTCCTTCTGCGCATGGTGGGAAACCTGGAAGCTCGAGTTGTAGCCGAGATCTTCGGCGCGTGGCAGGCACTCGAGCATGTCGCGATAGGGCTGCTGCCAGGAGACGCCGCTGCCGGGCGGCACCTGCAGGGAAAACGTGAGGCCGAATTTCATCATGCGAGCCTCCTTCGTCAGGACATGACCGGTGCGATGGTGCAGCCGATCTCGTTCAGGGCTGCGCGAACGGCGTCACCGACCGCGGTCGCGTTGGGGCCGTCGCCGTGGATGCACAGGCTCTCGGCCTCGAGCTCGATCAGCGAGCCGTCCGTGGCCTCGACCTTGCCGGTCTGGACGAAACGCTTGACCTGGGCCGCGGCGAAGGCCGTATCCGTTTCGTGCTTGGCGCGTTGCAACACGAGCGAACCGTCCGGGGCATATTGCAGGTCCGGGTAGATTTCGCCGACCACCCGGATACCCTTCTTCTTCGCCGCGACCGGCATGGCCGCGTCAACCGGCGCCGGCCAGTACAGCATCGGCGTGTCCGACAGCCCGGCAATGGCATCGGCGACGGCCTCGGCGAGTGCCTCGTCGGTACGCAACACCGAGTAGAACGCGCCGTGAGGCTTGACGTGGTGCAGGGACATGCCGTGCATGCGCAGGGTGGCCTGCAGCGCGCCTGTCTGGTAGACCACGTAGGCGTGGGCGTCTTCAGGGGTGATGTTCATTGCGCGGCGGCCGAAGCCGAGCAGGTCCGGCAAGCCAGGGTGCGAACCGACCGCGATCCCGTGTTCCTTGGCCATGGCGACGGTCTGCAGCATCGTTACCGGGTCACTGGCGTGAAAGCCGCAGGCCACATTGGCCGTGGTAATGCGCGGCATCATGCCGGCATCGTCACCCATCGACCAGTTGCCGAAGCTTTCGCCCATGTCGCAGTTGATGTCCATGGCTTTGATCATCGCGATCTCCTCGAATCCAGATTTGTCCGCAGTGTAGCCGCCGCTCCCGCGCCGCCGCTACCCGCCTCCGGCGCGCCGATGAACGCGCCCCACGCGAATTTGACAGCCTGCCTGCCGATCCCGATAATGCGCCCCCTGTTTCCGCCTCCGGGCGGGACGTGCGCCCGTAGCTCAGCTGGATAGAGTACCTGGCTACGAACCAGGTGGTCGGAGGTTCGAATCCTTCCGGGCGCGCCATTAAAAAAGGGTCCCTCGGGCCCTTTTTTAATGGGGTTTCCGGAGGCTGAGTCGGACCTCCTCAGGTTCGACAATCTCGCGCAGCGAGATTGGACGCCGGCCGTTGGCCGGCGCCCCGCAGGGGTGAGCGTGCGCCCGAGCGCACGCGAATCAATCCTTCCGGGCGCGCCGAATGTTCAGGCCTGCCCCGGCCGGGCGGTTCGTCGCGTCAAGCGGCGACTTTGGTATGCTCCCGCGCCTCTGTCATGAGGGGAGCATCAATGACCGCCGAGCACAACAAGCGGCTCGTCCGCGACACCTGGAATGCCGTCACCGCGGGTGATATCGAGACGTTCCTGGGCAATCTCGCCGAAGACGTCACCTGGACGTTCTTCGGCTCACACCGCTTTGCTGGCACGTTTCGTGGCAAGGACGAGCTGCTCGCGAAGTTGTTCGGCCCGTTGGCCGAGGTGCTCGAGGACGGCATCAAGGTCACCATCGATTCGATGACGGCGGAGGACGACCGGGTGGTCATCGAGGCGCGCGGCGAGGCGCGGGCCAAGTCGGGTGCACCATACAACAATCACTATTGCATCGTGATCACGGTCGCCGACGGGCGCATCCACCACGTACGCGAGTATCTCGACTCTGAGCTCGTCACGGCCGTGTTCGGGCGCTGAGGCGCCTTCTTCCGACATTTCCGGGGCGAGGCCGCGGCGCCACGGTGACCGCGACGTCGCACGAGGAGTGAGTCCATGGGCGAGAAGCGCCTTTTGATCGCCAACCGTGGCGAAATCGCCGTCCGCATCATGCGCAGCGCCGCCGAGCGCGGTTATACGACGGTGGCCGTTCACGGTGCCGACGATGCGGCGAGCCTGCATGTTCGCCGTGCCGAGCGCGTTGCCGCGCTGCCCGGCCGTGGCCCGGCCGCGTATCTCGATGCTGCGGCGATCCTCGCCGCGGCGCGTGAGCACGAAGCCGCCGCCGTGCATCCGGGCTACGGTTTTCTCGCCGAGCAGGCGGATTTCGCCGCCGCGGCAGAGGCCGCGGGAATCGTTTTCGTTGGGCCGACCGTAGCCCAGCTCGCACTGTTCGGCGACAAGCTCGCCGCCCGTCGTGTCGCCGTTGAGCACGGCGTGCCGGTCCTCGAGGCCTCGCCCGGGCTGGATGACGTAGCGGCGCTCGAGGAATTTCGGCGCCAATGCGGTGACGGCCGCAGCGTGATCCTGAAAGCGGCGGCGGGCGGCGGCGGGCGCGGCATGCGCGTGGTCGCTCCCGGCGCGGAAGCGGAACGTCTGTGGCGTGCCGCGAGCGCGGAGGCCGTAACCGCCTTCGGCGACGGCCGCGTCTACGCCGAACGCTACGTGCCGCGGGCACGCCACGTCGAGGTTCAGATCCTCGGTGACGGGCAGGGCGGCGTGACTCATCTGTGGGAGCGCGACTGCTCGGTGCAGCGTCGCCACCAGAAGCTCATCGAAGTCGCGCCCGCGCCGCACTTGGACGCGGGCTTGCGCGAGCGGCTGCTCGACAGTGCGGTGGGTCTCGCGCAGGCGGTCGGTTATCGCGGTCTGGGAACGTTCGAGTTCCTGGTCGACGTCGCCACTGGCGACTACTTCTTCATCGAGGCCAACGCGCGGCTGCAGGTCGAGCATACGGTGACGGAGGCGGTGCTCGGCGTCGATCTCGTCGCGCTGCAGCTCGCGGTCGCCGAGGGCGCGACACTGGCCGAGCTCGGCCTCGCCGAGCCGCCAGCGCCGCGCGGCTTTGCGGTGCAGTTGCGCATCAACGCCGAGTCGCTCGCCGATGACGGCAGTACGCGCGCGTCGGGCGGCACGCTGCGCGTGTTCGAGCCCGCCAGCGGCCCCGGCATTCGCGTCGACAGCGCGGCACACGCCGGATACGTCGTGCATCCCGCGTTCGACTCTCTGCTCGCCAAGCTCATCGTGCACGTCGAGGCGGGGGACTTCGCGCTGCTCGTGCGCCGTGCGCGGCGGGCCGCGGCCGAGTTCGTGGTGAGCGGCGCGGACACCAACCTGCCACTGCTGCGAGCGATCCTCGCGCATGACGCGTTCGCGTGCGGGGCGATGGAGACAGCGTTCGTCGAGCGGCACGCCGGCGAACTCGCGCAGGCGGCCGCACAGCACATCGACCCACCGTCGGTTGTCGCTACCGAGCAAGCCGAGCGCGTCCGCGAGGTCCCCGGTGCACCGCCGGGGCAGCAGGCTGTTGCCGCGCCGATGCGCGGCAGCGTGGTCGACATCGCCGTGGCCGACGGCGAGCGCGTGCGTCGCGGCCAGCAACTCGTGCTGCTCGAGGCAATGAAGATGCACCACGAGATCGTCGCTGCCTGCAGCGGCACCGTTGCCCGCTTGCTCGTCGCGGTCGACGACGTCGTCGACGAGGGCGCGCCGATCATCTTCCTGGCGCCGGATACGGCGGCGGACGCCACCTCCGAGCAGACCTCGGTGCTCGACCTCGATGCCGCGCGAGCGGACCTCGAGGAGGTTCGCGCCATGCACGCACTCGGGCTCGACGAGAACCGTCCCGAGGCGGTCGCCAAACGCCGGCGCATCGATTCGCGCACCGCGCGCGAGAATGTCGAGGACCTGTGTGACCCGGGCAGCTTCATCGAGTACGGCGCGCTCGCCATCGCAGCCCAGCGGCGTCGTCGCACGCTTGACGACCTGCACGCGAATACGCCGGCCGACGGCATGATTGCCGGCTTCGGCACGGTCAATGCCGACCTGTTCGGCGAGGACGCGACGCGCTGCGCGGTGCTTGCCTACGACTACACCGTGCTCGCCGGCACGCAGGGCCACAACAACCACAAGAAGAAGGATCGGCTGTTCGAACTCGCGCACGAGTGGGAGACCCCGGTGGTCTTCTTCACCGAGGGTGGCGGCGGCCGGCCCGGCGACGTCGATACCGACGACATCTGCATGAGCTGGCTCGACCTGAAGACCTTCGCGACGTGGCCGCAGTTGTCGGGTGTGGCACCGCGCATCGCGGTCAACTCGGGCCGCTGTTTCGCCGGCAACGCGGTGATCTTCGGCTGCGCCGATATCACCATTGCGACGCGCAATTCGAACATCGGCCTGGCCGGTCCGGCCATGATCGAAGGTGGCGGGCTGGGACGTTACGCGCCCGAGGACATCGGCCCGATCGAGGTGCAGAGCGCGAACGGCGTGGTCGACATCACCTGCGCTGACGAGCGGGAAGCGACCGCCGTTGCGCGCGCGGTGCTGGGCTGCTTTCAGGGCCGCAAGGCGGCGTGGGAGCTTGCCGACCAGCGCGCGCTGCGGCATCTCATCCCCGAGGACCGCCTGCGTGTCTACGATATCCGCGCCGTGATCGAGGCGCTCGCCGATACCGGCTCGGTCATCGAGTTCCGGCGCGATTACGGCGTCGGGCTGGTCACGGCCTTGATTCGTATCGAGGGGCACGCCTTCGGCCTGATCGCCAACGACCCGCGTCATCTCGGCGGTGCCATAGACGGCGACGGTGGGGAGAAGGGCGGGCGCTTCCTGCAGCTGTGCGATGCGTTCGGCCTGCCGGTGGTGTCGTTGTGCGACACGCCTGGGTTCATGGTCGGGCCCGACAGCGAGAAGACCGCCGCGGTGCGCCGCGGCGCGCGTCTGATCCTGGCCAGCGCCAACCTCTCGGTGCCGTTGTTCACCGTCATCGTGCGCAAGGGCTACGGCCTCGGCGCGCAGGCGATGGCGGGCGGCAGCTTCCACGAGCCGTTCTTCACGATTGCCTGGCCGACCGCCGAAATGGGGCCGATGGGCCTGGAGGGCGCAGTCGTGCTCGGCTTCCGCAAGGAACTCGAAGCGGCGCCGGACGACGCCGCGCGCAAGCGTCTCTACGACGATCTCGTCGCCGGGATGTATCGCAAGGGCAAGGGTGTCTCGGTCGCGTCCGGGTTCGAGATCGATGCGGTCATCGACCCGGCCGAGACGCGCTCGTGGCTGGTGCGCGGGCTGAAGGCAGCGGGCCGCCGAGCGCATCGGCGCCAACGCTACGTCGACGTCTGGTAGCGGCGCGCGGTTCCTGCACGCAGCGCCGGTGGCGCTCCCCGCGCGACAAGTGCCGCGCGGGGGACGCTTGATCCGAGGCCTTTAAGCTATCGGTGCGATGGCCGCTAAATCGATGGAATCGCTTGCGCGAGCGCCATCGGAAGGGCGGCGGAACCCGCTGGCGATCGTTCCGCCAGGGAGTAGCGCCATGAATCTCGACATCAGCTGCTGTTCGGTGGTGATCGCCGACGGCGACGCTGCCGCTGCCGCGCACACCTGTGCCCTGCTCGAAGCGGCTGATTTCGAGTGCACCTGTTGCGCGACACCGTCGACGCTGGTTGAACTCCTCAGCGGACACGCAGCGCGTTTCGATGCGATCGTGCTCGGGGTGACCGCGATGTGCAGTCCGCAGCTCGACGTGCTGCGAGCCCTCAAGGCCGAGCCCGCGCTGCGGGGCCTCCCGGTCGTCATGATTGGGCATGCGCACGACGGCCATGTCGTCAGTGCCGGGATCCGTGCGGGAGCGCATTACTTCGTCTCTCGTCCGCTGGATCCGGCGCTGCTCGTCTCGGCGTTGCGGGCAGCCATCGAAGAGCGCCGTGCCTATGTCGATCTCGAGCGCGAACTCGAGGCGACGGTGGGGTCGGTCGCGCTGCTGCGGCAGGCCGACTTCGAGTTCCGTTCCGTCGACCAGGCCCGCGTGCTCGCCGGTTTGCTGGCCAAGGTCGCGCCGGACCCGGTGCGGGTCGTTACGGGCCTGTGGGAACTCATGCTGAACGCCGTGGAGCACGGCAACCTGGGCCTCGATTACGGCGCGAAGTCGGCTTTGCTCGAAGCCAACGCCTGGACCGACGAGATCGAGCGGCGGCTGGGCCGGGAGCCATACCGGCGTCGCTTCGCTCGCGTGAGCGTGAGGCAGGATGAGACGGCGGTCCGGTATCGGATCGTCGATTGCGGCGATGGGTTCGAGCCATCGCCGTTCCTCGATTTCGACCCCGGGCGCTTAGCGCATGTACACGGCCGGGGCATCGCCATGGCACGGCGGGTCAGCTTCGATGAAGTGCGGTATCATGGGAAAGGGAACGATGTCGAAGCGACCATATACCGCGAAGCGACGTCGCGACCAGCTCGGGGGCACGACGCCAGTGCAACGCTCAGGGCTGCCGCCTCGATCGTTTGAGCGCGGGCGGCGACCGTGTGAGGTGGCAGGCGGTGTCGGCCTATTCCAGGGATTCAGGTGATCGGGTTCGAATGGTTGTGGAAACGAAGAAGCGCAAGGCTTACCTTGCCCCGAATGAAGTAGCGGAACTGTTGATGGTCTCGCCGGTGACGGTGCGGCAATGGGCGGCAAAGGGCCTGTTGCCAGCTCACACGACGGTGGGCGGGCACCGCCGTTTCCTTCTTGAAGAGGTCGAGAAGTTCGCCCGCGCGCGCGGCATGTCGAGCACCTTGGCTGCGCGCGGTGAGGGCTACCGAATTCTCGTCGTCGACGACGACACGAGCTTTCTCGGATTCCTGCGCGAGCTACTCAGCGGCGAAGAAGATTTCATCATCGAGACCAGCCATGACGGTTTCGATGCGGGGCTCAAGATCCCGCAGTTCCTACCTCATGCCGTGCTGCTCGACCTGATGATGAACGGCCTCGATGGCTTCTCCGTGTGCGAACGGATCAAGTCCGATTCACGTACACGGCACATCCGGGTGATTGCGATGACGGGCATGCCCACGCCGCAGAGCCGGGCGCGTATCCTTGCCGCTGGTGCCGAGGTGTGCCTGACCAAACCGCTGGATGCCGACGAACTGGTCTCCCTGATCCGCAGCGAGGCTCTGGCGCGCGCGTGAACGCGCCGTCGGCAGCGATGGAAGATGCGCGACGCCGTCCGCCGGAGTGCCGCGGGTAAGCGATGAAGTACTGTCCGTACTGCGGTTCGCCGCTGGTCCGCATGATGCTCAACGATCGCGAGCGGCCGGTGTGCACGGCACCGCAATGTGGTTTCGTGCATTGGAACAACCCGATTCCGGTCGTAGCCGCGATCGTCGAGCACGCTGACCGAGTATGCCTCGTGCGCAACGTCGGCTGGCCCGCGCACTGGTACGGCCTCGTCACCGGCTTCCTGGAGTCGGGCGAAATGCCGGAAGAGGCGGTGTTGCGCGAGGTCGAGGAGGAACTCGGCCTGAATGGCACTCTCGAGTCGTACGTCGGGATGTACGAGTTCTATCGTAGCAACCAGCTCATCATCGCCTACCACGTGAGCGTGGCGAGCGATGCCGTGCGCCCGTGTCAGCATGAGATTGCCGATTACAAGTGGGTGTCGGTCGAGACCGTGCGCCCCTGGAGCGCGGGCACCGGCAAGGCGCTGCGCGACTGGCTTGCGGCGCGCGGAATCGAGCGCGAACTGGTGGATTTCAACGACGGGGCGAACTGAGGTCGGTGTCGCTCGCCGACGCTGCCTCGGGGACCGGGTCACAGCCGCTTCCGCCCCACGGGTGGCAGCGCAGCACGCGTGCCGCTGCGAGACGGAGGCCGCGCCAGGGCCCATGGCGTTCGATCGCCTCGAGCGCGTAGGCCGAACAGGTCGGCAGGTAGCGGCAGCGGGGGCCGAGCAGGGGCGAGAGCAGCCAGCGATACAGGTGGATCACGCCGACCAGCGGCGTAACGACCAGGCGTACCGCGATGCTGCGAGCCTCAGGCCGCGGAGTGGGCCGGGCCATCCGGTGTTTCGTAACCGGACTTGGCGAAACGTTGGCCACAGTAGTAGCAGTCGACCCAGGTCCGGCTGTCGAACGGCAGGTACACCAGCGGATGGCCGAGCGCGCCACCGCCGCCGTCGCAACCGATTTCGTCGAGGGCATCGTCGACGATCTTGATTTCTCTAGGTTTGGTATTCACGCCTATCGCGCCTGTAGTTTCATGCTCGCCACGCGGGTGCCGCAGCCGGCGCTATTCTATAGTATTTCGCACAACGACCAGAACGCTGCCGCGGCGGCCCTCCCAGTACGGCCGAGGCTGCCTGGCACCGACAGGGAATCTCCTATGGCCAAGGTTTCACTGCAATCACCCATCAACATGAATGCCGAGGAGCTGTGGAAGCTGATCGGCAAATTCAATGCGCTGCCCGACTGGCATCCGGCCGTGGTCAGCAGCAAGCTCGAGGATGGCGGACGCATCCGCCGGCTCAGCCTGGTCGGCGGCGGGGACATCGTCGAGCGGCTCGAGCAGATCGAGCAGGGTGACCGGCTGTATCGTTACAGTATCGTCAGCGGGCCGCTGCCGGTCGCGAACTACACCGCGACACTGCGCGTGAAGGACGATGGCCGCGGCGGCTCGATCGTCGAGTGGTCCGGTGAATTCGACCCGTCGGGTGCGACCGAAACCGATGCAACGCAGGCAATCCAGGATGTCTACAAAATGGGCCTGGACAGTCTGCGCAAGATGTTCGGCGCCTAGCAGCCTGTCGGGCGCGGCGCCTGCGCGGCGTCGCCGCAGACAGCCCGCGCCGAAGTGTGAAATCATGCGGCCCCGAATGAGTTCGAGGAGTTCCTTACCGCCGCCATGTTGAGCGCCGTGGACAAACGCAAGCTGCGCCAGAGCGCGCACCACCTCAAGCCGGTCGTGCTGATTGGCCAGCACGGCCTGAGCGCGGCCGTGCTGGCCGAGATCGAACGGGCACTATTCGATCATGAGCTGATCAAGGTCCGTTTCCGCGGCATGGGCCGCGAACAGCGTGACCAGGAGATCGCGCGCGCCGCGCGTGAGCTCGATGCGGAACTCGTCGGCAGCGTCGGTGGAACCGCGGTGCTCTACCGCGAGAATCCCGAGCGCAAGAGAGCGCGGAGCGCGCCATGAAAGTCGATCTGGTCGTACTCGGAGCAGGGCCCGGGGGCTACACGGCAGCGTTTCGCGCGGCCGATCTCGGCCTCGAGGTGGCGCTCGTCGAACGTGACCCGGTGCTCGGCGGGGTCTGCCTGAACGTCGGCTGCATCCCGTCGAAGGCATTGCTGCACGCCGCGCGCGTGATCAGCGAGGCGCGCGAGTTCGAGCGGCATGGCATCAGCTTCGGCGCTCCGAGCATCGATCTCGAGCGGCTGCGCGGGTGGAAGGAAGGCGTCGTGCGCCAGCTGACCCGCGGTCTCGGCGGCCTGGCCGAGAAGCGCAAGGTACAGGTGGTGCACGGCGAAGGCAGCTTCACCGGCGCCAAGCGTATCGAGGTGCGCGACGATGCGGGCGGTGTGACGGGCATCGAATTCGAACAGGCCATCATCGCGGCCGGCTCCGAGCCCGTCACGCTGCCCGGTGTGCCCCACGAGGATCCGCGCGTGATCGATTCGACCGGGGCACTCGCGCTCGCCGACGTGCCCGAGCGGCTGCTGGTCATCGGCGGCGGCATCATCGGTCTCGAGATGGCCACCGTCTACATGGAACTCGGCGCCGCGGTGACCGTGGTCGAAATGATGCCGGGCCTGATGACCGGTGCCGATCCCGATCTCGTCAAACCCCTGCACAAGCGATTGTCGGACCGTCTCGAGGCCATTTACGTCGCTACCCGTGTGGAGGGGGTCGAGGCCGGCGAAGACGGCGTGCGGGTGCGCTTCGCGGGGGACGGGGCGCCGGCCGAGGGCGTCTATGACCGCGTCCTCGTCGCGGTCGGCCGTCGTCCCAATGGCAATCGTGTGGGCGCCGAGGCTGCCGGGGTGGCGGTCGACGAACGTGGCTTCATCGGCGTCGACCGGCAGATGCGGACGAATGTTCCGCACATTTTCGCCATCGGAGACGTCGTCGGCCAGCCGATGCTGGCACACAAGGCGGTCCACGAAGCCAAGGTCGCGGCCGAGGTCGCAGCGGGGCACAAGGTCGCTTTCGATGCGCGGGTCATTCCCTCCGTCGCCTATACCGATCCCGAAGTGGCCTGGGTCGGCACGACCGAGGCGCAGGCGAAGGAAGCCGGCATGACGTTCGGAAAAGGCGTCTTTCCGTGGGCTGCTAGTGGGCGCTCACTATCCTTGGGACGTAGTGAGGGCCTGACCAAGCTGCTGTTCGATGCCGAGAATCGCGTGATCGGCGCGGGCCTGGTCGGGCCCAATGCCGGCGACCTCGTCGGGGAGGTGGCGCTGGCCATCGAGATGGGCTGCGATGCGGAGGACCTGGCGCTGACCATTCACCCCCACCCCACGCTGTCGGAGACCGTGCCCATGGCCGCCGAGGCGTTCAGCGGAACCATTACCGACCTCTACCTGCCCAAACGTGGCTGACGGCGGGTCTTGCTTGACAGGCGGAGGGCTCATCCCTAAAGTGCGCCGCAACATGATGTTGCATCGCAGCATTCGTCGCAGGAGACCGCCGGCGCCTGCCGTCGCGGCGGTGAGGAGGCATGATGGCAAACGATCATCCGGCGACCGACCTGCCGAGCCCGCTCGAACTCAGCGAGGCGCTCGCCAAGGTCAGCGCGCAGACCCAGGAGCTGCTGCAGCAGTTTCTTGATACGCGCGGCACCGCCGAACTTGGCAAGCTCGATCCGATGGGCCTGCTGCCGGCCTACGCCGCACTGACGCGCGAACTGATGCGCGAACCGGGCAAAGTGCTCGAGGCCCAGTTGAACGCCTGGAATGCCTACCTGCAGGTCTGGCAGCGCACCGCGCAGCGCTTTTTCGGCCAGGGCGGCGAGGACGCAGTGGCGGCGAAGCCCTCGGATCGGCGCTTCAAAGCGGAGGACTGGGAGAACAACCCGTTCTTCGATTACGTCAAGCAGACCTACCTCGTGAGTGCGCAGACCCTGCAGGCGCTGATCGCCGGCGCCGAGGGCCTCGACGAGAAGACGGCCAGGAAGCTGGCCTTCTACACCGACCAGTACCTCGATGCGATCGCACCGACCAACTTCGTCATGACCAATCCCCAGGTGCTGCATGCCACGCTCGAGAGTGGCGGGCGCAACCTGGTCGAGGGTCTCAAGAACTTCCTTGCCGATATCGATCCGCGCGACGGCCGCCTGCGCACGCGCATGGTCGACACGAGCGCTTTCGAACTGGGCCGCAACGTTGCCGTCTCGCCGGGCAAGATCGTGTTCCAGAACGAATTGCTGCAGCTGATCCAGTACGCGCCTTCCACCGAAGAAGTCTATCGCCGCCCGCTGCTGATCATTCCGCCGTGGATCAACAAGTACTACATCCTCGATCTGCAGCCCAAGAACTCCTTCATCAAGTGGGCGGTAGACCAGGGCCTCACGGTGTTCGTGATCTCGTGGGTGAACCCCGACGAATCACTCGCCGACAAGGATTTCGAGGATTATGTGGTCGAGGGTGCGCTGGCCGCGCTGGCCGCGGTCGAGGAGGCGACGGGCGAGCATTCGATCAACGTCATCGGGTACTGCCTCGGCGGCACGCTGCTCGGCGCCCTGCTCGCGCTGATGAAGGCGCGCAAGGACGATCGTATCAACGCGGCGACCTTCTTCACCGCGATGCTCGACTTCTCGGATCCGGGCGATCTCGGCGTATTCATCGACGAGCAGCAACTCTCCGCGATCGAATCTATGATGGCCGAGCGCGGCTACCTCGACGGCAGTGAGATGGCGACGACATTCAATATGCTGCGTGCGAACGACCTGATCTGGTCGTTCGTGATCAACAACTACCTGCTTGGTCGCCAGCCGATGGCTTTCGACCTGCTCTACTGGAACTCCGATTCCACGCGCATGCCGGCACGCATGCACAGCACCTACCTGCGCAAGATGTACCTCGAGAATGCGTTCTGCAAACCGGGTGGCATCACCATCGACGGTACACCGATCGATTTGAACACGATCACCAACCCGGCCTGCTTCGTCTCCGCGGTCGAAGACCACATCGCGCCGTGGAAATCGACTTTCGCCGGCGCCCGCCTGCTGTCGGGGCCGGTCAAGTTCATCCTCGGCCAGGCCGGCCACGTCGCCGGCATCATCAATCCGCCCGGGCCGCGCCAGTACGGCTATTTCCAGGGGCCCGATGTGGATGACCTGAGCGCCGACGAATGGTTCGGCCAGGCCAGCTTGTGCGAGGAATCATGGTGGCGCGAGTGGGGCGCCTGGATTGCGGAGCATGGCGGCGGCATGGTTCCCGCGCGTCGTCCGGGGGACGGTGCGCTGGCGGTCATCGAGGACGCACCGGGCAGCTACGTGAGCAAGCGCATCACTTAGGGTGTGCGCGCAAAGGGCCTGGTTCAGACGTCCGGGAGTAACGCGGCGAGCGAGTCGGCGACGGCGTCGTCGACGTGCGTCATGAGGTCTTCGATGCCGTCCGCATCAGTGCCAGTCAGCTCCAGCGCTCCGGCATCGAATTCGGGCACGGGTTCGCTGTCCGCCGAGCGGTAGCTGGCCGCGCGCGCGGTCGTCGAGGCAACGGAGAGGATTGCGCTGTCGACCTGGTCCTCCGGCGCGAGGTTATCGATCACGCGGGTGTGCAGCATGATCGGCAGCACGAGGCCGGCCGACAGGTTCCAGCGGCGCAGGAGTTCCGCGCTGACCTCGGCGTAATCGAAACCGAACACTTCGCGTTGCAACTCGAAGTAGGGCCGCTGCAGCGCATGGGCGCGCTCGCGGCAATCGGCAAATCCCTCGGGAAGCTCGTGCGCGATGATCAGGTTGCCGACCGCGTGCAGCAGGCCGCACAGGAACAGGCGCTCGGGCGTCGGCAGTGCGCAGCGCACCGCGAGTTCCCGTGCGCTGCCGGCGCAGTAGACGCTGAGCCGCCAGAACTCGAAGATGTCGAACAGGTCGCCGCGCAGGTGGGACAGCGAACCGACCGCCGAGGTGGCCAGTGCCATGTCGTGGATCTGGCGCATGCCGAGCACGCGCACGGCGTGGTCGATCGAGTCGATCGGGGTCATCAGGCCGAGATAGGCGCTGTTGACCAGGCGTAGCACGCGCGCCGCGAGCGCGGGGTCGCTGCTCACGATCGCTGCCAGCGCTCGCAGGTCGGTGTCGGGATCGTCCACGGCCTGGCGGATACGGACGTAGGCCTGTGGTAGAGGCACGAGGTCTAGCATGCCGTTGACCAGCGCGGTCGCGGGCGAGCTCTCGGCGGTGGCGGTAGCGGTACTGGACATGACTGCTGTAGCGGCTACGCCCCGCAGTGCTTGAGCACACGCTGCAACGGCAACCAAGATCTGTGACCCGCATCGCCGTCGTGGTGACCCCGAGGCAGCCGACGCCGGCTGGCAACGTGGACCGGGGGCAACCGGGCCGCCTTCGTACCCGGGCACCAAGCGGGCCCATCGCATCGACCATGGCTGGTAGGATCGCGGGGTGACGCATCTAGACACCGCCCAAGCCACCGCGATCGACGCAGCCGTCGCGCGCCTTGCTGCCGGTGAGCTGGTGGCGTTCCCGACCGAAACCGTCTACGGACTCGGCGCCGACGCGGGCAATCCGGCCGCCGTGGCGCGCATTTTCGCGGCCAAAGGGCGGCCGGCCGACCATCCGGTCATCGTGCACGTCGCCACGGCCGAGGACATCGCGCATTTCGCCCGCGCGGTGCCGCCGGCGGCGTGGCGCCTCGCGCAGCGTTTGTGGCCGGGCCCGCTCACGCTGGTGTTGTCACGCGCGCCGAGCGTCGACGACGCCG
>Ga0180430_10001252_pt1 | contig 25427 bp, 19 predicted proteins | sample SS_ome_9_FD_132999 | JGI IMG/M metagenome (GOLD analysis project Ga0180430, IMG submission 132999) | Hypersaline lake sediment archaeal communities from the Salton Sea, California, USA - SS_1_S_2 metaG | ecosystem: Environmental > Aquatic > Non-marine Saline and Alkaline > Hypersaline >... | reverse complement strand
GAACGGCCTCCGTGATTCGGGACGGCGCGAGCGAATGATGAAAAACCCGGGACACAAAACCGATTTTTTAATATCCGGCCTAGTGCACCCCGGAAAAATCGGTATTGTGTCCCGGGTTTTTTCGCGGGAGCCGGCGCAGGATGACATTGCCGCCAAGGCTGAAGATGCGTCCAATTGTGTCGGGTGAAACAGTTGCAGGATCTATTTGGGTCTGAAGGAGAGGAGGCGGCGTGGGGTGGAGTCGGGCAGGGCGTAGCCGATCGATTGATCGAGCATAAGTCCATGTGTTTCCAGGGTATTTTGGACTTCAGAGAGCTCCTCGGACCACTTTGCCCCCTTGAGGGCATAGATCCTGGAACTTGGGCTACATTTCATGTAACCAGCTGATATCTCAATATATTTCTTCAGTTTCCAAGTCGCCCTCGACACCACGGCATCAAAGGCCCCCAGCGCCTCCCTCACACCCTCATCCTCGGCCCTCCCGCAGACCGCCCTGATACCGTTAAGCCCGAGCGATCTTATGGCCTCGTCGCAGAAACTCACCTTCTTCCTGATCGAATCGATCAGCACCACCTCGAGATCCGGCAGCATGATCTTGATGAGCATCCCAGGGAGCCCCGCGCCGGTTCCGATGTCGATGAGCGAGCGCGCATCCGCGAGGAGGGGCGCGAGCCTCCGCGCGTCCTGCACGTGCTCGCGCTCGAATTCATCCACACTCGCGGCCTTCGACACGAGCCTTATCTTCCTGTTCCATATCGAGAGCAGTTCGAAGTATTTCGCGATGAGCTCTTCCATAGCGCTAGAGTGAAAACGAAAGACCCTCGCGCGCCATAGCGATCCTGGAGTGACACCCGATCTCACGCGCGAAGGCGCGCGCCTTCCTAGCTATGCCATCCAGGTGCCTGTCGTCGTCGTCGGGGTCGAAGTGCGTGAGATACAGAGTGGAGATGCCCGCCGTCTTGGCGAGTTCGATCGGATACGTATACGGGCTGTGGCCCCAGCCCTTCCTTCGCTCGTAGAGCTTCGGCGTATATTGAGCATCGTGTATGAGCACGTCGGTCCCTATGAGAAACTCCACGAGCTTCTCCTCACGCGCGGGCGTGGTCGGCTCGTTGTCGGTCATGAGCACCGCGCTCTTACCGCCGGGCAGCACGAACTTCCACCCGCACGCTCCGCCGGGATGGTTCGCCGCGAAAGGCTCGACGCCTATCGTGCCCACCTTGAATTTCCTCTTCCCCACGGTCTTGTACCTGAGCTTGGCGGCAAGCTCTTCCAGCTTGACGGGGAAGTAGGGCGGACATACGCCCTTTTCGATCAGAGCGCCGAACTCGCGCCCCAGGAGCCTGGGGCCTGCGACCACGAAGCGGTTTCTGGCGTAGAAGAACGGGTTGAAGAACGGAAGCCCTATATAATGATCCCAGTGGACGTGCGATAGCAGGATCGTCGCCTCGACCCGCCGCCTCCCGAAGCGTCGCATGAGGTCGTGGCCCGCCGAGCGAATGCCAGTGCCGGCGTCGCAGATAAGGATGGTACGGCCTGCGTCTATCTCCAGGCAGTTGGTGTTGCCGCCGTAGCGCAGCATCCGATTGCCCGGCGCCGCCATCGACCCGCGCACGCCCCAGAACTTGAACTTGGCCTTCGCCATCCCCCGAAAGCTACCACATAGCCACCCGCCCGTCCATCACTGCGGCATAAGCATTCTGTAGACGGAACGCTTCGGGGGACTTTTCTCGCTATCCCTCCTCGCCTCAGACGCCGGCTCGTCGGGGGCTTTCGTCGGCCGGTGCATATAGGCTACTGAACCCGGCCTCCTCGAGCCACGCTGCGAAAAGCCCCTCCGAAGCGCTCCGTCAAAGCGGCACCTTCTGCCATATTCAGCTTGCCGAACGGCCTCCGTGATTCGGGACGGCGCGAGCGGAGTATGAAAAAACCCGGGACACAATACCGATTTTTTAATATCCGGCCTAGTGCACCCCGGAAAAATCGGTATTGTGTCCCGGGTTTTTTACGCCTAGCCACCAAAAGGTTCCGAAGCGCTTCGTCTAATTAGTTTCAAAGTATCGACTAACATGCCCAGGTGGCGTATACTCCGGGGCCATGAGCGGATTCGTGGAGACCCTGAAGAACCCCTGGGTGATGCTGGCCGTCATAGCGGTGCTCATCGCCTACCGCATCCTGGCGAGCAGGTCGCAGCGGATACCGGTCCTGCCGATAGGCCTTCTCACGCTCTACCTCGCCCTGGACTTCGCCTACCGAATCATCCCGGAATCGTTCAACCCGAGGCTCTCCCACTGGATCGATACGATTGCCGTCATCTCCCTGTACTGCGCGGCCTTCAGGATCATATTCGCGCTCACGGTAGAGCTGTGGCTGCGCTGGCGGCGCAGGACCCGCCTGCCCAAGCTCACCAAGGACTTCATACTCGTTTCGGTCTACGCCGTGATCATCTTCCTCGTGCTCTCGACGAAGGGAGGCGTCAACCTCGCCGGTCTCATAACCACCTCCGCGGTCCTCACGGCCGTGGTCGGACTGGCCGCCCAGAGCTCGCTGGGCAACCTCTTCGCGGGGCTGTCGCTCCAGATGGAGCGGCCCTACGCGATAGGCGACTGGCTGCAGTACGGAGACAGGGTGGGCAGGGTGGTCGGCATCGGCTGGAAGTCGACGAGGCTCATGACCTTCGAGAGTGAGATCATCTACGTGCCAAACGCGGAGATCATCAAGAACGTCGTGACCAACTTCTCGAAGCCGTCGAGGATCCACACGATGGCGATCGACTTGGGCGTTGAGTACGGCGCGGCTCCGAACGATGTCCGCAGGGTGATTCTCGACACGCTGCGCGAGGAACCCAGGATCCTCAAGGTCCCCAAGCCCCTGGTGAGGCTCACCGACTACGGCGACTTCGCGATAACATATCAGATCCGCTTCACCTACGAGGACTTCGGCGTAAGCCCCGAGCTTCGCGGATCGGTGATGAACAGGCTGTGGTACGCTCTGGCCAGAAACGACATCAAGATACCCTTCCCGATAAGGGTGGTGCACCATCGCCACATAGAGAGGGACAGGGAGATCAAGCAGCTCAAGCAGGAGAGGGCGCTAGCACGGGAGGAGCTCGATTCCGTCCCGATACTCGCCCCGCTGGCCCCGGACTCAAAGGAAAGGTTGGCCCAGGACATGCGCCTGGAAGCTTACGCCGACGGCGAGACGGTGGTGTGGGAGGGCGACGAGGGCGACTCGATGTACATAATCCACTCCGGATCCTGCCAGGTGCTGGTGGGCAAGGACGCAGCGATCCCGGTCGCCACGCTCACGCCGCCGTCGTTCTTCGGCGAGATGAGCCTGCTCACCGGCGAACCGCGCTCCGCCACGGTCCGAGCGCGCGGCGACTCGACGCTCTTTGCGATAGACAAGGAGCTCTTCGCCGAGATTATGGAAGAGCACCCCGAGATAACCGATCAGCTCGCCCAGGCTCTCGCGGCCCGCCAGGCGGACACGGCCAAGAAGCTTGAGGAGGGCGCCGCCGGAAGAACCGCCCAGGTCCAGGGCCTCACGAAGCGCATCAGGTCTTTCTTCGGGCTAAAATAAGATAACTGCACGGCCTACGTTATTAGGGACGGCGCAGGATGCCTACGCCGCCTATTTCTTATAAGTCGAGAGGAACCGCTCCACCTCGGGGATGCCGCCCTGGTAGATGAGGTATCCGTTGTGCGGCTCGCGCTCGGTTATCTCCCGTGCGACCGGCGTGAGCATCATCTCGCGCACCTGCTCCAGATCGCGCGTCTGCCCTAAGGTCCAGCACAGCTTCATATAGGCCGCCTCCGGGATCATGTTCTCGCAGGGGATGATGCCCAGGTCCAGCAGATACCGCCCGGTGTCGTAGACGTTCATGTGGACGTAGCCCCACAGCGTCTGAACGGTCATCACCACGGCCACGCCCTTGTCGATCGCGCGCTTGAGCGCCGGGTTGAGCGCCGAGTTCACATGTCCCAGGCCCGTGCCCGCGATCACTATACCGCGATAGCCCTTGTCGACATAGGCGTCGACGAGATCCGGACTCATGCCGGGGTAGTAGTAGAGGATCGTGACGCGGTCGTCGTAGGAGGTGTTTATCGTCACCTCGCGGTCCCGCCTGCGCCTGCGGTATTCGCGAAGCGGAACGATCCCGTCCTCCATCGAGGGGACCTTGCCCTCCTGCGCGTCGCGCGCGGCGAAGACCATAGCGTAGGGAATCTCGCCCAGCGTGCGGAACGTCAAGCGATAGCTCGAGTGCATCTTGCGAACGCGCGTGCCCATGTGCAGAAGCCCGTAGTCGTCGGAGGTGGGCCCGAACATGCAGACCATCACCTCCGCGATGTCGGAGTGCGCGGCGGTGTAGGCCGCGTTGATCAGGTTTCGCGCGGCGTCCGATGACGGCCTGTCGCTGGATCGCTGCGAGCCCACCAGCACGATCGGTATCGGAGAGCCCTGCACCATGTACGACAGTATCGAGGCGGTGTGGTGCATCGTGTCCGTGCCATGTCCGATCACTATGCCATCCACGCCCTCATCGCGTATCAGCCTGCCTATCTCCAACGCCAACGCCTTGTACTGCTTCGGCCCCATGTTCTCGGAGAAGACACCGAAGAGCTTCTTGGTGGTGAGGTTGCAGATGTCGGCCAGCTCCGGCACCGCTCCATAGAGCTCCCCGGGCGAGAAGGCCGGGACCACGGCGCCCGTTGTGTAATCGAGCCTCGAGGCGATCGTGCCTCCGGTGCCCAAAAGATACACGTTCGACTTTCGCTTGTCGTAGGGAAACTCCTTCTCAGGTATGGCGTAGTTGCCCTCGCGGCGGCCGACCTTCTTGATCGACTTGATCGAGTCCACGTGGACGCCGGAGTTGTAGCCGATGGCCATCTTCAGGACCACGTGGTCGGAGTCCTCGGTCGTGGAGCGGGGGAGGATGAGGCCGGCAAACGGGCCCTTGTGCGTCTGGATCTCCACGCTGTCCCAGACCCCAACGTCGTAGCGCTTGAGCACCCCCAGCGCCGGCTCTCGATAGCCCTTGTACTTGCCCTCGTCCGCCATACCGACGGAACAGTAGTAAAAAAGGCCTTGGGGAGGCAAGCGATACTTTGAAGCGGCTAGGCGTAATAAAGCCGACTCCCGCGAAAAAACCCGGGACACAATACCGATTTTTCCGGGGTGCACTAGGCCGGATATTAAAAAATCGGTTTTGTGTCCCGGGTTTTTTCATACTCCGCTCGCGCCGTCCCTAATCACGGAGGCCGTTCTGACAGGTATCATATTTAAAGCGCCGGGCGGGAAGGAGCTCTGCCCCCCAGCTGCATCAAGCGGCGTTTACGAGACGAGTAGCGAGCGAAGTGCCGCAGCAGCGGGGGGAGAGCTCCGGCGCCCGGAGCGTAAAAGTAGCGCTTGCCTCCAAAGGGGCTTTTTTACTAGTGTTGCCGGCCATGGAGCAGGATGTTCAAAAGCTCGGTTTCAAATGCGGCGTGGAGATCCACCAGCAGCTCATGACGAGGCGCAAGCTCTTCTGCCGCTGCCCCGCGGGGCTGTACTCCAAGGAGCACCACGCGGAGGTACTCCGGCACATGAGGCCTACGCTTTCCGAGATGGGGGTCTACGACGGCTGCGCGCTGATGGAGTACAAGACGAAAAAGGAGATCGTCTACCTGCTCAACAAGGAGTCTGTCTGCACCTACGAGATGGACGACACCCCTCCTTTTCCGATAGACGACGAGGCCCTGGACATATCGATCGAGCTCGCGCTTTTGTGCGGCTGCTCGATCGTGGACGAGCTGCACATCGCCAGAAAGCAGTACCTCGATGGATCCATCCCCACCGGCTTTCAGCGCACCGGGATCGTCGGCATAAACGGCGACATTCCGTTCGAGGGCGGCGAGATAGGCATATCCCACTTCTCGATCGAGGAGGACAGCTGTCGCGAGGTGAGCGATTCTGGCCACTTCATCCACTTTCGCACCGACCGACTCGGCATGCCCCTCATCGAGGTGGTCACCACCGCATGCTTCAAGAGCCCCGAGCAGGCCGCGCGCGGCGTGCGACACATCGGCCGGCTCCTGCGGGCCACCGGCAAGGTGCGCCGCGGGCTGGGGGCTGCCCGCCAGGACGTCAACGTATCGATAGGGGGCGGCTCGCGGGTGGAGATCAAGGGCGTGCCGCGCTACCAGCTGATACCGGCGCTCACGCGTATCGAGGCGCTCAGGCAGAAGGCGCTCCTGGAGATACGCGACGAGCTGGCAGGCCGTGGCATCACCCCGCAGAACCTCAAGACCGAGGAGATCGACATAACCGACGAGCTGAGAAACAGCTGCTCGCCTATTCTTGCCGAAGCTGTAAAACGAGGGCATAGGATACAGGGTATAATGATAGAGGGCGCGGCCGGCATCCTCAACACGCCCACGCAGCCTGGAAGGATGTTCGCCTCGGAGCTCTCCGGCAGGGTCCGCGTCATCGCCTGCCTCGATTCGATCCCTAATCTCTTCCACACGGACAACTACCCCGAATACAGGCGAAACCACATCGACATGCGCGCCATACGCCTGGCGCTCAACCTCAGGCCCGACGACGTTGGAGTGATAGTCTGGGGGCCCCAGCGCGACATAGCCACGGCCACGCACGAGATCCGCGACCGCATGAAGGAGGCGTGCGTTGGGGTGCCCTGTGAGACTCGTCAGCACCTGCGCGACGGACTGACCGACTTCGAGAGGATTCTCCCCGGCGCCGACCGCATGTACCCGGACACGGACCACCCCCCGGTCAAGCTCACGAAGGGCAGGGTGGAAGCGATACGCGAGGGCCTGCCCGAGCCGACCTACGAGGTGGAAAAGCGCTTCCGCGGATACGGGCTGCCCGAGGACACGATAAAGGACCTGGCCCTGTCGGATCGCATAGCCCTGATCGACGAGCTGGCCGAGGCCGGCGTCGACATGAAGGTCGCGGGCAGGCTCCTGGGACAGACGACCAGGAGCCTCAGCCGTCAAGGCGTGGACACCTCCAGCATCCCATCCGAACGCTGGGCGGAGGTCATAAAGGCATGTGAAAGGAAGCGCATGAGGGCGAAGCTATTCGAGGATGCGATAAGGCGTATCGCATGCGATCCAGAGCTGCCTGTATCGGAGATAGTCGATTCGCTGTCCGAGGACGACCTAGGCCCTGGCCCTGCCCGCGCCGAAGGCGCCGGCCCCCAACAAGCCCGCCGCCCAAACCGCCGCTAGAGTCACAAGCCCTTCGACCACGCCGACCGCGGCGTGTGTCGACACCATGGATGGAAGCACGGTGGCTATCGCCGCACGGCCCGAGGCCGCTATCTGCATCGCACAGAGCGACGATGCCGCCACGCCGGAGACCCATGCGCCGGCGAAGAGCGCTACCGCTCCGATCGCACTTCCCTCGCGCAACGAAGAGATCGAGCGGTATACCGCCCATCCGGCCCACGGGGCCACTATCGCCATGTTGAGCACGTTGGCCCCCAGCGCGCTCACGCCCCCGTCGCCCAGGAGAAAGCACTGAAGGACGAGCACGGCCGTCATGACACCGCTGGCGGCAAGGGGGCCCACTACGGCCGCCGCCGCCATCGCCCCAAGGACGTGGCCGCTGGTGCCGCCTACTGGGAAGTCGAAGATCTCGAGTTGTACTAGGAAGACGAACGCGACGAGGGCGGCCATCCTGACCAGCAGGCCGCGAGTCATCCTGCCCCAGAGGTTTCGCACCACACATGCCAGCCCAGCGGCGGAGGCCGCAAACGCCGAGATCTCCACGGAGCTGCTAAGGAATCCGTGTCCGGGTATGTGCATGGTCCTCCCCTACGCCTTGGCCGTGCGGAACTTCGCCCGACCGCGAACGATGTCCATGAGGCCGATGCCCTTGTTGTACATGTACTGCTGCGTTACGCTCATGAAGGTGTTGACCAGTATGTACAGCACCAGCCCCACCGGCAAAAAGAGCATGAAGACAGTGAACATGACCGGCATTAGCATCATCATCTTCTTCTGCGCGGGATCTGCCGACGCCGACGGCATGACCCTCTGCTGGAAGACCATGAAGACGCCCAGCAGTATCGGCGTTATCATATAAGGATCCGGCGCCGAGAGGTCCTTGTAAAACCAGAAGAAGGGCGCATGGTATAGCTCGATGGAGCTCCACAGCACCTTGTAGAGCGCGATGTAGATCGGCAGCTGCAGTATCATCGGCAGGCACCCGCCCATCGGGTTGACCTTATGGGTGCGAAACAGCTGCATCGTCTCCTGATTGAGCTTCTGCTTGTCGCCCTTGTACTTCGCCTGAAGCTCCTTGAGCCTGGGCTGCAGCTGCTGCATCGCCTTCATCGACTTGAGCGACTTCACGTTGATGGGGTGGAGTATCAGCTTCACAACGATCGTGAGCAGTATTATGGCAATGCCGTAGTTGTGTATGATCCCGTAGAAGAACTTGAGCATGTACAGTATCGGTATCGCGATGACGGTGAACCAGCCGTAGTCTATCGCCTTGTCCAGCCTCACGCCCATCGCTTTCAGGCGGTGTATGTCCTTAGGTCCCGAGTAGACGGTGAAGGCCGCGGACGCCTTCTGGCCCGGCGCCATAGGCATCGACGGGAGCCTGACGCCGGCCCACACGCCCTGCGTGCCCGGCTTGGCCCCCTCTACGCCCTCAGCGCCGTAGAAGGCAGCCAGCCCCTCGCCCTGTACGCGAGGGATGATCGCGCTTATGAAGTAGCGGCTCTCGATGCCGGACCAGTAGACGGATCCCGGCACGCTCACCGACTCGTCCACGTCCTTCTCCCTGTGGACCTTGCCGTCCGAGAAGAAGACGGGGAGCCTGTTGTCGACCTGGCCCCTCTTGAGGAAGCTGAAGAAGCCGCCCTTCTTCTTGGGCTCGTTAGTGGCGGTCCACCCCAGAGCCGGCTCCGCGGAGATCGCACGCTCGGACTCGTTGGTTATCTCGACTGTGACGTCAGCTACGTAGCGGTCCTTCTCGAGCTCTATCGTCTTGACGATCGAGATCTCACCTGGAGAGCGCCAGCTGAGCACCACCTTGTTCTCCTCGACGCTCGCCACCTCGTAGCGGGGACGCTCGGGGATGGCCATGCCCGTGCCTTCGATGGTGAAATCCAGGGGCCTTCTGAAGCCTGCCTCCACGCTCGCCAGGTCTATGAGCGGGCTGCCCTTCTCTGTGGTCTGGGTGTAGTCCAGCGTCCGCCAGTCCACTAGCGTCCCGCCGTCGTTGGTTATCTCGAGCTCCACCAGCTCGTTCTTGAGCGTAACTGTGGAGAGCGGGACCTTCGACTGCGGGTCAGCCGCCAGGCTCGATGCGACTGCCTCCATGGGCTTGGCCGTCTGCTTCTGCTCGGCGGCCGCCACCGATTCGGCTTCGGCCTGCGCCTTCTCGGCGGCAGGCGCCTGTACGGGCTGCGTGGCGGGCTTCTTCGGCGGATTGATGACCGTATACCAGAGTATGAAGAAGCCGGCCGACAGCGCTACCGCCAAGAGTGTTCTGTGCGATGATTTCATCTGGTCTCCTTGTTCTATCTGACCGGAACGTGATCGATGCCCCCCGCGCTCCACGGCCCGCAGCGCAGGAGCCTCTTCAGTATGAGCGCCGAGGCCCGTATGGCGCCGTGGCGTGCAATGGCCTCAGTGGCATATTCGGAGCACGTCGGGTGGAACCTGCACCTGGCGCCCAGGCCCCAGGCGATAGGGGACAGCACCTTTCTGTAGAGCATCAGGATGATAAGCATCAGGGATCTCATCCTAGCGGCACCCCTCCGCACATCTTTCGACGAGCGCCGCGAGCGCATGGGTGAGCCCTCGCCTGATCTCGTCGTTTGTGAGTTTCGATATCCCCGACTGGGGGATCACCACGCAATCGCCCTTTGGAAACTGCTCCGGCCTTAGTCTGAACTGTTCCCTTATCAGCCTCTTGATGCGGTTTCTTGTCGGCGCGCTTCCGATCCTCTTGGGCACTACAACCCCGAGCCTTCGTCGCCCCCCTGGAAGCACGGCCACCACCACAGCTCCTCGGCGGACGCTGACCCCCCCGTCCCTCACCGCTTGAAACTCATGGGGCCTGGTCAGACGCCTGTGCCTTTCATACTTGGGCATCCTGAGGATCTTTAGGCGGAGAGCCTCGCTCTCCCCTTGGAACGGCGGCGTGCCACGACCTTGCGGCCGGCCTTGGTCTTCATCCTGCTGCGAAATCCCGCCTTGTTCTTGCGCTTGCGGTTGCTGGGCTGAAACGTCCTCTTAGGCATAATCCACTGCTCCTATTCCTTCGACAAAGGCAGCCGAACCCAGCTGCCATCATTTGAAACTTCCTTCAGAAATACGATAGCTTAGAGCCCGGGCATACAGCCATATTTTGTGCCGACTAGTCAAGCGAAAGACTCAAAAATTCTTGCGCGGCGCGTCATAAAGGAATAAAATCGTGGAAAGTTTATCGGGAAATAGCGCCTTTTTCCCTTGCATTGGACGGTGCAAATAGTTAGTTAAGCGGAAATTTGTTTGGGGGAGCGTGAGAAAAAAGCGTAAGAAAATCGACGCCTTAAATGGCGTTCTGGAATAGGGGACCCGCCCTGCGGGCCCCCTATTTTTTTGTTTATCGCAGTTGCCGTCACTCTGAAAAAATATGGGCCGAACCGAACTGAACCCGACCTCGCAAAGGCCGGTTACGGCGCACCGCGAAAGCGCGCCGGAGTCGGTTGGGCCGCTATTCCCTGAAGAAAGTTATCCACAGATAGACGTAGACCTCTCCGGCGCCCGAGGCATGATCTCCGGGCTGGACCACCCGGAGCTCTTCCGCATGAACGCGGCCCTGCGCGCCCGCGAGTCCAGGCCATTCGGCCTCTACCCCGATGACGGCCCGACCATCGCGCTGGACCATGCGGTGGGCCTTTTGAGGGACTCCCTGGATTCAGCCTCCGAGGCGATCCTCAAGGAAAACGCCGCAGCGGCAGCGCACGGGCTGGGCTCAGCGCTGCAGGCGCTGCACACACCGAGCCGGGATACCCCAAACTCCGTCGTCGGGCCGTCGGGCACGCCGACGCTGGAGGAGATAGTCGCGCCGCTTCACAGCTGGATGCCGGAGGATATGAGCCGAGAGGTGCTCGCCCGCATCACCTTCTCGTTCGCCGAGGTCGCGGCGGGCGAGGCGAGCCAGCGCAAGGTCCTTCACTATCTGGATCTGCTCATCGACGAGCTCCCGGATCCGCTGAAGGGAGAGAAGACCACCGCGAGGCAGAGGCTGCTGCGCATGCTGGCCCACATCTACATGGGCCGATCGCTGGCGAAGTCGCGCACGATACAGGAGGCGATCAAGCAGTACGAGACCGCGCTCGAGATCAACGACCTGCACGAGGAGGGCATAGAGGGCGCCAGGTTCCGCGCCTACGTCGAGCTCATAGACCTGCGGTTCACCAGGGCCTTCAAGCTCCTCGACGACGGGAAGTTCCGCAGGGCGCTGGGTGAGGTGAAGAAGGTGCTGGCGTTGCGCGATGGGGTGGAGTCGAGGATACCGCTGGAGCGTGAGGAGTACAAAAACGGGATGATCCTGCTCAGGCAGGAGATAGGCAGGAGGCTGTGGGACGTAGGCCTCGTGGGCATGGCCTACAACGAGCTGCAAGGCATCTCCGAAAGATACGGGAGCGAGGCCGGCGCGGATACGCTCATGAAGATCATCGACGGAGCGAAGCTCAGCGACGCAAGGAAGGCCAAGCTCAGGGCCCACCTCTTCGCCGCCGACGGCTCCCTCAAAGATCCCTCCGCGCTCGGCGAGCTTCCCCTTTCGACGAAGGCAGCGATATTCCTCACGCACACGCTCAAGAACGCTAGGCGCTATTCATCGTTCAACACATTCGTCACCTGGCTGGCCGGCGCTACGGCATTCGCCGGCGCAGCCTTCGCGGCGACAAGCGGAGATGCCGAGTTCGCAGACCTCCTGGCCGCATCCGGCGCCGGCGCTGCGATCACCGACGGCGCGGTCAGGATCTACAACGGCGCCCAGTCACTCGAGACCAAGCAGGCGCAGAGGGTGGGCCTCAACGACATCCCGGTCGGTCGGACGCTCGCGCACGCCACCGCCTTCGCGGGCAAGTCGCTCGTGCCGTACGTGCTCTTCGGCGGCGAGATCCCTGCGCTGGGCGCCATAAGCGACGTCCCCGCTATCGGCGGGATCGTGGAGGCCCATCAAGGGTCCGCACTCGCCTCCGGCTCCTTAAACGGCCTGGGTACGCTCGTAGACGGCTTCGTCGCCGGACTCAGCTCCGAATTTCAGACGGCCTTAGCGGCGGTTGCCGACACCGGCTCCGCCGGGCTTACCACCTACGGAGGCCACGTAGCGCAGACCACCCTTGGCTCCACGGTCGGCTCCGCGATCGACACATACTCCTCGGGGGTCCGCTCCGTCTTCGACGGCAGCTTCTTCGCGAGCGTGGCCGACACAGCGCGAGGCATCGTCGGAGGAACGCCTCCTGAGATGGCTTTGGACGCCTACAAGGTATCCTCGCTGGGCTACTACGCCGCCTCGAGGTTCTCCAAGACCTTCCGCAAGACCTTCAACTGGATGGGGCCGGCCTTCGTGCCGGGAGGGCTTCTGCTCTTCGCCGACATGGGCGAGGCGCTGGGCGCCAACTCGCATCCGCTGGAGCTGGGACCGATCACGCTCCCGATCAACAATCTCGTCGGCACAGCGGCGGTAGGCTCGGGTTATCAGATTCTGGGGCAGACGCTCATCGGCAACCGCAGTTTCAAGGACATTCAGTGGTACAACGTCATCGGCGCCGCAGGCATAATAAACGCCTACGTCGGCACGAGCGCCAACTTCGACCCCATCGTCAAGAGCGAGACTTTCGGTCAGATAGTCGCCGAGTCCGTGGGGCGCCAGATAGGCATGCTCCCCATAATAGTCGTGCACGGCGGCGCCCTCATGGTCGACAACAAGCGCTTCGCCCAGAACAAGCTGGCGAGGCTCGTCGTCACCGACAACTTCTCGAACTCCGTGAGGATCGCCCTCGGCGAATGGGAGGGCTTCGGGCCGGTGCTGGCGGGCGTATCGATCGGATTCTTCCTCACCAACTCGCTTTTGGGCAGGACCTTCAACGACCTGGCGGGCTCGAAGCCGGCCGCGCTCTCCTTCGAGGGGATGCTCGAGAAGGCGGGCGGGCATGCCGACGAAGGCGTGCTCAAGTCGCTGGCTCGCTCGCTTCGGAGGATCCCGCCGGCCGCACCGATAACGAAGATGAGCTCCTCGACGCTGACGCTCCCGTTCCGGGTCTTCTACCAGTCGCTAAGGGGCGATAAGCTCGGCGACTACATGATACCGGAGGAGAAGACCTACGCGATGATACACGACGCCCTGGTGGAAGGGCGCCTGAGCGAAAAGCAGGTGGGCACGCTCATCTCGGCGACCGAGCAGTTCCTTGGGAGGCCGGACGACACCGACGTAGCGCGCGGGCTCACCTTCATACTCGCCTCCACGCAGGACGGCCATTACAGCAAGGCCGTGAAGCCCTTCCTCAGGCGCAACCGCGACGTCCACGGCAGGCTCCGCATACCGAAGGATCCGTTCGAGCTGCCGAAGAGGCGGGCCGCCAAGGAGGCGGAGATCTGGCGCCACCTGCGCCACCCCTACCGCGTGTGCCCCGAGAACGGCATGGCGCCGCTGGTGAGGACCTCGATAGCGCCCAGGATGGCCGCGGGCGTTATGCCGCCCGCGCTGGTCACGCGCGTCCCTGTCGTGCCCTCAGCTATATAGGATGCCCTACGACTGAAGCGCCGGCTCCTCCACGAGCTCCTTCGTGACAGCCGCCTCGCGCGACTCGCCCCTGCCCCTCATCTCGATCCAGAGCAGGACGCACATCGCCGCGAAGAGCGAGGTGAAGCCGATCGCCTGCGGGGTCCGCATGAAGATCCACTTGCCTATGGCGAAGAGCAGCGAATAGACCGCCACCACGCCCCAGACCCAGCAGCGGACGTTGCGCCAGAAGTCGTCGGGGCAGACTCGCTCGGCCGGGTCCTCTATGTGCTTCAGGACCGGCTTCCAGAAGAAGGGGTAGGGCCTCACCCTGCGGTAGAAGGAGGTGAGCCTATCCATCGACACGGGGGAGGTCAGATACGTCGCCAGCACCCACGATACGATCGATACCGGCAGGATGATGCAGATCTTGTGCGCGAAGTCCATCGTCGTAAAGGCGTTGAGCCAGAACGTGCTCACGCCACTGGCTACCATTGCGGCGACCTCGGACCATGCGTTCACGCGCCACCAGAACCAGCGCGCCACGTAGACCACGCCGAGGCCAGCGGTTAGCGAAGCCACTAGCTTCCACATCCCGACCACCGAGTCGACGTTTCGGCTCACGATATAGCCCACGGTCAACAGCCCCACCTCGCAGATCTTTGAGGCTATGACGTAGTGCTTCTCCCGCTTGTCCTTGGCCAAAAAGCGCTTGTAGAAGTCGTTTATGAGATATGAGGAGCCCCAGTTGATGAGCGTATCCACGGTGGACATGAAGGCCGCGAAGAACGACGTGATCATGAGCCCTTTGAGGCCTATCGGGAGCACCGTGTTCATCATCAGCGGAAAGCCCGATTCCTTGTCGGCTATGTTCGGATAGACGATGAGCGATACGAGTGCGACCAGTATCCAGGGCCAGGGCCTGAGAGCTATGTGGGCGAAGTTGAACCAGAGGCTCGCCGCGGTGGCGTGCTTCTCGTCCTTGGTCGACATTATGCGCTGCGCGACATATGAGCCGCCCTCGACGCGGGCGTCCGCCCACCACATTATGCCCAGATAGACGAACAGGGTGAAGAAGGGCATCCACATCGAGCCCGCAGGTGGCAGGATCGTCAACATGTCCTCCGCACCCTGCGCGCCGAAGCGGGCGACGAGCCCGGACTCCAGGCCGCTTATGCCGCCCACATGCTTGACCGCGAGGATGGCGAAGACGATCGAGCCTCCCATGGCGATGAAAAACTGCAGGAAATCGGTGACCACGACGCCCCAGAAGCCGGACATCACCGAATATACGAGTATGACGGCCAGGCTGATCAGCAGCGCGGTCTCCTTGTCTATCGCGAAGACGGCGTCGATCACCTTGGCCATGGCGACCATCACGAAGGCGAGCTTAATCGCATTGATCACAAGGCCCCTGTAGATGGCTGAGAATCCCCTGAGGAAGGCCCCGGACTTACCGGAGTAGCGCAGTTCGATGAACTCGACGTCGGTGAGGATCCTCGAACGGCGCCACCAGCGTGCGAAGAAGAAGGCCACCGTCATCGTGGATAGGCAGGTGAGCCACCAAAACCAGTTGCCGGCTATGCCGTTCTTGGCGACGAAGCCCGTGACGGCCAGCGGCGTATCGACCGCGAAGGTCGTGGCGACGATCGAGGTGCCGGCAAGCCACCATGGAAAACTTCGCCCGGAAAGGAAGTAATTGGAGAGCCCCTTGCCCGCGCGCTTTCTCAGAAAGAAGCCGATGCCCAGGGCCAAGACCATGTAGGCGCCGATTATTGTCCAGTCGAGTGCGTGCAGGCCCATATATTCTCCTCTTTCATGCTCGAAAGCTCGTATCCCAACGCCCGAGCTGCCCGCAAGGAAAAAATCTTCTCCTTAGACTACGCAGCTGTGGATAAAAACTCTGAACGTCGAATCGAACTTTGCACCCTAATGCTCCAACATGAAACGGTTCTCGCCTGTGGATAAACGCCAAGCGTTTTGCTTTTTAAGAAAAAGATTTTTGCTGCAAAATTTTTCGGCTACAAATTTCCTTCGCTAATAGCTGTTTGTGGAAAACTCACTTTTAAAAAATTTTTTCCCTTGCAAACGAAGAGCCCACTCCACTACAGGTGCATTCGTGACGAACGAAGTTTTAAACAACAGCGCACACCAAACGCAACGTGCCGCATCCGTTTCAAACCTCGATCGCCGCATCGCCAATCATCGGATCATACCTCTTCAGCGTCGGATAACAGCACAGACGAAGTATCATTAACTGGAAACGAGTCAAGGATGGTTATCCACAGATGTGGATAACGCTGTGAATTTCTTGCCATTGGACGATATGCTCGATCAGCTGAAAGACAGAATTAAGAATAAAATCAGCGACTTGAACTACAACACCTGGTTCAAGCCGATCTGTGGGGCGAGGCTCGAGGAGTCCTCTTTCATCATATCTGTCCCCAATAAATTCGTGGCGGACTGGATCAGCGACTACTACAGCGACCTCATCGTTCAGGAGCTCTTCTCAATCACCGAGAGAAACCTCAGGATCCGTTTCGAGGTGAAGGCTGAGAATGAGGCACAGGATGAAGGGCAGCCGCAGACGGATCCGGAGATCGAGCAGAGACCGCAACCGCTGGTCCGAAACGTCGAAAACCTCAACCGCAAATACACCTTCGACCGCTTCGTGGTCGGCGCCTCGAATCAGTTCGCGCACGCGGCCTGCAAGGCAGCGGCCGATCTGCCGGGCGGCCATTACAATCCGCTTTTCATCTACGGCGGCGTAGGGCTCGGAAAGACGCATCTGCTGCACGCCATAGGACTGCAGATTGCCGGCAGTCAGCCCACCCTGAACATCATCTATGTGAGCGCTGAGAAGTTCATGAACGAGCTCATAAACGCCTTGCGCTATGAGAGGATGCCTGACTTCAGGCGCAAGTACCGCGATCGCTGCGACGTGCTGCTGATAGACGACATACAGTTTCTTGGCGGCAAGGAGCGTACTCAGGAGGAGTTCTTCCACACCTTCAACGCCCTCCACGAGTCGCAGCGCCAGATAGTTCTCACGAGCGACAAGCTCCCAAGGGACATCCAGGGCATCGAGGAGAGGCTTCGCTCCCGCTTCGAATGGGGGCTCATAGCCGACATACAGCCGCCCGATCTGGAGACGAGGATAGCCATACTCAAAAAGAAGGCGGAGAGCTCAAATCTCAAATGTCCAGACGATGTGGCGATGTTTCTGGCCAGCTCTATCAAGAGCAATGTGAGGGAGCTTGAGGGGTCGCTCCTTAGGATCAACGCCTTCGCCTCGCTCACGGGCGTCAGGGTGACTGTGGAGCTGGCCAGGGAGGTCCTTGGCAACATCCTCAGAGACCGAGAGCAGATCTGTTCCATCGAATCGATACAGAAGACGGTGGCCGGCTTCTACGATCTAAACATCTCCGACCTAAAGAGCCCGCGGAGGATGAAGGCCCTGGCCTACCCCAGACAGATCGCAATGTATCTATGCAAAAAGCATGTGGGTTCGTCCTTTCCCGAGATAGGCGGCAAATTCGGTGGCAAGGACCATACGACTGTCATACATGCATACCGAAAGATAGAGCGTCTGCTCCTGACCGACGCCAAAATCCAAAACGATATCGCAATCCTCGAAAAAAGCATCCTACACTAGTCTGATTTTCCATCCCCCCCCGCTTTTCCACAGCGAGCTGGGCACAACCCGGTGATGGCGGCATTTTGTCTGTTGACAGAGGAGCTTTCACTGGATTAATCCTCATTCCAACACAGTTACCAAGGGCCTCTCCAGCTATAAACAACATGAGGTAGCGGCGCCAAGCACCTCATTGAAATGAACGATTTTTCTTTTATCAACATATCAACACGCCCTATTACTACTACTATATTTCAACATAAGTATTTCAAAGACAGAGAGGCATCCACATGGAGATAAAAATAACCCGATCTGAGCTGATGAAAGGGCTGGGACTTACACAGAGCATAGTGGAGAGGAAGACCACCATGCCGATCCTGGCCAACGTCCTCCTTGAGGCGGGAAATAAGAACATCTCCTTCACAGCTACGGATCTTGAGGTGGGTCTCAACTGCACGCATCAGGCGGAGGTGATAAAGGAAGGCAAGGTCACCATACACGCCAGGAGCCTATACGATATAGTCAAGGAACTCCCAGACGACCTGGTTCATCTCAAGCTCAAGGACGGCAACTGGGTGGAGATAAGGTGCGGCAAGAGCAGCTTTAAGATAGTTGGGCTATCCCCAGAGGAGTTTCCCGCGCTTCCCAAGAGGGGGGCTGGGCAGACGCAGAGGACGGACTGTTCGCTCATAAGCGGTATGATCGAAAAGACGGCGTTTGCCATGTCTAGCGACGAGACGCGCTATAACCTCAACGGCGTCTACGTGGACTTCTCCGGCGGCGAGAACGGAAAGACGCTGCTCATGGTAGCTACGGACGGCCACAGGCTCTCCATCGTCAAGAGGGAGACCGAGAAGAAGTGGAATCTCTCCAAGGGCGGCATCGTACCGCGCAAAGGCGTTATGGAGCTCAAGAGGCTCGCCGAATCATCGAGCGACGCCCCTATAGAGCTGTGGGCCGACGCCAAGCACATAATGGCCTACAAGGACAACATAACGCTGGTGATACGCCTCATAGACGGCCAGTTTCCGCCGTACGAGCAAGTCGTGCCCAAGAAGGGCAGGCGCGTGCTATCGATCGGCCGCGACGAGCTCATACATGCGCTCAAGCGCGTATCGGTGCTCTCGACGGATCGCACCAGGGGCGTGAGGTTCGCGATATCCCCCAACAACCTGGATATCACGGCTTCAAACCCAGATCTCGGCGAGGCCAAGGAGGAGCTCGCGGTCCAGTACAAGGGCGAGTCGTTCGAGATAGGTTTCAACGCGAAGTACTTCATAGATGCGCTCGGCGCCATAGACGACGAGCAGGCTGTGCTTCAGCTGGGCGACGAGACATCCCCCTGCCTCATAATGAGCGAGTTCGACAGGGGGTTCACGCACGTCATAATGCCTATGAGGCTGTAGCAAGCCTGATGCGCATATCGAAGTTAAATCTACGCGGATTCAGGAACATATCCGACCTGGGCCTGGAGTTCTGTCCCGGGCTCAACGTCCTAATAGGCCGCAACGCTCAGGGTAAGACCAACATCATAGAGGCCATAGGGCTTCTGTCGACCGCCACCTCATTCCGGACGTCTGAATTTAGAGATATGATAGGGTGGGATTTTTCCAAGGCGGAGGTCTCCGCTGAGGTCGAGGCGGCCGACGGAGACGACGTCCTGAGGGTCACGATGGACGCCTCCAAAAAGACCTTCCTCAGAAACGGAAAGAGGGCCATGCCCCGCCGCAGCTCGCCGGTCAAAACGGTGCTGTTCGCGCCTGAGGAGATAATGCTGCTGAGGAACTCCCCGGGTTCGAGGAGGCGCTATATGGACTCCTTCATCTCGCAGCTGCACGGACCCCACCGCAGCGATACCTCAAAATACGAGAAGGTGCTGAGGCAGCGCAACAGGATCCTTGGGGATTTCGACACCCCGGCCGGACGCAGATCGACTCTGGTGGAGCCATGGGACGAACAGCTGTGCAGCCTTGGAGCGAGGATAGTGGCGAGCAGGTCGGAGTGGATGGCCAGGCTCAACGGGCACATACCTGAACAGTATGAGAGGATAGCCCCTGCCGACGGTGGCGCCAGCTTCGACTACGCGCCACACTGCGGCGGCGAGTCCCTGGGGGATGGGAGCGAAGCCATCAGGCGGACGCTTGTACGCAGGATAGCCGAGAGGCGTAAGGACGAGCTTGCGAGGGGCGTGACGCTCGTGGGGCCGCACAGGGACGATCTGAGGGCCAGGATAGGCGAGCAGGCGGTAAAGGGCTTCGGTTCACAGGGTCAGCACAGAAGCTTCGTGTTGGCGCTCAAGCTCGCCGAGATGAGGCTGGTGGTGGAGGAGACCGGCTGCGATCCCATCCTGCTCCTGGACGACGTGGCCAGCGAATTGGATAGGGACAGGAACAGGCAGTTCTTCGCCACCATCTACTCCGGGCCGGGACAGGCCTTCATAACCGCCACCGCGCTTGAGGACGTGCGGATGGAGGGGGGTACCCAACATATCGTGTTCGACGTGAACTCCGGCCAGGCCAAACCCCGCAAATAGCCGTAATATCTAGTTTTGCGCCGATTTATCTCCGCTCATTACGCTTTACTTGGTTCGTCTGGTGTGCTATCCAAGCCCACTCGGTAAAAACCCTATTATTTCGACAAGATCAGGAGTTTCATGGAGACAGAAGCGGTGATCGCCAAGCGTTCAAAAAAGACAGATGCGAAGACGGCCGAGGTCGCGAAAGCGACGAAGGCCGAGAAGCCCAAGAGCAAGCCGAAGGCGAAATCGGCGGGGCCCGGCATGAAGAGCGGGCACTCCTACGATGCGTCCAAGATCAAGGTGCTGGAGGGCTTGGACGCCGTCAGGCGCAGGCCAGCCATGTACATTGGCTCGACCAACATCCACGGCGTCCACCAGCTGGTCTACGAGGTGGTCGATAACTCGGTGGACGAGTCGCTGGCGGGCTACTGCACCGACATCGACGTCACGATTCACATCGACGGCTCGATCACCGTGGAGGACAACGGCCGAGGCATACCCACGGACATGCACGAGACCGAGGGTATATCTGCCGCCGAGGTCGTGATGACCAAGCTGCACGCTGGGGGCAAGTTCGACCACTCGGCCTACAAGGTATCCGGCGGCCTCCACGGCGTGGGAGTCAGTTGCGTCAACGCGCTGTCTGAGACGCTGGAGCTGGAGATAAGGCGCGACGGCAAGCTCTACACGCAGAGCTATCAGAGGGGAAAGCCCATTGGGCCCCTCAAGGCGAGCGGCAAGAGCGAGCGCAGTGGCACCAAGGTCACATGGAAGGCCGACGCCGAGATCTTCGAGACCACCGACGCCTCCTTCGACACCCTCTCGCAGAGGCTCAGGGAGATATCGTTCCTGAACAAGGGGCTGAAGATAAGCATCGCCGACGAGCGCGGAAAGGACAAACACCACGAATTCAAGTACGACGGCGGGATCAAGAGCTTTGTTGAGTATCTCAACAAGGCCAAGGAGGCAATCCACAAGAAGGTCGTCTACTTCGAGGTCGAGAAGGAGGGCGTGATCGTCGAGGTGGCGATGCAGTGGAACACCGGCTACAAGGAGCAGATATTTTCGTTCGCCAACAACATCAACACGCGCGACGGCGGAACCCATCTGTCAGGCTTCAAGTCGGCGCTGACGCGTACGCTCAACCAATACGCTCAGAAGAACGATCTGCTCAAGAAGCTCAATAAACCCCCGGACGGAGACGACATCCGCGAGGGTCTCTGCGCAGTCATCTCGGTCAAACTCCCCAACCCGCAGTTCGAGGGACAGACGAAGGGCAAGCTGGGCAACTCCGAGATGGAGGGTGTCGTGAAGCAGATCGTACACGACAAGCTCGGCGAGTTCCTGGAGATCGAGGGGACGACGGCGCGCAAGATAGTGGACAAGGCGGTCAGCGCCGCACGGGCCAGGGAGGCTGCCCGCCAGGCCCGAAACCTCGTCAGGCGAAAGAGCGCGATTGAGGCGGGCACGCTTCCGGGGAAGCTGGCCGACTGCCAGGAGCGTGACGCCGCGGTCTCCGAGCTTTACATCGTTGAGGGAGATTCAGCGGGCGGCTCGGCTAAGCAGGGACGCGACCGCAGGTTCCAGGCGATACTGCCGCTCAAGGGCAAGATCCTGAACGTCGAGAAGGCGCGCTTCGACAAAATGCTCTCCTCCGACGAGATACGCACGATAATAACGGCGTTGGGTACGGGCGTGGGCGAGGGCGATTTCGATATATCGAAGCTGCGCTACCATCGCATCATACTGCTGGCCGACGCCGACATAGATGGCGCGCACATACGCACGCTTCTGCTCACGTTCTTCTATCGCCAGATGCCGGAGATAATCGAGAACGGGTACCTCTACATAGGCCAGCCGCCGCTGTATCGCGTGAAGAAGGGCAAGTTGGAGAAGTACATAAAGGACGACAACTCCCTGGAGGACTACCTCATCGACCTGGGCGTCGAGGGAATAACTGTGAAGCCCAAGGGCTCTCAGAAGACATATTCGGGCAAGGTCCTGGGCCGCATCACCAGGCAGCTCATGCGCTACAGCGAGATACTGGACTTGCTCAAGGCCCGTCGTGACCCGCGCATCATCGACGCGGTCATAGAGACCGAGGCCATAGACCATAAGGTCCTGGGCGGGACGCAGAAGAAGCTCGACCAGGCGCTGGATGACATCGCTTCATACCTCAAGAAGTTTGCGCCGAACCTGGGCGACTTCGAGATAGACGAGGCGGACGACCCCAAAAACGACTCCAAGAAGGTGGTCTACAAGACCGTCTGGAGCGGCTTCCCCAGGGAGACCGTCATCGACGTCGACTTCCTGCACTCGGCCGAGTTCAGGGAGCTAAAGTCGCTCTACGGCGAGTTCTCGAAGCTCGGCAAGGCCCCCTTCACCGTCCTGCATGACGGGGAGACAAAGCAGGTGCAAAACCTCGACGGCGTGAAGGAGTACATCCTGAGCGAGGGCAAGAGGGGCCAGGACATTCAGCGATATAAGGGCCTCGGCGAGATGAACCCGTCGCAGCTTTGGGAGACCACCCTCGATCCGGAGCGACGTACCCTACTGCAGGTGCATATAGACGATGCGGTAGAGGCCGACAGCATATTCTCGGTGCTCATGGGCGACCAGGTCGAGCCTAGGCGCGAGTTCATCGAGCGCAACGCGCTTTATGTGAGGAACCTGGATATATAGGGGCCAGTACGGCGAGAACGGCCAGTGCAGCATGAAAAAAGCCCGGGCAACGCCGGGCTTTTTGCTTGCATCGGATCACGGCTCACGGCTCACGATATCTTCAGGCTCTTGAGAAATTCCTGGAACGGCTTGTAGAACTCCTGGAACTTGTCCTCGGGGAAGCTAGCGGTCATGTTGATGGCCAGCTTCTCCTTGAGCAGCGTCACCTGGATCTGCTTGACCATCTGCCCCTCCTTTATGTTCGGGGCGGGGCGTTCAGGTTGCTGCTGCTTGAGCATCTCGGCCATGGCTGAGACGTCCCAGCTGCAGACCATCATCTTGCCGCGGACGCCAGAGATGGCGATGTCCTTCTCGTCGGAGATCTTGAGGTCCTTGATGCCCCTCTTTACGATGGACTCACGGATCCTGCCGAAGTAGGTCGCAAGGTCCACCTCTCCGGGCAGGTACTCCTTGGTCAGGATGACATTCGGCTTGACGTTGGGGTCGTCCGAGGGCAACGTGAGCGTCAGCATCCCCTGGACGTTCCAGTTCTCGGGCAGCTGGGCCGTGAGTTCGGCCAGTTCGATATTCGGCATAGATCCTCCCTTTTCTGGCGCTATGGGATAGCACGTTGGGATCGGCCGTCAAGATTATTAATGGGAGAGGCGCATTGGAGCGAAATCTGAGGGTATCCAAGAAGGACGAGGGGCTAAGGCTCGACAAGTGGCTCACCTCGCAACTTCCGGGCCAGTCCAGGAAGCAGATCAAGGCCATGCTCGACTCAGGCCTCGTAATCGTCAATGGTCGTCGGGTCGTGATCGCCGGCTGGGAGCTTGCGGAGGGGGACGAGATAGAGCTGCGCAAGGGGCTCTCCATCCCGCGCGAGCGGGGCGAGGGGGAGCCGCCGAGGCCTGCGCCCAGATCCGAAGGCGGACGGGACGTAGGCGAGATTGGCTCCAAGGATGTCGCCGACTCAATCGAGCGCCATCTTGCGCGCAGGAAGGACAGGAGAAAGAGATCCAAGCACGCCAAACCACGGAAGGAGCCGATCCGCGTCAAGGTCTACCACCAGGACAAGGACGTCATAGTAGTGGAGAAGCCCGGCGGCATCCTCTCCGTGCCGAAGGAGAAGAACGACAAGCGCGAGAATATGCTGGAGCTCGTGCGCAGGTTTCTCAGGCGCAAGTATCGTAAGGGCAAGGCCTCGTTCGTCTCCCCGCTTCACAGGCTGGACGCCGAGACCAGCGGCGTCATGGTCTTCGCGCTCTCCAAGAACGGCCAGCGGCTCACCGAGCAGTTCAGGAACCACTCGATACAGCGGAGCTACGAGGCGATCGTCCTGGGCCGCATCGAGAAGGAGCAGGGCACCATCGACGCTCCGCTGGAGAAGGGCGACTTCGGCGGAGGTCGAAAGTCCAGGCGATCGGGCGGCCCCGGCAGCAAGAGGGCGGTCACGGAGTACAGGGTCAAGGAGCGCTACGGGAAGGCGACGCTGCTGGACGTGCGCGTCCGCACCGGCCGCACGCATCAGATAAGGGTCCACCTAGCCTCGGAAGGGTATCCTGTCCTGGGCGACTCGGTCTATGCCGAGGAGATGGCTGGCAAGGAGCCGGAGGTCATGGACGAGATCGACCGCACGCTCGGATTTCGAAGGCACGCCCTGCACGCCGCTACGCTCTCCTTCAAGCACCCGGCCAACGGCAGGAAGATGAAGTTCCGCTCCCAGATCCCGGACGACATGAAGGAGCTGGTCGACTGGCTTCGGGAAAAGGGCTGACCGATAGGTGACTCTTCCCCCCAAAGGATCCCATACTGGGTAATCATGTTCGCATATCTGGGGCACATCCGGCGCCCAGCTCGAGCAGCTATCTGTATAATTACTCTTTAAATAATAGGCAGTTATAGCTCAACTGCGAGACGGTTACACCTTTGGCAGATATCTTGCAAGTTGTAGCCCAGAACTTTCTACTTTGGGGAGGGTAGAAGGAGGCAGCATGAAGAGCAGGTTTTTGGCAGCAACTGTAGCATTCCTTTCCCTCGTCTTAATCTCAAGCGCAGCGTCTGCAGGGTTTCCGGAGTTGAAGCCCATCCAGAAGAAGGTCCTCAAGCTCGCGCCCATTCCCGATCTCAATTCGGTGGGGCTGTTCAAGATCCGCAGGGGCCAGATCGTTGGCAGCGAAGAGGTGACCGAGGATTGCAGCGGCGAAGGCTGCGCAGTCAAGAAGATGTGCGTGAAGGAGATGATGGTGCATGTGTTGGAGGGGCCCGATGTCGTCGGGGTATATCCTTCGAGGATCGCGGTTCGCCGCGGCAATAATCCCATGCGGGCGAAGCATCTGTGCAACATGCTCACGGATGCGGAGATCTCAGGCTCGTTTGTGATGGTCGCCGGAAAGCCGGAATATTTCATGAACGACAAGCTCTTCTCCGCCTACGGCGTGGAGGCCGACCAGTGCGTGGACTGCTCGTCCTGCGATGACCTGGAGACGGAGGAATATCCGCTGGATCCGCCTGAAAGTATTCCCGAGGATCCGGAAAACCCGGACCAGGACGATCCTGCGGACCCGACCGAGGATGATCCTGCGTATCCGGACGACCCGACCGAGGACGACCCGGCGTATCCGGATGACCCGAGCGACGATGACCCGGGTGAGTCGGAGCCAGAGCCAGTGCCCGAGCCGATGCCTTTGCCGGGATTCTGAATTGAATTGTGATGATGTGAGAGGGGTGGCGCACGAGGGAGCGCCACCCCTTTTTTCTTGGCCAGGAAACCCCGTACAAGCGGCGCGTCCGCTTGCGGAAGCCGCGCAGTGCGGGGATGAATGGCTCCTTTGCCGTTGCACAGGCCAAAGGCGTGTGCAACGGAGAGCCCAT
>Ga0180430_10001251_pt1 | contig 25430 bp, 35 predicted proteins | sample SS_ome_9_FD_132999 | JGI IMG/M metagenome (GOLD analysis project Ga0180430, IMG submission 132999) | Hypersaline lake sediment archaeal communities from the Salton Sea, California, USA - SS_1_S_2 metaG | ecosystem: Environmental > Aquatic > Non-marine Saline and Alkaline > Hypersaline >... | reverse complement strand
TTCTGCTTCTGTCTCTATCCATCTCCTAAGTAAAAAATCTATAGTACCCGAAACACTATCTGTCTTTTGTTGAGCCTTAGCCCAAACCTCTGCATCAACTGTGATATTTCTTATTATTTTCATCTTATCTTCTCCTTTTTCAAAAAAACCGTATGGGTGTATTCATTACTTATAATACATATATACATACATACATCTTTATTATAATAGACCTACACACACTCTTTTTTGTCAGTTAAAGCCCATATAATAGATGTCTTTTTTGTATATCTATCTTGTCTTTTACCTACTTGATATACTAATCCTTGACGTACTAACTCATGCCTGCGAGGCCTTACCCTATTGGGATCAGCCCACCCTAAAGCCTGAGAAATTTCAAAATCTGTGATTTTTGGTGATTTTTTGATTGTTTTTAGGATTTTTTCATAGATTTTGGCCATTTTTTGTGGATTTTTGGGTATTTTTTCACAATTTTCGGCTGATTTTTCCCAAATTTCATAGTAACTAAGCAGTGATGTTTGTTGAATCATGGAAATACCTCATTACATCTAGTACATCTATCAACGCCATCACCCGAATCATAGAATAAATGATTCTTACACTTACGACATCGTAAGTGTAACTTGTCATCATTCGGCTTTTTGGGTTTCATTGATTCATACTATAAGGTATCACCTGATACCTAGTGTTCATACCCTGGCCTTGCTTGATCACTTGCACATACTCCAAATCAGGCATTTTTTGCAGTATTGCCTTAATACCACCTAGAATACTACCTGCTACCCGGTACTCTTTACCATCTATCTTTGCATACTTATACTTAAAGACATTTCCGTCTTTATCCTTACCCTCGCCATCAAACAATTCCAATTTTAATGGAATCTTCTCCAAGTCGGCTATATTCAGGGTTTGCGGTGGCTCATAAGCCCTTGCTTCTTCCTTTATATTTCCCATTTTAATTTCTCCTTCGCTTTTTGCGAAAATAAGCTCCTGGGGAAAAGAGGCGGTTATTATACCATACTAGAGTAGTATGAACCCTAAAACCCCAGGAGTTCGTACAACATAGCTCTGCGAAGAGCTATGAGTGTAATGTATGTGAATTAAGCTCGTTTAGCAGTGGCATAATGCTCTGCTTTACTAGGCTGTCAAGCTCCATAATCTTAATCTTACATTCCATGACATCCCTACCTAGCTGCTTGATCACTGCCTCAAGCTTGTCTATATGTATTAATAAGTTTTTCTCATCTAACATTTTACTTACCTCTGATTCTTCTTGCATTCTGCAAGAGAACTCTTATAAAATCATGAAACTCTAAGTTATCTTTTAGTGCCATGATCCTCAACTCGTTATGCAAGTCAAGATCAATAGTCACGTTTATGTTTCTTGTTTCTATTTGTTTTTTAACCATTTTAATCTTGTAAATACCTTTAAGTATATAAATGTTTCTATTCTGGAAGCTATTATAAAGAACCTATAGAAATAATGACATAGTGTTACTACTAACGAGTCTTCTTTAAAGCATCTATCTCTTGCTTTAAATCACCCTATATTTGAACAAGTAGGCGTACCTGAATCAGATACACCACAATTCCATAAACTTCCGTTACCACTTCTCATAGTATAATTAAGGTCTAAGTGAATATCAACATCTTCAAAATAGATATTACCTCCAGAAGCAGACATGTTTAAATCACAACTTCCGTCGGTGTCTATTCTTGGTATGTCTCCCAAAGTTTGAAAATAAATGTGGTCGTTATTGTCATTATTTGCAAAGATTGAAATGATTCCATTGGTTGCATCGTTATTTCTTAAAACCCCTTCTCCCGCATTGTATTTTTCTATACTGAAGAACTGACCGTCAAAAGTTTTTAAATTAACAATAGGTCTGTAGAGGTTGAAGAGGGTGTTAAATTCTGTTAGGGTTAATTGAGGTTGGTCGGATGGAAGGTGCATGATTGTATTTGCACTTCCATCTTTAAATTGGTACTGTCCACCGCCTGTTAATTGGAAGTAAAGTCCATAATTTGCATATCCATCAACAGCGAATGCATAGTCATCTGTGTCCACCAGATATTGTGCTGTTCCGTCAAGTTGCAAATCTCCGTCTGCTTCAATAGTGACTCCGTTTGTTCCATCTCCAATGGTTGCAGATGAGGCATTAATAGTGCCAACATTAATATTTGTTTCATTCTTCAAATATACTCCGCTACCATTCCACCCACCCCTGAATAATTTAGCCGTTACGTTATTTGGAAACCTAGAATCTGTATAATTTGCTAGAAAAGTATCATTAGCTATTAAGGAAGTACCAACACCTAACAACATACTTCTATGTCCTCTTAACCTAGAATTACTACCAATCACCACACTATGATTACTTCCCAAATAAGGAAATATAAGACTTCCTACGACTGCATTATTATGTCCAATGGCAGTGCTATACCGAGAATAGGAATCTACAGTAGAACTATACCCGATTGCAGTACTTCGTATAGAGTGTAAATTCACTATTGTATTAGTTCCGACACTCACGCACCCCTCAGCATAGCAGAAATTATTACTTCCTACTGCCACAGAGTTATCAGAATTTGCCACAGCACCCGCTCCTAAAGCAAAAGCATAGTTGCCCGTTGCAGCAGTATTTGATCCGATTGCAGTAGCGTCAGTCCCACTGCTAGTACTCAAAAATCCTAGACTCACTGCCTGATCGCCATAACTTTCTGCCCGATCCCCTATCGCTAAATTACTGCTAGAATCAGCAGAGACAGTCTTTCCGATCAATATAGGTTCATCATCTGAAAAGATTAATGCTTTAATCTCAGTTATGTTTTCTAAAGTCATATTAACATTGTCGTGAAACTTAATCTGTCCGTATAGATTAGTGACATCATTAGCTGTCAGAAAGTTAGTTGTGATATTAGTTGAGTTCTGATTGATGACTGTTGTATTCTGAATAGTAGAAGTATTGACAACTAGAAAGTGAATAGAACAATTACCACCTTGCACACAAAAAACTTCTTCCTTATTCGTAAGGTTGATCTTAATGTTAAGATCCTGCAAACTAGATACATCAAGTATTGAAAACGGACTTCCGATAGCTGCTGCGAAGCTTATGCTTACCAGTAGCATTATTGCGTATGTTAAAGATTTCATCTTTTCTTTTTCCTCATTCTCAGTTTTCGAGCTAATCTAATCTGTCTCTTTTCCTGCTTCGTATCTAAAGCATATTTAGATTTCTCGACGAATGTTAAGACTCTCGGATCTCTACCCTTCCTTAATCTATATTGCTGTAGGCTTTGTTTAGCGATGTCCTTTTGTTTAGTTAAGCCCACTATCTTTATCTGGAATGATCTGGCCAGTGTACGACCAGTTTTCCCTTTAGCGTATTTAATTGCACGATTAAGCGTAGTTCTAAGGTTGATTTCTTTGTTTACGCCTTTGCGACGGACTATTGGATTGACAGCAACATAATATTTTCTCGGAATTTTTGTTTTCCATGTTATATTAGGTATCAAAATCTCTTTTTTGGTTGTCGAGTTTCTTATGATACGTCCAATACTTTTCCTAGTTAATTTTTTTCTAGTGGGTAATGGTCTTGCAGTTATTTGTCTTGTAGTTATTGGGGCAGTCTTTCTTATGCCTTTTTTTCTGATAAGCTGTCTTGATTCTGTTTTTTTAGTGATTCTTAAGCGAGGCTTAGTCTTTCTATCGATTATTTTGCGTTTTTGTGATCTTTTTCGTAAAAGAATTTTTCTTTTCGCTCTTTTTGTTTGTATAGCCTTTCGTTGAATTTTTCTTTTTATTATCTTAGATCTTTTTATCTTTCTTATCAATTCTTTCTTTCTTCTTCTTTCTATCTCTCGTCTTATTCTACCTTTTCTTTTCTTTGATTTTTTAAAATCTCTTCCTAATCTAGCTTTTTTAGATTTAAACATTCTTCGCAATATACCTATTATATTTTTATTTTGTTTTGGTGATAAAGTAACATCTTTTTCTATCAATCTAGTATAGCGTCGTACTGTAAGTAAATCAGGATTAGATAATCTTAATCTTAGTGTTGTAAAAGGTCGTCTTTTCCATCCTTTGACAAACCTTTTATATAAACTAATTTTAGCAGGTTTTCTGAATCCTACCTCTATTATAGAAATAAATTTTTGTAGATCATTATCAAAACTTTTGTATATTTTTCCTTTTATAAATTTTGATCCCTCCGCTAAAACAAATTCTCTTTCACCGATTGGTAAACTTGCAGTTCTAGGGCCTAAATAAAACTTATTCGGATTTAATTTTATATATCTATTCAAAGATTTTCTCAAAGCTATACCTTCTTTAGCAGTTAATTCTCCTCTAGCTGCTTTATTTATCTTTAATCTCAATATCTTAGGAAATTTACTTATTCTTGATACTGGAAATTTTATTATGCTGTATAGCTTTCCTTTAGAGTATGCGATAGGTGCTTCATAGTCAAAATACATGTGTGTTTCATCAAAAGCGAGTCGACTCTTACCCATACCCTTCGGCTGCCTTACAACTTCAAAAACATGACTCGGATTTTTTGATCTAGGAACAATATCAGTCGCTCTTACTTTTCCTCCTGTCAATCTGATTAAATCCTTCAAGTCTTTAACTCCTTTTCTTCTATATCTTTGCAGTTTACTCAATGCGTTCGCTTTTCCTTTTATCAAACTTTTAACATTCTGGACTCTTAATCCTCTTTTTGTAGTAACGAAAGGCACTCTTTCTTTTCCGATATTAGCTATATCTACTATATCTTTCTTAAGAGTACGATCTCTCATTGAATAAGCATCTACATTCTTTAATTTTCTTACTATAAATCTCTTCTGTTCTCTAAACTCTCTATTTAATCTATTTGCAAGCTTTAATAATAAATTTTTTGCACCATTAGGCACTTTACCATCAAAATCTCTGCTAATTCTTCTATTAAGAATACTCACTTGCAAATTTTGAGCTTTACCACCACCCAAAATCACTTTATTCTTAATCAAAAAGTTTATTATTATTCTGTTTTGTCTTCCGAATACCTTAAGATCTCTTACTTTTTTTGGTTTAACTGCTTTTGGCAATGCAATTCTTTCTATTTCTCTTTGCTTTTTTAATTTTAGACTTGTCTTTTTTCCAAATAATTTACCTGCTTTCGGTTCTATTGAAACGTGTATGCTTTGTCTATAACTGCCTTGTAACTTTTTAAAGTATTTATTATGTATTTTTGGATTGAAATCTCTTGCTTTGATTATCTCAGGATTCCTTTTTATCCAGTTGAGTTCTTTCATAGCCTGATCTATGAGTCTGTTCTGCTGTCTAAGTATCTTTAAAGCTGCTTTTTTACTTAATCTTTTGTTTCCTCTATAAACTACTCTTCCTTTTTGAACCTCTTTAATAATCTCAAAATTCCTGTTTTTTCGCATTGATAATATTTTTCTCATAAATCCAACATTCTTAACAGTTGGCCTGAAATTAGGAGATAATTTTCTTATTGACTTAAGTATAGCTATGCCAGTGGGCAATACATAGAATACTAGTTTTCCAAAGTTTCTAGGAGTTGGTTTTTTTATTGTTTGTAAGGTCTGTGCAGTTACAGCTACAGTACCGATTGCACTCAATCCGACACTACCTACAATGGCAGTAGTGCCTCCTATAAGTGGCAGAGCATATCCTGCAGTAACTAAACCTACTGTAAACACTGCCAATTTTGACTCTTCTTTTTCTAACAACTCCTTTGCTTTTTTTTCATTTTTTAATGCTCTAATTACTTTTGGAGAAATGTCTTCATTGTATTTTTTTATTTGTTTTGTGACTCTTTTAATTCTTAATTTAGTAGGCTTCTTCTTTATCTTATTTAACTCAGATTTGATTGAATAGATAGAGACTAGTCCTTTTTTCAATGTGTTTAATGAGCTTAAATTATATTTTCCAGTAGATAATATATTTTTCAGGCCGATAAATACATCTTTCGGATATTCAATAAAGCCACCTAGAAAATCTTTCTCTCTTTTGGATAATTTAAATCTCTCTCTAGCACTAAGCATATTTATTTTTGATGGAATCTGACTGACAATTATTTTAGCTTCTTTCGGTGCTTCCACTGAGCGTCCATCTTTAGTAATAATTAATTGTCTATCCCCTTTAATAGCATATATATTACCATTCTGTTTAGTGACTCTATACCCTTGCTTACTTAATAATCTTTTTTGAAATTCTTGTTTTGTTGTTAATCTAGTTGGTTGCTTAACTTGCTCTCTCTGCAGCTTCTCATTCAACTTCTGAATCCTCCTCACATCAATCTTCGCAGTGCCTAGTTTAGCGTAACGACTTCTTTCTGTTACAGTGGTAATTCTACCGCCTTGAATCTTAGCTTGAATTGCAGTGGTCGGAGAAGTCCTTAAAGTGATCTGATCTCCTTTTCTTGTGATAGGAATGCCTACCTTACGTGCAGTTCTAAGTAATGTTTGCGTTCCGAAGTTTTTAACAATCTGAGCAGCTCTAGCATTGACTATCTTCTTTCTTTCGTTCTCAAGTCTTTCCTTAGTCAAAGGCCTACCATTAAGCATGACAATCCTTCCGCCAGAAGTAGCGTATTTCCTTCTTTCCGCAGCAGTGGCCTGTTTTCCTGTAGAAGTGCCTCGTCTCAAAGGAGATATTGTTGTTGTAGTGACGGTTGCTCCACCACCCGTAGGTGTAAATGTTGTTCTCGTGATTCGTGAGTTAGATACCTTTCCCATTTAGACTATTTCCTCATCTCCTTTATTACTTGAAAGAATCCTATTTAAATTTTTTGATTTTTGTCTGCATTCAAAGTACTCCTTTAGCCATCCTAGATAAATTGAGATATATTTCCAGACAAACTTACAGATCCAGAACAAAGCTTTAAAAGGAAATAGTACCAACTGAAATAATAAGTAAAAGATCCCTTTATTCACAACGGTAATCTCTTGCTTTGGTTGTTCTTTGTTCAGTTTTGACTTTTCCATACTACACCTACGCTTATGAAAGATATGATTATGAATATTACAACATGATAGTAATTAGTGAAGTAGCCTACATTCAGGGCAAACAATCCGATTATAGATACAATAGCTGATGCTATGCCTATGGATCTTCCGGTTGAATATCCATAGTCTCCACCCTCCGCTACAGATTGGTTGAGCTTCCAAAGCAGATAGGAGAAGAGGGCAGACATTGCTATCAGCCCCCACCACCCCCCGGTGATTTCGTTGGCCTTTACAGGAATATCATTAATGATCTCTTCTGATGTATTCTTGAAACTAAATGTAGGAGTAGTTATATTCTCAAATCGTGTCAAGTTCAGTCCTACTTTTTGCAGTGGCATTTTATTGTCTTATTATCCCTCTCACGAAGTATACGAGTGCTATCACAACAAGCAGCCTATACAACCAGTTGAATAAGCTTATGATCCATTGCCAATCATTAAGATCGAATCTAAGCAGATCTATTAATATAACTTGTGGCAAGCTAAAGATCGCCTTGATCACAATCTCAATCTGAAATCCCTTCTCTTTCGCAAATAGGAAGTCTAGGCCATAGTCTTTGGGATTTCCCTGCGAAGCATTAGCGTTTATCAATATAGGATCTTCAATATCTGATCTTGAGGCCTGGTAATCGCTGACATTGATCCCCTGCAGATTTCCGATATAAGATATGCTATCGTTATCCAGGCTTGAGCTATCATTAGTTATGACTTCGTTGCCTAGATAGATCAAACCAGTGACCAGTATCAAGAACAAGAAGATAACGATTAGGTATGTCTCGACATTAGTGAATTTTTGTGCCATTTTAACCTAAGTCCTGCCTTTTACCTGTCAAATACAGTATACAGATACATAATATTATTATGAAGCTCATAGTGATTCCGCCTATCCAGTTCGGCAGCCAGTACAAGCTTAACGGTGCGAATCCCATAGTCCCGAATGCAAATATCTTCATATTCTTTAAGTAAAGGGATAAGGCTAGCATTGCGAGCAGGATAGCAAATAGTATAGGCCGAAGCAAGAAGCTGAATGAGCTGCTTAATGTATCTTCTAAAGCATCATACCTATAGCTATTATATACTGTGACCTGGCCATTGTCTTCCAGGACATAGATCTTAGCTATCCAGGAGAAAGACCTATCCAGTAGATAGCCTCCTGCATAATTGACTATGCCTGCACTTGCAGTCACGCAGGTAGTGGATTGCTCTACCTCGTTGAATCCGTTTAGTGTATAGTAGGCTATGCAAACTGTATGCTGAGTATTAGACGGATCGTCAAAAATTGCGGTTAGATATGAAGTGTTACCTACAAGCGAAGTATTCTGAGGAGTAATCACAAGATCGTATGTATCAGGAAGCTCATAGCCTTGCGTTGTTCTCAGGTGCAGCTCTATGATAGTGTTATCTATCTTGATAAGCTGACCGTCGCTTGTGGATTGTGCAGAAGAGACTACTCCATTGTCTGTATATGTGGCCTGGGCAATATAGTATTTCGTGTTAAGCTCAACATCAAATATACATTCTCCATTGCTATCAGAGAAGCATTGCGATACCTCAACAAAGCTATCAAGCTCAGTGTTATATTCAAGAAGCTTGACATTAGCTCCTACTATGTAATTATAGAACTCGTCAAATACCTGAACGATCAGATTGCCTACAGTATCAGGAGTGTCGTTTATCAGGAATATATCGACTGATGTACTATCTCTATCTGTAAGCACGAACTGCTTTTGATCGGTGACATAACCTGTTGACTCTGCTAGCAATGTCCAAATATTTGTGGTAGTGGGAAAGTGAGGAATATTTTGAATACCTGTACTTGTAGTTGTATTACCCCATCCTGAAATATATAAACTAGTAGGACTTGTGATTAATGTATCTGTCACTCTATCATATACTCTTATCGTAAGATTAGTATATATAGTCATGTTGCTTAAATTGACTTGCAGAAGTCCAGGAGATTCAGAATAGAAAGAAATAGGAATATTACAACTATATGTATCGATCTCCGAGCAAAGCAAACAAGTACAATTATCAAGAAGAAGACTGTTTAAATGACTGACATTTAAATCTACTTCACCACTGACATTTAAAAAGTTTGTTTGGTTAGTTAAGTAAGACTGAACCTCACCTGAAAAAATCTGAAACTTGCTTGTAGATTGTTTTGATACTGAGACTATCTGACTTTCTGTCAAAGTTCTATTATAAAATCTGAGATCATCGAGATAAAACTCAGCATAAGGTGTAGGATCTGCTCCTCCTTCTCTACCCATAAAATTAGCAGAAATTTGTCGATTCCAATTTCCGGCTAAAGAACTATCATAAAGAGTACCATTCATATATAGATAATATTCTGATACGTTATAAGGGTGGGATATTGCAAAGTGATTCCATCTATCAACTATGTTAACTGTAGGACTGACCATCGGTTGTATATTACCTCCACCTATATTTCCTACTCGTAAATATCCATGCGTGGTGTTTGTTTTATATATATCAATTTGAGCAGCACTACCGAGGCTTAAAGCAAATACTGATAATGGAGTTACTTGACTTGAATTATAAAGTCTTATCCAAAAACTTAAAGTGAAGTTAGTTGAATAGTGCATTTCCATTAAAGGTAATCTTCCCCAACTTTCTTTACCTGTTGTGACTGCTGCTCTTCCTTCTGTATGATTTATATAATTATATGTTAGTCCTGTTCCGCTACTATTCATGCTTGTCTTATTTATTCCGCTACTATTGAGATTACCATTTAACTTATACCATAATCTTAGATCCTGTCTATAATCATCTGGAATTGATCCATAGATGTCATTACTTGAAACTGTATGATGTGTTTGTAAGGAGATTGTAGCGTTTGTAATGTAAGAAAACGTAGGTATTGTTAAATAATAAGTTTCATTACTCTGGCCATCTACACTTATATTAAAAGGGTTACTTTGAGTATAGAAACTTCCGATCTGATCAGCAGTAGCTAATAAAGTGAGAATTAGTAAAACGCAGATTGCTGTAAGTATTGTTTTCCCTTTCATGTTATGTTAATGTGTAATGTCATGTTTTGCAATGCCTGGGGATCTAAGACTGTAACGTTTACCATCGCAAAGGACGATATTAATATCAGCACTACTATTATGGCCACTAGTATGACAATGATGTTTCGATCTCTTTTCCCTTTTTCTGGCTTCTGATCCGCCATTAAACAACTTCCTCATCCTTCAAAGCCTGTTCTTCCTGCTTTTTCTTCTGGAAGATTTTAGCAAAGTCAAAGTCCACCTTATTTATTACTAAGCAGATGACTAAATGAATAGCTGAAAACACACCGAGATGATCCAGATAATAGTAAAATTTAGGCACTATGAGGTGGACGGTTGGAAGCACCGCCAAAAGTATATTATTTTGAAACCACGTGGTCAGAGTACTGAAAATTGTTAAGATGAACAGGAAGCCCATAATGCCATAAAACAGTATGCCTAAGAAGGAAAAGTTATCCATCTTTCGTGATCGGTAAGAGACAACAAAAGAACTTATTATGAATATCAGATATGATATAAACCACAGATCATCTAAGTGAAAGTTGAAGTTTCTGAAATCATCTCCGAATGTTTGCGTAAAGGCAGAAGTCCCGTTAATTACTATGCCCTGGTTCTCTAAAGTCTCTGTTATGTTCTGTAACTCATAGAAAAGGTAATCGTTTGCTGTAGCATACCAAAAGACAGAGATAAAGATATATATTATGCTTATGAAAGAGAAGACTAATGAAAATACTGAAATCCTGTAAAGATTCGCTCTTTTTCCTACACCACTTTTTTGATTACGCATCTTTTGAAAAGTTCTTGACAAACTTCCCTTTTTGTTATTCTTTTCTTTTTCCTCTTCTTCTTGCTTTCCTCGGCCTCTAGCTCGTTTCGTATCTTACGAAGCATCCGAACTATACTCACAGTCACTTGAGTATAGACTAGTCCATTGTCTTTCATGTTTTCTTGAACAGCTTTTTGTACTTACCTAGTAGATCGTCCAAGACTTTGTTAGTGTTTTTACTCATAATATTCAACCCTCCTAATTTTGCGATGACCATAGGAGCATAAAACAATATATTAACGAATAATACTATACCGATGATAAGAGTAGCATAGCGATAGAATAAGAATGTCGTGCCTAATACTCTATCTATGCTTTGGTGAGGATAAAGCCACACTATAAATAAAGGAGTGAAATAGATATAGATCCATGACAAGACTAATAACCATGTTCGGATTAAAGCCACTAGAATATACGGAGTGTCCTGCTTCCTTCTATGGTAATAGATATAGAGGATAGCAGCCACGAGAAAAAAACCAATCAGAAAGATCTTGCCAAAGAACTCAAATTGAACCATGAGAATATCCTGCGATGTCTGTGAGAGATTCGAAAACGATGACATTATAAAGCTTTTTAGATTACGGATATTTAAATATTTTGTTTTTGATCCAGTAGAGAAGTGTCAAAGGCAATGCCAATAATCCTATATACACAACTAGGAAAGCACCGAGTATTCCGCCTATCTGTTGTAACTTTGCAGTGTCTTTCAATCTAATATAAGCTAGAAATAAGCAATTCACTAATAAGTATAGTGTTATCCATGTCATCCTACTTTATCAGGTTCTAAAGTTTTAAGTTGTGCTTGTATCTGTTCTGCTTGTTCAGGCGGAAATAAATTCGTCTGCAAAGCCTGGGCATAAAGCTGATGCAATCTCGAAGTATATTCCGCACACTGAAAGCTAGCTCCATGCAACTCCTTATCCATTGTCTGATGCATCTCTAAGAGTTTAAGTCCGCCCCATAAGTTTAAAGCGAAGAGTATAGTTATAGCTATGATGCCCCATATCAGAAGATTGCCTAGTTTCTTATTTACATTATACTTCTGCAGCTCTTGCTTAAGAATGATGTCTTCCTGGATAACAATCTTTTTCTTTCTTGTATGATCAGGATATTGAGAGTGAGTGGCTACTCCCCTCCATATAGGCACTAAGAAACCGTCTACAGAGTCGAAGCTATAGACACGCATGCCTTTCTCTATCGTGAAATAAGCACCTTCTCCTGTGATGTGAGTGGTATATTCCATCAATAATCTATAATCATGTAGCTTAAGATTCTCATCCGCATAGTTATATACTGCGTTCAATTCTGGAAACTGATCCAGGTACTTGATTAGCTGCTCCTGGAACTTGATCTTCTCCTTAAGCATCTTGATCTTTGATTCCTTATCCTTATTCTTGAACTCTAGCAATACTTGCATATCGTGATACACATCGTCAATAGTAAAATCAGTGTCTTCATCATGCAAGAACTGCTTATTGATAGCTACTAAGTTATTGTAAGCGTCTCTTCGCTCTTCTGCTTCGTACTCGGCTTTTAATATCGCTGTGTTGCTTCCGAAGTCCTTGAATACACGAATAAGAATCTTATTGCTGCTTATCTTCTTTAACTGCTCTTCTTCTATCTTCTTTGCCTTCTTATCCTTCTTCTTGTCTTTCGCCATTAGAAATTAACCATATCCTTATTCTCTTGCCTCTCCTGGTCTATTCTTCCGAATACTGCTCTCATATTCTCAGCAGATCCAGTTATAACTTCTCCTATATTAAAGAGAGTGTCCTTAAACATCTTGAATATAACTCTAGTGTTCTTCTCAGAAATAGATCTATCTCTTAACAGCTCTGTCTCGATCTTCATGCATGCATCTGCATACTGCATAACAAAAGTGTCTATCTTTTTTTGAGTAAGAAGATTGGATTCGGAAGCATAAGATGTGAGAATGCCATTGCTCTTCGCTATGAATCTCTGGCCTGCGATTGCCTTTCCAGTTTGTCTATATCCGCCTTTCTCTTCATCGTAATGCTTCCCTTCTAATGCCATTCTGAAAGCCATAGGAAGCTGCGTAAGCTTAGTCACCTTCTTTGATACTTCTTTATCTACTTTGAAGTTAACGAATGCCTCATCCTTGACCTCGTCCTTGTCAAGTCCGAGATAATCTAAGGCAGTGTTAAACTCCTCTTCTTCCTTGTGCTTTTTAGAAAGGGCATCCTCTTCCTCGATTTCCCTTACCATTATAAGTCTTCGTCTTTTTCAGCTTCCTCGAGATTCTCGTCTTCATCCTCGTCCTTCTCAGTCTCTTCGTCGCTCTCTGCTTGCTCGGTTGCTGATTTAATTATATAGTCCTCTAGCTCATCCTTACCCGCAGCTTTCAGAAATTTCCTCAGTTTCTTCTCGTTAATGCGTCCCATCTCGGCCAAGCCGATAATCTCGTTTATTTCAAGATCAAGCTTTACCATGCCATTTTTTTTATTAAGCTACTATATAAACCTTTGCTTTTTTGGGACAAGAAGCGGGTTCGTCGCCTCCTGCTCCTTGCCCGCCCCGAGAAGTCGAGGAACTTAATAGCTTAGTCTTTTATCTCTCTTAGGTAAGAACTCCCTAAATATCAGGATCACAACCACAACCGCAAGCAGAGCAGAAATAAACTTCACTGCTACATTTAATCTGGTGGCACTTGTCACGTAATCGTCTTCCGCAGTATCGACTAGATCCCTTGCGTCCTGCGTGATAGCTAGGCTACTCTCCACCATCCTTCTGTATGTGTAATCCGAGTAAAGTGTAGATCCTAATAAATTCCAGAAATCTATATAAACATTATAATTTTGATCTGCTTCTGGATCTAAGGTGTAACTTTTACTAACTGCTAAAAGTTGCCTGGTTGATGTGATATTATAGATCCTCATATCTTCGGAATGGTTGAAGCTGATCGTGCCATTGTCCATGAGTACGGTCTTTCTTCCGCCATAACTGAAAGTGACATTACCACCGTTATTCTTAGTTATAACGTGCTTGACTGCGGAAGTCTCATTCAGGTTGATAGTTACATTATTAGGATAGTTATTCTGGAAGATCCTAGCTATGCCGTTGTTGTATATGTTGTCACGTATTATGACGTTAATCTCCTGGCTTGCCTCGTAGTAACTTAATGGCCTGATAATAAACTCTCCCCTACTACATCCCGTAAAGTTGTTTCCTTCCCAGGTATTATTCCATGCTCCTTCTCTCGCACAATACCCACTTATATTATAGAATGTATTATTGAGGAAATAATTAGCGAAGGTATTGTTACCCTCGCTAGTTATCCCTCGGCCAGAGTCCCCGGTTAGTGAGGTATTAATGAGATTGGAGCAGGTATTATTGAAGACATAGCTGCCATAGACTTGAGAATGCAGCATGCAGCTAATGCCTCCGAAGTTGGGGGTTGAGCTTGTGATAAAATTATTTGTGATATTATTATAATGCGTATCTAGGAAATCATTATCATCGTGGTGATCTATGCCATGATGTAAATAGTTATCAATATAGTTAGAGTCAATACGATTATGATCTCCACCATAGAAGATCGAGTTCCAGTATATGTCCCTAATGTCATTGCCTTGTATGACTGTATGATTGGCCACTGTTGAGATTCCCCATAGCCCTGAATACTTTACTTTATTGTTCGTGGCGATAGTACCATCATTACCATAACGAATCCTGATCCCATAGTAAAACCCATGCACTGTGTTATTGTCTATCATATGATAACCTAGAGAGTTGTCTTCTAAGGATATACCGATACCTGATGTATTCTGATTGCTGATAATAGTATTTGATAATATATTATTGTGGCTTGCTATCCTTATGACAATACCTACGTCTACGCTTTCCAGAGAGTTATCTTCTATCAAGCTATTGTTTAATCTTTCTCCATAAATATCTGTGTCGGTATTCAGATCAAATATATTGCTGCTTATGTTTGCATTCTGACAGGGATTGCCGACGCACCGAATGCCGAAAGTATTATTTTTTAAGATGTTGCTGTAGATTAAAAAGTCATCATCGTTTCTTAATCCGATAGCTCGAGCAAAGCCGTCAAAGACTGCGTTCATTATCGTGACATTATCCCGGCTTGTGCTTGTTGTGTAAAAGCCATAAGAATTTCCTGTGAGATTTCCTTTAATAGTAGCATTGTTAAAGTTAATGATTGTGTTGCTTTCTGCGTGGATTGAACCGTTTAATCCAGTGTCGTTTAAGAAGTAGGTTGTCGGTATAATATACTTGTTGCCGCTCAAAGTAATGTCTTCGTAGAGAATGCTTAAATTATAGTTAGTAGCAGAAGCAGGTGCGTAACAGATAGAATTGCCATCTATAATTAAGCACGTTGAAGTCACTTGCACGGATTCAACGGTCACGTTGCTTTCTATTGTGTAGTTTGCATTAGTTCCTGTCGGGTGAAACATGACACCCTGCTCTAAGAAGACAGCGTGAGCAGTAGGTATAAGTAGAATTAAAAATAAAAGTAAATGTTTCTTCATACGAATTGCCTCGTCATGAGTTCTATGAATAGTTCTATGTCAAAAGGTTTCATGTTAAAGGCACCCAAGTACTTGAGTCACAAAAAGTGTACTTATTTATAGAAGTGTTATAAAACAGTCTTCCCTCAGACCAGACATTACATTCAAAATCTACATCAGTTGAATGCATGATTCTATGTTCTGCACCGCTTTCATCATATCTTGAAGTTCTTATATAATTGGGATGTTTGCCAGTAACATTACCTAAGCTATTCCAATTATTTAACCAAGAATCTCTAAGTACAACCTTTCTAGTCTGAGGATTTTCTACCCATGATAAATTAAGGTGTGAATTTTTACTTAGGATAGAATTATCAAATAGCAAAGGTCTTATGAAAGCAGAACTTAAATCACTTATGAAAACATTTCCATTGCCTAACCCTAAAGACCTTGCACCTTCATTCTCAAACCAACAAGTATCACAAGTAAATGATACGCCCTGTTTCTGGACATAAAAATCATAATCATTTCCAGAGAATACACATTTGCTAAATAAAGTAGACATCGGTGTAGTGCTGACATTAAAATTAACAGCAATTCTATTACGTCTGAAAGTAACAGTATCCACATGACCGAAAATCTCATGCACTTGTAAACCAATACCACATTCTTCTATGTATATATCTCTTACTGTAGAATCATATAATCCATTAGATAAACTAGAGTTACTAGCTAAAGCAACTGACACATTGTAAAAATATAAGTCTTCTAATACAAAATTCCTAGATGTGCCTGAACTACCCAATAGTATAGCTTCTTCCGAATCAGTACCATTAAACCTAAGACTTTTAACAGTAACGTCAGTTAACTTCTGTAAGTTCATGGAATTACCATTTAGATTTAGTACAGTACCAGAAGTGGTTTTGCCACTTCCAATAATAGAAGTTCCTGAAGTAATATCTATATTTGATGTAAAGGGATATAAACCAGCTCTTAACTTACATTCTTTGCCATTACATTCTTCAATCTCATCACTGCAATCACTATCACTACAAACAACATCACACTCTGAATAAACCTCTGGATTAGTTCCGTCATAGCGACAGATTACTTTATCGTATGGTTTAGTAAGTTTAGAGTTATGATCCCATATACCAGTAGAATTGATAGTTACATTACCTGACTGGAATAGAGTTGCCACTATGGATGTATCAGTGATATAAGTATTAGCTACTGCTCCTATGGCTAGAGCTAAAACAATCAATCCAAGTATTATGTATTTTGTTTTCATTTTTTCACCTTTTTTTAAGCCTCAGTTTTAACCAGTACTGTACCACCTGGATAATTGATCGTGAAGTTGTCCAGGCCGATCTCGTAGCCTGAACCGTTGTAGATCCGCATCGTTCCCTCTGTTATGTTCTGCTGACTTAGGCTTTGTGCCACTGTATCGTTGCCCTGAAACGGATCTGAATATACCCTGACATTCTGATAAGTAGGATTCATAGTGTTGTACGCAGATCCGATAAGGATCGCTGAAACGTATTCAGAAAGGAAAAAAGTAGTGACTAATCCGAGTAGTACTACTACTAAAACAAAAGCCTTTACTATGTTCATGTTGTTCATTCGTTAATAGCCTCTGATCCTATAAAGGAAATCGATTACTTTCTTGCTTGCTTTCTTAGCTCCTGACTTAATCTTCTCTAGTTCCCTGTTTGCCTTCTTCCTTCTCTCTATCTGATCACGCATTCTTGCAGCTCTGATCCGCTTTATGTCCTTCACTATCTTTGCTTTCTCATCGTCCAAAGCCCTGGCCTTTCGCAGCTTTGAGTTTTCAACCTTGAGCTTTAACGCTTCCTGCCTTCTTATCCTTTTAAGTTCTGCAATGGTTGCCATCTTAGTATCTTCTCCTTTTCTTTTTTACATCATAACCCCAATTCTTTAGGGCAATCTGATTCTTAGTATAGCCTTTGGCTATGATATTCTTTCCCTTTATTCTTTTCGCTCTCTTGAGATAGGGAATAGCCTTACGTAATGCCCACCGGATTTCAGTCAATCGCCATTTATTCTTAGGCCTGGACTTCAATCTTATGGCCATGATCAACGGCTTCCTGTTGAGTGAAGCCTTTTCAGAAAGTGGATTCTTAGCCCATACCTTTAATTCCCGAGCTGTCATATTAGTAGCAGAGTAATATTGCTCGTAAACAGCATCTAAGATAGTCTTTTTTCTACTCATTTTAAAATAAAGGGGCAAGATTTTGTCTTGCCATTAGGTTTAATAGCCTATATCTGAGCCTTTCTTTCCGCCTTTTTTTGGCAGGAAGCTAGCAAAGACCAGTATTACCGCAACTACGGTTATCAATGCGGCAGCAAATTTGATGCCTGTATTGACATTCGTAAATGTGGTAACGAAGTCATCCTCAGCAGCACCGAGAAAGGTTGTAGCGTCAGCAGTAACAGGAATGCTCCCGTCAACTGTTGTCTGGAATACACTACCCAATAGGATAGCTGCTACATACTCCGAAAGGAAGAATGTAGTAAGTACTCCCACCACTATGACCATAAGACTGAATGCCCTTATGATCCCCTTATCGATACCAAATACTGTATCTCCCATTTTAAAACAACTTTCAGAATCAGTTTATTTAAATCTTTTTAAAAATTGAGAAGGGCAAGATTTTGTCTTGCCATGAATTGACTTAGTAGTCAATATCTCCCTTTCTTCCTTTCTTCGGTAGGAATGAAGCAAATACTAGGATTACTGCCACAACAGTTATTAAGGCTGCTGCGAACTTGATTCCTGTATTTATGTTCGTAAATGTTGTCACGAAGTCGTCTTGTGCTGCGTCAACAAAAGTATTAGTATCGGCAGTTATCGGTAGATTCGATTGCGTCTCTGTAACATAAGTGTAGTTAATCGCTAGCACTGTGTTGTTGTAAAAGTTGTTTACTGTCGAGATATTCCCTGCGTTGTAGTCAATGGTGAAGTTATTTAATCCAATCGGTACTGTGTCCGAGGCGTTGTATACTGCTACTGTGTTAGTCTGTAGAAAATCATTCGCCAATTCTGTGACTGCTGTTGTTGTGTTGTATACTGTGAACGACTCGCCTGTTACTGCTGTTCTTGTGTAGGTGCTTCCATTCAAAGCGGTATAGTATACAGAGCCTAGTATCATACTAGCAATATACTCTGAAAGAAAGAAAGTTGTCAGAACTCCTACGACGATGACCATCAGGCCGAATGCTCGTAGGATTCCTTTGTCTATACCAAATACAGTATCACCCATTTTAAAGCATTTCTCAGAATTTGTTTATTTAAATCTTTTTAAAAAGTAGAAAAAAAGAGGTAAGCTTTTGGCTTACCAGACTAGAGTTATCTAGTAGTCCATTGTTTTCTTTCCGCCACCCTTCCGAGGAAGGAATGAGGCGAAGACTAAGATTACCGCCACGACTGTGATCAGAGCTGCCGCAAACTTGACGCCTGTGTTCACATTCGTAAATGTGGTAACGAAGTCATCCTCTGCAGTACCGAGAAAGGTGCTTGCATCTGTAGTAATAGGAACTTGGTTAGATGTGTTAAACACACTACCTAGCAAGATAGCTGCTACGTATTCCGAGAGGAAGAACGTAGTCAAAATTCCTACTACAATCACCATAAGCCCGAAAGCTCTGATGATACCTTTATCGATACCAAAGATAGTATCTCCCATTTTAAAACAACTTTCAGAATCAGTTTATTTAAATCTTTTTAAAAAATACTGCCACTTATCCGCAAGCTCTGGTTCTATGTAATCAGTAGTATAGATACAATGCGTGCTTTTCCTTATATACTCTGCACCATCTGGAATCCTGCAGCAACCTATACGCACCTCTCCTGTATCGTCATATCTCTTGTTCTTTTGATCATGTAGCAGACCTGGTTTCTCATTCGGTAGGAGATCAAGCTTGCTTTCGCAGAATGACTTATCATACTCAGCCTTGCCTATCGCTGTGACTCCTATATATATTATATATAGTAGGAACGCACTAGCTAGCACTATCTGCAACGAATAAGGGATCTTCTTCTGTGGGTTTTGTTGTTTTTCTTCCATTTTTCAGCCCGTTTATCATTCTTTTCTTTTCATCTTCCTCTTTTTTGTCTTCTGCTTCCGCTTCCTTCCTCATCTTCTTTATATTAGTATCTCTTTCTCTCTGCTCCTGCTTATACTGAAAGATCTTCTCGTACTTAGTCAGAAGTTCAGGATCAGCATTCCAAAAATGCTTAATCTTGACTATCATCTTTCTTAATGAGTGGTATGTAGCGTCGTCCTTATTTATTCCTAGTATCTTAGCAGATGGTTTCGCATTGTAGAAAGCGAACAGCTCCGATAGTCCGAATCGCATACCCTTCTCTATCGTGTACTGCATGTTAGTCTCTTTCATCTTCTTTATATAGTCGACTTCCCGGAACGCCCATACTCCATTACAATAGCACCGCTTTATCTTGATGTCTTTAGGCAGTCCCTTGAGATATTCCTTGTCCTTGAGATTAAGGTAGAGCTTGTTCTTGACTTCTTCCTTTGTAAGCTCCCTATTTAAGTAAGGGCTGTAGATCTTACTGCCTCGTGGCACGATATAGAAATCGTAAGTTCCCTTGTATAGCGTGCCTGTCTTCTCCTCGTTCTTCTGCTTCATATCAAAGATAAAGTTGATCCTGCTCACGACGATATTGATTATCATCTCACCGAGTACTGGAATATTGATAAACTTGATCCTTCTTTCATGCCTTTCCCTTCGCAAGCGTTGCCAAAATAGTTTAACGTCGTCTTCCTTCCAATCCTGACGGTTTAACTCGTTGCCTTCGTCCAATCCGATGATCCTAAAAGGCACGCCATAATACTTATCTTCCAATTCAGAGAATCGCCTTAAAGTGTTCGCAAACATCTCGTTTATGTCAAACTCGTAATCAATTAGACCTATCTGTGTCATGATCCACCATATAATATACATATCCTGGCTGCACTTGCAACTTTTCCCTGCACCCTCATCTCCAATATTACAGATGACTATATCCATGTGATTAAAGATCATCTGATTGATAGCAATCATGTATTTTCTGAAAACGAATGGATCTGCTGCTATCTTCATTGTTTGGTTGTAGACTACAGGTATTTCTTTCGGTGGATTCACGTAAAGCTCCTTGATCATGTTGAAGTTTAGGTTAGGGAAGTCTTTATGCAGTCCTTTGTTTCTATACTGCTGCCTTAGCTTCTTCGTATCGATATTATATCCATGACTAAAGAAATCATCTAGCTCGACCTGCGTCTTAAGCTCAGTTATATTCTCCGATAAGATCCTGGCTGCTTCCTCTATCTTTGCTAGTCCTTTGTAGCCTATCGTCGTGACAAACTCAGGACTTTGCAGCTCTGTAAACATCTCACTGATCTGCCTGTCAGATATAATATTCTTTATGATGTTTATCGACGAGGATTTAAGCTTGACGTTCTCGGTTGTCTCTTTGAGCTTGTAAATACTGTGGATCTTCTTGCTGAGTTCTGGCGTGGGCATATCAAGTATTTCTATGTTCATCTCCATCCCTTTAGTCCGTCTAAAAGATGTTGGACTAGATTCTGCATCTCGTTGAATAATTGTTTTCCCTTGTCTATAACCAAAAGTATGAATTGACCAATTTTATGACCGAGATAAACTGCTTGATCCTTAAATTCGTATAATTCCATATCCCAATTCGAGAAGGCTTCTGAAATCCAGGAATATGTCTCACCGATCTTCTGAGGAATATCTAAGATCCAATCCCATCCTATCTTAATGTATTCGACGACTTTCAAAAAGCATTCCTCGATTAAATCAAAGTCTTGTCGATATAAACTTTGCTCTGCAGCTTAGGCAGCACGTCGTAATTACTGAAAGACTGATTCATTAGCGACAAGCAAAATAATAATACTCGGTGCAGGCCTGCTTCGATTCTTGAGATCTTTACCGACTGATCATACGACGGTTCTTCTTTCGCAATCAACTGTAGCGTATCGCCTGAAAGATAATAAGATAATCCATACGAGAACATCTTATTGAGGATAAGCTTATCCTGCTCGTTGATGAATAGACTGTAAGCAAAGTAAAACGTGACGAGCTTATTGTATGCCTCGGTAAACTTGTGAATATCGAAGTCAGCTAATATCTCCAAAACTTTTTCTTTGTGCTGCGTGAACTTCTCAAAGAACATCTGATTGTTGGAGAAGCGTAAAAGTTTTTTCTGCATGTTAGTATGAGGCATGTATGTCGTCGTGAGTTCAGCGACGAAGTTACCGAGGATATTAAGGTACTGTAGGAAGTATTCGTAGTACTTCCTACGGTAAAGAATCTTATTTTTAGTGTAATCAAGATCCTTTCCGAGTGCGGACTTGAGTTCTGCGTCGTTGTCAGCTTTGACTTTTAATTCGAGTAACTGTGTTCTGTATGCGTTCCTCTTCTCGATGTCGTCGATGGTGTACTCGTTCTCGAAGATAAACGTCATGATATTTTTTCTAACCTGAGTTAAATTTTTTAGCTCGCTGTTCTCTGAGATCTTTAAGCATAAAACTTTGTACTGCTCGTAGAAAGAAGTGAAAGCATAGTTATAGTTTGCGTAGGTTATACCGACGGTCTTCTGCTGCTGCATGATTCTTCTGTAGTGTTCTTCTATTTAAGTCTTTCGTTGAAAAAAGCGATTAAAGATTTTAATTTTTGATTAAAAGTTTTAATCAGTTCTTAAATGTTTTAGTTTTTGATAGAACTATATTATTAAGTTAGGGTGGAAATAGTGCTATTTCCCTCAAATCCGTAGATAAACAGTCCGTTTTGTTGATTCTAGGTCAACGTGATTTACTCTAAGTATGGTTCACGTTTTGTTCACTCATCCCGACCTAAATCCTCACAGGTAAAAAAATTTTTTGAGGAAATAACGAAAACCTCCGACTGAATTTTAGATCTATTAATAATATGGGGCTTTCAGATCAGGTGATTAGAAACAATCTGTGAAAAAATTGGTTGAGAAATACTTTGAAATCCTAATTTCAAATAATTAGACCTTAACTCCTCAGAATCCTACCTCAATATTCTCCAATTTCATTTCTTGATGAAAGAAATAGGCTTGATGAGATATGATATAGATTACAGCGATTGTAATGATTATGATATTGATGTAATATTTTTCTGAAAACCACAAAACCACTAGAAACACCGGATACGGGAAATACCATAAAAGTTTACTTTTCTTCAATTTTTTTCGCTTTTCCTGGTACAACATTTTACTTCAATCTGGATATGTAGGGCTTGCTGATAATAAGGTCTTGTTCATGTTCAATCTGCCGGATTATATCCTTGTAATAACCCACATCACCCCGCTTGATGTGCATCTTATGCAGTTCCTTGATCCGGTTGTTGAGCTTATCTAGCTGCTCTTTAGTAAGTCCTATCTTTTCACCAGATCCTTTCTTGAAACGCCTGCCTACCTTTTTCCCCTTCTTGCTGTATGTTACACTGCCATGCTTCACAAAGGCCTTCTTAATGTTCTCTGATGTTGTATATGAGTACTCTTCTCCGCTATAAGCATGTATTGTCATGACCATGTACCTCAGAAGCTTCTTAGAGGGCGTTTCCTGCTCCTCTCCCTTGAGATCTCCATCCTTGTATGTGAATATTCGCATATCAAAAAGGTCGCTCAGGAGCAAGAATAGTAGGCTAAATTCAATGTTACGCATGATCCTATGGCTATCCCATACATACAGATTGACTTTCCGCTTCTTGTACTGGCCTAAGAATAGGTCTGAGATAGTAGTCTTCTCCATATTAAAGGCATATTTCATTAACCTAATTAACTGTTCTCTCTTATGGAAGTTCTCAACCCTGTAAGCAGATCCCCTTTCCCTAAGAATGATGGGATCTTCAAGATCGAATCTCTGCCTAATCTTTTCTTCCTGGACTTCAATATCCTGCATCTTCTCGTTTTCCTTACTGACACGAGAGTAGATTACTTCCTTGACTTCTTGTTGATCTGTCATTGCACTACCTTGCACTTCCCTAGCTTAAGATCTGGCGGTTCTTCCACCCACAAAGTGACTCTCCAATAATGCTTACATAAAGAACTATCAAAGTCTTTATCTAAGCTTGCTACCTCTGCCTCGATTTCTTTAGTCATCTTCACCTATTCTACTTACAAAAATGCCACCAATCTTCATCCACAAGATAGTGGCAGTACTCATGACACTCTGTCTTTTCTATGTTTAGTGGATCACGATTCTTGATCCATACGCAATAGTACTGCTTATCTCCACCATAATAAAGGCCAGTAACTTTCAGTTTATCATAATTTGACTCGTTATAAAGTTTGTTTTTCTCTGCCCAAAATACGAGATCATGCACAGTCTCTTCTTGTGCTAGGATTGCGTTATTCATCTCCATTAACATACTTGAATAGAAGATTATGTTTATTACATTGATAGCTCCTAGAGCATAGAATACAATAATCATTCTCTTATCAGTTAGACTTGTTTTTTCCTTTCTCATAGCAATCTCTACAGCAGAACTTATTGCCTTCTGCCATCTTCTTATTACAAATAGGACATATACAATCCCACGATAGATTTTTTTCTTCCAATAATATCACCCTTTTTCATAATATCATCCTCATTTTAACATACATATCCAGGCGGAAAAACCTAATAATATTGTTGATATGTAAAAATAATAGTGAAAAATTTTTGTATTCATTCTTCCCACATCACAATTAATCTATATTCCTTTATCTTGTTCATCTCCAGAAACTCCTTAAGTTCCTCTATATCTGAACAAAAGTTAGTGTATGTTTGTTTCATCTCACAACCTCTTTAACCTAAACAATCTTGCGAGATATTAAAACTCGGAAGTAAAGGAGGTGATCCCATACGTGAAACAATAATATCTTTCGCATTGTTAGGTTTCATCTCACATCCTCAAACAAAAACCATCTCCCTCATTTACCTATATAAATTATCCGTGAGGATACTTTATTCTTAATATAAATCTCCTCTGATACATTGCTGTTGCCAGTTGTTAATCTTCTTCCAGCACTATGTCCGATATAAATACTTTTATCCCCAGCTGTCTGAGCATTACCAGCATAATGACCAATGAAAACACCAGCATCACCAGCTTTAGAATCAGAGCCATTAGTGAAATCGCCCTCGTTGAATTTCACATCAGTTTCATTTCGTGGGAAACTTGAATTAGCCCATCTCTCTCTATAATCCATAGTGGAGTTTGGATTATGTTTTGAATAACATACTCTTTCTACAAACTTGAGATGGTCATACTCATTACATATCTTTCTAACTTCCTGTTGATTACATCCAACTAATACAATCAACGAGGTCAGGAGTAAGAAACCCATGACTTTAGCGTGATTTATTTGGGAGTATGTCATTTCACATCCTCAAACGCTTCATCAACTAATTCCTTATCTTGTTCAGTATCTAATCGTGCTTTCAACCATTCAACAGCAGATTTGACATCAAAAACTTCTATAACTTCTGTAGATTCTAACAGTTGTGATTTATATTTAAGTTTCCCTTTCAACGGTTCTGGTTTCATCCCTGAACCACCCTAATCTGATCCACTCGCCAATCTTGATGGGGTATATGAATAATGCAGGCTCTTCTCTTAGAGATACACGTATAGCAGTATAGCTTCTTGTCTTGTTCGCAAAAGTAAAGCTCGATCACCTTATCCTGACCACACCAACACTGAGTCTCACAATCCTTACAGATAACTGTTCTCTCTCCTTTTTCGCTTATAGCTAATCTCACTCTATGATCCTCACTGGCCTATTGGCTTCGTCCTTTTTCTTCATATCAAGCACTTGTTTTTGCATACTTGCAAGCTTGGCTTTCATCTCATCAACTTGTAGCTTATATGTTTGTATCTTGTTTCTTTCAAAATCTTCTGCTTCTGTCTCTATCCATCTCCTAAGTAAAAAATCTATAGTACCCGAAACACTATCTGTCTTTTGTTGAGCCTTAGCCCAAACCTCTGCATCAACTGTGATATTTCTTATTATTTTCAT
>Ga0180430_10001249_pt1 | contig 25461 bp, 27 predicted proteins | sample SS_ome_9_FD_132999 | JGI IMG/M metagenome (GOLD analysis project Ga0180430, IMG submission 132999) | Hypersaline lake sediment archaeal communities from the Salton Sea, California, USA - SS_1_S_2 metaG | ecosystem: Environmental > Aquatic > Non-marine Saline and Alkaline > Hypersaline >... | reverse complement strand
GGCGCATGGGGGCACGGGCGCTTGCCCCGCGGCGGATGCCCGGGACAAGCGCCTGGCCAGCGTGTTCAGGGACGCTGGTCGATCGCCACCCACTCGGCCGTCTCGGGGCCGGTGTAATCCGCGCTCGGACGGATGATGCGGTTGTTGGCGCGCTGCTCGATGACGTGCGCGGCCCAGCCGCTGACGCGCGAGCAGACGAAGATCGGCGTGAACAGCTTGGTCGGGATCCCCATGAAGTGGTACGCCGAGGCATGGAAGAAGTCCGCGTTCGGGAACAGCTTCTTCTCGCGCCACATGACGGCTTCGACCCGCTCGGAAACGGGGTACAGGACAGTGTCGCCGACTTCCTCGGCGAGGCGCTTGGCCCATTTCTTGATGATCGGGTTGCGCGGGTCGAACTCGCGGTAGATGGCGTGACCGAAGCCCATCACCTTGGCTTTGGCGGCGAGCATCTTGGTCAGTTCGGCTTCGGCCTCGTCGGCCGAACTCCACTGTTCGATCATGTCCATCGCCGCCTCGTTGGCGCCGCCGTGCAAGGGGCCGCGCAGCGAACCGATGGCACCGGTTACCGCGGAGTGAATGTCGGACAGGGTCGAGGCGCACACACGCGCGGTGAAGGTCGAGGCGTTGAACTCGTGCTCGGCGTAGAGGATGAGCGAGACGTTCATCACCTGCGCATGCAGGTCGTTGGGCGCTTTACCGTGCAGGCAGTGGAGGAAATGCGCGCCAATCGACTCATCGTCGGTCTCGACTTCGATGCGCACGCCGTCATGGCTGAAGCGGTACCAGTAGTTGATGATCGAGGGGAACACCGCGAGCATGCGGTCGATCTTGTCGTGCTGCTCGGAGAAGTCCTGTTCCGTTTCGAGGTTGCCGAGGAAGGAGCAGCCGGTACGCATGACGTCCATCGGGTGAGCGTTGGCCGGGATCAGTTCGAGCGCCTGGCGCAGCGACGCGGGCAGTCCACGCATGCCCTTGAGGCGTGCGATATAGGCGTCGAGCTCCTTGCGGTTGGGCAGCTTGCCGTATAACAGCAGGTAGGCGACTTCCTCGAACGTGGCCTTCTCGGCCAGTTCCTCGATTCCGAAGCCGCGATAGGTCAGGCCGGCACCGCTCTTGCCGACCGTGCACAGTGCGGTTTCCCCTGCGCTCTGGCCACGCAGGCCGGCGCCACCGAGTTTCTTCTCTGTCATCGTTCTCTCCGTCAGGCTGTGGGACTCATTGTCCGGCGAACAACTCATCGAGCTTGCGCTCGAAGTCGTGGTAATTGAGGTAGTCGTAGAGTTCCATACGCGTCTGCATGGTGTCGACCACGTTGCGCTGGGTACCGTCGGCGATGAGCGCCTTGTAGACATTCTCCGCCGCCCGGTTCATCGCGCGGACCGCGGTCAAGGGGTAGAGCGCCATCGCCACGCCCACTTCCTTGAGCTCGTCGAGCGTGAACAGCGGGGTCTGGCCGAACTCGGTCAGATTGGCGAGCACCGGCACACCGGCCTTGGCGCAGAATTCCTTGTACTGGGGCAGTTCCGTCATCGCTTCGGGGAAGACCATGTCAGCGCCGGCTTCGACGCAGGCGGCGACGCGATCGAGCGCCGAACTCATGCCTTCGACGGCCAGGGCATCGGTGCGCGCCATGATCACGAAACCCGGGTCGACGCGCGCATCGGCCGCGGCCTTGATGCGGTCGACCATCTCCTGCTGGTCGACGATGGCCTTATTCGGCCGGTGACCGCAGCGCTTCTGCGCGACCTGGTCCTCGATGTGCACACCGGCGGCGCCGGCGCGGATCATTTCCTGGATGGTGCGCGCGATGTTGAATGCGCCGCCCCAGCCGGTATCCGCATCGACCAGCAGCGGCAGCGAGCTGGCCGCGGTGATGCGCCGCACGTCCTCGAGCACGTCGTTGAGCGAGGTGATGCCGAGATCGGGCAGCCCGTAGGAATTGTTGGCGCAGGCACCGCCGGAGATGTAGATGGCCTTGTGCCCGATACGTTCGGCCATCATGGCGCAATAGGGATTGACGGTGCCGACGACCTGCAGCGGTGCGTGCTGTGCTACGGCGTCGCGGAATTTCTGTCCAGCGGATTGCATGGGCTCAGGACCTCGCGGTGGTTGACGTGACGGGGATGGGGGGCGGCGCATCGTGGCCGCCGAGCTGCGCGGCCAGGCTCTTGCGCGCGCCGGCGATGTGTCGGCGCATGAGCAGTTCGGCGAGTTCGCCGTCGCGGTCGGCGAGCGCGTCGACGATGCGGCGGTGCTCGGTGAGCGCGCGTTTCGGACGGTGCGCGCGCTGGCTGGCCTGCACCCGGTACATGCGCACCGGGTGGTACAGGTCGCCGAGCAGCATCTGCGTCAGCTTGCGATTGCGCGCGGCCTGGATGATGCGGTAATGGAAATCGAAATCGCCTTCCTGCTGCACGTAGGCCTGGCCGTCGTTGGCCGCGATGTCCTGCTCGTGGGCGTCGAGCAGTGCATGCAGTTCGGCCACTGCCGCGGCGCTGATCGCGCTGGCGGCGAGTCGCGCTGCCATGCCTTCCAGCGCTTCGCGCACGTGGTAGATCTCGACCAGCTCTTCGAGCGAATGGCGCACCACGCGGGCGCCGGCGTGCGGCACGTGGCGGACCAGCCCGAGGCCTTCGAGGCGGCGGATGGCTTCGCGCAGCGGCCCCCGGCTGATGCCGAACTCGCGTGCCAGCAGCGGTTCGTTGAGCTTGGCGCCCTGGGCGAGCCGTCCGGACACGATGGCCTGCTTCATCTCCTCGCAGATGCGGTCGGCCAAGGTCGGTTGGGAGGCTGCCATGTCGCGTCGGTGAACCGGATTTGTCGACAATTCAATCGATGGTATACAGGGATAGTGCGAAAAGCCTGGATATTTTCTGATTATTGTCGACACGATGCAAGCGCGCCGTGGCGCCTCGCCATCCTCGCGTGGTGTCTCAGCGGCCGAACAGCCGGGCGAAGTTGTCGCTCGTCGCACGCGCCAGCGTGGCCAGGTCTTCGTCGCGGAGCTGCGCGAGGTATTCCGCCGTATGACGCACGTAGGCCGGTTCGTTCTGCTTGCCGCGCCGCGGCACGGGGGCCAGCCAGGGCGCATCGGTCTCGATCAGCAGCCGCTCGCGCGGCACCCGCCGGGCCACCTCCTTGAGCGCAGTCGCATTCTTGAACGTGACGATTCCCGACAGGGAGATGTAGAAGCCGAGTTCGAGGGCCTGCTCGGCGACCTCCCAGGACTCGACGAAGCAATGCATCACGCCGCCGGCTTCGCCGGCGTGCTCCTCGCGCATGATCGCAATGAGGTCCGGGGCCGCCTCGCGGCAGTGAATGACGAGCGGTTTGCGGCACTCGCGCGCGGCACGGATGTGGGTGCGGAATCGTGCGCGCTGCCAGTCGAGGTCGCCGTCGCTGCGGAAATAATCCAGCCCCGTCTCGCCGATGGCGATGACGTCGGGGTTGGCCGCGAGCTCGAGCAGGGTGTCCACGTCCGGTTCGCGCGCATGCTCATCGGTATTGGGATGCACGCCGACGGTCGCCGAAACGTCGGCATGGCGCGCCGCGGCCGCGGCGACGCCTGGGTAGGTTTCCAGGTCGACGGAGACGCACAACATGTGCGTGACCCCCGCCTCCCGCGCGCGTGCGACGACCGCGTCCGTGCCGCCGTCGTCTTCGATCAGCGGCAGGTGGCAGTGGGAATCGATGAACGTGGGCGTGTTGTCGGTCATGGGTGCCAGGCCAGGATGGGGCCGGAATGAAAAACGAAACGGTCGAGCCGCGGGCGGCAGCATGGCGTCGGCGTGGCGCGTCGCGCCTGGTGTATCGCCTCGGGCCCGGTTTGCGGCGCGCCGCGGGGAATGCGCCAGGCGTGTCCGCCAGCCTGGCCATGCATCGGGCGGCGCGGGCGCCGTCGCTGTGCGGAACGCGCCAGACGGCGCCCGCGGTCAGCATTACATGGTGTGGGTTTGCCGGTCGGACTTCAAGGCACCGGCGAGCTGGCTCTCGATCTTGTTTCGCGTAGCGCCATTGTCCAGTTCGCTGAACTGCACGCCGATCCCGGCGGTACGATTGCCCTGCGCGCCGCGCGGCGTGATCCACACGACCCGTCCGGCCACGGGCAGCTTCTCCTTGCTGTCGGTCAGGGTCAGCAGCATGAAGACCTCGTCGCCGATCTTGTAGGCCTTGTTGGTGGGGATGAACAGGCCGCCATTCTTGACGAACGGCATGTAGGCCGCGTAGAGCGAACTCTTGTCGCGAATGGTCAGCGACAGGATGCCTTGTCGCGGATTCTTGCCGGCTGCGCTCATGCGGTGGTCTCCGTTCGCACCATGCGTGACCAGTGGAACAACAGATTCTCGAGCACTTCCCCGCCGCGGACACCGCTCGAACGCAGCAGCATCGCGCGTGCCTCGCCGACGCGGTCGAGGAAGCGGAAGAGTCGCCCGGAGTGTAGATGATTTGCCAGGTCCTGCAAACGCTGCACGGCCGCGGGCGGCAGGTACATGAAGCGCGGGACGAGCCCGTTGCGTGTTTCGATCAAGGCGCTGACCACGAGTTCGAAGGCATCGACCAGCTCGCGCATGTCTTCCCCGGCGTGGCGGCGCGCGGCTTCGAGCACGCCGAGATCACCGGCCCGCATCGCGCCCAGCGTCTCGAGCAGGCGATCGTGCAGCGCGCCCTCCTCCGCCTCGAGGCGCGCGAGGATGGCGAGCGGCGCCCCGGCCAGGCTCTGCGTGCGTGCGTCCGGCAGCGCCGGGTTGGCCGCGCGGCAGCCGTCCAGCCAGGCCAGGCAGGTCGGCCAGTCGGGTTCGCTGAGCTTGATCTTCTGGCAGCGGCTGAGGATCGTCGCAACCAGCTGCCCCGGCCGGTGTGATACGAGTACCAGCAGTGCCTTGCCCGGCGGCTCTTCGAGCAGCTTCAGCAGCGCGTTGGCGGCGGCCGTGGTCATGATTTCGGCCGGCTCGATGATGGCGATCTTGCGGCGACCGTAGTGCGTGGTCAGCGCGAAGAACTCGATCAGCTCGCGCACCTGCTCGATGCCGATGGTCTTGCGCTCCTCCACCGCCTGCACGATCTTGAGGTCGGGGTGGCTGCCACCGGCGATCAGCAGGCAGCTGCGGCAGGCGCCGCAGGCCGCGCCCTGGCGGGGTGATTCGCACAGCACGAGGTCGGCGAAGGCTTCGGCCAGCGCGCGCTTGCCGAGGCCGGCGCGGCCGCACAGCAGGTAGGCGTGTCCCAGCCGATCCGCGGCGAGACGCTCGGCGAGATCCCGCCACACCGTTTCCTGCCATGGGTACGGGCTGCTCATGGTGGCGTCCGGGCGGCCAGCGCGGCGCGTAACGCCGCGCTCACCTCGTCGAGCGGCCGCGCCGCGTCGATCACGGCGTAGCGCGCCGGTTCGGCCGCGGCGCGGGCGAGGTAACACTCACGCACGCGGCCGAAGAACTCGACCTGTTCGAGTTCGAAGCGATCGGCCGCGTCGCCGCGGCCACGTGCACGTGCCAGCCCGAGGTCGGGCGGCGCGTCGAGCAGCAGCGTGAGGTCGGGCTGCAGGTGCGGATGGACAATCGCCTCGGCGGCGGCGATCAGGGCTCCGTCGACGCCGCGCCCGCCGCCCTGGTAGGCGTAGGTCGCATCGGTAAAACGATCGCAGATAACCGCCCGCCCCTCGGCCAGCGCCGGCTCGATCCGTTCCGCGAGATGCTGGGCGCGAGCCGCGAACATCAGTAACAGCTCGGTGACGACCGCCATGCCGGCCGATTCGCGTGCCAGCAACAGGCCGCGGATCTGTTCGCCGATGGCGGTGCCGCCCGGCTCGCGGGTCTCGACGACCGCATGGCCATGCGCGCGCAGCCAGGCACCGACCGTGGCCACAGCGGTGGTCTTGCCGACCCCTTCGATGCCTTCGAGCGTGATGAACAGGCCTCTGGCCACCCGGTTACCCCCTGCGGAGAAGTTGTCGGCAGACGCGTGCCGGACTGCGGACGAAGCGTGGGACCCCCGCGCACGAGCCGCGCGGCTGCCGCGTCCCGTGCCGGCGCCGTCTCATTGACCGAGCTGGTAACGTCGTACCGCCGCGTTGTGTTCGCGCAGCGAATCGGAAAACTGATGCGCGCCATCGCCCTTGGCGACGAAGTACAGCGCACTGCCCGGCGCCGGGTCGAGCGCGGCGCCGATGGCATCGGCTCCGGGCATCGCGATCGGCGTCGGCGGCAGGCCATGATGCACGTAGGTATTGTACGGCGTGTCGCGGCGCAGGTCCGCCCGCCGCAGGTTGCCGTCGAAGCCTGCGCCGAGCCCGTAGATCACGGTCGGATCGGTCTGCAGCTTCATGCCGCGCTCGAGCCGCCGCACGAAGACCCCGCCGATGCGCGGGCGTTCTTCGGCGCGGCCGGTTTCCTTCTCGATGATCGAAGCCATGATCAAGGCTTCGTAGGGCGAATCATAGGGCAGCCCTTCGCGCCGCGTGCGCCAGGCGGCGTCCAGCACGGTCTGCATGCGGCGCGCCGCGCGCGCGAGGATATCGAGATCGCGATCGCCGTCTTCGTAGTGGTAGGTTGCGGGGAAGAAAAGGCCCTCCGGCGACGGCGCCTCGAGACCGAGGCGGGTAAGCACCGCGTCGTCATCGAGGTCGGCAAGCGTCTGCGTCAGCGCGGGCTCGGCGGCGAGTCCGGCGCGCATGTCGCTGAAACGGCAGCCTTCGATGAAGCGGATGGCGAAGGTCTTGGTACGGCCGGCAACGATCGTGTCGAGGAAATCCGCGAGCGAGCTGCCCGGCGTGAGCTCGTAGGTGCCGGCCTGGATACGGTGCGCCAGATCCCCCAGGCGTGCGGCCAGCACGAACAAACGGTAGTCGCGCACCCAGCCTTCGCTCTCCAGGCGGCGTGCGATGGCGGTGACGTTGCTGCCCGGCGCGATGCGGAACAGCGTGGGCGCATCGAGTGCGAGCGGTGCGTGCATCGCGCGGCGCGTCTGCGCATGCAGCCACCAGGCACCGGCCGCGGCGGCGAGCGCCCCGACGAGCACCACGCTCAGCGCGATTCGCCAGCGCATTCTCAAGCGATCGTGCCCGCGGCCGCGAGCTCGGCGCGCAGCCGCGCGCCGAGTGTATCGCGGGGAAATCTGCGCGGCCTGGCGCCGCTCAGCGCGGCGATGTTGCACACGCCGAGTACCGAGCTGGTGACGAACAGCTCGTCGGCGGTGTCCAGTTCGTCGCGTTCGACCGTGCGTACCTCGGTCGGGATGTCGAGGCGCGCGGCGTGGGCGAGCACGGCGGCGCGAACCACCCCGGCGACGCCGGCCTGGTCGAGCGCGGGCGTGATCAGGGTGTCGTCGCGGACCAGGAAGACATTGCTGCGCGTGGCCTCGACCAGGGCGCCGTGTGCGTCGCACATCAGGCCCTCGACGTGGTCCGCGCCGGGCCACTCGGCGCTGGCCAGTACCTGGTCGAGGCGGTTGAGATGCTTGATGCCGGCGGTGGCGGGATTGCAGCCGATCGGGTGGCGGCAGATCCACGCGAGGCGCGGTGCGTGCGCGTCCGGCGACGCCGGCCAGGGGTGCATGCTCGTGATGCGCCGCGGACACGCCGGCAGCGGCGGCCGATAGCCGCGCCCGCCGCTGCCGCGGGTGAGAATCAGCTTGATCACGGCGCGCTCGCGGCCGGCGATGCCGAGCTCGGCGAAGTCCCGTTCGAGCGTCGCACGCGGCGGCGGTTCGAGCCCGAGCCGCGCCGCGTCACGCGCGAAGCGCGCGAGGTGTGCCTCGAGCGCGAGGATCCTGCCGTCGCTGACCGCCATGGTCTCGAACAGGCCGTCGCCGTAGGCAAGGCCGCGGTCGGCCGCGTCGATGCAGCCTGCCTGCTCGCCATCGATGAGGATCACTGACGCCTCCCCGCGCCCGGCATGGGGTGCCCTCGGCCGGGCTCAGAAGCGGGTGAACACCAGCGAGCCGTTGGTTCCACCAAAGCCGAAGGAATTCGACAGCGCGACCCGGATGGCCATCTCGCGTGCGACGTTCGGCACGTAGTCGAGATCGCAGGCCGGGTCCGGATCGGTCAGGTTGATGGTCGGCGGTGCTACCTGGTCGCGGATGGCGAGGATGGAATACACCGCTTCGGCGCCGCCCGCGGCGCCGAGCATGTGTCCGACCATCGACTTCGTCGAGCTCATCGCGAGCTTGTAGGCATGGTCTCCGAACAGCGCCTTGACGGCATCGGTCTCGGCCTTGTCACCGGCCGGCGTCGAGGTGCCGTGCGCGTTGATGTAGTCGACCTCGTTTTCGTTGAGGCCGGCGTCGGCGAGCGCCATGCGCATGCAGTCGGCCGCGCCTTCGCCGTTCGGTGACGGTGCGGTCATGTGATAGGCGTCGCTGTTCATGGCGAAGCCGGCGAGCTCGGCGTAGATGCGTGCGCCGCGCGCCTGGGCGTGCTCGAGCGATTCGAGCACGACCACGCCGGCACCATCGCTGAGCACGAAACCGTCGCGCCCGGCGTCCCACGGGCGGCTTGCCGCGGTGGGGTCGTCGTTGCGTGTCGACAGGGCCTTGGCCGAGGCGAAACCGCCGATGCCGGTCGGGCAGGTCGCGAACTCGGCGCCACCGGCGATGATGACGTCCTGCTCGCCGCGTTCGATGGTGCGCGCAGCAAGGCCGATGCAGTGCGCGCCGGTCGAACACGCCGACACCACCGCGTAATTGGGACCCTTGATGCCGTACTTGATCGACAGGTTACCGGCAATCATGTTGATGATGTTGCTCGGCACGAAGAACGGGGAGATGCGGCGCGCCCCTCCGTCGAGGAACGACTGGTAGCCCTTCTCGATGCCGGGCAGACCGCCGATGCCGGAACCGATGATGGTGCCGATCCGCTTGGCGTTCGCCTCCGTGACCTCGATACCCGCATCCTGGATGGCCTGGATCGCTGCGGCGAGGCCATAGTGGATGAACGGGTCCATCTTGCGCGCTTCCTTCGGCGAGATGTATTCGCTGACGTCGAAATCCTTGATTTCACCGGCAATCTGCGCGGAGAAGCCGGAGGCGTCGAAGCAGGTGATCGGGCCGATGCCGCTGACACCATTGACGGTGTTCTCCCACGACGCGCCGACCGTGTTGCCATTCGGCGCAACCAGTCCGAGTCCTGTCACTACAACGCGATGCGTCAACTTGTGTACCTCGATAAAGCGGGAGCGGGCTCGGGTGCCGGTCCGGCGATCGAGCACCGGCGACCTCCGCGTCGACCGGCTGGCTGCGCGCCTTCCGGGTTCGACACTCGCTGTCGCCGTCCGCCCGGCGGTTCGTGTCGCGGCCGGTCAGTGCCGCTCCAGAAATGAAAAGGCCGCGCTTCGATCACGAATCGCGGCCTCGTTCAGAATGCGGCAGGGTGCGTCAGGATTCCAAATGCTCGTTGATGTAGTCGATGGCCTGCTGCACCGTGGTGATCTTCTCGGCTTCCTCGTCGGGGATTTCAGTCTTGAACTCCTCTTCCAGGGCCATCACGAGCTCGACGGTGTCGAGTGAGTCCGCGCCGAGATCATCGACAAACGAAGCTTCGTTCGTCACCTCTTCTTCTTTTACGCCGAGCTGTTCGACGACGATCTTCTTGACACGTTCTTCAACGCTGCTCATCGGTAGAAAATCCTCCCAATTGAGTGCCGCCAGCGTGACGGCGGGTGTTAGTTTAGTGAAAACGACTTAAACTGCAAGCAAGTCCGCGTTTCGCAACGGAAATCGACTTTAAGAACATCCGGTTAGCGATCGATGGCCACCTGGGTTGGTGCACGTTTCGCGCGCCTTGATCCGCTTGCGCCTACCAGGCCGGGCATCCTGCCTCGTGACCCTGGCCGGAATTATCTTTGTCCGGTCAGGACTTCAGGCCATGTACATACCACCGTTGACGTGGATGGTTTCTCCGGTGATATACGCGGCACCGTCGGAAACGAGGAACGCGACGGTCGCCGCGATCTCTTCCGCCGTGCCCATGCGTCCCATCGGGATGCGCGTGAGCGCCCCGCTCTTCTGATCGTCGTTCAGCTTGCGCGTCATGTCCGTGTCGATGAACCCGGGCGCGACGGCATTGACGGTGATGCCGCGGTTGGCGATCTCCTGCGCGAGCGATTTGGTGAAACCGATCACACCGGCCTTGGCCGCCGCGTAGTTCGACTGCCCGGCATTGCCGGATACCCCAACTACCGAGGTGACGTTGACGATGCGCCCGTAGCGTGCCTTGACCATCGGTCGCAGCAAGCGCCGCGTGAGCGCGAAGACCGCGTCCAGGTTCGCCGCCATGACGGTATCCCACTCGTCGTCCTTCATGCGCAGCAGCAGGTTGTCACGCGTTACGCCGGCGTTGTTGATCAACACCAGCGGAGTGAGCGACGCGGCTTCCAGCGTCTCGAAGAAGGCGGCCAGCGAGGCCTTGTCGGTGACGTCCAGCTTGAGCGCCGCGCGCAGTGCGCCGCTCGATGCCAGAGCCTGTTCGATGGTTTCGATGCCGTTGTCACCGGTTGCCGTGCCGACGATGTCGAAACCCTGCGCGGCCAATGCCCGTGCGATTGCAAGCCCGATGCCGCGGCTGGCGCCGGTGACGAGGGCGACGTTTTTTTCGCTCATGATTGTTCTCCGCTCAGGGCATCGGCCGCGGCGCGCAGCCCGTCCGGCGTGCCGAGTCCGTGGCAGGTCATGCCACGGTCGATGCGTTTGATCAGGGCGCCGAGCACCTTGCCCGGTCCGCACTCGCAGACCTGCGTAATGCCGTCGGCGGCGAACCCCTCGATGGTTTCGATCCAGCGGACCGGGGAATGCAACTGGGCTACCAGCGCCGCGCGGATCGCGTCGCCTTGCGTGTGGGTGTCGACGTCGGCGTTGTGCACGATGGCGGTATCCGGTGCCGTGATGGCGATGCCGGCGAGGCGCTCGGCGAGGCGGCTCGCGGCCGGTTGCATCAGGGCGCAGTGGGCGGGCACGCTCACCGGCAGCATCATCGCGCGCTTGGCGCCGCGCGCGCTGGCGAGTTCGCAGGCGCGCTCCACGGCAGCGCTGCTGCCCGCGATGACGATCTGCCCGGGAGCATTGAGATTGGCGCAGGCGCACACGCCATTCTCGGCGCTTGCCTCGGCGCACACTTCCCGCAACGCCTCGAGATCGAGGCCGAGCACCGCGGCCATGGCTCCCTGACCGGCCGGGACGGCGTCCTGCATGAAGCGCCCGCGATCGGCGACCAGCGCAACGGCCGTCGCATAATCCAGCGCGCCCGCACAGACCAGCGCGGTGTATTCGCCGAAACTGTGCCCGGCCATCAGGCGCGGCCGCGGACCGCCGCTCGCGAGCCAGGCATCCCAGGTCGCGACGCTCGCGGCAAGCAGTGCGGGCTGGGTGTTCTGGGTTCGGTTGAGTTCGGCCTCGGGGCCGTCGCTGACCAGTTCCCAGAGGTCGAGACCGAGTACTTCGGAGGCCATATCGAAGCGTTCGCGGACGGCCGGGAAGGCCTCCGCCAGAGCCGTGACCATGCCCACCGATTGCGAGCCCTGGCCGGGGAAGACGAAGGCGAGATTCGCTCGCGGCGTGTTGTCGTTCATCAGTTCTGTTCGACTCCTTCGAGCAGGTTCTCCAGCAGATGCGAGATGCGTTCGGGCACTGCCTGCTCCGCCTCGAGTACCGCGACGTCAATGGCGTTGCCGAACGACAGCGCATCGGCGCCGCCGTGGCTCTTGACGACGGTGCCGCGCAGCCCCAGCAGGCTGGCGCCGTTGTAGCGGCGCGGGTCGGCGCGATTGCGCAACGCCTTGAGGGCTGGCAGCGCGCACAATGCGCCGAAGCGGGTGAACCAGCTGCGTTTGAATTCCTCGCGCGCCATCTCGCTGAGCATGCGCGCGACGCCCTCGCTTGCTTTCAACGCCACGTTGCCGACGAACCCATCGCACACGATGACGTCGAAACGGCCGTTGAAGATGTCGTTGCCCTCGGCGAATCCCGCGTAGTTGAGCGGGCTGTTGGCGAGCAGCACCGCGGTCTGCTTGACGCGGTCGTTGCCCTTGATCTCCTCCTCGCCGATGTTCAGCAGCGCGACGCTCGGGTTACGCCGGTTGTCGATGGCCTCGGCGAGCACCGCGCCCATGACGGCAAAGCGGAACAGCTCGGCCGAGGTCGAATCGACGTTGGCACCGAGATCGAGCACGTGGGTGGGCTTGCTCGCGCCCGGCATCGTCGCGCAGATGGCTGGCCGGTCGATGCCGGGCAGCGTTTTCAGCACGAAGCGGGCGATGGCCATCAGCGCGCCGGTGTTGCCAGCGCTCACGCAGGCGCTCGCACGCCCGTCGCGTACCAGGTCAATCGAACGGCGCAACGAGGATTCGCGCTTGTTACGCAGCGCGACCGACGGCTTGTCGTGCATCTCGACAACCTGCGGTGCGTGCTCGAAGGCGGCGCGCGGGTGCTGGTCGAGGCCATGGGTGCCGAGTTGCGGCGCAACGCGGGACTCGTCGCCGACGAGCACGAGCTCGAGCGTCGGGTGCCGCGCGAGCGCCTGCGCCGCGGCCGGGACGGTGACCTCGGGGCCGAAGTCGCCGCCCATGGCGTCGATGCTGATGCACAGGGTCACGGGTGGAAGCGGATGCTGCTGGGGATGTTCGTCAGCCGGGGGCGGCGCGCGCAGCGGCTGCCGCGCTCGGCGTCGGGCCGCCCACGCTGGGGCGGTTCCGGGCGTGCGGCTTATTCGGCGTCTGGCAGCACCTGCTTGCCGCGGTAATAACCATCGGCGCTGACATGATGGCGGCGATGGATTTCGCCGGTGGTGGCGTCTTCGGACAGCGTCGCCTTGTCGAGCGCGTCGTGCGAGCGTCGCTTGCCACGACGCGAGGGTGTGGACTTGTTCTGTTGAACGGCCATGGGATCACCTACTCCAAATGATGAGGTTCAATCGTCGGTTTCGCGTGCGGCCTTGACCAGCGCCGCGAGGTCCGCGAACGGTTTGTAATGTGTCTCGCTGCTCTCGGCGGGCGTCGTCTCGACCGCACGCCGGCAGGTACTGGTGTCATGTACGGGGATCATCGGGCATGCCAGCAGTAGTTCGTCCTCTACCAGTGCCGTCAGCGGCAATCGGCCGTGCGGCGCCTCCACGTAATCGTCGTCGTCTTCCTCGCCTTCCCGTTCCGTCGGCATCGCGGCCATTGATTCGACCACGATGACTTCGATGCGGCCCTCTATCGTCAGCGCCATCCATTCGAGACAGCGTTGGCATTGCGCCTCGAGCGGGGCCGCATAGCTGCCGCTGACGACGATGCGTCCGCGCCCGTCGCGGCGCAGGCTGAGCTGCGCGCGCGTCGCCCCCGTGACGCGGAAATTGCCGCCGACACGCGTCAGTCGTGTTGCGGGGATCCAGCCGTCGATGACGCCGCCATCGGCCAGGCGCCGGCGGTAGTCGACATCGGTGGGTAGCTCGGCCGTCATCAGGGGCGCGTATTATAGGCTAAGCATCAGCGAGTTAGAACAACGTTATGACGATCACCCGGACGCCCCCTTGCGCGCGGCGCCACACACTCGTCCTGGCTTCGTCCTCGCCGTACCGGCGCGCCCTGCTCGAGCGCCTGCGCATCCCCTTCACGAGCGCCGCGCCGGACATCGACGAGTCCCGCCGACCAGGCGAGACGCCGCTCGCGCTGGTGCGCCGGCTCGCGCGACAGAAGGCCACAGCGCTGGCCCCGGCCTGGCCCGATGCGCTCGTCATCGGCAGTGACCAGGTGGCCGTCAACGCCGGCCAGGTGCTCGGCAAGCCCGGCACGCATGCGGCCGCCGTGCGCCAGCTACAGGCGGCGAGCGGGCGCAGCGTCGATTTTCCCACCGCCGTGTGTGTGCTCGATACGGCGAGCGGGCACGCTCTGCTCGATGTCGTCACGACCACGGTGGTATTCCGTGCGCTGAGTGATGTCGCCATCGAACGCTACCTGGCGGCTGAACGGCCCTACGATTGCGCCGGCAGCTTCAAGGTCGAAGGTCTCGGCATCGCGCTGTTCGAGCGGGTCACCAGCGATGACCCGACGGCCCTCACCGGCCTGCCGCTGATCACGTTGTGCGGGATGCTCGCGGCCTGCGGCTGCGACGTTGTCGACCTCGTGGACGGCGCGCCCTGACGGTACGCCCCTGCCGGCGCGTTACCAGCCCGGGCGTGCGCGTGCGAGCAGCTGTTCGACGATGGAGGCGCCGCCGCGCTTGAGCAGCGCTTCGAGCGAATAGTCGCGGCGGGTGAAGTCGACGATGTCTTCGGCTCCGATGACCTCGCGGGCGACGCGGCCTGCCGAGCCGAACTCGTCGATCAGGCCGAGCGCGAGGCTGCGCTCGCCGCTCCAGAACAAGCCGGAGAAGATCGCGGGGTCGTCGGCGAGCTTGTCGCGGCGCCCCTTGAGTACGGTGTTGATGAACTGCTCGTGGACCTGGCCGAGCAGTTCGTTCACGTGTTCGACATGCGCGGGATCGAGCGGCAGGAAGGGATCGAGGAAGCCCTTGTTCTCGCCCGCGGTGAGCAGGCGTCGTTCGACGCCGAGCTTGTCCAGCGAGTCGACGAAGCCGAAGCTGTCCATGCGCACGCCGATCGAGCCGACGATGCTGGCCTTGTCGGCATAAATGCGGTCGGCTGCCGCCGCGATGTAGTACCCGCCCGAGGCGCAGACGTCCTCGATGACCGCGTACAGGGGAATGTCCGGATATTCCTCGCGCAGGCGGTAGATCTCGTCGTTGATGTAGCCGGCCTGGACAGGACTGCCGCCGGGGCTGTTGATACGCACGATGACGCCGGCCGTGGCGCTGTCTTCGAACGCGTCGCGCAGGCCCCGCACGACGTTGTCGGCGCTGGCTTCGGTACCGTGTGCGATGACCCCCTGTACGTCGACCAGCGCGGTGATGCGCTTGTCGGTAAACGCCTGCAGGCGTGCCATGTCCGGCATCGAGACGACCAGCAGCACGGTGACGTAGACGACCGCGAGCAGCTTGAAGAAGATGCCCCAGCGGCGTGCGCGGCGCTGCTCGCGCAGGAATTCGAACGACAGTCGATCGACCAGCCGGCGCTCGAACTCGGTGTCGCTCGGCGACGGGGTCGGCGGTCCGGCTGCGTCGTTATCGTTACCTTCGTTCCAGCTCATCTGCAGCTCACCTCGGGAAGACATGGAACCCGCCGTGCGGGTCGACGCCGGGCATCTGTAGCGCCGGCGCAAGGTGCCGGGTCATGGCTTGAGCGGAGGTTCCTTAACCGGGAGGGCGGCGCGGGCGTAGTGTAGCCCAGCTGCATGAGCGGGCGACAACGCGGCCTGGCGCACACCGCTGCACGTCCCGCGGCCCACCAGCGCGCCGTCGAGGTCGCGAAGACGACCCGCTCGATCACGGGGTCCGCAGGCGGGTGAGCACAGCGGTGAGTTCGGCCGGCAGCGGCGCGTGCACGTCGATGGCGCCGAACGGCGTCGACAGCGCGACGTGGCTCGCATGCAGGAACAGGCGCTCGAGGCCGTACGCGGCGAGCTGTCGGTTGCAGTGCGCCGCTCCGTAGAGGCGGTCCCCGGCTACCGGGTGGCCGAGATGCTGCGCGTGGGCACGGATCTGATGCATGCGGCCGGTTTCGAGGCGCAGCTCGACGAGCGAATGCTGTCCCACGGGTTCGATGCCCTCGAGAAGCGTGCGCGCCGGCTTGCCGGCGCCGCCGACGCTGCTGCGCCGTTCACCCTGGGCGTCCCGCGCGATTTCGAGTTCGGCCTCGATCACGCGCGTGTCGGGCGCGAGGCGCCCGCACAGCAGCGCCGTGTAACGCTTGACCGCGCTACGCTCGCGGATCGCCGTGTTGACCGCGCGCAGCGTCTCGACGTCCTTGCAGAGAACCAGGCAGCCCGAGGTGTCGCGGTCGAGGCGGTGCGCGAGGTCGAGCCGCGCCGCCTGTGGCCGCGCCGCGCGTGCGACCTCGATGAGGCCATAGCGGATGCCGCTGCCACCGTGGCAGGCCAGCCCGGCGGGTTTGTCGACGACGAGAAACCGCGCGTCCTCGTAGCGCACCATGTCTTCGAACGCGACGACACGCGCCGGCGGAATGCGCACCGGCCCCTGCGTGTCCTCGACCGGGGGGATGCGCACGGCGTCGCCGGCGGCGAGGCGGTAATCGGGTTTCGCGCGCGAGCCGTTGACGCGCACCTGGCCGCTGCGCAGGAGCTTGTAGACGAGTCCGCGCGGCGCACCCTTGATCTCTCCCTGGAGGAAGTTGTCGAGGCGACGCCCGGCGTGCTCGCGCGCGACGGTTACCGTGCGCACGGCGGTGCGCCGCGGCGTCGCGTCCGCGCGGCCCGCGTTATCCTGATTGCCGGGGTGGGTCAAGGTTGCTATATTGCGCCGGCCGTGCGGGAGGCTTTCCTCCGACACGGCAAACCTGCGGAAATATCCAGAAGACGTGGGACGTTACGGCTAAACCGGAAAGTAGTTTAGCAAACCGCTCGGACATCGCATCCGTTTCGCCCGCGCCGGACTCGGCGCGACCATGCGATGGCAGCTGCGGGCGCCGGACTGGCCGGCGCGGCGCGGCCGGCCCTTCTGACCGGTTATCCCACTCGGACGACGCAGACACGGCGGTCGCGGTGCGAAAACCGCGGACACTTGGAAACAACATTTCGTCGATGGCCGGCACGTTCGGCGATCGGCGCTAGGGGCTTGCAGCGCGCAACGACCCCGGCACAGGGTGGCGTCAGCCACGCCTGGCCAGAGTCCCGAGCGGTGCGTACGCACTGCTGCCCTGCATCAGGATTTGAATCATGAAGAGAATGCTGGTCAACGCGACCCAGCCGGAAGAGCTGCGCGTCGCCTTGGTCGATGGGCAGCGCCTGTACGATCTGGACATCGAAGCTACCGGGAAAGAACAGAAGAAATCGAATATCTACAAGGGCAAGATCATCCGTATCGAGCCCAGCCTCGAGGCGGCCTTTGTCGACTACGGCGGTAACCGCCACGGCTTCCTGCCGCTCAAGGAGGTCGCCCGCTCCTACTTCAAGGACAGCGCCAAGGCCGGCGGCAACGGCCGCGTCAACATCAAGGACGCGCTGAGCGAGGGCCAGGAGGTCATCGTCCAGGTCGAGAAGGAGGAGCGCGGCAACAAGGGCGCGGCGCTCACCACGTTCATCAGCCTGGCCGGACGCTACCTGGTGGCGATGCCGAACAACCCGCGTGCCGGCGGCGTCTCGCGGCAGATCGAGGGCGAGGACCGCGACGAAGCGCTCGACGCCATGGCGGGCCTCGAGATCCCCTCCAACATGGGACTCATCCTGCGCACGGCCGGGGTCGGCAAGTCGACCGAGGAACTGCAGTGGGATCTCGATTACCTGCTGCAGCTGTGGAAGGCGATCGACGAAGCCGCGCAGGGCCGCCCCGCGCCATTCCTGATTTACCAGGACCGCAACGTCATCATCCGCGCCATCCGCGACTACCTGCGCGGCGATATTGCCGAGATTCTGTGCGACGACCGCAAGCTCTACGAGGATGCCCTCGAGTTCATGCAGCAGGTGATGCCGCAGAACACCGGCAAACTGAAGCTGTACGACGACAGCGTGCCGCTGTTCAGCCGGTATCAGATTGAAGGCCAGATCGAGTCGGCCTTCAGTCGCCAGGTGCGCCTGCCGAGCGGTGGCTCGGTGGTGGTCGAGCCGACCGAGGCCCTGACCACGGTGGACATCAATTCGGCCAAGGCGACCCAGGGCGGCGATATCGAGGAAACCGCGCTCAAGACCAATCTCGAAGCCGCCGAAGAGGTCGGCCGCCAGCTGCGTCTGCGCGACCTCGGGGGACTCATCGTGATCGATTTCATCGACATGAACTCGAGCAAGAGTCAGCGGGCGGTCGAGCAGAAGCTGCGCGATGCGGTCAAGATCGATCGGGCGCGCGTGCAGATCGGGCGTATTTCGCGCTTCGGACTGCTCGAGATGTCGCGTCAGCGCCTGCGTCCCTCGCTGACCGAGGCGAGCCACGAAATCTGCCCGCGCTGCGACGGTGTCGGCACGATCCGCAGCGTCAAGTCGACGGCGCTTGGCGTGCTGCGCATCATCGAAGAAGAAGCGATGAAGGATTCGACGGTCAAGGTCACCGCGCAGGTACCGGTCGACGTCGCGACCTACCTGCTCAACGAGAAGCGGCAGGACGTGACCCGTATCGAGGCCCGGCAGAATGTCTCCATTCTGCTCATTCCGAACCAGAACCTCGAGACGCCGCATTTCGACATCCAGCGCCTGCGCGAACAGGACCTGCCGCGCGTTCCGGCCGGCGAGTCCTACGAACTCGTCTCCGAGGTCGAAAATCCCAGCGTGGACTTCACCCGCGACGAGCCCGTCGCCCCGCCCCCGCAGCCGGTCGTGCGCGACATCGCCCGCGCCACCCCGCGCCCCGAGCCGGCACCGCCGGCCGCCGCCGCGAGCGGCGGCAGTGGTTTCCTGACGCGCGTGTTCGGCTCCTTGTTCGGCAGTGGCCCGAGCCAGGCGCCGGCTGCAGAAAAGAAACCCGGCGAACGGCCGGCACGCGGTGACGGCGGCGCCCAGCGCCGCTCCAGCGAAGACGGCGAGACGCGTAGCGGCGGGAGCAGCCGCCGCACGCGCGGCGGGCGGCGCGGCCAGGGCAGCGCCAGCTCGCGCGAGGGCGGCGAGCGCAAGCGCGGCGCGAGCCGGCGTGGCCGGCAGAGCCCCTCGCGCGACGAGGCTGCCGAGGCGACGACCGACACGCCGCGCAAGGAAGCGTCGCGGCAGGCCGGCAATGATGGCGAGTCGTCGCGTGACGGCGACGGCGGCAGCAGCCGCCGCGGATCCTCGCGTCGACGCGGTTCACGCGGTGGCGAAGGCGGCGGCCGCGGTGGCCGTGGCGGCAATCGCGGCGAGAACTCACGCGACAACGGTACAGACAAGGACGCCGGGGCGGCCGAGTCGGACGCGCGGGCGCCGGCTGCACGCGGAGAGCGCGCAGACGGCGCGGCCAGCGCGCCCGTGTCGGGCACCCCGACCCCGGCCAAGCCGCCACGCGACCTGTTCGACGAGGCACCGGCGCCGCGTAGCGCGGCGACGCCTGGCGGTTCGTCGGCGTCTTCGACACCGGTCGCCGATGCGCCGCGGGAGGTTCCACGGCCGAGCGCCGCGCCGCCGAGTGAGACGCCGGCGGCGTCCGCGCGTGCCGCTGCGCCGCCGCCTGCCCCGGCACCGGTCCCGCGTGAGCCGGTCGCGGCCCGCGAATCGGCCTCACCCGCCGAACCCCGGCAGGGCGTCAGCGAGACGCCGGCACCGAAGCCGTCGGGTGACGCCGGCGGCGAGCGCGGCTGAACGGAGACCTGGCCTCAGGCGAGCATTTCGCGCGTTGCACGGAACTCGACGGCCGGCCAGCGCTCTTCGGCGAGCTGCAGGTTGACCCGCGTCGGCGCCAGGTAGGCGAGCTGCCCGGCGCCGTCGATGGCGAGGTTGTTGGCAGCGCTCGACCTGAGCTTCTCGAGCTCGGCCGGTTTATCGCTGTAGAGCCAGCGCGCAGTCTGGACCTGCGCCGGCTCGAACAGGCATTCGACGCCGTACTCGTGTTGCAGGCGCCAGGCGACGACGTCGAACTGCAGCATGCCGACCGCACCGAGCACGATGTCGTTGCGCTCGATGTAGTTGAAGACCTGCGCCGCGCCCTCCTCGCACAGCTGGGTCAGCCCCTTGAGCAGCGCCTTGCTCTTGAGCGGGTCGGCGGTGCGTACGCGCCGGAACAGCTCCGGCGCGAAGCTCGGCACGCCGGTGAAAGCGAAATCCTCACCTTCGGTGAAGGTGTCTCCGATCTGGATGGTGCCGTGATTGTGAAAGCCGATGATGTCGCCGGCCCAGGCCTCGTCGGTGGCATCGCGTCCCTGGGCGAGGAAACGCAAGGCGTTGGCGATCTGTACCTGGCGTCCGAGACGCACGTTGAACAGGCGTTTCCCCTCGGTGTAGCGGCCCGAGCAAACGCGTACGAACGCGATGCGGTCGCGATGATTCGGATCCATGTTGGCCTGGATCTTGAACACGAAGCCGGAGAAGCGCTTGTCGGTCGGCTCGATCTCCGGTCCGGTGGTGGCGCGTGGCTGCGGGGGCGGCGCGACCTCGACGAAGGTGTCGAGCAGTTCGCGTACGCCGAAATTGCGTAACGCGGTGCCGAAGAAGACCGGCGTGATCTCACCCGCACGGTAGGCCTCGAGATCGAAGCCGGTGCCGGCGCCCTCGATCAGCTCGATCTCTTCCTCGAGCGTGCGCACGTGTTCGCCCAGCCGAGCATCTTCGCGTGCCTCGTCGAGATTCATGCCGGGCAGCACCGCGCCCTCCTCGCTGCCGGGCTTGGGATAGGGGATCACGCGGCGGTTGCGAAAATCGAACACGCCGCCGAAGTGCTGGCCCGAGCCCAGCGGCCAGGTCACCGGCGCGCACCGGATCTTGAGTACGTCCTCGATTTCGTCGAGCAGGTCGAGCGGATCGCGCGCATGGCGATCGAGCTTGTTGATGAAGGTCATGACCGGCGTGTTGCGCAGCCGGCAGACCTCGAGCAGTTTGATCGTGCGCGCCTCGACGCCACGCGCGGCATCGATGACCATCAGGGCCGAGTCGACCGCGGTCAGGGTGCGGTAGGTATCCTCCGAGAAGTCCTCGTGACCGGGCGTGTCGAGCAGGTTGATGACGCGGCCCTGGTAGTCGAACTGCATGACCGATGAGGTCACCGAGATGCCGCGCTGCTTCTCGATCTCCATCCAGTCGGAAGCGGCGTGACGATTGCTCTTGCGCGCCTTGATCGTGCCCGCGACGTTGATCGCGCCACCGAGCAGCAGCAGCTTCTCGGTCACGGTGGTCTTGCCGGCGTCGGGATGGGAAATGATGGCGAAGGTACGTCGGCGCTTGATTTCGCTCGTGGGGTCGGCCATGTCGGAATTCCGTGAAAGCGTTGAATCGGGCGGTCCGCGCGCTGCGCGGAGGGTAAACGGCGCTGCCGGGCAGGCGCGGTCAGGTATGCGGGGGGCGCGTCTCGAGGACGACATAGGCGATGGCGAAGCCGCCGTCGTCGGACAGGCTGACATGACTGGCGACGATGCCGTCGCGCTCGAACAGGGCCGCCGCCTGGCCGCTGACGGCCAGGCCGGGTTTGCCGCTGGGCGCGTGCACGACGCCGATCTGGCGCGGCGCGACACCCTGTTTGAAGCCGGTGCCCAGCGCCTTCGAGGTGGCTTCCTTGGCTGCGAAGCGCATCGCCAGGTAGCGCGCCGGATCGCGGGCATGGGCGAAGCCGCGCAGTTCCTGGTGGTCGAGAATGCGCTCGGCGAACCGTTGGCCGAAGCGTTCGTGTGCGCGCGCGAAACGCACGATCTCTGCGATGTCGACGCCGATGCCGTAGATCATACGAGCGCGTCGCGCATGGCGTCGAGCATGGCCGCGACCGCTGCCTCGAGCCCGCTGAAGAGCGCCGCGGCGACGATCGAGTGACCGATATTGAGTTCGTGCATGCCCTCGATCGCGGCGATCGCGGCAACGTTGTCGTAGTGCAGCCCGTGGCCGGCGTTGACGCGCAGGCCGCGTGCGCGGGCATGGGCGGCAGCGCGCAGCAGGTCCTCAAGCTCGCGGGTCAGCGCGGCGGGCTCGGCGGCGAGCGCGTAGCGGCCGGTGTGCAGCTCGACGGTGGGTACGCCGAGCCCGGCGGCGGCGTCGAGCTGCGCCGTGTCGGGGTCGACGAACAGCGACACCTCGATACCGGCATCGGCGAGCGTGCGGCAGCAGGGCGCGAGCTGCGCGCGCTGTCCGATCACGTCCAGGCCGCCTTCGGTGGTCAGCTCCTCGCGGCGCTCGGGCACGATGCAGCAGGCGGCGGGCCGCAGGCGCGTCGCAATTGCGACCATCTCGGCGGTCGCCGCCATTTCCAGATTTAGCGGCACACCGAGCATGGCGCGTAGCTGTTCGACGTCGGCATCCTGGATGTGCCGGCGGTCCTCGCGCAGGTGCACGGTAATGGTCTGCGCACCGCCGGCGACCGCGGCGCGCGCGGCGGCCAGCACGTCGGGATAGGCGGTGCCACGCGCCTGGCGCAGCGTAGCCACGTGATCGATGTTGACGCCGAGTCTGGGTATGCGGGAATTCATGCTCGTCTGCCGTGGCACGGCCCGGGCGGCGCGTGCGGCGCGCTATTCTACGTCCTTTGCGAGCGTCCTGCCGCAAACAGCTCGCGCGAGGCGAGCGGCCGACCGTCCAGATGGTGGTTGACGACGTACCGCATCAGGCGCTTGGCTTCGCGTGCCGCCGTGTGCTCGAGTGCGTTGCCGGCGGCGAGCGCGATGAGCGTGGTGCCGTGCACGGGGCAGCCGTGGCGCCCGCGGCCATCGGCGAGCGCACCTTCGTCGACGACGTAGAGATATTCGCGCTCCGGCTCGATCGGCGCGCGCGTCGCTGCTTCGCTGGTCAGATCGAGACCCAGCCCGGTGGCCTCGAGCAGCGCGAGCTCGAAGTGCCGCAGCAGTGGCTCCAGCGGCGCCTCGCCGGCAAGGGCGGCGAGCGTTGCCCGGTAGGCGTCGAACAACTCGCCGGGAGGATCGTGGGCGGCAGTCAGGCGCAGCAGGAGTTCGTTGACGTAGAACACCGCGTAGAGGCGTTCACCCTGTGTGTCGAGCGCCGGCCCCAGCGGCTCGGCATGGGTCAACGTGAGCAACTCGCCGCGGCCGCGCGTGTCGACCGCCAGCGGTACGAGCGGCTGCAGGACGCCGGCCAGCTGCGACTTGCGCCGCAGCGCGCCGCGCGCGACGGCGGCGAAGCGCCCGCGCTCGCGCCCCAGCAGTTCGACGATCAGGCTGGTTTCGCGATAGCGGCGACGATGCAGGACGTAGGCAGTTTCCATGGGCCGTTGCTCGTGCTCCTGGCGCGCTATGACAGCCGGCACGTGCTCATGTCCGAGCCGCTACACCTCCATACTGCCGGTTCCGAGGGGGTGGGCGCCGCGCAGTCGACGCGCATCACGCGGGATCACTCGTCGAGCCCGATGCTGTGCAGCGCCTCGGCGCTGTCGGCCCAGCCACGCTTGGTCTTGACCCAACAGGTCAGGAACACCTTGCGCCCGATCAGTTCCTCGATGTCGCGCCGTGCATCGCTCGCGATCTTCTTCATCAGCGCCCCCGATTTGCCGATCACGATCGACTTCTGGCTATCGCGATCGACCCACACCGTCGCGGTGATGCGGGTGAGCTGGTCCTCGTCGACGAACTCGTCGAGGATGACGCTGGTGCGGTACGGCAGCTCGTCGCCCAGGTAACGCATGGTCTTCTCGCGGATGATCTCACCGCAGAGGAAGCGCTCGCTGCGATCGGTGAGCTGGTCGGCCGCGAAGAGGTGCTCGCGCGCGGGCATGTGCGCGGCGAGATACGCGAGCAGTGCGTCGACGCCCTTGCTGCTGCGCGCGCACAGCGGGAAGAACTCGGCGAACCCCGGATGCGCCTTCGCGATGGCGTCGATCACCGGCAGCAGGCGGCGCTTGTCGCGCACGAGGTCGTGCTTGTTGAGGGCGAGCACGCTGGGTACCCCGCTCTCTTCGAGCATCGTCGCGACGAGTTCGTCATCGGCCTGCCAGCCGCGCGCGTCGCACAGCATGACCGCGAGGTCGACGTCGCCGAGGGCCTGGCGCACCTGGCGGTTCATCAGGCGGTTGAGCTGGTTGCGCGGCTTGCGCTGCCAGCCCGGCGTGTCGACGAACACGAGCTGGGTGTCCGCCATGGTGTGTACGCCGAGCAGCCGGTAGCGCGTTGTCTGCGGCTTGCGCGAGGTTATCGATAGCTTCTGGCCGAGGATCGCGTTGAGCAACGTCGATTTGCCGACATTGGCTCGTCCGACGATGGCGATCAGGCCGCAGTGTTGCTGTCCACCCTGGGACGGTCCAATCATCGTCGTTCAGCTCCTCAGCAGGTTCAGGGCGGCTCGCGCCGCAGCTTGTTCGGCCTTGCGTCGACTGCGGCCGGACGCGCACACGGGATGTGCCAGCTCGTCGACCTCGCACCGCACCGTGAACACCTGCTCGTGCGGTGGCCCGTCCACCTCGGTCGTCTCGTAGCGTGGTAACGCCAGGCGACGCGCCTGCAGGTATTCCTGCAGCGCGGTCTTGGAATCCTTGACCGATTCGTGCGGATCGCGCTCGGTGAGGCGCGCGGCGTAAATGCGCCGCACGCAATCGCGGCAGGCTTCGATGCCGCCGTCGAGATAGATTGCGCCGAGCAGGGCTTCGAGGGCGTTGGCGAGAATCGAGTCGCGCCGCCAACCGCCGCTCTTCAGCTCGCCTTCGCCGAGTACGAGATACTCGCCGAGGTCGAGTTCGCGTGCGATGTCGGCGAGGGCTTCGCGGTTGACCAGGCTCGCGCGGGTGCGCGTCAATTGCCCTTCGTCGGCCAGTGGAAAGGTCGCGTAGAGATGCTCGGCGATCAACATGCCAAGCAGTGCATCGCCCAGGAATTCGAGCCGCTCATTGTGCTCGCCGTGCGCACTGCGGTGCGTCAGAGCCTGCTGGCGCAGGCCGTCGTCCTCGAACTGGTAGCCGAGCTGGCGGGCGAGTTTGTCCACGACGGGCGCGCGGGCGCTATTCAATCCGTCGCAGACGCGGCGAGCTGCACGGTCTTGTCGTAGTTCATCACGATGTCGAGGTTCGAGAAGAACGGCGCGCGAATCTCGTAGGCGAGCCGCACGAACTTGCCCTTCTGACCCTTCTGTCGCGATATTTCTAGCATTTTCGGCAACTTGCGATGGTCGATGGTATCGACATCCTGAACGTCGAACTGGTCCTGTAGCGCGCGTGCCAGTGAAGTGCGTCCCATGCGATCTCCCTCCGGCAGGGTCGCGAGCCTGTCCATGGCCATGTCGACTTTCATCTTCTCGTTGTATACGGGCCATATTTTCATGACGAACAAGGCGGCGCCGCCGACGACGACACACGCGACTATGAGGCCGGAGAGAGTCAGGCCGGTTTGTTTACGCTTGGGGTTCATCGCTGCCTCCAGGTCGGGAATCGGTGGGGTGGAATGCATGTCTGATACGGACACGGACCCCGTGGCACCGGAATGGTACGGATATCGTTGTCCCGACACCACACCGGTCGAACTGCCGGGGGCGCGGGCCGGGTCATGCACGCGCACCCGGCAGCGTGGCCCGCGCGGCCGGCCGAGGCGTTATTCGATCGTATCGCCGATGCGGCCGAAGTCCGGTCCGCCGTCCCAGTTGAACCAGATGAAGAAAGCCCGGCCGACCAGGTTCTCGTCCGGCACGAAGCCCCAGAAGCGCGAGTCGCGGCTGTTGTCGCGGTTGTCCCCGAGCACGAAATAATGGCCCTCGGGCACATCGAATGCGCCGTTCAGCGAGCGCGCGCCGGGCGTGATGAGGATGTCGTGTTCGATATCGCCGAGATCCTCGCGGTAGACCTGCGCCCCGGTATGCTGCACCGAGGAGCGCACGCCGACGTAGGTCCCGGCCG
>Ga0180430_10001243_pt1 | contig 25500 bp, 19 predicted proteins | sample SS_ome_9_FD_132999 | JGI IMG/M metagenome (GOLD analysis project Ga0180430, IMG submission 132999) | Hypersaline lake sediment archaeal communities from the Salton Sea, California, USA - SS_1_S_2 metaG | ecosystem: Environmental > Aquatic > Non-marine Saline and Alkaline > Hypersaline >... | reverse complement strand
TCCCCCGGCACCCCATCATGACCGTGAAGTCGGCACTGCGTCTCTGCGAGACAACGAGGCCGACGGCGGCCAAGGCCATCGGTTCGTTGTGCGAAGCGGGTATCCTCGAGGAAACGAGTGGCCGCAAACGGGACCGGATTTACACCTACAAACCCTACCTGAAACTACTGCAGGTCGGCACCGAAATCTGATTTTGGCGAGTGCGAGGCGGTCTGCCCCACGGAGCCCAGCCTGAACACCATCGCGAGGATGAACCGGGACCAGCTCGTGGCCAAGAGCAAGAAGGGGGCGTAACGGACGTCATTGCGACGGGGAAGCGAAGCCTGCGAGTTGGCGATCCTCAGGGGTTGCGGTAAACACCGCAACCCTTTTCCCTGATGCCATGCTATTGCAAAAACCAGTGTGTCGCCTACAGTGACATCTTAACAAACACGGTTTCCATCCACCACAGCAACATCCTCCCGGCTGACACTTCTGCCCTCCGGTAGTGATCTCGCTCCTTCTGCTCCGCATGGACCGAGCATGGCGGACATCTCTCTTCATAATTGGACGGTGGAAAGTTTGATAAAATTCTGTGTTTACTATCCTTGACATCCGAAAAGGGTGAGGCTGCCAGCAAGGCAACCTCACCCGTTGTTTCGTTTACGGCATCTCTGCTCTCAACATGATGGAGCAGGTCATGGTATCGCCGGCCAACGGGTAGGGCGGTTGGTTGAAAGGAGCCGGTGTTACATCCTCTGTGATCAAGCTGAAGACATTGTCACCGGCCAGCCTCCCCAGCATCGGGATCGTTTGCGTCCATGATGTTGCGAAGCTCTCCCCACCGGAGATGTTTGTGAATCCGGCTCTCCAGTTCGAAAATTGGCCACCATCGGCCGTGATTATATCGATGTGTGCGGCCAGCCGCCTGGTCAAGTCCTCATGGTTGTGCGACAGGGAAACCCAGACCGTGGAATCAAAAGGCAATGTCCCTGAAGACGGGCTGAAGTTCAAGCCAATGTTGATGGAAGACCGCTTGGCCCATGTTGATTGTGTCTCATCGATATCGGGCGTGTTGGTGATGTTTTCATATTCGTTGAATCCACTTGGATTCAAGCGGTAAAGATCCCAATTGCCGCCAAAGTCTGACGCAAAAATGATCCATTGGCCATCAGGGGACCAGCCTCCGAGACGAACCTCCACGCTACCGTCATGATGGAATATCTCAGTAGCCCCTGAGCCGTCAGGATTGCAACGGTGGATCGAACGGAAGTCCGGGCCAGTTTCCGCGATGTCATTGATCTTTAGCCAAACCAGGGAGGCCCCATCAGGGGACCAGATGGGACGTCGATCATTATTGCCGTCATCGGTCACTCGGACGACATTATCAAGCTCGGGATCAACGATGAACAGTTCATACGATGGTGCCCAACTGCCATCCTGGGCATAGATTGCATACATGGAGCCGTAGGGTGCTCTGACTCCGGGAACACCGGTGTTATTCTTGCCGGGCCAGATTTCCGGGCCGTCGTAAAGGAATTGGTTCGTACCGGTTGCTAGATCGTAACGATAGGCGTCATTGTTTCCGGTCCCATTGTAGTAGGAGTAGTAGATATACCGCCCGTTTGGCGACCATGTTGCACCGGAATAACCCAATCCTGATAAAAGAACTTCAGGATTTTCATTGCCGTCGATATCGAGCCTGCAAAGATCACCGGCTGCATTGACATAGGATACCTGGGTTCCGTCCGGACTTGCCGTCAACCAACCATGCACGGTGATGTCCCCGGAAGTGATGCTGGTTTTTTCGGAACCATCCGGGTGCATGCGCCAGAAGTCCTCGTTTCCTCCCTCGTTTGATGAGAATACGATCCATTCTTCCGGTTGGATCTCATCAACCCAGACTGATTGCTTCTCATCAATGTCTGGGGTGTTGGTGATATTTTCATAGTCGTTGAACCCATTTGGGTTCAGGCGGTAAAGATCCCAGTTGCCGCCAAAGTCTGATGCAAAGATGATCCATTGGCCATCAGGGGACCAGCCTCCGAGGCGAACCTCCACACTACCGTCATGGTGAAAGATCTCAGTGACGCCAGAGCCGTCCGGATTGCAAAGGTGGATCGACCGAAAATCCGGACCGGTTTCGGCGATGTCGTTGATCTTCAGCCAGGTCAAGGACGTTCCATCAGGGGACCAGATAGGACGTCGATCGTTATTGCCGTCATTCGTCACTCGGATGACATTTTGCAAATCAGGGTCAAAGATGAACACTTCATATGTCGGTGCCCAACTGCCGTCCTGGGCGTAAATCGCATATAGCGATTCGTTGGGCGATCTCACAGCTGGAACACCGCTGTTATTCTTGCCGGGCCAGATTTCCGGACCATCGTAAAGGAACTCGTTTGTGCCAGTGACCAGATCGTAACGATACGCGTCGTTGTTTCCGGTTCCGTTGTAGTAGGAGTAATAGATATAGCGACCACCAGGGGCCCAAGTACCCCCGGAATACGCTTCGCCAGACAGCAAAACTTCTGGCGCTTCACTTCCATCGACATACAGCGTGCACAGGTCTCCCGAATTATCAACGTATGATACCTGTTTGCCATCCGGGCTTCCGGTCAGCCACCCGTGAACAGTGATGTCGTCGTTAGTGATAGCAGTCTTCTCCGAGCCGTCGGGATGCATCCGCCAGAAGTCATCGTACCCCCCTTCATTGGATGAATACACAATCCATTCCTCTGCAATCGTCGTGGAAACGTCGAGGCCTGTCAGACATACTACCAGGATCATCAGCAAAAGGCTTCGTTTTGACATTTCGGATCTCCTCTGACAAGTTGATTTCCTGTCCGCAGTGAATCTTCAAACTTTTCAAAGGCCGCGATCCTATCCACCACCCCCTCCCATGTGGCCTCGCGTTGTGAGTTTTTACCAGCCGAAAGCCCAGCTCTCTGCTGGTCTTTTGCGGTGTTTTAGGTCAATAAGATTCAATTGGATAGAGTTTCAAACGTATGAAACCCAGAGAACCAAAGCAGCTAAATGTTATATTGATAGGCCTTACGGTTATCACGCAGCTAGCAACCAGTTGGGTACAAAGCAAACGGCTTAGATGAGCAAGTTACAGATCTGAGATATGCAGGAGAGGGAGCCATTGTCTTTTGTTGCTGGCTTATATACAATTCGATAAATTTACGAGAGTCCTTCCTTAATTTTGGATCAGATATGAGTGAGTCAACCGCCACATGTCCCGCGTAGAGGAAAAGGCAGAATTGGAACGCCTGTTGAACTCGCAAAAGTTCAGCGAGGCTGAGCAACTGCGAAAATTGTTGCGTGTTCTATGCGAACCTAAATGGGCCAGCGGGAAAGTGGGGAATCTCGAACCACTGACGCAATACGATATTGCTGCTGAACTGTATGGGGACGTCCAAGAAACATCAAATGTTCGAATCACCATCAATCGACTAAGGGAACGATTGGCCGCATACTATGGCACCGAAGGCGCGGGCTCGTCTCTGAGACTGGAAATACCAAGAGGGTCGTATTCGGTCCATTTTGAACCAGTTGCTAAGAATGCCCTGCCTGCTGAGCAGCAACGAGATTTTGAACAACCGGTTAAAGCTGGTTGGAGAGGGTATGTGTTCACTACACGTTATTGGATTCCCGCCTCAATCGTTCTCGCCATTGTTTTTACTATCGCTCTTGCTCTCTCTCAGACGAACTGGTTCATCAAGGAGAGAAACAGCGCTATATCGATCGCACCCTCAAAGGATGGCCACCAAGTCGTCGGGTTTACGGAAACCGGAGAAGTGGCATGGGTAATAAATATGCCGGGGCTGGTTCGCCATACTAAAGTGTTCGATGAGAACGCATCGCATCGCAATACATTTGTAGTGCTGTGTGGGGGGCGGGACGGGGATATCACCGATGTACTTCCGCGTGTAATTTTCGTTACGACTGAAGGAGAGTGGGAAGAGATTGGTCTGTTCGAGAACTTTGACAATCCATTTCGAAATCAGTTCAGCGAGGAGCATTTCCTAATCCAATCTCCTCATGTTTGTGATCTCAATAGAGATGGTTTTATGGACCTCATCGTCGAATGTCGCCACACTCTGTATCCGGACATTCTGTTTTTTATCTCTGGGGCAACACGGAAAGTGATCGGCTCTTTCGCGAATTCGGGTCATGTTCAGTCATATAAGATTATGCCCGGAAGCAATCCTTTGGGAGGGAATTATTCTTCGATTGGCATATTGGCTACAAACAATGTCATGGGGGAACTAGGAGTCCTTTGCTTGACAACATCGTCCATGCATGCAGTCTCTCCCGACCACGAATCCTCAGTTTACTGTGGTAGCTATCGACCGCTTACCGATGCGGGAAACAATGAGATGACAATCGAACCAGTGAATGAAAAGACGCTCAAGTTAGTTGGTGGAAGTAAGCCGGTAGAAATATCAGCCAACGGCGCTTTGAACCTTGATATCAAATTGGGAAAAGGAACACCTGTTCGGGCTAAAGCCATGTGGACAATGAGGGGCATCTATGCCCAAATTCGACGGGCGAGAAGGGAGGTTATGGGCGGTAACCTCAAGCAGGGATTGGAGAAATACGAGCAGTGTTTAGAGGATGCAGAGCATTGGGGAGATTCAGGCGATCCTGCACTTCGGTTCTACATCGAATTAGATCTCGTCCGCTCTCTGAAAAGTCAAGGGCTTGCATCGGAAGCACTGGCCAGACTGCCATCGATCAATAATTCCCCGAATCCTTATCGTGTTTATCAGTTGAAGGGCCGACTCCAACTATTACAAAAGGACTATGCCGGGGCTAAAGATTCATTCAAGGCCACCGGGAAATCCTACACCAGTTATGAAGGGTTTGTTCTTGCGTCCATACTTTGTGGTGATGACTCCTTGAAATTGCACAAGGAAATTGGTCAGTCCTTTTCATTTTTCGCTGAGTATCCTGTGACTCATGCATGGGAGTTAATCCCAAGAATCCTTGATGGTGACGTCGAGCATGTTACCAACAAATGGAAACAGAGCCAAGGTGTCGCATCAGACGAAACTCTGCTATCCGACAAAACGTTATTCCCCGAGGAAGCCAGGATATGGGAGGCATTTGCTGCCATCACGCGGGATGGGACGTTTGAATGTCTCAGTGAGATGGACAATGAGCCAGTTCAAGCGGACCCCTTGATCAAAATGAAAAAAACACTCCTCGCTGCGTACGGACTCTACATGACAAAAGGAGCTGATGCTGCTTTACCAGAACTCAAAAGCAGTTATCGTGAATTCAGGGAGGAAATCGTAAATAATGAACGAGCATTGATACCCTTTGTCCTCGCTGCCTATTGCTATGGTTTTGCCACTTTGGAGAGTTCCGATGTGGTGGAGGACGAAAAGTACGCTGCGACAGTAGCCCTCCAGAATGCATATGAATATTTCAAGCACGGGGCGAGGGCGGAGAGGGCAAGTAAAATCTTGTTGAACAGCGAGACATGGTTGGTTCAGTAAATACCAGCACCTGCTCTTCCTTGACTTAAGGTTCGAAGATCGGTGGACTTGGTAAGCTGGTTTTCGGCACGAGACTCCCTCAAAGGGAAGAGACCACGGTGAGTGCGAAGCCGCCTGCCCCAAGGAGATCAGCCTGAACAACATCGCCCGGATGAACAGGGACCAGATCGTGGCGCAGATCAAGAAGGCGTCGTGGGGAGGAATGATCGGGCGAGGCTAGCGGCCTTCATCCGAACCGGCCGCCCGGCCCATCAGCGCCGTCGACTCCCGGAGGAGTGCCGCGACGTCGTGCTCGATGTTGGCCCACACGAGATCGTCATCCACGGTGGGGTATTCGTGGGTCAGCTGGTTCCGGAAGTCCACGACCCGCCGTGCCGCGCACAGATTTTCGCGATCTGCTGGCGATGGTGCTCAATGAGATCGATCATGAGGAGCCTCCTGCCGGTACGGTACCAGCAATTTTCTGGCGAAGAAGCAACAAGGAAACCGAGGCCCGGGTCTTCCCCGCGGTGCGTGATGTGTTGGCGGAGGGACCGGAAAGGTCTCACTGCAGCTTTGTGATCCAGAGCCGGGCAAGGGGCTGGGCCAGGAAGTAGGCCACGATGGTGGCGACCACGAAGTAGCGCAGGATCTTCTGTTCCCGGTCCCTCAGAACCTGGAGCAGCGGATAGATGCTCACCGCAGCGACCAGGAACAGGGGCAGGCCGGCGGTCAAGAGGGTTTCCGCCGCGCTCCCGGAATTCTCGATGGCGGCGGACGCGAGCAGGAGCAACGCGAGGAGACAGAGGCCGAAGAGGACGAGCCCGCTCACCCCGTCCACGGTCCGCTCGATCCACGCACGTCCTTTCCTCGCCCGGCAGATCAGCAGCAGCGCCAGCTTGTTGACGAGGTAGACCAGGGCGGCATCGGCGACGCCGCCCACGGCGGCCGCGAGGATGCCGAGCACGATGCTCAGTTCATCATAGCCCCAGGTCATGAAGAACCCGATCGCGGCCACGGATACGGCCACCGAAATCAACAGCCGAGCGGAGTTCAGCAGGACGAGGGCGGTGAGGAACGGCTTCCTGAACCTGGAGGGTCTGCCTGCAGCAGGCCCGGTATCGGATTCTTCCGTGACGGGTCTGAGCGACAGCTTTTCAGCCAGCAGCCGGGCCCCGAAGGCGACCAGAACCGCGCAGCCGCCGATGATCATCACCGCTGTCCAATACCCGTAGTCAAGCCGGCTGAGCAGTATGGCCACGGGGATGTAGGCGAACAGGAAAGACCAGCCCCAGTTCCGGCGTCGGAGTATGGCCCATGTGGCAATGAGCACCACCAGCGGGTCCATCACGGCAGAGAGGACATAGCGGGCCAGGGGCATGCCGGTGAAGAACACGAGTTCGAGCACGCCGGGATTGAGGTGGAACACCAGCACATAGAGCAGGCGAACACCGCAGAGGCCGGCCAGGGTGACCAGGAGGAAACGTTCGAACCACGCCGGTTTTCGTGCCGTCCGGTCCATGTGATCCCTGGCCGGGTTGGCGATCAGGCGAAACCAGAGGATGGCGATCACCAACCAGCGGCCCAGGAAACCGAGCCAGCAGGACAGGTGCCACAAGGATGTCCTGCTCGCCGATACGTCCGCTTCAGCGGTGCCGGCGCTTTCGATCTTGTCCAGAGCGGCCTGGCCGTGATAGGCCGTCAGTCCGTCGGCAGGCTCCCTGTCCATTCGATCCCGAATGGCCCGGCAGGCTCGCTTGCCGCCCAGCTCGCCCAGGCCCTGCAGCGGTTCGTATGTTTCCTCGTCACCGGAAGCGGCGTCGAGGTAGCCGATGAGCACCCCGGCTGTTCTCAGGTCGCCGATCCTGCCGATACCCACCGCCGCGGTCATGCGCAGATCGGCGTCCAGGTAGACCATGAGGCTCATCAGCGGTTTGAGCGCCGCGGGATCCCCCAGCCCGCCCAGGGCCTCGGCCGCAAGGTGCCGCATCTCCATGTTCGAGCTTCTCAGCTTGCTCACCAGCGGCCCAAAGGCCCGGCAGTCCTTGATCTTCACCAACGATTCCGCAATGGCGTACTGGCTGCCCGAAGGCTGGTTTTCGCGTTCGAGAGCGTGGATCAGGGGCTCGACGCCCCGCTCGTCCCCCAGTTCGCCGAGGAGCAGGATGGCCCACATGCTGTCCAGGTTTTCGGTCCGGTCGGTTTCCACCGCGTGGCACAGCGGCCCGATGATCGCCTCAACCGCTTCCGGCGTGCCGATTTGGGCAAGCGACTCAAAGGCCGCCTCTCTCGAGTACCCGTCCTCCAGTTCTTCCGACAGCTGCAGAAGATGGTCGACCATGCGGGGATCGTCGAGATAGCCCATGGCCTTGATCAGGTCGAAGTCGTACTGGTGGTCGAACTGGCGGGAGGCCTCGATGACCAGGGGCACGGCCTGCGGCCCCATCCCGGCAATGATCTCGGCAAAGAGGGTCGCCTTCTCCGGCCGCAGCCAGCCATCCTCCCCGAGTTGGGACAGGATGGGCTCCAGCATGCGGAGGGACGGCATCTTTTTCATGACCCGCAGGGCCTGGAAGAAGACCATCTCATCCGTTGATCCCATCTGTTCGATCAGCGGGTCAACGGGGCCGTCGTACCCCTGCCGGTGCAGCATCTCGGCGGCCCTTTCGCGGGTTTCCTGGGCCGTATCGGTACTGAAAGCCGTTCGCGTCAAGGTGGGGATGTCCTTCGTGACCCCGTCCCACGAGCGGTCCTGCGGGATCGCATCCACCCCGGCCGTCGGCCCGGGAAACGCCTCGCCGGCGGTAGCGTTGGCGGGTGCCTCATCGGCGGGTGCGTCAGGGCCATCGGCGGTTTCCACCGCAGGCTCCGTTTCGTTTTCGAAGCGGGCCCGATCATCAGGCTGAAGGAGGTTGATGCTGATGAAGCGGACCTTCCCGTCCGTCTTCACTTCGATGATCGAGTCGGTGACCTGCCGGACGTCGCCGGTCAGCACCGTGCCGTCGGTGAGCCTCAGGGTATCGGCCTGAACAGAAAGAACGAGAAATCCCGCGAAAAAGACGTGGAGACAGACAACCCTGCAGGAACACCTGATCGCCCTGGTGAGCGCCTGTGCCGTATTGAGCCGCATCCTGGACATACAGGTGTTTTCGGAAAACCGGGACAAGGCCATGAGCCCGGAGAATTCCCGCTCAATGAAGAGGAGAATGCGGTCCTGGCCATGGACGCCGCACTGATCGACTCAGTCGGCGGCAGCGGCCGAATCGAGGAGGGCCTGCCAGCGGGCGGCGTCTTCCGGGCGGCCGCCGCGCTCGGCGGCCTCGACCAGCATGCCCAGCAGCTGGGCCATCTTGGGGTGCTCCGGCCCGAAGCGGGCCGACATGATGCGGTAGGCCTCCTCGAGGGCCGGGCGGGCCTCGTCGACCCGGCCGAGCCGCAGACGGCACTCCCCGGCGGTGTGCAGGGCGAACCCCCGGCCGATGAAATCGGGGGAGACCTCCTCGGCGAGGATATCGGCGCTCTCGGCGGCCAGCGGCTCGGCCTCGGCGTAACGTCCGCGGAGGGTGTAGAACGCGGCGAGGTTGATCACCCCCGCCACCTGCTCGGGGTGGCGGTCGCCGAGCACCCGCCGGCCGGTCTCGACGTTTTCCACGTAGTAGGGCTCGGCTTCGTCAAACCGGCCCAGGTCTTTGAGGATGATGCCGAGGTTGTTCACCGCCACCTGGGTCTGCTGGTGCTCGCTGCCCAGCACCCAGCGCATGCGCTCCAGCGCCTCCCGCGTCACCGTTTCGGCCTCGGCCTGCCGGCCGGCCAGCCTCAGCAACCAGCCGTAGTTCGTCATCACCGACAGCGTGTGCGGGTGCTCCGTTCCAAAACGCTTTTCCAGGGCCGGGATCAGTTCGAGATAGAGGGCCTCGCTGCGCTCGAAGTCGAGCTGGTCCCCGGCCACCTGGGCCATACCGTTGATCAGGTCCAGCGTGGTCTCGTCCTCGGGGCCCAGCGCGGTGCGGGCGGTCTCGAGGACCGGCGTGCCGAGGGCATCCGCCTCGTCCAGGCGGTTCTGGTAGAGCAGGGTCTCGACCAGCACCGACACGGTCCGCACCACATCCGGATGGTCCTCGCCGAGCACCCTGCGCTGGCTCTCCAGCACCTCCCGCAGCCCGACCTCCGCGGCACCGAGATCGCCGAGCCAGTAGCGGACGATGCCGAGATCGCTGCGTGCGCGCAGGGTGGCGGGATCGAGAGGGCCGGCCACGTCCCGATAGAGCCGGAGGGACCGTTCCCCGTGATCGAGGGCCGCATCGAATTCGCCGAGGTCCCGGTAGGTCGTGGCCAGGATACGCTGCAGCTCGGCTTCGACTTCGGGCTGGTCCTCCAGGTCGGTGCCGATGCGGACGGCCGCCCCATCGAGGATTTCCCGCAGCATGGTGGTGTCCCGGCCGAGGGCCACCGAGGGGCCGACACCGGTGAGCATGCTTTCGAGCAGCGCCGCGACCTGTTCGCTCTTTGCCGCGGCGGCCCGGGCCCGCTCCGATTCGCGCTGGGCGCGGACGTACATCGTCGAGGAGACGGCCACCGCGCCGACGAGGGCGAGCAGCACGATGACGGCGGCGCCGACCCAGACGAGGTTGCGCCGCGCAAACTTGCGCACCTGGTAAAGGGCACTGGGCGGCCGGGCGTTGATCGGCTGGGAGGTGAGGTAGCGGTCGACATCTTCGGCCATCGCCGCCGCCGATTCGTAGCGCCGCTCCGGCTCTTTTTCCAGCGCCTTGCCGACGATGTTCTCAACGTCCGCGTCGAGACGGCCGATACCGGACCAGCTCTGCCGCAGCGGCCGCGGCGCTTCCTCGCAAATCACCCGGATCGCTTCGGCCAGGGCGGTGCGCACGATGTCGTAGGGCCGCTGGCCGGCCACCAGCTCGTAGAGGATGACACCCAGGGCGTAGATATCCGTGCGGACATCCACCGCATCGGCCTCGCCCCGCGCCTGTTCCGGGCTCATGTAGGGCAGCGTGCCCTTGATCATCCCCACTTCGGTGGCCATCGTGGCCAGCACGTCCTGGTCGGTAATCCGGGCCAGCCCGAAGTCGAGGATCTTCACCGCGGGCAGCAGCGATGCCCGGCCGCTGCCCGATACGGAAACAGTCTCATCGGTCACCAGGATGTTGGCCGGCTTCAGATCACGGTGGATCACGCCTCGCTGGTGCGCGTAATGCACCGCCTGGCAGAGCCCGGCGAAGAGGTGCAGCCTCAGTTTCAACTCGTCCGAGGTCACCGGCGACGACCGCCGGCCGAGCCAGCGGTCGAGGGTCTGCCCCCGCACCAGTTCCATGGCGAAGAAATCACGGCCGTCCTCGGTGTGGCCCGATTCGTAGATGGCAGCGATGTTGGGATGCTTCAGCCGACCCAGGGTTTCCACTTCGCGCTGGAACATCCGGGCGTGCAGCTCGTCCACCTGGTGGTGGCGGTGCATCACCTTGATCGCCACCCGGCGGCGGGGGTGCGGCTGCTCCGCCTCGTACACCGTGCCCATGGCCCCCTCGCCGAGGAGGCCGAGGATACGGTACCCGGCGATGGTGTCCGGCAACCGGCCCGAGCCGGCGGCCGGAGCGGCAGCCGTCTCGCCTGATACGACCAGGGTATCCAACTCGTCCGGTGTCGCGGAGTGGTCTTCCGGTTCGTTGTCAATCGGCTTCATCCGTTCACCCTCAGTGTTGCAGCGGCCCGCCCGCTGCGCGCGGCACCCGGTCATTATCGGCAATCAACGACCGGCAAAGCCAATGCCGGCCCCCGGCGAGCCCGGTGGCCAGGCTCAGCGGATTGCCGGCGCCATCGATCGGCACGCCGGTCCCACGGGGCCCCCGCACGTCCCGGGGCGGTTTTCGTCTTTCATCCAGGAAGGAAATCTGTTTCCGGTACGGGGCATCATCAGGCGCGAATCGCCAGCGCGGCCCCGACCACCAAGGGTTTTGCCGCGGCACGCGACGAATCCCAGGGCTGTGACCCTCGGCGATTCATCGTGTGACGGTGGTTCTCACCGGCATCGGTGAAAGTACCGACACGCTCGGTGGCACTTCCACCAGCAAAACGTTTCACATCACCGACAGCGCCGAAACGGGCCTGTTGACCGTCTTCGGGGCCGGCGGGCGGCCGCCCTGCGCTGGCTCGCGGTGCGCCGCCACCGCCGCGCGTCGCTCCCTGCCGAGGCCGTCGACTACGAGGACCGCAACGAGTTCATCGAGGGCACGGCGAAGTACATCGAAGTGGCGCTGATGGCGCACCTCGAAGGCCGCGCGCCCGATCCCTCCCTCTGGTTGGCCCAGGGGTTCCGCGGGTTCGACGACCTGGGGTGGTTCCGCGAGAAGCGGCTGGAGAGCATGCGCGCCAACATGCGCGGCGAGGTCAACGTGAACAACGACCCCTACGGCACGTCGCCGGTGCGCGGGCGGCTCTACTTCTCGGGGATGGGCATCGCCATGCTCCTCGACCGGATCGCACCCGGCTGGAAGGAGCGGATCTCCTCCGCAGAGGTCACCCTCACCGAGCTGGCCGAAGAGGCGCTCCGGCCCACCGATGAGGAACTGGCAACAGCGCTCGAACAAGCCCTGGCCGGCGATGAGTGCGAGGCGCTGGTTCGGACGAAGACCGAGCTGGCCGAAGCGGGGATGCGCGACACGCAGGAGATGCTCGAGGGGATCATCGGCGGGCCGAACACGCGCCTGGAGATCGACTACTCGGCCCTGGACACCTCCCAGGTCGGCCTCTCCTTCACGCCCTTCGGCGTGCGCGGCCTCGACGAGGACCGCACGATCTACACCCTCGTGCCCATCTCGGCGGTGACCGGGACCGACGACTACGGCTTCGACCAGACGGTTCCCGCGCCGACCCTGGAGGACCGCGCGGCGAACCGCTTCCAGTGCCAGCTGCAGGACACGATCTCGTCCGCCGCGCTCTCCGGGCTGCTCGAGCCGTTCCGGGGCGCGCCCTGCACGGTGGAGGGGCTCGACCTCGAGCTGCCCGGGGTCACCGTCCGCGCGCCCCGGGCCCGGGTTTCGCACACCGGGGACGCGGTCCTCGTCGAGTTCCTGCCCGAGGAACGGGAGGGCGGCTGATCCTGGCGGCGGCAGCCCCCGGGCGGCACGGGGGTAGCAACTCATTACCATCTATGCACTTGCTGCGGAGAACTGTCGCCAGAATGGAGCCGCCCCGTTCCACCACCGTTAACGCCGGTTTCCGTTCCATCTCGAGATCGGGTCTCGACCACCTCGACAATACACATTATAAGGTGTATATATATGTGTAGGAGGTGCGTGATGCGGACCAACATCGTGCTCGACGACGACCTGGTGGAGGAAGCCAGTCGCCTCACCGGGATCAGGACAAAGCGGGAGCTGGTCCATGAAGCGTTGAAGCTTCTCGTGGCCACCAAAAAGCGGCTCAACCTGCTCGAGATCGCCGGCAAGATCGAGTTTGCCGACAACTACGATTACAAGAAGCTGAGAGAGGGCCGCGGGTGATCATCGTCGACACGTCCGTCCTGGTCAACGTTCTCAAGGGCACCGAAACCCCTGCCGCCGAGACGTTTCATCGACTGGAATCCGAAGGTGTGCCCTACGCCATCCCCGCCTTCTGCTGCCAGGAGCTGCTGCAGGGGGCGAAGGACGAAGGCGAGTGGGACCTCCTCCTCCGGCACCTCGTCTGCCAGCGCGTGCTCGCCTCCAGTGATCCCCTCACCACCCACGTCGAAGCGGCGCGAATCTACTTCGACTGCCGCCGCGAGGGGCTGACGGTGCGCAGCTCGGCGGACTGCCTCATCGCCCAGCTCGTGCTGGAGGAAGACGGCATACTGCTCCACGACGACGCCGACTTCGAGAAGATCAGGACGGTCCGACCGCTGAAGACGCTGCCGTAGCCTCCTCGCCGCCCGCCTCACGGTCGGCGGCGAAGGAGAAGTGCATCTGCATGATCACCCAGCGGCCGTCCCGCTTCTCCAGCACACCGGTCCAGCGGGTGTCCTCCCAGCAGCCGGGCCGGCCGTCCCACTCGAAGCAGTCGTCGATGATCGCCGACCACCAGGCCACGTCACCGGAACGGGAGAGGTGCGCCCGGAACCCGCGCATCTCGAAACGGGTGGCCACGAACCGCTCGTCCATCCAGAGATCGAAGCCCTCGAGGAACTCGTCGTAGCCGTGGACCGCGTCAAGCCCCTCGGGATGGAAGCAGAAGTAGTCGTCGTCGTGGGCGATGATGCTTTCCAGCAGCAGCCGGTCCTTGGTCTTGGCCCAGGCAATGCTGTCACGGACGGTCTGCTCGATGACCGCCAGTTCGACGGCGGCGTTTGCGCCGGCCGGCGCGGCATCGTTGGCCTGCTGCTCTGGAAGCGAGCCGGCGGCACACGAAATCAGCCCCGGAACGAGAATGAGGAGAAGAAGCGCGCGGATGAAGTCGGTCATGGATTTTGCTCCCCGGCATGAGATCAAGGAATGAAGGTATCGATAGATATAAACGCATCCGGGGACTGGGCGTTCGAACCATCGCCGGCCGGTAGTGGCGCCGCGCCTGGGACCGGTTCTTTCGTCGATACGGATGAAAATGAATGGTGCCTGGCACCATCTCTATTCATTTGACCTTCAGGCCGTCAGCCGGAGAGCCGTTCGGCGGCGGCGCGGAGGGTCTCCATCTTCTTGCAGAAGGCGAAGCGGACGAGGCGGCGGCCCTCCTCGGGGTTCGAGCGGTAGAAGACGCTGGGGGGGATGGCGGCCACGCCCTTCTCGGCGATGAGCGAGCGGACGAAGGCGCGGTCGTCCCCCGGGTGGATGCCGGTGAAGTCGGCGAGGACGAAGTAGGTGCCGTTCGGGGGCGCGGGATCGAGGCCGGCGCCCCGCAGGGTGTCGAGAAGGAACTGTCGCTTCTCGCCGTAACCGGCGATGAACGAGCGGTAATAGTCGTCGCCAAGGTGGTCCAGGGCGTGGGCCACCGCCACCTGCAGCGGCGTGGCCGTGGCAAAAGTGACGAACTGGTGCGCGGCCTGGGCCGCGGCCACCAGCTCGGCCGGCCCGGTGGCCCAGCCCACCTTCCAGCCGGTGAAGGAGAAGGTCTTGCCCGCGCTGGAGAGCGAGAGCGTGCGCTCCCGCATCCCGGGCAGCGAGGCCAGGGGCACGTGCTCCGCCCCGTCGAAGACCAGGTGCTCGTAGACCTCGTCGGTGAGCACGATCACGTCGTGCTTCGTGCACAGCTCGGCGATGACCCGCAGCTCGTCCGCGGTGAAGACCTTGCCCGTGGGGTTGTGCGGCGTGTTGAGCAACAGCAGCCGGGTGCACCCGGTGAACAGCGAGGCGAGCTGGTCCGCGTCGAGGGCGAACTCGGGGAACCTCAGGGTGCAGTAGCGGGGGACGGCCCCGGCCAGCGCCACGCAGGCGGGGTAACTGTCGTAGAAGGGCTCGAAGAGGATCACCTCGTCCCCCGGATTGAGCAGGCCGAGCAGCGACGAGGCGATCCCCTCCGTGGCCCCGCTGAACACCGAGACCTCGGTCATCGGGTCCAGCTCGATCCCGTAGTGCCGTTCCTGGTGCCGGGCGATGGCCTGCACCAGCTTCGGGTGGCCCATGGAGCGGGCGTACTGGTTGTCCCCGGAGCGCAGCGCGTCCACCGCCGCCTCGAGCACCGCGGCCGGCCCCTCGAAATCGGGGAAGCCCTGGGAGAGGTTGATCGCCCCGTGCTCCAGGGCCAGGGCGGTCATTTCACTGAAGATGGTGGTTCCGAAGGGCTCGAGCTTTTTCGAGATCACGGGCGCGCTCCTCCATGCCGGTGCTGAACGGATCGACGATAGCCGACATGGATGATAACCGGAGCGGGGGCGGGATGAAAAGCGGGGCGGGCGGACCCGCCCCCGTTGTCAGTCCGCGACAACGTCTCCCGGCTCTGGCGCCGGCATGAGCCGGATCACGCCGCAGGCATGGCGGCTACCCGGATCACCCTCCTCCGACAGTTCGAAGAGGGCCACGGTGCGGCCGACGACCGCCGCCGGCCCCTTGACCACGGTGATCTCCGAGACGAAAACCTCGAGACGCCCGTGCCCGGATTCGGCAACCTCGAGTGTCCCGATATCCTGGCCGGCGGTGATGATGTGGGGGGGCAGGTCATCGGGCAGGCCCAGTTCGTACGGCGAACACTCCCCGGCTTCGAGAATACGGATCGAGTAGGACCCGGCCTCGATGCCGGTGACGTCAACAATAACTTTCACCCCGTCCGGGTATCCGGTGAAGGTGGTCGTGCCGAGCGCGGAATAGACCCCTGGAAACTCGAACTGTGCCATGGCCACCGGCGGCAGGCTCGTGGCGGGTTCCCCGTCCGGGGAGAACGAGCCGCAGCCGCCGGCGAGCGAGCCGGCGAACAGAATAATCAGCAGTATGAAACGAACGTGAATAAACACAGTCTCTCCCTCCTTGATCGGGAAACGCCATGCGATCCGGCGGGGGCAAGCCGGTGCGGCCTCAAAAACCGAATCGCGCGCGGGCTTCTTCGAACTCCTGCTCCACCCGGCCGACCAGGTCGTCGAGCTCGCGCCCCGCTCGATGCGAGCGCCGGCCGCTGCCCTGCACCGCGCCGAGCCGGTTCCCGAGCAGGGTCAGCGTCCGCCGGATATCCAGCTGCCAGTCGGCGAAATCGAGCCGTGCTTCGGCCGGACAGACCTCGGAGTCGTTCTCGATCCGCACGACTTCTCTCCCCATCGCCTCGAGGCGCGCCCCCAGCGATACCGCGTCCACACCATTCCCGGCATCGGTGGATTCTTCCGTGGGAACGGCGATGCCAACGTTGCCGCGCTGTTTCATCGTTCGTACGTTCCCGGCACCAGCAGAATCGTCGATCTCTCAGCCATGGTTCCTCCTCCTTACTGCTTCATCAGGCCCCCCGCCTGCCGTCCGCACCGGAGTCCGCCTGTCCTGTTGCCGTCGCCTTCTGTAAACAAGGTACGTTGCGGACAGCGTTCAGCCCATCGGACAATCCATGAGTCCGGTGTCAGGTTTTTCCTGAGATTTCCGATGTGCGAGAAGAACGGCACAGATTCCTTGACCTCTCCTGTTTCCTGCCCTACTCTCGATAAAGAGGCAACCGTATCCCCGCTGAGCTGTTGAATATCATCGCCCGGGCCGGCCGCCTTCGCCGGCGGCCCATGCGGCGACCGTTTACGAGGCGCTTGCACCGTGGACTGGCTGACCAGCCTGCTGACCGCTTTGCTGCCCTTCTTCGTGGTGGCCCTGGCCTCGGACCGTTTTGGCCGCTGGTTCCGCCTCGTCCGGCTGCCGCTGATCACCGGCTTTCTTTTCACCGGCGTGCTCGCCGGCCCCTCGGTCCTCGGCCTGATCCCCGCCGAGGCCCTGCCGCGCCTCCGCTTCCTCGACGACATCGCCCTGGCGTTGATCGCTTTCGCCGCCGGCGGAGAGCTGTACCTCGACGACCTGCGCGGCAAGTTCGGCCGCATCGGCGCGGTGTCGGCCGGCCTGGTGATCGCCACCCTGCTCCTCTGCGTCCCGGGATTCTTCGCCCTGGGCTCCGGGCTGCCCGGCATGGACGGGCTGGGCACTGCCGGCCGCTGGGCCGTGGCCCTGCTCGCCGCCGCAATCCTGGTCGCCCGCTCGCCGTCGTCGGCCATTGCCATCGTCCGCGAACTGCGCGCCCGGGGCCCGTTCACCAGCACGGTGCTCGGGGTGACCGTCTTCTCCGACGTGGTGGTCATCGTGCTCTTTTCGGCGGCCATGGCCGTGGCCGATGCGGCGCTCACCGCGGTGGCCTTCAACCCGCTGTTCATGGCCCTCCTCCTCGCCGAGCTGCTGGTCTCGCTGCTGGTGGGGGCCATCGTCTGGAAGGCCGTCTCCTTCCTCCTGGGCCTCGAGCTGCCGCTGTCGCTGAAAACCGGGGGCCTGCTCAGCCTCGGCTGGAGCGTGTTCATGTTCTCCCGTTTCGTCCGTCAGTGGAGTCACCAGCATTTCGGGTTCGAGTTCCTCGTCGAACCGCTCTTCGTCTGCATGGTGGCCGGTTTCCTGGTCACCAACCGCAGCCGCTCCCGCATCGACTTCGCCGAGGCCCTCCACCGGGCCGGCCCGCCGGTCTATACCGTCTTCTTCACCCTCACCGGCGCGTCGCTGAACCTCGCCGTGCTCGCCGCCACCTGGCCCCTGGCCCTGGCCCTCTTCACCATCCGGCTGGGCGGCATCGCCCTCGGCTCGGGCATCGGCGGCATGATCGGCGGGGCCCCCGCCCGCACCTGCCGCCTGAGCTGGATGGCCTACATCACCCAGGCCGGCGTCGGCCTGGGCCTGGCCAAGAAGGTGGCCGACGAGTTCCCGGCATGGGGCGGCAGCTTCGCTTCGGTGATGATCGCGGTGATCGTGCTCAATCAGCTCGCCGGTCCGCCGCTGTTCAAGTGGGTCTTCGAACGGTTGGGCGAAGCGCGCTCCCGGAAGGGGGAGGAGGACGAGGAGCGCCGGGTGATCATTTTCGGCCTCGAGGACCAGGCCCTGGCCCTCGCCGTGCAGCTCGAGGACCACGGCTGGCAGGCCATGGTGGCCAGCCGGCGTGCGGCCGACCTCAACGAGCCTCCGGAAAATTCGCCGGTGGCCATCGAGCACATCGACGACCTTTCGCCGGAATCGCTGCGCCGCCTCGGCGCCCCGCACGCCGACGCCCTGGTCTGCCTGCTCTCCGACGAGGAGAACCTGCGCATCTGCCGCACGGCACGGGAGTCGTTTGACACCGACACCCTGGTGGTGAGGCTCCACGACCGGGGGAAGATGGCGGTCTTCCACGAGCTGGGGGCGTTGATTGTCGATCCGACCACCGCCCTGGTTTCGCTGATGGACCACCTCGTGCGCGCCCCCTCGGCCACCAGCCTGCTGCTGGGCCTGGACAGCGGCCAGGACGTCATCGAATTGGAGGTGCGCGGCCGCGCCCTCGAAGGCATGGCCATCCGCGATCTCGACCTGCCGCTGAACGCGCTGACCCTCTCCGTGCGCCGGGGCGACCGGATGATCATGTCTCATGGCTACACCCGGCTGGCCCGGGGGGACAGGGTCTCCATCCTCGTCGGTTCGTCCGAAGAGCGGAAAGCGGTGCGGCGCCTATTCCGGGGGTGAAGGGATGATGACCGACAATAGCACGACGGAAAAACGAAACCTCACCATTTTCTCCGCGTTCATGGACCACTTGCCCGGGCTGGCCTGGATCAAGGCTCCGGGAGGTCAATTCCTCTATGTCAATCGCCGGGCGGGCCTCTTCTTCGGCAGGTCCCCCGAGGCGTGCCTGGGACTGACCCACCGCGATCTGCTGCCCGCCGGCCTGGCCAAGGCGCTCGAGCGGCACGAAGCGAAAGTGATCAACACGGGATCTGTACAGTGCGCCGAATACGAGTTCCCCACGGCGGCCGGCGACGTCCCCCAGGAAATGTACAGCTTCGAGATCCCCGTCGAGGACGGCGAGTCACCGGTTGGCGCGATCTCCTTCGACATCAGCCGCCGCCGGGAGGCGGAGCGGCTCATCGCCCGCTACCAGCGCCAACTCCGCTCGCTGGTGGCCCAGCTGTCGCAGAACGAGCAGCGTGAGCAACGGCGCATCGCCCAGTCCCTGCACGACGACCTCGGCCACTCTCTGACCCTGGGCAAGATGCACGTCTCAGAGGCGATGCTCGAGGACCTGCCCCCAGACGTGCGTGACCTGCTCGGCGAAGCAAAGAACGAACTGGACCGGGCGATTCAGTACACCCGGTCGCTAACCGCCGAGCTCGCCTCTCCAGTACTCTACGAGCTGGGCCTTGAGTCGGCACTGCAGACGCTGGCCGAAGAAACGGCCGAACGGTATGATGTGGCGGTGACGGTCGAAGTCGAGATGAAAGAAGGGGCGCTGGACGAGGACGCCAGCGTCATGCTCTACCAGTGCCTGCGCGAACTGCTCTTCAACGTGGTCAAACATGCCGGGGCATCGAATACCGAACTGCGGATACGGCAGGACGGCGAGCGGTTGCTCATCCGTCTGAGCGACGACGGTGAAGGCTTTGCCGACCGGCCCGAAGGCCCCGTGGACATCGGCGCCGTGGGCGGGTTCGGGCTGTTCAGCGTCCGCGAACGGATCGAGCACTACAATGGTCGGTTCTCGATCAACTCAACGCCTGGCGGGGGGTGCACGGCTCAACTGACGGTACCCCTGGCCGGCGATGCCGCCGGGACTGACCATCGGGACAAAAACACGGGGGGGTGATGAGTATCAGAATCCTGCTCGTCGACGATCAGAAAATCCTGCGCCAGGGCTTGCGCACCATGCTGGAGAGGCAGCCCGGGATGACCGTGATCGGCGAGGCCGAGGACGGCCGGACGGCGATCGCCCTGGCCCGGGAGCTGTCCCCCGAAGTAATCGTGATGGACGTGGCCATGCCCGATCTCAACGGTATCGAGGCGACCTCGCATATCGTTGAGGCGAACCCGGGGGTCAAAGTGATCGCGCTGTCGATGCACTCGGACAAGCAGTTCGTCTCTCGGATGTTCAAGGCCGGGGCCGTGGGCTACCTGCTCAAGGACTGCGCGGTGGACGAGCTGGCCAAGGCTATTCGTACCGTGATCAGGGACCAGGCCTACATCGGCGAAACGATCTCCGCGGTGGTCCTCGACGACTATGTCCAGCAGCTGCGGAAGCCGCCGGCGGTGGACGAAGGTAGACTGACGCCGCGGGAACGGGAAGTGCTGCAGCTGATCGCCGAGGGGCACAGCACCAAGGAGATCGCCTTCACTCTCGAGATCAGCAGCAAGACCGTGGAGACCCACCGCCGCAACATGATGGAAAAGCTCGGGATCGACTCGGTGGCCGAGCTGACCAAGTTCGCCATCCGCCGGGGCATCACCACCCTCGACAGCTGAGCCGAGCATCCTGCCCTCATCGATGATTCCCGCAGCGCATCCGCCGTTGAGCCGTATCGGCCCCGGCGGCAAACGGGGACTCAGGAAAAAGCGCAGTGCCATGTCAGTGCTCCACCGATGGGCACCGCTTCCCCCGGCCGGTAGATTGGAGATAAGACGATGACAACCGGCGCATCGCCGAGCCGGACGCTGCCGGACGCATGAGGCGCCCGGCCGGGTGACGGCGGTCGCGCCATGACCAGGGAGGCAACCCGTGAACTACCTGAGTGCCCTCTTCGACAGGAAGCCCGACGATTCGCTGCGGCTCCGCCGGTACTCGAGCCACGGGGCTCCCGGCAGGGCTCGGTTCAGCCTGTTCGGCGCCTCGTTTCTCGCCGTGCTGATGGTCGGCATGATGGTCGGCATGATGGCGGCGACGCTGCCCGCTGCGGCCGGGGACGTCGAGGCAGAACCGCCCGCCGGCATCGAGCAGCAAACGGAGTCCCGCTACGTGGCCAGCAAGGGCGAACACGACATGAAGCTCTTCGTGGGGACCCAGCTGATGCAGATCAAGCAGGAGGAGAATCCCTCGGGCTTCATCCCGCTCCTCTGGGGTCTGGAAAACCTCGGGCACCGCGGCTTGACCATCGATCGTTCGCTGATCAGGCTCTTTCACCAGGACGGGGCCGAAATCCCGCTGGCCGGCCTGGAAGCGTTTCGGCGCCAGTACGACCGCCAGCGGTTCGATCGACAGGCCTTGAACGTGACGAACTTTGGCGGAGAGCTGGACCGCACCGCACGCCTGGTGCAGACGAACTTTTTCCCCATGACCGGGGAAACGGCTATCGAGCGGATCCAGGTCCCGCGGTGGGGCAAGGTGATCGACCTGCTCTACTTTCAGGGCTTGGTGGATCCGGGCGAACGGCTGCGGCTCGAGGTCGGTTTCCTCGAGGAGACCGAGGGGATCAGCGTCGAGTTCTCGATCCCCTGACGGCGGCTCCACACCGTCCGAGACGGATGAAGAAAATCGACACCCCGGCCGGCCCCCCGGCCGGCCGGGGCGAACCGATAAACAGCAAAAGGAGCTATCGGATGAACACGAACACCTACAACAAAATCCTCTGCGCCACCGACTTCAGCGACCCTTCTTACGAGGGCCTGACCGCGGCCGCCGACCTGGCCCGGCAGTTCAACGCGTCGTTGACCGTGGTCCATGTCATTGCCCCCATGCCGGCGGTGCCCACGACGACCCCCTTCGCGGCGAGCGGTATCGATCTGAAGCAATACTTTAACAATGTGGAGGTTTCGGCCAAGGGGGAGTTGAACCGGCTGGCAACCCGGTATTCGACGCCGGGCCTCGAGATCGGCACGGCGATCCTCACCGGCGATCCGGCCGAGGAGATCGTGGACTACGCCGCCGCCAACCGCTGCGACATGATCGTGCTGTCCACTCACGGGCACAGCGGCTGGAAAAGGTTTATTACCGGTTCGGTTGCGGAAAAGGTCGTCAGGTCGGCCGACCGAGCCGTGCTCACCGTTCACCGTTCCGAGGATGGCAGCGAGAGGAACTCGAAGGGCCAGGAGCAGGAGGCTCAGGCCGAATTCGTCGAAGTCCAGGGCACTCCTGCGATCGACGTGAGCTGACAAACGCCGCGGCGTGCACCGCCATGACCGGTGCGCGCCGCCCCCGCCCGGCCTGTGGAAAGGAATACGTTTTCGGATAGCGGCAGAATCAGAATCCCGGCTCAGTTGATGCGGTTTTAATGCCGCACCGGCCGGTTCAGCGCCAGCACTTCGGTCCCCGCCGAATAGACGGTGACCGTTCCCGACGATTCGGAAATGACGATGGCCAGGGATTTCGAGCGGGCCGTGGCCGCGGCCGCCGCCAGGTGCCTGGACCCGAGCCCCTTGCGGACCTTGACTTTTTTGGAGGCCGGGGCATCGAGGTACATACCAGCGCCCTCCACGACCCCCTGCTGGTTGATGAGGAAGGCGCCGTCGAGGGCCGACAGTTCACGCATCGTCTCCACGAAATCATCGTCATGGATCGACCGGTGTTTTTGGGGGTGTCCGGCACACGGATTGAGGATCAGCGGCCGGGCCAGGCGGTCGAGCTCGTCGCTGTCCCCCAGCAGGAACACCGTGCCCACGGGTTTTCCCTCCCGGCCCTCCGCCGAAAATTTCAGCGCGATCTCGATGAGCCTGACAAAGGCCTGGGAATCGGGCAGCCCCTTTCGACGGCTGATCGAATGCTGGGCGAACCACGCGAAATCGCGCCTGGGGTTGGCGATGAGCAGGTTGTCGAGACGGCGGGATCCCGCGACACCGATCAGACAGAGCACCGTTTCGCTCTCCTTGAGCGCACCGTTGAGGATGGCGATGACCAGCGCCAGGGTGACCTGATCCATGCGGCCGGTGGGCGACTTGGGCATCTCGACGCAGTGGTCCTTGTCCTGGATCAGGCTTTCCAGCGATTCGCGGTCGTGGGCGACCCAGATCAGTGATTCGTTACGGCGGTGCTTTTCCACCAGCCTGCGGTCGGTGATCAGTTCGGCGATGACCAGCACACGCCGGATCCGCAACTCGCGGGCCAGCTCGAAGCCGTGCTTGACGAGCAGGCGCGTCTCCACCGTCTCTTTCGCCGCCCGGGCGGGTTTACCCCGTTTGACCATGTTTCGCACTCCGGTAAGAACGTCCGCGCCACGGCGCGGTCAGCCCTGGCGAACACCAGTGTTTCGGCGGGACTTCCGCCGGGTCGTTCACCAGTTGGACCTGATGACATTGAACACGACCCAGAGACCGAAGATCGCCGAGATGACATAGCCGGCAAGACCGAGTACCGGGAACCCGAACAGCGAAGGGCCGACCCCGGCGGTGATGATCAACGAAGAGCCGATGACCATGGCGGCGATGATGATCCCCACGGTCAGGCGGCTGCCGGCGTTGCTGATCGTCTGCTGGAGGTCGTCGAGATTTTCGTGGCGGAACTGGATCGCCAGCTTGCCGCTTTCCAGCTTCTCGCTGATCAGGCCCACCCGCCGGGGCAGTTCCTGCTGCAGCGCCCAGAGCCTGCTGATGCTGCCGCGCAAGCCGCGCCAGATGTTTTCCGGTTTCCACTGCTCGAGGGTCAGTTGCCGTACCTGGGGTTCGATCTCGGCGATGACATTGAGCTCCGGGTCGAGCTTGCGGGCGATGCCTTCGGCCATGACCAGTGCCTTGATCATGAACGCGAGGTTGCGCGGGAGGATCAGCCGGTGCTCGCAGAGCACGTCGGTGATCTCGGTGAGCAGGCCGCCCACGTCGAGCTGCTGCAGCGGGAGGCTGTGGTACCCGTCGAGCAGGTCGAGCAGGTCGCGCTGCAGTTCCTGGCGGTTGACGCGGCCGGCGCCGGGGGTGCGGGTCAGCTCCAGCAGGACGTCGAGCAGGCGCTCGCTGTCCTTGTTCACCGCGGCATGGATCAGGTCGGTGAGCCGGAAGCGCATCTCCCGGGTCAGCCGGCCGACCATGCCGCAGTCGAGCATGCAGAGCGATCCGTCCGGCCGAACGACCAGGTTGCCGGGATGGGGATCGGCGTGGAAAAACCCGTCCTCGAGGATCTGCTTGACCACGATGCGCAGGCCACGGCGGGCCAGGTCGCGGCGCAGCGCCTCGTCGTCCGGCGCCGCCTCGTCCAGCTTCACCCCGTCCACCAGCTCCATCACCAGCAGCTCGCCGGTGCAATAGCCTTCGTGCAGGCGCGGCACGTTGACGTTCGGATCATCGGCGAAGTTGGCGCGGAAAATCCGCATGTGGCGCGCTTCTCGCCGGTAATCGAGCTCACGATGGATCGTCCGCTTGAAGTCCTCGACGAGACCGGGCAGGTCATAGACCACCGCGGCCTCCATCTTGCGGTGCAGCTGGCCGGCGAGCAGCTCCATGATCGCAATGTCACTGTCGATGTCACCGCTGACGTCCGGCCGCTGTACCTTCACCGCCACCGGTTCGCGCGACACCCGCAGCACGGCCCGGTGCACCTGGGCCAGCGAGGCGGCGGCCACCGGAGCCTCGTCGAACTGAATGAACACATCGTCCAGCGGCCGGTCGAGGGTGCGCTCGATCTGCCGCCGGACGTCGGCAAAGGCGATCGGCCGCACTTCGTCATGGAGCCGCCGCAGTTCCGCCACCAGGTCCTGAGGGAGCAGGTCCGGCCGCATGCCGAGGATCTGGCCGAACTTGACGAACGTCGGGCCGAGCTCCTCCAGCGCCAGGCGGAGTCGCTCGGCGTGGCTTGTTTCCACCCTCGCCTTCGCCACCTTCTGCAGCAGCAGCTTGCCGGGAATTTCAAGGCGCTCGACCACATCGTCGAATCCGTACTTCAAGAGGACGACGATGATGCTCCTCAGGCGGCCCACATGCTTCATCGTGTTCAGGTCCACGGCCGCGCCCCCATCCCTCTGTCGTTCGCGATGTTCAATTGTCTTCCCGGGGTGGAATGCCATCCCGGCTGGCCTGATCCGCCTTGTTGCGCCGATCCAGCTCACTCTCCAGCATGGCGATGCGCTGCTCGGCCTTTTCCAGGCGGGTGGCCAGCTCGGCGACCTCGGGCTTGCGAGGCAGGTCCATGGCATCCAGTGCCTGACGCACAGCATCGCTCAGGCCGTCCTGCACCTCCTGCCACTGCCGGCTGCCGCTCTCCAGCAGGTCTTTGACAAGCTGCTTCGCCTCGTCTGCAGTTACCTTGCCTTCGTCAACGAGCCGCTTCACCGCCTCCTCGGCCTTCTCCCTGGTGATCACACCGGCCCCCAGGCCGGCCAGTACGGTCGTCCTGATCATTTCGAGAACCATTCCATCCCTCCACTTCTCACGATCGCCCTGTTATCTCCCGCACACGGGATCGCTGGCGAATCAAAACATTTCGCCATGCCGGCATCTGTTCCATGCGCGATTCGACGGCACATCCCGGGAAATCAATGTAAAAGTGTAACATCGAGGTCAACGGCTTCAGGCAGCATATGTTGTCGACCCCCCTGAACCATGATGGGACGCATTTTTCACCCACCGAGCACCCCCCTCGCGTGTTGCGTTGTCCCCGCTTCGGTCAAAAAAAGTTAGCAAAGGCTATTGACATAGTATAGATTACAGATTATATTCCCTTTGTGAATGGCCCCCTG
>Ga0180430_10001241_pt1 | contig 25528 bp, 20 predicted proteins | sample SS_ome_9_FD_132999 | JGI IMG/M metagenome (GOLD analysis project Ga0180430, IMG submission 132999) | Hypersaline lake sediment archaeal communities from the Salton Sea, California, USA - SS_1_S_2 metaG | ecosystem: Environmental > Aquatic > Non-marine Saline and Alkaline > Hypersaline >... | reverse complement strand
CGGGCGTGGAATGCCAAGGCCGATGGCAACTTCCGGGCAGAAAGTCCGGTAGTCAACAAACTGCCCCAACTCCTTGAGTAGCCAGTTGTCGCGTTTATGCGCACCGTCAAAGCGCACATTTTCACCTGCCAGGCAGCTGCTGAGGGCAATAACGGGACGATTTTCATGGTTCACGGCGGCAGTTCCTGTAAGGTTCGACCCTTCAAATAATGAACCCCGCCGAAGCGGGGTTCAAATCCAGTTGCAGCAGGTTGTTCCGGTCACTCGAAAGCCGCTGCCTCTGCCTCGAGGTAAGCCGCACTGATGTGCGACCCGAGCAGTTCATCGAAGCCCTGCCAATCTTTCCAGGCTTCCACCTTGGGCAGCAGGTCGGGGCGAATCTCGAAATCGTCCTTACCTTCATCAACGCCGGCGGCAACGGTCTCGTACACGGTCTGCAGGTAATCACGATACAGAGATGCTGCCTCGGCACCGGCAGTTCGACCGTGTCCCGGCACGAATACCTTGGCCCCGGATTCAAGCGCGGTATTCAGGGCCGCAACGTTTCCACGGAAGCTGCCGCCTTCGAGGCGCAAGATGCGCTTATGCCCGGCATTGTCACCAACGAACATCACGCCCTTCTCCTCGACGAGCACCATGATATCCGTATCCGTATGCGCCTTGTCGTTGTTGTAAACACGGAACGTCAGGCCACCCGCCTTAATCACGTCGCCATCCTTTACCGGGTGATCAGGCTTGACCACCTCGGTGCCGGACGTGGCGTTTTGGGTCAGGTCCAGCATCAACTGCACCCACTGGGCTCCCACACCGCCGATAATTTTCGGGCCGACGCGCTCGTGACCATAAATCGGCACATTCGGGTACTTTGCCTTAATGGCCTGGTTGCCCATCCAATGGTCACCGTGAATGTGACTATTGAACACGGCGATTACCGGCTTTTCGGTCACCTTACCGATGCGTTCCAGCAGCATCTCGCCAACCTGCAGGCTGCTGCCCGGGTCGACCACGATCACACCGTCGTCACCGACGATAAAGGCAGGGTTGTTCATGAAGCCCTGGTTTTCCGGGCTGGGAAGGCCAAGCGGCCCATGGATGACATACACGTTGTCAGCCACTTGATCCGGTGCCCATTCCCCGCGAATCGGTGGCCCGATCTGGGTCGCTACCGCCACGCCAAGCGCCAGCAACCCCGCGAGGCCAAGAAGCTTTTTCATAATCTCTCTCCGGCTATTGATTCTGAGCCGCCCTATGGCTGAGCGGTCTTCCTCAAGCTTTATAGACGAAGGGGCTGCCGAAGTATTCCGCACAGCCCCCAGGGTTGGTGTCGCTGGTGAATCCGGTTTTTACGACCGGCGGCGCGCCCCCACCCTCAGGCGCAGGGCGTTCAGCTTGATAAAGCCTTCTGCATCCTTTTGATCATAGGCCCCACCATCGTCTTCAAAGGTGGCTATCGACTCGTCAAACAGGCTGTCCGTTTCGGAACGACGGCCGGCAACGATCACATTGCCCTTGTAAAGCTTGATGCGCACCTCGCCGTTGACCGTCTCCTGGGTATTGTCGATCAGCGCCTGTAGCGCCTCCCGCTCTGGGCTCCACCAGTAACCGTTGTAAACCATCTCGGCGTACTTGGGCATCAACTCGTCCTTGAGGTGCGCCGCATTGCGGTCCAGGGTCAGCGACTCGATCGCACGGTGCGCCTTAAGCATCACGGTGCCGGCGGGCGTCTCGTAGCAGCCACGCGATTTCATACCGACATAACGGTTCTCAACGATATCGTCGCGGCCCACACCGTTCGCACCCGCCACCTTGTTCAGGTACTCCATCACCTCGGCCGGGCTCATGGTATTGCCATCGATGGCGACAATATCGCCCTTCTCGTAGGCCAGCACCAGGTAAGTCGGCTCATCCGGCGCCGCCTCCGGCGAGACACTCCAGCGCCACATATCCTCTTCCGGCTCATTCCAGGGGTCTTCCAGAATGTCGCCTTCGTAGGAGATGTGCAGCAGGTTGGCGTCCATCGAATAAGGCGATTTCTTGCCCTGCTTGACATAGTCGATCTCGATGCGCTGTTCCTCTGCATACGCCATCAGCTTCTCGCGCGAGAGCAGATCCCACTCACGCCATGGCGCGATGACTTTTACATCCGGTTTGAGCGCATAGGCGCCCAGCTCAAAGCGCACCTGGTCATTACCCTTGCCCGTGGCGCCGTGCGAGATCGCATCCGCACCGGTCTCGTTGGCGATTTCGATCAGGCGCTTGGCGATCAGCGGCCGCGCGATGGAGGTACCCAGCAGGTATTCACCCTCGTAGATAGCGTTAGCACGAAACATCGGGAACACGAAATCACGCGCAAATTCCTCACGCAGGTCCTCGATATAGATTTCCTTGATGCCTGCGGCCTCGGCCTTGGCGCGCGCAGGCTCCACTTCCTCACCCTGACCAATGTCCGCGGTGAAAGTGACCACCTCGCACTCGTAGACATCCTGCAACCACTTGACGATGATCGAGGTATCCAGACCGCCGGAATAGGCGAGAACCACTTTGTTGATGCCTGATGCCATGTTGCGCCCCTGCAAAACCTTGAAAGAGAAAGCCGGCGATTATAACGGGAACTGTCGGAAACAAGCGTCTTTTTGACCTGCCGGGTCGTCCCGCCCGGCAACCGGTGCAATACTCAGAAGTCAGTAACGCAACTGCAAGGATCTGCTGCCAATGAGCACCAACGCCCGACGCTCCCTGGTTATCCTGTCGATCATTGCCCTGTTGGCCGCCTGGTTCTGGTGGGCAACCCGTCCCGAGCCAGTGGACGTTCTCGTTTCACCGGTGGAGATCGGCAAGGTCGAAAAAACTGTCGCCAACACGCGTGCTGGCACCATTAAGGCCTGCCGTCGCGCCAAGCTGTCTCCCAGTGCAGGCGGACAGATAGCGAATCTGCCGGTCAGGGAAGGAGATCGGGTCAAGCAGGGACAGTTACTGCTCGAGCTCTGGAACAAGGATCTGAAAGCACAACTCCAGCTGGCCGAGCAGGAGGCAAACAGCGCCACCGCGAGCGCCGTGGCCAGCTGTATCGAGGCAGACCGCGCGAAACGCGAGTCGGCGCGCCAGCAAGCCCTGGTGAAACGTCAGCTGGTGGCTGAGGACCGGGCAGACCAGGCACTCTCGGCGGCACGCGCTGCCGCTGCGGCCTGTGAAGCAGCCCAGGCCCAGGCCGCGGTCAGCCAGGCACGCATCGGGGTGGCGGAGGCGAACCTCGACAAAACCCGCCTGATCGCCCCCTTCGATGGCGTGGTCGCAGAAATCAGTGGCGAGTTGAGCGAGTATGTCACGCCCTCCCCCATTGGGATTGCCACACCACCTGCCATCGACCTGATCGCCAACCAGTGCTTCTACCTGACTGCCCCGATCGACGAGGTTGATGTAGCGTCCATCAACCCGGGCATGGTGGCACGGATCACACTGGATGCATTCGGCGAGCGCCATTTCGCGGGCAAGGTCAAGCGCATCGCCGACTATGTGCTCGATGTCGAAAAACAGGCCCGTACGGTCGACGTTGAAGTCGAATTTGCTGATCCCGACGACATTGCGCAGATGCTGGCCGGCTATTCCGCGGACGTGGAAATCATCCTTGATGTCAGACAAAACACCTTGCGTGTCCCCACCGAGTCGCTGATCGAGGGCAGGCATGTGTATGTCTTTCTGCCGGACCAACAACTGGTCGAGAAACGCCAGGTCACAACAGGTACCGCCAACTGGGACCACACCGAGATCGAGGATGGCCTGGAAGAAGGCGAACTGGTGGTCACCTCGGTCGACCGCGAGGGCCTGGTGGACGGTGCGAGTGCGCGACGAGAGAAAGCCAAGTGATCGAGCTGCAAGAGATCGAACGCGACTTCCAGGTCGGCGATGAAACCGTGCATGCGCTTTCCCAGGTCGATCTGCAGATTCCCGACGGCGACTACATCTCCGTGATGGGGCCATCCGGCTCCGGCAAGTCCACCCTGCTCAATGTGCTCGGCCTGCTCGACCGCCCCAGCAGTGGCAGCTACCTGCTTGACGGTATAGAGACTACCGAGCAGAGAGAGGAACAGCGCGCCGCCCTGCGCCGTGAACGAATAGGTTTTGTGTTCCAGGCGTTCCACCTGGTGCCGCGTCTCAGCGCCGCCGACAATATCGGCCTGCCCATGATGCTCGCCGGCATTGCACCGAAACAGCGTGAGCGACGGGTTCAACAGGTTCTGCAATCACTGGACCTGCAGGACCGCGCGCAACACCGACCGGATCAACTGTCAGGCGGACAGCGCCAACGGGTGGCCATTGGACGCGCCATCATCATGCAGCCAGGCCTGCTGCTAGCCGACGAGCCGACCGGCAACCTCGACGAACACTCCGGACTCGAGGTAATCAACCTGTTGGAAAAACTCAATGCGGAAGGCATCACCCTGATGGTCGTCACCCATGACCCCGATATCGGCGGGCGCGCCAAAAGGCGTATCCGCATGCACGACGGGCGCATACAAGTCGATGCGCGTACCTGACCTCTTATTGTTCGCCACTCGCTCGCTGAGCGGTGCGCGCACCCGGAGCAGTTTGATGCTGCTGGCCATGAGCATTGGTGTCGCTTCGGTAGTGCTGCTAACCGCGCTGGGTGATGGCGCCCGGCGCTACGTGGTGGACGAGTTTGCCCAGCTCGGAACTGACCTGTTGATCATGATGCCCGGGCGCAACGAAACGACCGGCGGCGCCCCCCCGATGTTCGGCGAGACACCACGCGACCTCACCCTGCAGGACGCCCTGGCCCTGCAGCGCCATCCCAGTATCCAGAGTATTGCGCCGATCAGCGTCGGCACCGCCCCGGTCTCGAGCGGGGCGCGCGAGCGCGAGGTCACCATCATCGGTTCGACCGACCAGTTCTTCCCGATACGCCGCGTGCTGGTCGGCAGCGGCTCGCCGCTACCGCCGGGAGAGGCCGAGCGCGCCAACAACCTGGTTGTACTGGGACATAAATTGCGCCGCGAATTGTTTGGCAGTGAGCGTGTGCTGGGGCGCTGGGTGCGAATCAACGACCGCCGCTTCCGCGTTATCGGCGTGCTCGGGAACACTGGCCAATCATTGGGCCAGGATCTGGGCGACATGGCAATCATCCCGGTTGCCTCGGCACAACAACTGTTCGACACGCCCTCCCTGTTCCGCGTACTGATCCAGGCGCGCAGCAAGGAGGACCTGAAGAGTGCTGAAAAGGGCGCACGCGAGATCATCCGCAAACGCCACGATGGGGAGGATGATGTCACCATTATCGCGCAGGACGCCTTGCTGGAGACCTTTGACGGCATTTTGCGTGCACTAACCTACACGGTCGCTGGCATTGCGGCCATCAGCCTGGCCGTCGCGGGCATCCTGATCATGAACGTGATGCTGGTAGCCGTATCGCAAAGGGTTCCGGAGATCGGCCTGCTCAAGGCACTCGGTGCATCGGAAACCCAGGTGCTGCGGGTATTTCTTGTTGAATCGGTACTGCTGGCAGGCAGCGGCGCCTTCCTGGGCCTGCTGTTGGCCGGCATCGGACTGTGGGTAATGGGCCAGATGTTCCCGGATTTTCCGCTGGGTGCACCGCTTTGGTCCTTGATGGCCGCGGTAGCCGTTGCACTGCTGATCGGCCTGATTTTCGGGGTGCTGCCGGCACGGCGCGCAGCCCGTCTGGATCCGGTACAGGCACTTAACAGACGTTAGGAGGAAGGATGCTGCTGCAAGACCATATCCGCCTCACCGCCGGTGCCATTCTTGCGCATCGCACGCGTAGCCTGCTTACCGGCCTCGGGATTGCTGTAGGTATCGCCGCCGTGATCCTGCTGACAGCGATTGGTGAGGGGGTGCAGCGTTTCGTCATGCAGGAGTTCACCCAGTTTGGCACCAACCTGCTGGCCATATCACCCGGCAAGACCGAGACTTTCGGCATGTCCGGAGCGCTGATCAGCAATGTCCGGCCGCTCAGCCTGGAGGACGCACAATCCCTGCAACAACTACCCCAGGTAGAGGCAGTCGTGCCTTTCATCCAGGGCAACGCACAGGTCGAGGCCAACGGGCGCACCCGTCGCACCATGGTCTTCGGCACTGGCCCGGAGGTCCCGGCAGTCTGGTCCATCAAGCCGGTACTCGGGCGCTTCCTGCCAGACGATGATTGGCGGCGCGCCCGCCCCTTCGCGGTACTCGGCGCGAAGTTGCGCGACGAGTTATTCGGCAAAAATTCGCCCCTGGGCGAGCGTATCCGGATCGGCAGCGAAACTTACCGCATCATCGGTAGCATGCAGCCCAAGGGTCAGATGCTCGGTTTCGATCTTGATGACACCGTGTACATCCCGGTTGCCCGTGCCATGGCCATGTTCAATCGCGAGAGCCTGATGGAAGTGGACGTGTTGTACGCGGCCGACGCCGATGCCGACATGGTCGCCGAGCAGGTCAAACGCCGACTGACACAGAGACACGGCAGCGAAGACTTCACCATCGTGACCCAGGACCAGATGCTCGAAGTCCTTGGTTCCGTGCTGGAAGTATTGACCCTGGCGGTAGGTGCGCTGGGTGCTATCTCCCTGCTCGTTGGTGGCATCGGCATCCTGACCATCATGACCATTTCGGTACGCGAGCGCAGCGCCGAGGTCGGCCTCTTCCGCGCCCTCGGAGCAAGCCGCAGGCAGATACTCTGGTTGTTTCTGGGCGAGGCCGTGGTTCTCGGAGTGGCCGGCGGCCTCGGCGGATTGTCGCTGGGGGTTTGCAGTGCCTGGTTACTCGGCCATCTCCTGCCAGGTCTCCCGGTGCAGATTGCATGGGACTACGCACTCTTGGCCTTGTTGACAGCCCTGGGAATCGGCCTGCTGGCTGGCGTCATGCCCGCCTTGCATGCGGCAGACCTCGACCCGGTCGAGGCTTTGCATAACGAATAATATTATTATTGGGAGTCCATAAAGGAAGCCTTGCAGGCCCACCGGAGAAAATCAGCATGATCGAAATCAAGCATCTTGAAACAGGGGAAATCCTGGAGCGTGTCGACGCCGATACCCTGCAGGGTGCCGATATGCAGGAGTTTCGACTCTCTGGAGCAGACCTCGCCGGGCGAGACCTGCGACATGCGAACCTTCAACATGCAGACTTACGTAACGCCGATATGCGCGGTGCCACACTGGACCACGCGAATCTGCGTGGCGCGCAACTGCAATCTGCAGACCTCCGCGGTGCCAGTCTGGTGGGTGCAAGACTAGGTGCGGATCACCGCCGTGATGCCACCGACCTGCACGAGGGAAAACTCGACAGGGCGGACCTGTCCCATGCGGACCTGCGCCGCGTACGAATGTGTCAAAGCAGTCTGCAGAACGCGAATCTGGCGCATGCTGACCTGCAGGCCGCAGACCTCTCGGATGGTGACCTGAGCAACGCCAGCCTGCTCGGAGTTCGCCTTGTGGATGCCGACATGCGCCGTGCGCGCCTGCCGGGTGCCGACTTGCGGGATGCGCACATGAACGGAGCCAACCTGTTCGAGGCCGATCTCAGTGATGTGGATCTGACCACGGAGCGCCCGGAAGGCTTCGCCGTGATCAACCTGGCGAAACTTCGTTTTGCCAATCTTCGCGGGGCCAAGATGAGAAATATCTGGGCTTCGGACGCCGACTTTTCAGAGGCCGACCTGAGTGGTGCCGATCTGTCGCACGCAGTCATTGGCGGCAGCAATATGCGGCATGCGATCTTAAACGACACCAACTTCGACGGTGTTGAGCTGGTCACGGTCAACCTGGCCTTTGCCAACGTCTCGGCAGCGAAGAATGCCGATGCCGCGAGCATCAAACACAACCTGCGTTGAGGGTTTTACTGCCTGCGATGAAATCAGCCCACCTTAACCGAAACGTCTTCGAGGCACCTTACAGAGGGGTGATGGTTTGCTTGGCTTGGCTGATATTGCTGCTCGTTTACCCACAAAACGGAATGGCCACCTGGCAAACGCAACTGGAGGACGGCAGCCGCATCATTGTCGATCCGACGACCAACCGGGCCACCATCGGTTCCGGGGCCGCGAGCGGACGCCCACTCTGGGACGGTGTGCATCGCCTCAGCGATGGATCGACTGTCACCATCCGCTCTGGCGTCATGGTGCCCACCGAACAATCGCTTGGCGAAATCCCAAAATCACAGGTACTGCAGGAACCGGACGAAGACAGTCCACGCCGGCCTGCCGGTCCACGCACCACAGTGTGCGACCGGTTGGTACTGAAGTGTTGCGGTCTTTACCAGGAATGTGGCAAACGAGATGCCTGCCTGCTGGCCAAACAACTTCGTTCGCTGCAACGAAAAGCGGAATCGCGAAACCCCGCAGAGAGCCGCTGGGCACTTGCCCAATGCAAACAGGCCCTGCAGGACCGGGACAACTTCGGTCCCTGTGAATTTTCAACCGAAGTGCTGCAGGCCCCTTGCCATTACCTCGCGCAACATGTCTGTGGTGACATCGACCGTTGCACCCAATCCTCCGCCTGCCAGATGGCGTCACAGCTACTGCACTTGCAGTACCAGCAGCAGGCTGCCGGCCAGCCCTATGACCCGGGCCCGCACAACCAATGCATGCAGATGCTGTTGGAAAATGCCGCCTACCCTCCATGCCGGTGAAGGCAGATAAGAAAATCTCCTCAAATTCCATTAGAGGGAGATCAATTACCCGTTGTTTGCAAAGCATTAGTATTTAATTAAGGGCTTGGCGGTAAAACCAAACCCCACTCCACGTACCCGCTGGAGCAGGCAAACAGCATGGGCAAGACACGAAGTTACCGCGTTCGTCGCTTCGGGATCGTTTCGAGGATTCTGTGTTTTTTCGTCGACTCCCCGTTGACCCCGTTATTCATTATTACCGCAATTCTGCTCGGCGTCCTGGCGGTGACCCTGTTGCCACGCGAAGAGGAGCCTCAGATTGTGGTCCCGGTCATCGACGTGTTCGTGGAGATGCCTGGCGCCACGGCCACCGAGATAGAGCAACGTGTCACCAAGCCATTGGAAAAACTGGCCTGGGAGTTACCGGGGGTTGAGTATGTGTATTCGACTTCCAGCCCGGGTGGATCGCTCACTATCGTTCGCTTCCTCGTCGGCTGGGACGAGGAGGAAGCCATCATCCAGCTTTACCAGAAGCTGTACGCCAACCTCGACAGGATTCCGGAGGGGGCCTCCCGGCCATTGGTCAAACCGCGCCGGATCGACGATGTACCGGTGCTGGCACTGACTTTCCACGGCGAAGGTTACGATCATTTCAAACTTCGACGCATCGCCGCTGCGGTCCGGGATGCCGTCAAGCAGGTCGATAACGTATCCGAAACAACTTTGATTGGTGGCCAACGCCGGCAGATCCACGTCGAACTGGATGCGAGCCGCCTGACTTCCTACCAGGTCGACACTACGCATGTTCTGCGCACCCTTCGCGCTGCGAACAGTCAACAAAGCGCCGGGAGTTTCCCACACGGCAATCTGGAAACTCTTCTGGAAACCGGAGGTTTCCTGCGTAGCAAAGAGGAGGTTGGCGCTGTCGTTATAGGGGTACACCATGGACAACTGGTTTATCTGCGCGATGTTGCCAACATCATCGACGGCCCCGAAGAACCGGAAAACTATGTGCTGTTTGGCTTCGGCGGCGAACCAGGCGATGTCCCTCAGATGGAGCGCCCTGCTGTAACCCTGGCGATCGCCAAGCGCAAAGGCACCAATGCGGTGAAGCTTGTAAGCGAGATAATGCGCAAGGTCGAGCTCTTAAAAGGTGCTCTCATTCCTGTCGATGTCGAGGTGACAATCACCCGTGACTATGGTGAAACCGCCCGCGAGAAGTCCAACGAACTCCTGTTTCATATGGGAATCGCGGTAGTCGGCGTGAGCCTGCTGATCATGTTTATCCTCGGCTGGCGTGAGGCCGGCGTGGTGGCCATCGCCATCCCGGTCACCCTCGCGCTGACCCTCGCCACCTTCTACCTGATGGATTTCACGCTCAACCGTGTCACCCTGTTCGCCCTGATCTTCTCCATCGGTATCCTGGTAGACGACCCGATTGTGGATGTTGAAAACGTGGTGCGCCACTTCCGTATGCCGCAGAACGTTGGCAAGCCACTCAAGGAACTGACTGTGACCGCAGTCAACGAAGTGCGGAGTCCGCTGGTCCTGGCGACTTTGACCGTCATCGCTGCTGTCATCCCCATGGCCTTCGTGCAGGGCCTGATGGGTCCCTATATGCGACCGATCCCGATCGGCGCCAGTGCAGCAATGCTCTTCTCCATGGTGGTCGCTTTTGTGGTGACCCCGTGGGCAGCACACCGCATGCTGCGGTGGCACGCACGCAGCGGCAAAACGGTACGTGAAAAGGAAGACTGGTTCACCCGACTGTACCGTCTGGTCATGACACCGATGATTCAACGCCCGCTGCTCGGTATCGGCTTTCTCGTCTCGATCACCTTGCTGTTGGCCATTGCCATCGCCCTGGTCATTGGCGGACAGGTCAAAGTGAAGATGCTGCCTTATGACAACAAGAGCGAAGTCCAGGTGATCGTCGACATGGACGAAGGCACACCACTGGAGTGCACAACCAACATCACGCGCGCGCTGGCTGCTCAACTGGCCCGTGAACCGGAAGTACTTAACTACCAGATCTACTCCGGCACCTCCGCTCCCTATAACTTCAATGGCCTGGTGCGGCACTACTTCCTGCGCCAGGAAAACAACATGGCAGATATCCAGGTCAATCTGATTCCCAAGCACGACAGGAAATTGCAGAGCCATGATATTGCCAAGCGAATCCGTGAAAAAATCAGAGCGCTATCTCGGGAATGCGGGGCTCGCATCAAGGTGGCCGAGGTCCCGCCTGGCCCGCCGGTGCTGCAGACCGTAGTCGCCGAGATCTATGGGCCTGACTACCAGGAGCAGATCGAGATAGCGAAGCAAGTCAGGCAGATGTTCGAGGAAACCCCGGGCGTGGTGGACGTCGACTGGTATGTCGAGGCAGACCAGCCTCGCTTGATCTTCGCTTTTGACCAGGAGAAGGCCGCGCTGCATGGAGTCAGTGCAGAACATGTCGCACAGGTGGTCCGCATCGCTCAGGCCGGTGCCAGTGCCGGGTTGCTGCATACACCGGAAGAACTTGAGGACGTGGTCATCATGGTGCGGCTGCCGGAGGATCAACGTTCACAGACCGGTGACCTGATGCCATTACCGGTGTGTGCCGGAAGCCACTGTGTGCCGCTCGGGGAGGTCGTCAAGCTGCAGGAGACGGTGCGCGAAAAGAGCATCCATCGCAAAAATCGCATGCGGGTAGTGTATGTCACCGGGGATGTCGCAGGGGAGGAGGAAAGCCCCATCTATGCCCTGATGAAGTTGAATGAAAAGATCGAAGACTACATCCCGGCGGGCCGTGAAGAGCCGATGGAAATCTGGAATGTGAGCCAGCCCTTTTCGGATGCCCGGCCCTCGATCAAGTGGGACGGCGAATGGCATATCACCTACGAGGTGTTCCGCGACCTCGGCGCCGCCTTCGCCGTGGTTTTGGTGCTGATCTACGCACTGGTGGTCGGCTGGTTCCGCTCTTTCAAGACACCCTTCATCATCATGGCAGCGATTCCCTTCTCGCTGGTCGGTATCTTACCTGCACACTGGGCCATGGGCGCCTTCTTCACCGCCACCTCAATGATCGGTTTCATCGCTGGTGCCGGCATCGTGGTCCGAAACTCCATCATCTTGGTGGATTTCATCAAAATGAGGGTCAAGGAAGGCATGCCACTTCAGGAAGCGGTCGTGGATGCAGGCGCGGTGAGGTTCCGCCCCATGATGCTGACCGCCTTGGCCGTTGTCGTTGGCGGCAGCGTGATACTGTTTGACCCGATCTTTCAGGGTCTGGCGATATCGCTGATGGCCGGTGAGATCGCGTCATTACTGCTGTCACGCATGGCGGTACCGGTCATCTACTACCTGGCCATGAGAAAAAGTTATCGCCCTGTTCGCGTCGTGACCCATTAAGCCAAGGCCACCTTACAGATGTCGTTTCGTCCCAAAGCCGCCCACTGGTTTGAGGCCAGGATCCCGCGCGACCAGACCGTCTATGCCTTACAGGTACTCGTGCACGAAGCGGGCATAGAACTTGAGGAAAGAGGGATCGAGGCATCACCCTGCGTTGACAGCAAGGTGGTCCGCCACTTGCTGGCGCGCATCGACAAGCTGATATCCCAGCATGCGGAAGACCTGCCTAAGGCAGCACCCCGCCCACGCCGGGTTCTGGCACAACCTGAAGCCCTGGTGAAGTCGGTATTGGAGCAGTTGCAGGATTGGGCAGCGAAACTACTGAAGACTCGCAGGTTGATCGTGGACAGCCGGCAGGAGACAGAGCGGCTGAACCTGTTGCTCGAATGCCTGCAGGCGATGCAGGAAGAGTCACAGGATATTGGCACACTGCGCCAAAACAGTCAGTTTCTGTACAAGCAACTGTTTGCCTGCCCCCGCGGCGAAGCGGGTGACATTGCCGCCTGCAACGATTTGTATGCCGTTTCCTATCCCGGCGATCAGCATGACTTCCTGCTGCTGGCCTGCGACATCAACAAGAAAGAGCTGATGGAAAGCGCAACGACGCTGTTTAACTGCCGGCAGGTGGAGATTCCGGAATGGCTGTCAGCCAACCCCGCACAGCAGATCGAGGAAGTGAGGGGACGACTAAACAGCATGGAGAAACGCCAATGCGAGTTGCTGCAGGCGCTCAAACGGCTGCAAAACGACAATGAGATTTCTGAGATCCTGGTCGAAGCCCGCCTGTTACGTTGGCTTCTGGTCGAATGCATCGGAGAGACCGCGGATCACACGAATTGTAGACTGGCCGGTTGGACGCTGGCGGATGACCCACAGGTAATCCAACAACAGCTGGCACAAGCCGACGTCGAGGCCGAAGTCTTTTTCACTGACCCACCCTTTGCCGTGACCCCACCGGTGAAGCACGGCGACTCGTCCGTGGACAGTCCTTTCCGCTGGATTGTCAACCTTCTCGGCACAACCGGTGAAAAGGAGGTTGATCCGACCCCACTCGTCAAACTGATTGCCCCTCTGCTCTTCGGGTTCATGTTCCCGGATCTCGGACATGGGCTGCTACTGATCGCTGCCGGGCTGTTTTTTGGCATGCGCTACAAGAAAGCGCTCATCCTGGTACCGTGTGGGGCGGCAGCAGCCGTGTTCGGCTTCTTGTTTGGCGCATTTTTTGGAAGGCATGACCTCTTCAGCGCACCATTTGGCACACTCCTGCAGCAACCCCTGGAGTTGCTCAAAGTCACCCTGGTCTTGGGCATCAGCCTGATTCTGCTTGGACTTGTTCTTTCAGGCGTCGAAGCCTGGTGGCGCAGGGAGCAACGGCGTTGGTGGTTGGAAGAGGCCCCGGTAATCCTGCTTTATCTGTCGTTAGCCGCACTCTTCGTTTGGCCTGGTGCCTGGAAAACCGGGCTCCTCGCACTGGGGTGGTTTGCCGTTGGCGCTGCACTGCTATGCCAAAGTAACGCACCTGCTTGCGTTGCCGGTCGCTTCGGCCGACTCCTGCAAAGCACCATGCAACTGGTCAACGCCTCTTTATCATTTCTCAGGGTCGGTGCCTTTGCACTGATGCACATGGCTTTTTCCACGATGATCCTAAACCTTGTCCAAGCGATCGAAACACCTCTCCTGCAGGCCGGGGTATTCGTGGTGGCGCATCTCGTGGTCGTGGTTTTGGAAAGTCTGATCGTATTGATTCAGACAACGCGCCTGATAGCCCTGGAGTTTTTCTCACGCTTCCTGCATTTCGAGGGACGGGTTTACAAGCCGCTAACGTTATCCGACTAGCTGTCAGGGACCCGGTTGGTCAGCAATTCACGCACCAGTACGACAGCAATCCAGACGAACTCACAGGCCTCTTCGAAGTCTTCTTCATCACCACCGACTTCAGACGGGTCACAATTTGCTACCCGGGCAATATCCGATAGTGCGTGCCGCGCTTTCATGGTCAGATCGTGAACACCATCCACCCCGGCGATCGCCAGGCCACGCAGAAAACCGCGCGCCCAATCGACCAGTGCCTGGCAACGCCCCAGACGGCTCGCCTCCTCCGGCAACAACATGGAAAACCCCAGGCCGATGCCGTCCAATGCCTCCCAGGTTTCGTGATAAAGGCGCTCCACGGCATCGTGCAAAATCGCGCTATCACGTTCCCGCAGGGTTTCATCGCAGGCAAGCTTTTCCAGGATGTCCCGGTTCCGGCCATTGTCCACACAGATCATGCCAAGCATACGCCCGTGCATTTCGGCGCTGCTCTGCTGCAGGCCGGCCTGTATCGCCATCGCCTGTAACTGCTGGTAACCGATGGAGTAGTTACTCACGTTACGCGCCCCCTTTGACTTTAGTCTAGACGACCGGTCCCCGGTCAGCTTCTCATTCCCGGATGGTTTGCGGCTTGATTTGATCTGCCTCTGAAAAACGCTCCCGATAAAGGTCCTGCAGACAGGCAGCGCGTGCCTGCTCTCCAGCCTGGCGTAGGTCGCGAATACGACGAAGCCACTCCGAGGGTCCGGCATCTGCGGGCGGCACGTCGCCAACGCAGACCGGTTCTGAAGATTCTCCAGGCTGCCTGTTGGCGCGCTCAAACATCCTTTGTTCCAGGCTCTCGCGGGCACTTTTCTTCCTGACCTGGGGTGCCGCACTCTGCAATGCAGGTTGCGTCGGAAGTTGCTCAAGCGTGACCTCATCCGACCTAGCGCCGTTTGCAGTCGATGGCGCAGGTCTGGGTATTGCCGCCTCCTGATCTTCTGGCATCTCGAACTCAACCACGGCCCGCTCTGGCGGAGCCAGGTCGAACACGCGCAACGCGACACCCACGCCAAGCAGCAAAACCATGGTGACCGCGAGCCTGGGAAGCGCAAACCAGCGCCGCCTGCGCGCCACCTTGCGGGCCTGCTCGCGGATCGCATTGTCCATTTCTGGTGAAGGTTCCTCGTTGGCCCCCTGGTGGTAAAGGGCCGATAACAGCAGGTCTTCCACCTCGTCCGGTTGCGGTTTTTGCGGGTCAGTCATCACACCCCTCCAGCCCCTGGCGGAGGCGCTTGAGTGCATAGCGCAGGCGACTTTTCACGGTCTCCCGCTCCGTACCGGTGACTTCGGCAATCTCTGCGAGACTCAGACCACCCTCCTCTTTCAACAGAAACGCATCGCGTTGCACTGCCGGCAGATGCCCAAGCAACTCCTTGAAACGGGCCACACAATCACGCAGGTGGGCGATCATCTCCTGCAGCGGCGAGCCATCCGGCGTATCAAGCTGATCGATATCTTCGTGAGCCGCCCCGCTTGCACGCCAATGATCAACAATACGATTGTGCGCAATGCGGTATAGCCATGGACGAAACGGTTGTGGTTCCTTCCATTGGCGACGCGCACGCACGACTCGCAACCATATGTCCTGATAAAGCTCGTCGGCCTCGGCGCAACCAGCGCACTGGCGCAGCACATACCGATAGAGAGGCGCGCGATAGCGGGCGTAGAGCCTGTCGAAGGCATCCGCATCGCCATCGCGATACCACTTCATCAGTTGCTCATCCGTCGTACTCAATCCACCTTTCCTGCCAGCGGTTGCGGTTGCAGGCTTTGCGCCAACCCGGCCATACGCAGGAAATCACTGCGGTAGCCCCGCGCATCTGTGCCGCGACTGTGACGCGCAAGCTCGATGATCTGCGGATAGTCGAATCCTTCCAGGTATTTCCCGCCACGCAGGCGCTGGGCAAAAGCCGCGACTGCCGCAGAGAACCGGTAATCGTCGGTCGTCTCTGCGAGCCTGGAAACACCATCAGAACGCTCCAACGGATACTCGATCAACTGGCTGCTGGTTTTCCCCGGTTGCTTGTAACGCAATTTCACAAAAGCGATCTCGTCTGTATACGCCATGTGCGGTTCGTGTTTCCGAGCATAACGCAGCGGATCGACACGCTCACCTTTCTCGCCCTTGAGGGCTATTTCATACAATGCCACCACACTGTGGCCGGCACCGATCTCGCCTGCGTCCACCTTGTCGTTATTGAAATCCTCGCGACGCAGGGCCCGGTTTTCATAGCCGATCAGACGGTACTCTTCGACCCAGGCCGGATTGAACTCAACCTGTATCTTCACGTCCTTGGCTACCGTCAGCAGGGTGCCACCGATTTGTTCGACGAGCACTTTGCGTGCCTCCAGCAGCGAGTCGATGTACGCATAGTTGCCGTTCCCGTGATCGGCCAGCTGCTCCATCAGGTGATCGTTATAGTTGCCGCTGCCGAACCCCAAAGTGGTCAGGGCAATACCTGCGTTGCGCTGCTGTTCGATGAGGTCGAGCAATGCCTGGTGGTTGACCGTACCGACATTGAAATCACCGTCGGTGGCAAGAATCACGCGGTTGATCCCACCATCGATAAAGGCTTCACGCGCCTTGGCATATGCCAGGCGGATACCGGCCCCACCATTGGTGGAACCGCCAGCCGACAGTTTTTCGAGGGCCTGTTCGATGGTGGCGGACTGGTCACCCGCGGTCGGTTCCAGCACCACGCCTGAGGCACCGGCGTAAACCACGATACTGACCCGGTCGTCCTTGTCCATCTCTCGGCTGAGCATCTGCAGCGAGCGTTTCAGCAGGGGCAGCTTGTTGGGTGCATTCATCGAACCGGACACGTCTGCCAGGAATACCAGGTTGACCGGCGGCAGGCCTTCGGTTTCCACTTCCTGTGCCTTGACCGCGATACGCAACAAGTGGGTGTTGGCGTTCCATGGCGTCGGCCCGAGTTGCAGGTTGACGTTGAACGGCCTTTCGCCTTGGCCCGGTACCGGGTCTGCATAACCGAAGTAGTTGATCAGCTCCTCGGCGCGCACCGCATCACTCGGAGGAAGGCGCCCTTCCATCAGCATGCGCCGCACGTTGGCATAGGCACCGGTGTCGACATCGATACTGAAAGTCGATACCGGCTTGTCGGCGACAAGCTTCAGTGGATTGTCGTCGAAATGGTGGTAATTTTCGCGATCCAACCTTTCCGCTGTAGGGAGTGCGGCAATCGCCGATATTTCCATCGCTGCACCCACAGCGGCTTTCTGGCGGACAAGGTTCGGTTGGTTGTGCGAACGTATCTCGTCCTGTATCTGTAAAGGTTCCTGCAAAAGTGGCTGCGAGTGCACAGAATCTGGCGGGATCGTGGTCTCCGGTGTCTTCACGCAGGCAACTACCGCCAGGGCAACACCCAGGGTGAGTAACAGGTGACGGGGTTTCATGACAGTGTCTCCGTATCGTTTGGCTTGTACCTGTTGATACGTAGAAAACTGTCGGAGGGGGTTAAGCGGCTGCGAAAAATCCCTGGATCAGGCGAAAAATGGCGTTTCCGCCGTTGCCGCAAAGGCTCACTGGCCGATCAGGCCAGAGATCTTGGGATCTTCAACCGCGATGAAGGCGAAGTTCGACCATTGTTCCTCGGCAAATGTGCCGGTCACCAGTTCCCGGCAGGACAGCCGGATCAGGAAGACTTGACGTTGAAGTCGGAACAATTCGTCCTGCAGGGTGATCAGCTCGCCCTGTTCCACCTCCGGATCCACTGCCCGCTGTGCCAGGACGATACGCTTGGCGATGATGGTGTTCATAACATCGACCATGTGCTGGTAGTTTTCCTTGCGCCATTGCCTCAGGGAAGCAATCTGTCCCTCGGTCAGCTCTAGTGAATGCCTGTTCCGCATGATGACGGGCAAGAGGCTGGGCAGGTAGGAGATGTTATTGAGCAGCGCCATGCGGCTTTCGATCAACTGCCAGTCCGGTCCCGACAGCGCGGCCTGTTGGGCCATTCGTTGCTCGAGGCTCTCGATATCGGCGATCGCCAAGGTCGCCACGGCAAGCCCGCCAAGCATCAGGAATGTAGAGGTCATCCTTATCATGGCGCCCTCCCCTACGTGATTGCGCGTCCCCTCCGTTCAAGTCAAGCAGGAAAAAGCCAAACCACCATGGCAATCGGGCAGAATCAGAAAATGCCTACAACGCCCCAATGGATTCAGTTGGTAACGGGCACGCATCTCCCAGATAGCTGAAAAGCTCAGACGCTGTTAAGGAAACTATCGAGGCAACGCCAGAAACCCTCAGGCTTTTCCGCGTATACCCAATGCCCCGCCCCTTTCACGGGACAGATCCAGGCTTTCGGGAAATAGTGGTGAACCGCGCCTTCGTAGGCAGGTTGCAGGTAGTCAGACAAGGTCCCATGAATGAAACAGGCCTGCCCCGGGTAGCGCGCCTCTTCGGGCACGTCGAAACCGGTAATACGGGCCTGGCCGGCACGCAGGGCCTGCAGGTCACAGCGCCAGCTCCATTTATCACCAGCTCGCTGCAGGTTCTGCTGCAGAAAAGCACGCACACCGGGTTGAACCAGGTGCTCAGCCATCGGGGCATCGGCATCCGACCGCTTTTGCAGATTTTCCAGGTCGACTGCGTCAAAGGCGCGGAACACCTGCCGAAAATCGTGCCGGTAGGCAACCGGCGCCATATCCACCACGGCAAGTCCGGCGACGCGCTGGGGATACGCCAACGCAAGATGCATACCCAGCTTGCCACCCATGCTGTGCCCGATGACGATGGCTTGCTCGATCCGGCGCTCATCCAGCAGGCCCAAAAGGTCAGACATCATGGCCTGGTAGGAGACATCCGGGTGATGCGGGGACTGACCGTGGTTTCGCAGATCCGGCACCAGAACGCGATAACGTCGGGCGAGGTCACGCGCGATGGAGCCCCAGTTGCCCGAGGAACCGAATAGGCCATGCAGCAACACTACATAAGGGCCGGATTCGCCATGCTGACGCAGGTGCAGCGGTAGCGGCATATTCAGATCGCGTAGCGGTCGCAGAAGTGCTGAATTTCGAACTCCACCTCGTCGCTCACGCCTTTGCGGCGTGCCCGTGTGAAGATGTTACGCAGGACTTCCCGCTCCCTGTCATCGACTCTCTGGTCTTCCAGGGCGAGCCGTTCGAGCATCGCCAGTTCCGCCTCGTCCAGGTGCCCATCATTGGCAAACACGACGAGAAACGAATACTCCATGATCTCGATGGCGTTGGAATCCCTCATCTCACCCTCCGGTTTCAATCGCTTGGTCTGACGGGTTTGTCCCGTTCTGTTTGGTCGACAGGATATACGGGTTCAGAAAGAAAAACCGGTCGCCATGGCGACCGGTCAATCAGGCACGTGATTCACTTCCGTTTGCGCGGCGGCATCAGGTCGGTAATCGTACCTTCAGCCATTTCCGCCGCCATGCCGATCGACTCGTTGAGCGTCGGGTGCGGGTGAATAGTCAGCCCGATATCCTCGGCATCGGCACCCATTTCCAGGCCAAGCACGGTCTCACCGATCAACTCGCCAGCGCTGCGTCCGACGATACCGGCACCAAGCAGACGCTTGGTCTTTGGGTCGAAGATCAGCTTGGTCAGGCCCTCTTCACGATGGATGCCCAGCGCGCGCCCGGAGGCCGCCCAGGGGAACACCCCCTTCTCGATCTCGATGCCCTTCTCCTTGGCCTCGGTCTCGGTCAGGCCCATCCAGGCAACTTCCGGGTCGGTGTAAGCAACAGACGGGATGGTCATCGGATCGAACAGCGCAGGCAGGCCAGCGATGACCTCGGCTGCAACATGCCCTTCATGTACGGCCTTGTGCGCCAGCATTGGGTTACCGACGACATCCCCGATCGCGTAGATGTGCGGCACGTTAGTCTGCATGTGCGCATCCACCGGGATGAAGCCACGCTCGTCTATCTGGATACCGGCAGCCTCTGCATTGATCAGCTTGCCGTTGGGGACGCGACCGACAGACACCAACACGCGGTCGTAGGTTTGCGGCTCAGGGGCCTTGTCGCCTTCAAAGGTAACCTTCAAACCGGCCTTGAGCGCCTGGATATCAGCAACCTTGGTATTCAGCCAGATGTTATCGACCTGCTTTTCGAGGCGTTTCTGCAGTGGCTTTACCAGGTCGCGGTCGCAACCGGGAATCAGGCCGGGCTGTAGCTCGACGATGTCTACCTTGGAACCCAGGGTCGAATAAACGCTGGCCATCTCAAGGCCGATGATGCCGCCACCGATGATCAGCATCTTTTTGGGCACGTCAGCCAGCGCCAACGCGCCGGTGGAATCCATCAGACGCTCATCATCGTTCGGGAAGCCGGGGATCTGCACCGGCCGTGATCCGGCGGCGACGATACAGTGTTCGAACTCGATGCGCTTGACGCCCTCGTCGGTCTGCACGGTGATCTGGCGGGGCGACTCGAACTGGCCGACACCCTGCACTACGGTGACTTTGCGCTGTTTGGCCAGTGCCGCGAGGCCACCGGTCAGCTTGCCAACCACCTTGTCCTTCCCCGCGCGCATCTTGTCCAGATCGATCTTGGGCTTGGTGTATCGCACGCCCATCACTTCGAGCTCGGCCACCTCATTGATCACTTCGGCTGTGTGCAACAGCGCCTTGGAGGGGATACAACCGACGTTAAGACAAACGCCACCGAGCGTCGCGTAACGTTCGATCAACACCACGTCCTTGCCCAGGTCGGCTGCGCGGAATGCTGCACTGTAGCCGCCGGGGCCGGCGCCCAAAACCACCACCTGTGTGTAAATGTCCACCTTACTCATCATGTGTCCCCTCAGACGCGGCGCATGAAACACTATTCAAGAGCATGCAGCGTCACTCACAAAATCGAAAAACTCAATGCTGGTCGTAATGATTACAGGATCAGCTTGCGGATATCACCCAGCAGATTCGACAGGTAAGCGGTGAAGCGTACACCCTCCGCCCCGTCGATGACCCGATGATCATAGGACAGACTGAACGGCATCATCAGGCGCGGTTCGAACTCAGACCCATTCCACTTGGGCTTCATCTCGGCACGCGACACACCCAGGATCGCGACTTCAGGCGCATTTACGATCGGGGTGAATTGGGTACCGCCGATGCCGCCAAGACTGGAAATGGAGATACAGCCACCAGCCATATCGTCCGGCCCTAGCTTGCCTTGGCGCGCACGGCTGCTGACATCCATCAGGTCGGCGGCCAGTTCGAACACGCCTTTCTTGTCCACATCCTTGATCACCGGCACCATCAGGCCGTTCGGGGTATCCACCGCCACGCCGATGTTGAGGTACTTCTTGAGGATCAGCTTCTCGGTATCCGGCGACAGCGAGGCATTGAACTGCGGATACTCAGCCATGCTGGCGGCCAGCGCCTTCATCAGGAACGGCATGAAGGTGACCTTCACCCCGACCTTTTCGGCAGCGGCCTTCTGGGATTTGCGGAAAGCCTCCAGCTCCGTGATATCCGCTTCGTCGAATTGCGTGACATGCGGAATACCCAGCCAGGCATTGTGCAGGTGCTTGCCGCTGATCTTCTTGATCCGTCCGAGTTCCTGCTCTTCGATCTCACCAAACTTGCTGAAATCGACGACCGGTGGGGTCGGCAGCTGCAGGCCTCCGGCGCTGGCTGCCACCTGCGGCGCGCCCTCCTGCAGTGTGCGTTTGACAAAGGCCTGCACGTCTTCCTTGAGGATGCGGCCTTTCGGACCGGAGCCCGGCACATGGTACAGATCCACGCCCAGCTCGCGCGCGAAACGACGCACCGCAGGACTTGCGTGCGCCTTGCCCTTGGGCGCATCGGAAGGCTTGGCAATGACCGGGCGACGCTGCGCCGGTTTCTCGCCAGCGGCGCGTTCTACCGGGGTTGCAGCCGCAGGTGCCGGAGCAGGCGCAGGTTCTTCCGTTTTTTCTGTCGGAGCCGGCGCAGCGGGCGTTGGGCCAACGACTTCGATCATGCCGATCCTGTCGCCCTGGTTGACCCGGTCACCCACCTTGACGCTCACCTCAGTAACCTTGCCCGCATGCTGCGACGGGATCTCCATGGTTGCCTTGTCGGTCTCCAGGGTGATCAGTGAACCCTCCTTCGCCACCTCGTCACCGGCGCTGATCATCACCTCGACGATCTCGACATCGCTGAAGTCCCCGATATCCGGCACTTCGATGGCAACCGTCTCGCTGGCGCCGGCAGGCGCTGCGGCAGTTGCAGGCTCTGGTTCAGCGGAAACCGTTTCGGCTGCAACCGGCTCGGACGGCACTTCGGATTCAGCGGGAGACTCGGCAACGGCCGCTTCGCCCTCGCCTTCAGCTTCCAGCACAATAATCACGTCGCCCTTGTTGATCTTGTCACCGACCGAGATCTTCACCTCGCTGACCTTGCCGGCGACAGGCGATGGGATCTCCATGGTCGCCTTATCCGATTCCAGGGTAAGCAGGGAATCCTCGGCCACCACACTGTCGCCAGGAGAGACCAGGATTTCGATGACTTCCACATCGTGAAAATCACCGATATCCGGCAGTTCTACGTTAATCATCTGTCCCACAATCTTTTCTCCTGTCGACCGCGATCACACAGTGACGGGGTTGGGTTTTTCCGGGTCGATCTTGTAGGCCTTGATCGCCTGCGCGACGATCTTGGTGTCAATCTCGCCGGTGTCCGCCAGCGCCTTAAGCGCGGCAACCACAACGTAGTAGCGGTTCACTTCAAAGTGTTTGCGCAACTGTGAACGCAGATCAGAACGGCCGTAGCCGTCCGTACCAAGAGCGATGAAATGACGCTCGTTGAGATAGGGGCGGATCTGTTCCGGGTAGGCGCGGATGTAGTCGGTGGCGGCCACCGCCGGGCCCTTGGCATTGGCCAGTTGCTCCAGCAGGTAGCTGGAGCGCGGCTTATCCATCGGGTGCAGCATGTTCCAGCGCTCCACGTCCATAGCATCGCGCTTGAGCTCATTGAAGCTGGTCACGCTCCAGACATCCGCCGCGATGTTCCACTCGTCCTCGAGCATGGCGGCGGCCGCGATCACCTCGCGCAGGATGGTGCCAGAGCCCATCAACTGCACGCGCTTCTTCTTACGCGAGCCCTGGCGGTACAGGTACATGCCCCTGATGATGCCTTCCTCGCAGCCCTCCGGCATAGCGGGTTGCTGGTAGTTCTCGTTCATCACGGTGACGTAGTAGAAGACGTTCTGCTGCTCCTCGTACATGACCTTCATGCCATGCTGCAGGATAGTCACTAACTCGTAGGCGAAGGTCGGGTCGTAGGCGCGACAATTGGGGATGGTGCCCGCCACGATGAGACTGTGACCGTCCTGGTGCTGCAGGCCTTCGCCGGCCAGTGTGGTGCGCCCGGCGGTACCGCCAAGCAGGAAACCACGCGCCTGCATGTCGCCGGCGGCCCAGGCCAGGTCGCCGACGCGCTGGAATCCAAACATCGAGTAGTAGATGTAGAAAGGGATCATGCTCACGCCATGGTTGGAATACGACGTGGCGGCCGCAATCCAGGACGACATGGCGCCCGCCTCGTTGATGCCTTCCTGCAGAATCTGCCCCTGCTTGTCCTCGCGGTAATACATCACCTGGTCCGAGTCCTGCGGCGTGTACAGCTGACCGACCGAGGAATAGATGCCAAGCTGGCGGAACATGCCCTCCATGCCGAAAGTGCGTGCCTCGTCGGGCACGATCGGCACCACGAATTTGCCCACGTTCTTGTCGCGGATCAGGGTGGTGAGGAAGCGCACGAAGGCCATGGTGGTGGACATCTCACGCTCACCGCTGCCCTCGAGCAGCGCCTTGAAGGTGTCCAGCGCCGGAATTTTCAACTCGTTGCCAACGCTACGACGGCTCGGCATGTACCCCCCGAGAGCCGCACGGCGCTCGTGCAGGTAACGCATCTCCGGGCTGTCTGCCGGCGGTTTGTAGTAGGGAGCGGAGGCGATCTGGTCGTCCGGAATCGGGATATTGAAGCGGTCGCGGAAAGCCTTGAGCGACTCCTCGCCCATCTTCTTCTGCGAATGGGTGATGTTCTGGCCCTCGCCGGCCTCACCCATACCGTAACCCTTGACGGTCTTGGCCAGGATAACGGTCGGCTGCCCCTTGTGCTTCATCGCCGCCGAGTAGGCGGCAAAGATCTTCAGCGGATCATGCCCGCCGCGGTTAAGGCGCCAGATGTCCTCGTCCGACATGTTGGCCACCATAGCCTTGAGTTCCGGGTACTTACCGAAGAAATGCTCGCGCACGAAGGCACCGTCCTTCGACTTGTACGCCTGGTAATCACCGTCCACGGCCTCTTCCATGCGCTTGAGCAGCAGGCCGTCCTTGTCGCGCGCCAGGAGTGGATCCCAGTAACCGCCCCAGATGACCTTGATCACGTTCCAGCCGGCACCGCGATAGACTGCTTCGAGTTCCTGGATGATCTTGCCGTTGCCGCGCACCGGCCCGTCCAGGCGCTGCAGGTTGCAGTTGACCACGTGAACCAGGTTATCGAGGCGCTCGCGCCCGGCCAGGGAGATGGCGCCAAGGGATTCCGGTTCGTCCATCTCGCCGTCGCCCATGAAAGCCCAGACCTTGCGATCCCCCTCGGCCAGAATGCCGCGGTCATTCAGGTACTGCATGAAGCGCGCCTGGTAGATCGACATCAGCGGCCCCAGGCCCATGGAAACGGTCGGGAACTGCCAGAAGTTCGGCATCAGCCAGGGGTGCGGATAAGAAGACAGGCCGTTGCCACCGACCTCCTGGCGGAAATGGTTCAGATCCTCCTCGCTCAGACGCCCTTCCAGGAAGGCGCGCGCGTAGATGCCCGGTGCCGAGTGACCCTGGAAGAACACCAGATCGCCTTCCTGGGACTCGTTGGAGGCCTTGAAGAAGTGGGTAATACCCACGTCGAACAGAGTTGCAGCAGAGGCAAACGAGGCGATATGCCCACCCAACTCGGTTGCCTTGCGGTTGGCCTGCACCACCATCGCCATGGCATTCCAGCGAATGAAAGAGCGGATGCGGTTTTCCATCGCCTGGTCACCCGGGTACGGCTCCTGCTGGGTCAGCGGAATGGTGTTGACATAGGCGGTATTGGCGCTGTGTGGGATATGCGCGCCGGAACGCCGCGCCTTGTCGATCATGCGCTCGATTAGATAGTGGGCGCGGTCGGCACCTTCGTGTTCTAGGACGGCCTCGAGCGCGTCGAGCCATTCCTGTGTTTCCTGCGGGTCGATATCCGGTTTCGCTGCCATGGTCTGCCCATCTTCGTTGATCGAATGAACACGGCAGAGGCTTTGCCCTGCCAACATGGCGGGGAATTCAAGCAAAGAAACCAGCAAAAAGCGAATTTATTTTAGCGTTCCTATAATTATCAATAATTTACTATCATATTTTTCTATGACAATTGTCTTATTTTTAGCCCTGTGAACTGGATTCAACACGCCCAGCCTGAGGTCAGTCAATATCCAGATGGCCGCCCCTGACCCTCAATACAGCACCAGCACGAGACAAGCCGTCCCCGCATCCGCGCGTTGGCCTGCACCGGTTTTTGGGCATAAGAAAGGCTATGTCACCGTTAGGTGTTGGTGACCCCACGCCTCGAGCACGCAAACTTGGGGCGTCAGCCCTTCCCGATACCGCTCCAACAAACGGCGCCAACCAAGGTATTGATCGAGATAGCGTG
>Ga0180430_10001239_pt1 | contig 25536 bp, 24 predicted proteins | sample SS_ome_9_FD_132999 | JGI IMG/M metagenome (GOLD analysis project Ga0180430, IMG submission 132999) | Hypersaline lake sediment archaeal communities from the Salton Sea, California, USA - SS_1_S_2 metaG | ecosystem: Environmental > Aquatic > Non-marine Saline and Alkaline > Hypersaline >... | reverse complement strand
TTTTTATTTGTGGAGTCTTCAGCAGGTAAGCTTGGATAAAAAGAAAAAATGATCTATCGTCTCTTTCGGGCTGAAACGCTTGCATCAGTTATCGCATCCTTTATTATGATGGCTGTCGAATTGCGCGTGCTGTTCAGTGCCGGATATTTTTTCTGCTAACTGAGACGTCGGATATGATTGCGGCGCGGACGGCAGCAAGTGATTTTAGTGAACGAAAAAGAAAAATTGATAGAAAACAGAAAGAAATTGAAGAAACCATCAAAAAATTGAAGGATATGAAGATGTCATTTTCACAAAAGAAAGAGAACTAAAGAAGCAAAAAAAGCAAACCCAGAAAGAGGGCTGTCATCATCTCGATAAGATTGTATAAAAGACTAATCATGCCAACAACTTCTCATTACAATCATAAGAGCCTGGTTAGGTTGAGGCTGCAGGCTCTTATCATTTTTGACATTATTTTTTTGTATAACGCACCCAGTCGTAATGAGCGTATAGAGGTGTTACACCGTTGTAGGAACCGAGCCAGTCATCGACACCAATACCATTCCACAAGTTCATCATGATCTTTCCTGGCGTAGTCGGAATTTGGCTCGTCGCGGTATGTTTTAATTGCCCATCGACATACCATTTAATCGAGTTTGGCTGCCAATCGAACGCATACGTATGATAGGCATTGGATGCATCAAATCCGAGATCCACAAGCTTCTCATGGTTTCCTACACCATTCGTATAGTAGTTAAACTGAACCTTTGTTGTGTCTTTTCCTAAAAATTCGATATCAATCTCATCCCAAGGAGTTCCATCCGTTGGACCTGTGTAAGTGAAGAACGATGAAACGATCCCTACGTTTTTAGCTGGTTTCATTCTGACTTCATAAAGTCCATATCCATATGTTTGAACAGAGCGATTTTCCCCGCAGTCAAACTTGTTATAAGATGGACTTGTTAGCCCCAAACGCATTTCACCTAATGATGTCATTGATACGTTATTTGCACGCCAAGTGCAGTTGAACACACCTCCATTCGAATAACCATTTGCTTTCTGCCATACACCGGAGTTATAGCTGTTAAAAGGGTCAAAAAACGATCCGCCTGCTTGAGCCGAGGCAGTAGAAGTGACTGCAGACAAACTCAAAAACAATCCAGTGACAAGAAGTAGCAACACTCGTTTCATACGATAAGGCATGTGGCATTCCCCTTTCTTTGAAAACGTTTTCTTTATCGATCATACCTGATTCTTTTAAAAGGGAACATCAGTCAAAATAATGATAATAACTTTTCATTCATAAAAACTCCCCCCGTTTGTTTTAAAACGGATGAAGGGGACTTGCTGTAAAGTAACAAGTAAAAGATTTTATCTCTTTTTCTTTTGTTTATAAATTTATTATAGGTGAAAATCATAAACCGATTAGTATGAAAGAACTGGAGGAATACGTCTGTCCACTTTTAATAAAAATCCCTTCCCAAAACCTCCCTCAAATAGATACAGAAGAATACATGATTCTACAAAGCTGTCGATTGATAATAAATAACTACGAACCCTTGATTTATAAGGCTTTGAAAGCATTTTTGATCAAAAACCTACAAATTTATCAGATTATTGTTTATAATATAAATATGCTTAATCTTTATTAAGCATATCGGAGTATCGAACGGTATATAGAAACGCACGATTGTTTTATTTGAAAAACGATTTAATGTAAGCATTTTCTTTTTGGATTGAAGAAGATGTATACAACATGCGTTGTTTTTGCTCCTAGGTTTTGGTTTAATTTTAAAAGGGGAAATTTTTAAAAAAAGGGAGAGATGAGTATGACAGCAACACGCGGCCTTGAAGGGGTAGTCGCCACTACATCATCAGTAAGTTCAATTATTGATGATACTCTTACATATGTAGGGTATAACATCGATGATTTGACAGAAAAAGCTAGCTTTGAAGAAGTTGTTTATCTGCTTTGGCATTTAAAGCTGCCGAACAAAGAGGAGCTCGCAGAGCTTAAAAAACAGCTTTCTGAAAATGCCGGTATCCCCAAAGAAGTGATTGACCATTTCAAATCCTACTCGAATGGAAAAGTCCACCCGATGGCAGCTCTTCGGACAGCCGTTTCTTTACTCGGACTGTTTGACGAAGAAGCAGATCAAATGGATGCGGAAGCAAACTACAGAAAAGCGGTGCGTCTCCAAGCGAAGATGCCTGCGCTTGTCGCTGCTTTTTCAAGAATCCGCAAAGGGCTCGAGCCGATTGAGCCGAATCCGGAACTCGGTTTTGCCGCCAACTTTCTCTACATGCTGAATGGAAAAGAACCTTCACCTGTTGAAGTGGAAGCGTTTGACAAAGCCTTGATTCTGCATGCGGATCATGAGCTGAACGCATCTACGTTCACAGCCAGAGTATGCGTCGCGACGCTTTCAGACGTCTACTCAGGGATCACGGCCGCAATCGGGGCCTTGAAAGGTCCGCTTCACGGCGGAGCAAACGAAGCAGTTATGAAAATGCTTTCAGAGATTGGCGAGGTTGAAAACGTAGATTCATATATTCACGCCAAGCTTGAAAAGAAAGAAAAGATCATGGGGTTCGGCCACCGCGTATACCGCCAGGGCGATCCCCGCGCAAAACATTTGAAGGAAATGAGCAGACGTTTGACGAATTTAACGGGTGAAAGCAAATGGTATGAGATTTCAGAGCGGACTGAGGAAATCGTCACGTCTCAGAAAAAACTGCCGCCAAACGTAGACTTTTATTCTGCGTCGGTTTATCATAGCTTAGGAATCGACCATGATCTGTTCACGCCGATTTTTGCGATCAGCAGGGTATCAGGCTGGCTCGCTCACATTCTCGAACAGTATGAAAATAACCGACTGATTCGTCCGCGGGCTGATTACACCGGCCCTGACATGCAGACGTTCATTCCGATTGAAGACAGAAGCTGACCGTTTGAAAGGAGGCTGTTCGAGCTTTGTTCGGCCGGCCTCTTAACGGCTTTCTTAGGAAACAACGATTTCATGAATCTATGAAAAAACATGTTTGTCCCCCGCCAAACGGGGGAAACAAATGTTTTTCTATATTGAAGAATTACATATTATGGGAGGTTTTATTGTGGCACAAGGCGAAAAAATTACAGTCTCCGGCGGAGTATTAAACGTTCCAAACAACCCGGTCATCCCGTTTATTGAAGGGGACGGAACAGGTCCTGATATTTGGAGAGCGGCTTCAAGGGTTCTTGAAGCGGCTGTGGAGAAAGCGTATAACGGCGAAAAGGAAATCACTTGGAAAGAAGTCTACGCCGGGGAAAAAGCGTACAACAAAACAGGCGAATGGCTTCCTGAAGAAACGCTTGATACGATCCGCGAATACCTGATCGCGATTAAAGGTCCTTTAACAACTCCTGTAGGCGGCGGAATCCGCTCATTAAACGTAGCGCTAAGACAAGAGCTTGACCTGTTTACATGCCTGCGTCCTGTCCGCTATTTCACAGGCGTTCCTTCACCGGTTAAGCGCCCTGAAGATACGGATATGGTCATCTTCCGCGAAAATACTGAAGATATCTATGCCGGCATCGAATACGCGAAAGGCTCTGAAGAAGTTCAAAAGCTGATTTCATTCCTGAAAAACGAGCTTGGCGTTAACAAAATCCGTTTCCCTGAAACATCAGGCATCGGTATCAAGCCGGTTTCTGAAGAAGGAACGTCAAGGCTTGTCAGAGCTGCGATCGAGTATGCAATCGAGCACGGCCGCAAATCTGTAACGCTCGTCCATAAAGGAAACATCATGAAATTCACGGAAGGCGCCTTTAAAAACTGGGGCTATGAAGTGGCTGAAAAAGAATTCGGCGATAAAGTATTCACATGGGCCGAATACGACCGCATCGCTGAAAAAGACGGCAAAGACGCTGCAAACAAAGCGCAAAGCGAAGCTGAAGCGGCCGGCAAAATCATCATCAAAGACAGCATCGCTGACATCTTCCTTCAGCAGATCCTGACCCGCCCTGCCGAGTTTGATGTTGTGGCGACAATGAACCTGAACGGGGACTACATTTCAGATGCGCTTGCTGCCCAAGTCGGCGGAATCGGCATCGCTCCTGGAGCAAACATCAACTATGAGACAGGACACGCCATCTTTGAAGCGACACATGGTACAGCTCCAAAATATGCTGGCCTAGACAAAGTAAACCCGTCTTCAGTCATCCTATCCGGCGTGCTGCTTCTTGAGCATTTGGGCTGGAATGAAGCTGCCGACCTTGTGATTAAATCTATGGAGAAAACAATCGCATCCAAAGTCGTCACATACGATTTCGCTCGTTTGATGGACGGCGCGACTGAAGTTAAATGCTCTGAATTCGGTGATGAGCTTATCAAAAATATGTCTTAAAAGGCTGTTTTGGGGTAAAACAACAACAATTAAAAGGGGTAGAAAACATGGGAAAGAAGCGAAATAAAGTATCTGTCATCGGAGCGGGCTTTACAGGTGCAACAACTGCGTTTTTAACGGCTCAAAAAGAATTGGCTGACGTCGTGCTAGTCGACATTCCGCAGCTTGAAAACCCTACAAAAGGGAAAGCGCTCGATATGCTGGAAGCGAGCCCTGTCCAAGGATTTGATGCGAATATTACAGGAACGGCAAACTACGAAGATACGGCCGGCTCAGATATCGTCGTCATCACGGCGGGAATCGCAAGAAAGCCGGGAATGAGCCGGGACGACCTCGTGGCTACAAATGAAAAGATCATGAGGAGCGTAACGAAGGAAGTTGTTAAATACTCACCTGATTGTATCATCGTCGTTCTGACAAACCCTGTGGATGCGATGACATACGCCGTCTATAAAGAATCGGGCTTCCCGAAAGAGCGGGTCATCGGCCAGTCGGGAGTTTTGGATACGGCAAGATTCAGAACGTTTGTCGCTCAGGAGCTCAACCTTTCCGTCAAAGACATTACAGGTTTTGTACTGGGCGGACACGGGGACGATATGGTTCCGCTCGTTCGCTACTCTTATGCAGGCGGCATTCCGCTTGAAACGCTTCTTCCGAAAGACCGGATCGATGCGATTGTTGAAAGAACGAGAAAAGGCGGGGGAGAAATTGTCAACCTGTTAGGAAACGGAAGTGCGTATTATGCGCCAGCCGCTTCCCTGACAGAAATGGTTGAAGCAATCTTAAAAGACCAGCGCCGCGTGCTGCCGACTATTGCCTACCTTGAAGGCGAATACGGCTATGAAGGCATTTACCTCGGCGTTCCGACGATTATCGGCGGAAACGGTCTTGAACAGATCATTGAACTTGAACTGACTGAAACAGAAAGAAGTCAGCTTGATCGATCCGTTGAATCAGTCAAAAACGTCATGAAAGTATTATCATAATGAAAACAGCAGGAAGGCTTTATACAAGCCTTCCTGTTTTTGAATGCGATCTTTTTTTACATAAAACCATATGAAAATCAAGACATAAACACGGGCTGTCAGCATATACCTAATCATAATCATCTGCCCGGACATTTTCATTCTTTTTTCTGGAAGCATTCCATCGCTTAAAACAGCGGTTTATTGCCGAAAAAGAGAGATTTTATGCAAAACACTGAAAAATCAAATTGTCGAACGGATAGGCTTTCGTTAAAATAGGAGTGAAAACGTTTATTTAACAAAAGATAGAGAAAGAGATGTCGGGGAAATCTGAAGCCTGGAGGCATGTCATGAGCAAAAAGATATTAGTTGTAGATGATGAGGAATCGATTGTTACCCTTCTAAAATATAACCTTGAACGGTCGGGCTATCATGTGGTGACGGCCATGGACGGAGAGGCCGGCTTATTAAAGGCGATTGAAGAGAAGCCGGATCTGATCGTGCTCGATCTGATGCTTCCTAAAATGGACGGCATTGAAGTATGCAAGGAACTCAGACAGAAGAAGCTGATGTATCCGATTTTGATGCTGACCGCTAAGGATGATGAATTTGATAAGGTGCTCGGTCTCGAGCTGGGTGCCGATGACTATATGACGAAGCCGTTCAGCCCGAGAGAGGTGACGGCAAGGGTCAAAGCGATTTTAAGAAGAACACAGACGCTGTCCGTTCATCCGGAGGAGACGGAAGAACCGGATGCAGGCGAGCTGATCATAGGCGAATTGAAAATACTGCCAGAACATTATGAGGTTTACTTTCAAAACGAACGCCTCGAGCTAACGCCTAAGGAATTCGAACTCCTTTTATATTTGGGAAGGCATAAAGGGAGGGTGCTGACGAGAGACCTTCTCCTCAACGCTGTCTGGAACTACGACTTCGCGGGCGATACGCGCATCGTCGATGTCCATATCAGCCATCTTCGCGATAAGATCGAAAAAAATACGAAAAAACCGGAATACATTAAAACAATCAGAGGTCTTGGCTACAAAATGGAGGAGCCGAAGCTGAATGATTAAATTCCGGACCCGGCTTTTAGCTGCCCTGCTGACGCTTTTGATTCTCGTATTTGCTTCACTCGGTTTTCTGCTCGTTCACTTGTTTCACTCCTCATACGATGCCAAACTGAGCAGCCATATTGAAAAAGAAGCCGCTTTGGTCGCTTCATTGGCAAATCGTGAAAACATGAAGTCTTCGGAGCAAGGAGCCATTTTAGAGAAGGCAAGCCGTGAACTGGACAGTCATGTATCGCTGGTTGATACAAAAGGTCAGGTTCTTTTTCATTTTGGGGGCCGTGCAGAAGATCAATCCGTTATCAAAGAAGCGCTTGAGTCGGATTTAAACGGTGAAGGAGGAGGCTTCAGAATCAATCCGGATGACGAGTCCGTTTACCGTTACGTGCAGCCGCTGAAAGAAGACGGGAATGTGAATGGATATATTCTGATCAGCACTCCTGTCGATTCATTGCAAGATATCAATCAAAAGATCTGGATTCTCCTCGGCGTGAGCCTTGGAACGGCCTTTTTAATCATCGCCGGGCTTGGGGCGAGAATAACCTCTCAATATACGAATCCGATTGAGTCTGCGACACAAGTGGCGATTGAGCTTGCCAAAGGAAACTATAAAGCAAGAACTTTCAACGAAGATGAAACGATGCTGAGCCAGTCCATCAATATGCTGGCGCAGAACCTGCAGGACATGACAAGAGCACAGGAAATGCAGCGCGACCGTCTGCAAACCGTCATCGAAAATATCGACTCCGGTCTGATCTTAATCGATGGAAAGGGTTATATTCACCTTGTGAACCGCGCTTATCAAAAGCAATTTCACGTAGAAGCCGATCAGCTTCTTTACCATTTCTATCACGAAGTGCTCGAACACGAAGAAATCATTAATCTCATCGAAGAAATTTTTATGACGGAAACAAAGGTCCGCAAAATGTTTAAACTGCCGATCAAAATTGAAAGAAGGTATTTTGAAGTCGACGGAGTTCCAATTATCGGCATCAATGATGAGTGGAAAGGCATCGTTCTCGTGTTCCATGATATGACGGAAAGAAAGCAGCTTGAAGAAATGAGGAAGGACTTTGTCGCCAATGTCTCCCACGAGCTGAAAACGCCGATTACATCGATCAAAGGGTTCACCGAGACGCTTTTAGACGGAGCGATGAACGAAAGGGAGACGCTGCTGCAATTTCTATCGATCATCTTAAAAGAGAGCAGCCGTCTGCAAACGTTGATCCAGGACCTGTTGGATCTGTCGAAAATCGAACAGCAGAACTTCACCTTGAATATTCAAAATTGCAATATTGGTGAAATCCTCGCTGAAATTGAGATGCTTTTGAAGAATAAAGCGGAGGAAAAAGGAATCACCTTGACCCTGGAAAAGCCGGAGATGCCAGCCGTTGCTTCTGGGGATCCGCACAGACTAAAGCAGATCTTTTTAAATTTGGTGAACAATGCCCTCACATATACGCCTGAAGATGGAAACGTAACGATTTCGGCTGATGTACTGGAAAATGCAGTGCAAGTCAAAGTGAAGGATACGGGCATCGGGATCAAGCGGTCCGAAATCCCGAGAATATTCGAACGCTTCTACCGGATCGATAAAGACAGGAGCAGAAATTCAGGAGGAACCGGTCTCGGCCTTGCGATCGTCAAGCATTTAGTCGAAGCCCACGACGGTGAAATCGACGTCGAAAGCGAGCGGGGAAAAGGCACCGAATTCACGGTCCGCTTAAAACGCGCATCCGAGTAGCTTCATTTAGCAAACTTTACAAAGGCTTAACAACTTTTATATATATGGTTAAAACTTGGCTGATAGGATCATTAGTGAACCCCTTCATCCAAGGAGCCATATGGACGGACGCGATCAACAGCGCGTCCCTTTTTTTATTTTTCTGCGAAATCACTCTCATTTTCCTTTCAAAATGAACTTTGCTAAAATAAAATAAGCAAATATGATCACGAAGTTGAATGGAAGCTGACGAATCGGCTCCTTAGGAGGATAAAGATGACTGAAAGAAAAAAACTAGTATTGGTTGACGGAAACAGCCTGGCTTACCGCGCGTTTTTCGCTCTGCCTCTTCTCAGCAATGAAAAAGGGATACATACAAACGCTGTGTACGGTTTTACCACGATCTTAATGAAGATGCTTGAAGAAGAAAAACCGACCCACATGCTCGTTGCTTTTGATGCGGGGAAAACGACATTCAGACATAAAACGTTTAAAGAATATAAAGGCGGCAGACAAAAAACGCCGCCCGAGCTGTCCGAGCAGCTGCCGTTTATCCGCGAGCTCCTCGACGCCTATCAAATCTCAAGGTATGAGCTTGAAAACTACGAGGCCGATGATATTATCGGCACCCTTGCCAAGTCAGCGGAAAAAGACGGATTTGAAGTGAAGATTTTTTCAGGCGACAAAGACCTGACACAGCTGGCTACAGAAGGAACGACGGTCGCCATCACGAAAAAGGGCATTACAGATGTTGAATACTATACGCCGGAACATGTCCGGGAAAAGTACGGACTTACACCTGAACAAATCATTGACATGAAAGGGCTGATGGGAGACTCATCAGACAACATTCCAGGTGTGCCGGGCGTCGGCGAAAAGACGGCGATCAAGCTTTTGAAACAGTTCCATACAGTAGAGGAGCTGCTGTCGTCAATAGACGAAGTCAGCGGAAAAAAACTGAAAGAAAAGCTTGAAGAATTTAAAGAACAGGCATTGATGAGCAAAGAGCTTGCGACAATTACGACAGAAGCGCCGCTTGAAGTCACCCTCGATTCCCTCGGATACGAAGGTTTTGACAGGGAAGCGGTCGTCAAGATTTTTAAAGATCTCGGTTTTAACTCTTTGCTCGAAAGGATTGGCGAAGAGCCGGGAGAAAAAGAAGAAGAACAGTTTGAAGAGATCAACGTCACGATCAAAACAGACATCACGGATGATTTGTTTGCGTCACCGGCTTCACTCGTTGTCGAACAGCTCGGCGACAATTATCATGAGGCGCCGATCCTCGGTTTTTCGATCGTCAACGAACATGGCGCTTTCTTCATCCCGGAAGAGACAGCTGTTCAGTCGGACCGTTTTAAAGAGTGGGCCGAAGACGAGTCGAAAAAGAAATGGGTGTTTGATGCAAAACGCGCGGCGGTCGCTTTGCGCTGGCGGGGCATCGAACTGAAAGGCGCAGAATTTGACGTTCTCCTTGCGGCCTATATCATCAATCCGGGACACTCTTACGACGATGTTGCAAGCGTTGCGAAAGAACACCAATTACACATTGTCGCGGCAGATGAAGCGGTCTACGGAAAAGGCGCGAAACAGGCGGTGCCGGATGAGAAGGAGCTTGCCGACCATTTAGCCAGAAAAGCGAAGGCGATATCGCTGCTCCGCGAAAAGCTTCTTGATGAATTGGAGAAAAACGAGCAGCTCGATCTGTTTGAAGCGCTCGAAATGCCCCTCGCCCACATTCTCGGTGAGATGGAATCGATCGGTGTCCAAGTCGATGTCGACAGATTGAAAAAAATGGGGGAAGAACTGTCCGCCAAATTAGCGGAATACGAGAAGAAAATCCACGAGTCAGCAGGTGAAACGTTCAATATCAATTCTCCAAAGCAGCTCGGTGTGATTTTGTTTGAAAAACTCGGGCTGCCTGCCGTCAAAAAAACAAAAACGGGCTATTCGACTTCAGCCGATGTGCTGGAAAAACTGCGCGACAAACACGTCATTATCGAAGATATTCTGCACTACAGACAGATCGGCAAGCTCCAGTCCACATACGTCGAAGGGCTTTTAAAAGTAATCAAAAAAGACAGCCATAAAGTGCATACCCGCTTTAATCAAGCTTTAACACAGACGGGAAGGCTCAGCTCAACCGATCCCAATCTGCAAAATATACCGATCCGTCTTGAGGAAGGCCGCAAAATCCGGCAGGCGTTTGTCCCTTCGCAAAAAGGCTGGCTCATATTTGCTGCGGATTACTCCCAAATCGAATTGAGGGTTCTCGCCCACATTTCAAAGGATAAAAATTTGATTGAAGCGTTCACGAACGATATGGACGTTCACACGAAAACGGCGATGGATGTTTTTCATGTATCAGAAGAAGAAGTCACCCCTGCGATGAGGAGGCAGGCGAAAGCCGTCAATTTCGGAATCGTCTACGGAATCAGCGACTACGGCTTGTCGCAAAACCTGGGAATTACAAGAAAGGAAGCGGCCGCGTTTATTGAGCGCTATTTCCACAGCTTCCAGGGAGTTAAAGAATACATGGAAGAAACCGTTCAAGAAGCGAAACAGAGGGGCTATGTGACGACTCTTTTAAGCCGGAGGCGGTATATACCGGAATTGACGAGTCGGAATTTCAATCTGCGCAGCTTTGCCGAACGGACGGCAATGAACACGCCGATCCAGGGAAGCGCCGCAGATATCATTAAAAAAGCGATGATCGACATGGCGGACAAGCTGAAAGAAAAAAATCTCCAGGCCAAACTGCTGCTGCAGGTTCATGACGAATTGATTTTTGAAGCGCCTGAAGATGAAATCAAAGTGCTTGAAAAACTGGTTCCGGAAGTAATGGAACATGCATTGGAGCTCGATGTTCCGCTGAAAGTGGACTGCGCTTCAGGGCCTTCATGGTACGATGCAAAATAGAGAAAAGGAAGTGATGATGTGCCGGAATTACCAGAAGTCGAAACGGTCCGGCGCACTCTTGCCGGGCTTGTAAGAGGGAAAACGATCGATGCGGTTGATGTCAGATGGACAAAAATCATAAAACGTCCGGAGGAGCCTGAGGAATTCGCAAGGCTCCTGGCCGGTCAGACGATTCAGTCGATCGGAAGAAGGGGAAAATTCCTGTTGTTTCATCTTGATGATTGTGTCATGGTTTCCCATTTGAGAATGGAAGGAAAGTACGGGCTTCATCAAAACGATGAACCTCTTGATAAACATGTGCACGTTATTTTCAGGTTCACGGACGGAAGCGAGTTGCGCTACCGGGATGTCAGAAAGTTCGGCACGATGCATTTGTTTAAGCCGGGGGAGGAACTGACGGAGCTGCCTCTCAGGCAGCTCGGTCCCGAACCTTTCAGCGAGGAATTTACAGCCGGTTACTTAAGAGAGCGCCTGAAGAAAACAAACCGCTCAGTGAAAACCGCACTGCTCGATCAGCGGACAGTGGTCGGGCTGGGCAATATTTATGTCGACGAGGCTTTATTCAGAGCCGGTATCCATCCCGAGACAACAGCGAACAAGCTCACAAAAAAACAGACGGTTCTTCTTCATGAAGAGATCGTTCAAACGTTAAAGGAAGCTGTTGAAGCAGGGGGAAGCACAGTCAGATCTTACATCAATTCACAAGGTGAAATCGGCATGTTCCAGCTCAAACTTTTCGTTTACGGCCGGAAAGATGAACCTTGTAAAAAGTGCGGATCTCCAATTGAAAAAACAGTCGTTGGCGGAAGGGGCACGCATTTTTGCATAAAGTGCCAGAAAAAATGACAATCGCATAAAAGGGACAACAGCAAGCCGTATCATGGTTCAAGCTGTCGATGCATACGCTCCATATAGCTGTTAATAGCAAGCTTTAAGGTGTGATGTTTCTTTTTCGGGTAAACAACACACGGATGGTTTTCTTCTTTCATATATATAAGAAGCCTAGAAAGCTGCCTTTAGGCTGCATGACTTAACTGCTCGCATCAACAGAAAGGAAGAGCCTGATATGATGTTTGCATCTTTCTTGCTGCTGGCATTTGCCGTCAGCTTGGACAGTTTTTCAGTCGGATTTACTTACGGATTGCGAAAGTTGAAAATCCCATTTAAAGCGATTTTGATTATTGCTTTTTGCTCTGGTGCCGTGATGTATATTGCCATGATGATCGGAACCCTTTTGGCGAAATTCCTGCCCGTTGTCGTAACAGAAAGGCTCGGAGCCGTCATATTAATGGGGATCGGCGCATGGGTGCTGTATCAGTTTTTCAGGCCGGAGAAAGAACAGGATCTCGTCTTCTCTGAAAAAACGCTCATCAACCTTGAATTGAAATCGCTCGGAATCGTGATACACATTTTAAGAAAACCGACAAGCGCCGACATTGATAAATCAGGAATCATTACCGGTATAGAAGCTTTCCTTCTCGGTTTCGCCCTCTCTATTGACGCGTTCGGAGCAGGGATCGGCGCGGCTGCGCTCGGCTTTTCCCCTGTACCGATGAGCATTACGGTAGGCATCATGAGCTCATTGTTCGTATTCTGCGGAATACAGGCGGGGCGATTTTTATCGAAATGGAACTGGATGGATAAACTGACCTTTCTTCCCGGTATATTGCTGATTATGATCGGCATCTGGAAACTGTAAGAAGGAGGTGCAGGCCTTTGACATTGGTCATCGGGTTGACCGGAGGGATTGCCAGCGGCAAAAGTACTGTCGCGCAAATGTTCCAGCAGTGCGGCATCACAGTCGTCGATGCGGACGTGATCGCGAAAGAGGCCGTTGAACAAGGGATGCCCGCTTATCAGAAAATCGCAGAGACATTTGGTCAAGGCGTGCTGCTTGAAACAGGCGGTATCGACCGGAGAAAACTTGGAGAAATTATTTTTACTAACGAAGAAAAGAGGATGCAGTTAAATGCGATCGTCCATCCGGAAGTGAGAAAAATGATGATCAAACAGCGCGACGAAGCCATCCGGGCCGGTGAACGGTTTGTTGTTCTCGATATTCCGCTTTTATATGAAAGCGGGCTTGAACATTTGACAGATAAAGTGATCGTCGTCTGGGTGCCGATGGAGCTTCAGCTTGAGCGGCTGATGAAAAGAAACCGGCTCACTGAAGACGAGGCGCTGAACAGAATTCACGCCCAGCATTCTCTTGACGAAAAAAAGAAAAAGGCAGACGCGGTGATCGATAACAGCGGCAGTCTGAAAGATACAGAAGTGCAGCTTCATCAGCTGCTTGATACATGGTCAAATATTGAAAAGTGAGCGCGAAATTGCGCTCACTTTTTTATTAGTCGTTTTTAAACTGGCTGTAATTCGCATAATACAGCGCGGTGCGTTGTGCACCTGCATACCGTTCGGCAAAAGCTTTGGCATTGCCTGCCTTCATCGTCCGATAGCTGTAGTTGGATGAAGGTTTCCAGCTTGTTTCAGGCGATTTCTGTCCTTTTATCGCCGGATATGATCCGACATCTTTAAATGAGCCGTCTCCGTAATCATCAAGTATGCCTTTCTCGCTGCCCGTACCGAAGTAATTGGCTTCAGAATAAATTTTGGCCAATGTCGTTATCGTGAAGCCTAGATGGTAATTGTTGATATAATTGTTTTTCACATGAAAATGGCCGTAACGCATCAACCCGGGCGCCCTGACATAGAGATTCTCAAAGCGGTTGTGGCTGATTGTCATCCGCGGATATCCATTATATATACTGTGGTATTGCTTGTCATCTTGAGGCCAGCCGAGAATCAAGCCGTACCTGTGGTCTGTGAATGTGCTGTGAGACAGTGTGACGTAATCGGCTTTAGCGCCGATGTATAAGAGCTTGTCGAGATCGTGACCGTTTGCTGAATAGCTGTGGCCCTGGAATGTGACATGGTCAATCCAGTAATTCCTCGAATCTGTAATGTAAACAGGGATGTCGTTGTTTTCATTTATGAATGCATCATGTGCAATGATCAGATTTTTGAAAATCACGTTGCCTGAGTCCGTTTTTGTTTTAAAGTAAATGTTGTTCAGCTTATGTTTTTCATACGAGCCGATGATTGTTTTATTGCCCCCCACCGTCAATACCGTTTTGGCTGAAGCGCCGATATTGCTGGAGACGACAATGGTGCGGGGCGTTGAACCTCCAATATTGGCTTTCAGTTCGCCCAGATTGTTGACATAGACGACTTTTCCAAGCAGGCCGCCGGTTGTGCCTGTTTTCTGCTTGCCATTCGATTCCTTTGCATAGCCCGCGAAACCTTCGAGCCCGTCGCTTGGAAGCTTCCACTTTTGGACGGAGCCGCCTGTATATTTGGCAAGCTTCACTCCGCTGCCGTCCAGTGTCAGGGCAAGGCTGTTGTTTTGCGCACTGACGATTTTATACGTGATAAAGTCTCCGTTTCCGTCTTTGTCAGCCCCGATAATATTCCACAACTCTTCTTTTCGTGAATTGTCATAGTAGACTACAGCGGGATTATTGTTTGACAACGCGTAATGGGAAGGGATGATAATTTTGCCGTTATCCATATTTCTGATTTTGAACTGTTTGCCGTCAGACGTATCCAGCCTCCATCTTTCTGCTTTTTCCCCGCTCATCTGTTTTGCTGTTAGCGGTGCATTATCTTGATTCCCGGCGGGCGTGATGTTTATGCCTGATAAGCTTTCCAGCCTGATCATCTGTTTCGGATAATCTTCGTTCGCCGCGGAAGCGGCTGCTGTTCCTATAAAAAAATAAATGCCGGCCGCAGCCAAAAAAGAAATGATAAAATATATGTTTTTGGTCAGTTTCATGGTTGTCCTTTCTTGAAGACACTGCCTTCTGTCGTGTGGAAATTTGGCGCCGTTGGAAATTGTAGCACTAAAGATGTATTTGAAATATATGCTTTAATGCCGATTTTTTCTAGTTCTTTGTTCACTGTTTCACAAAAACTGCGTAAATTTGCTGTAAAAGAAACAAATGGTATGGCTAATTAAAAATAATGTGTTATACTTATTTTGAATAAATCATGATGTGGAATGACATAAAATAAGGGGTGCATATTTGATGAAAGTGAAAGTTGCGATAAACGGATTCGGCCGGATCGGCAGAATGGTGTTTAGAAAAGCGATGCTTGATGAACAGATTAACATTGCAGTGATCAATGCGAGCTACCCTCCGGAAACGCTCGCTCATTTAATAAAGTATGACACAAATCACGGCCGATATGAGCTTGATGTAAACGCTGGAGACGATTGCCTGTTCGTTAACGGTAAAAAGGTCATGCTGACCAATCAGAGGGACCCTAAACTTCTTCCGTGGGCGCAATACGGGATCGACATCGTCGTAGAAGCGACGGGGAAATTTAACGCGAAGGAAAAAGCGGAAGCTCATATTGAAGCCGGCGCGAAAAAAGTTATTTTGACAGCGCCGGGGAAAAATGAAGACATTACAATCGTGATGGGCGTCAATGAACGCGAATTTGATGCGGAGCGTCATACGATTATTTCAAACGCTTCCTGTACGACGAATTGTCTCGCTCCTGTCGCAAAAGTGCTTGATGATGCATTTGGCATTGAAAACGGCCTGGTGACCACTGTTCACGCATTTACAAATGATCAAAAAAATATTGATAATCCGCACAAAGACTTGAGAAGGGCGCGCGCCTGCGGTTCTTCGATCATTCCGACAACGACAGGCGCCGCGAAAGCGCTGTCACTTGTCATGCCACATTTAAAAGGAAGAATGCACGGCCTGGCCCTGCGCGTTCCCGTCTCAAATGTGTCACTCGTTGACCTTGTGGCTGATTTAAAAAGCGATGCGACGGCAGAAGATATTAATGAAGCGTTCCGAATGGCGGCGGCAGGCTCGATGTCCGGGATCCTCGATGTATGCGATGAACCGCTTGTCTCATCCGATTTTAATACGAATCCATACTCGGCGGTGATCGACAGCCTTTCAACAATGGTGCTTGAGAACAGAAAGGTGAAAGTGCTCGCATGGTATGACAACGAATGGGGATATTCGTGCAGGGTTGTCGATTTAATCAGATACGTGGCTTCAAGAATGAAACACCCTTCGGCTGTATAAAATAAGAGCATGGACGGATAAAAAATAAATACCCCTTAACCATCAAATGATAAAACCGCCTTGCAAAAAATATTCAAACAAAGTATACTATTTTTCGTGAACTTCTAGTTCGTGAGCGCTTCGGCATTACTTAAAGGGTTAGGACCTCTCCGGACTAACTTTCCCCCGTGGTAAATGACCGGTTCAGTTGCTTGGAAATTCACTTTTCTAATTCTTGTTAAGGGGGGTCCATGCTATGGAAACAATGGGGCGTCACGTTATCTCCGAACTGTGGGGATGCGATTTTGATAAGCTGAATGACATGGATTTTATTGAAAAAACGTTTGTAAATGCGGCACTGAAGTCAGGTGCTGAGGTACGTGAGGTAGCCTTTCATAAGTTTGCACCTCAAGGTGTAAGCGGGGTTGTGATCATTTCTGAATCTCACTTGACCATTCACAGTTTTCCTGAACACGGATATGCCAGCATTGATGTTTATACTTGCGGAGATTTAGATCCGAACGTAGCTGCCGATTATATCGCAGAAGAATTAAGAGCAGAAACAAGAGAGAACATTGAAATACCGAGAGGCATGGGACCTGTTCAGGTGAAACAGGCCAACGCCAAAGCACAGGCACTTTAATGCCGATAGAGGAGCTGGATGAAAAAGCGGACACCGCTTTTAAAATCCGCTCCTTTTTCTTTCCTCTCGCGACAATCCCCGAAACATATTCTCCCCGGCATTCTCTTGCCCTAATTTGTTTTCCCTTGGAAATCAACCATTTTTTTAATAAAATATAGAGAAGAAAGACAAAGGGGACAGGGGATATGAGTCTTTTTCAAAACATTCACCGGTTTTTTTCTACACACGCCGAAACGTCTGACCGCCATCCTTCGGACGAGCTGAAGAGCCGCTATTATAAAGCGGCGTCAAAAGAAGCGCTCAATGCTGTAAAGGAAGTGCTCGAAGGCCTTGACGGCTGTAAGGTGACATCGGTGTCGGAAGAAAGAGGAGAAATCAGCGCCGAGGTGAAAAAAACGAGAAAAGCTTTTGTGGTGGCGACAGTCGTGTCGATTCGACCTTTTGATACAGCGGTGGATTTTAATGTGTCAACGGAAACGTTTTTGCCGACCGATTTTGGCTACAGCCGCGGGCTTGTCTCGACGCTATACAGCGAACTGGACGGAAAGCTGCAGAAATCTGTACATTCAAACAATTGAATAGGGAGCTGAAAAAATGAAATGTCCAGCATGTCAGCATAACGGGACGAGGGTTTTGGACTCCCGTCCCGTTGACGAAGGCAGATCGATTCGCAGAAGACGCGAATGCGAATCATGCAACTATCGATTTACTACATTTGAAAAAGTGGAAGAAATTCCGCTCATCGTCGTAAAAAAAGAAGGAATCCGGGAAGAATTCAGCCGCGAGAAGATGCTCCGCGGTTTGATCAAAGCGTGCGAAAAACGCCCTGTCGCCTTAAAGCAACTTGAGGATATTTGCTTTGAAATTGAAAAAGAGCTTAGAAATCAAGGCGTTGCTGAAGTGAAAAGCGATATGATCGGAGAAATGGTGATGGACCGGCTTGCGAAAATCGACGAAGTCGCATACGTCCGGTTTGCTTCAGTATACCGCCAATTTAAAGATATTAACGTATTTATCGACGAGCTGAAAGACTTAATAAAGAAAGAACGGTAAAGAGCTGTAAATTAATCCAGCTCTTTTCTCATGATAAAACCACGGTCGTGTGACATGAAGGCCTGAAAAAGGTGTAAAATGAGGACAAGAAACAAAGTGGAAGGTTGACAAAAGATATGAGTAATTATTGGAAAGACTTGCTTCCTGTCGATCCGTACGTTGTCAAAAGCTGCGGATTGCTTCAGGACTTGGACCGGCAAATTGTCACGCTATTGTATCAGCCTCTAATCGGCTCTTTTTCATTCAGCTTGTTTCTCACGCTGTGGGGGGAACTGGAGCAAAACAGAGTCTGGGGGAAAAGCTCGACTCACAGACAGCTGATGGCGGCGATGCAGACCAACCTGAAGACGATTCACTCAGAGAAGGAAAAGCTTGAGGGAATCGGACTGTTGAAAACTTATATGAAAGAAACGGAAGACGAGCGTTTGTTTATATATGAATTGATTCCGCCGCTCAGACCGGATGAGTTCTTTCAGGACGGCATGCTGAATGTCTTCTTGTACAACCGCGTCGGAAAAGCGAGGTTTCAGCAGCTGAAAGAATACTTTTCCCACCCGTCTGTTCCCGAAGAAGCACGGGATATCACCCGTTCTTTCAACGAAGTTTTTGCATCTGTCCAGCCGAGCGAATGGAAGATGTCTGACGATATGATCGAAGCGATGGAGCTTCGCGAAGATCGTGAATGGATGAAAGAAGGGAATGGCAAACCGGCGGCGGTCACAGACGACGCCTTTGACTTTCAGCTGTTTCTCGCCGGTTTATCCGACACGCTTATTCCGAGAAAAGCGCTGTCAGACCAAGTGAAGGAAACGATTAAAAAGCTCGCCTTTCTCTACGGGATCGAACCGCTTCAGATGCAAAACGTCGTCATGTCAGCCGTTGATGAGCACGATACGATCACGACAGAAGCGCTCAGAAAAGCGGCGAGCGACTGGTATCAGATCGAGCGCAGCGGCCCGCTTCCGGAACTCGTCGACAAAGTGCAGCCGATGAATCTCCGCGAACAGCCGAATCAACAGTCGTCAACGAACGCCAAGGAAGACAATTTGATCGCTTTGCTTGAGCAGGTATCGCCGAAAAAGCTGCTGCAGGATATCGGCGGCGGAGCGGAACCATCCAAAGCCGATCTGAAAATTATAGAAGAAATAATGCTTGACCAAAAATTAGAGCCCGGCGTCATCAATGTTCTGATTTATTATGTCATGCTGAAAACCGATATGAAGCTTTCGAAAAATTACACCCAAAAAATAGCTTCTCACTGGGCCAGAAAAAACGTTCGCACGGTTAGAGAGGCTATGAAGCTTGCGAAAGAAGAAAACCGCCAATATCTTGAATGGGCGGAAGGGAAGAAAAAGCCTTCCCGGAACAAGAAAGTCATCAGGGAAGAAAAGCTGCCTGACTGGCTTCGGGAAAGTGACGAAGCCGACAGTAAACCGCTCGAAACAGAGCCGGCCGGTTCCGTAACGAGAGAAGGCTTTGACCAACAGAAGCAGAAGCTGCTCGAAGAAATAAAAAAACTGAAAAACCATTCCGCTCTTTAATGTGAGGTGAAGATGATGGAGCCGATTAAACGCGCTTTGCAAGGCGTGACGACGAGACCCGATTTTCAAAAACGCCTTGAAGATATGAAAGAAAAAGTGCTCTCTGACAAGGATGTTCAGGAGTTTTTAAACAGCCGTCAGTCAGAAGTGGATCAAGGAATGATCGACAGGAGCCTAAACAAGCTTTATGAATTTACACAGCAAAGCAAAGCATGCCAAGACTGCCCGAGTCTGAAAGAGTGCAAAAACCTGATTCAAGGTTATCATCCAAAGCTTGTGATGAACGGAAAAACGATCGATGTTCAATATGACAGGTGTCCGGAAAAAAAGGCAGCGGACGAGAGGGAAAGACAGCGGTCGCTGATTAAAAGCATCTATATTCAACAGGATCTCTTGAATGCTACGTTTGCCGATATTGACGGAGATGATCCGAGCAGATTAAAGGTCCTTCAGCTTGTGACGGGCTTTTTGCATGACTATAACGAAACGGGAAAGGGAAAAGGCATCTACGTCTACGGGAAGTTCGGGGTCGGAAAAACCTTTATGCTGGCCGCCATCGCCAACGAGCTTGCGGCAAAGGACCATCCATCCATTCTCGTCTATGTCCCCGAATTTGTCAGGGAACTGAAAAATGCGATACACGATCAGTCGCTTGAAGAAAAGCTTGAGATGGTCAAGTCTACGCCGATTCTAATGCTCGATGATATCGGTGCGGAGTCCATGTCAAGCTGGGTGAGGGATGAGGTGCTTGGCGCCATCCTTCAGCACAGAATGTCTCATCAGCTGCCGACGTTTTTCTCTTCCAACTTTGACCCTGATGAACTGAAACACCATTTCACCTATTCGCAAAGGGGCGAAAAAGAAGAGGTGAAAGCGGCAAGGCTGATGGAGAGGGTGCTGTATTTAGCGACGCCTGTCCGGCTGGACGGGAAAAACCGGCGTCAGTAATCACATGATCCCGAGCTTCAATTACGGAGATGAAGAAGATGCAAAAAAGAACATTGGCCAAATGGACGGTTATCGCCGTAATCGCGGCGGCCGGACTATGGTTGAATGCGAAATATCTGAATCTGAGCCCCGCTCATATAAGAGAAGGCGTCTTATCCTTCGGGATTTTCGCCCCGCTCATCTATATCGGATTATTGATGATCCGGCCGTTTTTGCTGCTACCTGCTTCCGTTTTCGCCGTCAGCGGGGGCCTCGCATTCGGTCCGCTGTTTGGCTCTTTGTATTCTTTTATCGGTGCGGCGGGCGGTGCATTTTTGTCATTCGCTGTTGCATACAGGCTCGGCGGAAACCTTCAGCACATGCCGCTGAAGCTTGACAGCCTGCGGACGCTTTTGCGGAAAAACGGCTTTTTCTGCATTCTGCTCTTGAGGCTCGCGCCGATTCATTTTGACGCGGTTAGCTATGCGGCAGGCGTGTCAAAAGTGAAGCCCCTGTCGTTTGCCCTGGCGACGGCTGCGGGCATCATTCCGGGCACCGTTATTTTAAATGTGCTCGGGTCAAGCCTCTTGACCGGCGACATCATAGCAATTGCAGCTGCAGCGGCAATTTACTTGATATTCATTACCGTGCCTCTTTTGTTCAGAAAAAAAGTGCAGGCGCTCCTCGATTAAGGGCTCATCCTTTTTTTACGTCTATTTTATTTGTCACCCCCATATACATGTATCAGATGTTGTTAGAGGGGACAAACATGCTTGAAATTACATTTGAAGATGATTATGATACAGCCGCGTTTTTGCATCTCCTTCGCAATGCGGATGCGAACCGGCATATCAAGATTCACGAAGCACCAGGGAAGATCGGAATTGAAAAGACCCATTCCTCTGTCAGTATTCAGGCCTATATTGAGCCGGTTCTGACGAGATTTTTTACAGAATGCAAAGAAGACGAATACATGCTTTCGGTTATTGAAGGCGATTATTACTTTTTGGACCGGGATGAACAGCAGCAGATTCTTCAACTGGCCCACAGCATTATGGAGGGCGAACTTGAAGGGCTTCCTCTCAACAAGGACGACACCCCTCGCGAACATTACATCATTCAGGAGCTCCAAACGATTTGTCTTGAGGAAAACGTCTTTTCCATTCGGTCCTTTATGACATTTCGCCTCGGGAGGTATTATGAACGCCTCAGGTCTTATGTGGAGGCGGCAATCGACGAGTATAAAATGGAACAGGAATATCAGACATTCATTCAATCGCTGAGAGACTACGTCATGTCGAAAGAGCCGATGCTTGACCATGTCCACATTGTGCACGACGGTTATTTTGTATTGTGGGAATTAAAGTATATTTCTGAACGGGAACAAAAAAAATACATAGACAGGCGGTTCGTAAGAGAACACCCGATGTATATTGATTCCCATCTCCTGGCTCCGCTCGTATCGATTGCGCCGGAAAAAATAGACCTCTATACAGAAGACCGGGAACACGCCATGGTTCAGACCATTCAAAATATTTTTCAGGAGCGCGTACGGATTCTTTCGCTTGACGCCTTTCATCCGCGAGAAAACATTTTGGAAGAGCATTCTTGATTTTGTGTGAAAAACGATTTATAATACGATGTAAACTTAAAGATATTATGTATCGATAAGGACATGAAAAGATGAACACCGGTTTGACAGAGAGGGAGACCACGGCTGAAAGTCTCTTAAGCCAAGGAGCATTTTTTTACCGCCTTTGAACATCAGTTGTGAACGGCAATGTGTCTAGTAATGACTGACGGGACTTCCCGTTACAGAACCGAAAGCCGAGAGCGCGACGGGTTTTTTGCGTTTTCGGGAAAAAGGGTGGAACCACGAATTCCGTTTATTAATCCTCGTCCCTTTCATAGGGGGACGGGGATTTTTTATTTTGTAAAAAAAAGGAGTGACTAGGATGTCAGATATGGTAAAAATCAAATTTCCTGACGGAGCGGTTAAGGAGTTTGCAAAAACGACGACAACAGAAGATATCGCGGCATCAATCAGTCCCGGCTTAAAGAAAAAATCAATAGCGGGGAAATTAAACGGCAAAGAAATCGATCTGCGCGCACCGATCCTTGAGGACGGCGCCATCGAAATCATTACAGAAGGCAGCGAAGAAGCGCTTGAAATCATGCGCCACAGTACTGCACACTTAATGGCCCAGGCGATCAAGCGCCTGTATAAAAACGTGAAGCTTGGCGTGGGTCCGGTCATTGAAAACGGCTTCTACTACGATGTGGATATGGAAGAAGCGCTGACTCCGGAAGACCTTCCGAAGATTGAGAAGGAAATGAAAAAAATCGTTGGCGAAAATCTGCCGATCGTAAGAAAAGAAGTCAGCCGTGAGGAAGCCAGAGCCCGGTTTGCCGAAATCGGCGATGATTTGAAATTGGAACTGCTTGATGCGATTCCGGAAGGTGAAACGGTATCGATCTATGAGCAGGGCGAATTCTTCGATCTGTGCCGCGGTGTTCACGTTCCTTCGACAGGAAAAATCAAGGAGTTCAAACTGCTGAGCCTTGCGGGAGCATACTGGCGCGGAGACAGCAACAACAAGATGCTCCAGCGCATTTATGGTACGGCTTTCTTCAAAAAAGCGGAGCTTGATGAGCATCTTCGCCTCCTTGAGGAAGCAAAAGAACGCGACCACAGAAAGCTCGGAAAAGAACTGAAGCTGTTTGCGATTTCGCAAAAGGTAGGGCAAGGGCTGCCGCTTTGGCTGCCAAAGGGTGCAACCATCAGACGCGTCATCGAGCGCTATATCGTTGACAAAGAGCTTGCGCTCGGCTATGAGCACGTGTATACACCTGTCCTTGGCAGCAAAGAACTTTACGAAACGTCAGGGCATTGGGATCATTATCAAGACACAATGTTCCCTCCGATTGAAATGGACAATGAAACATTGACGCTTCGACCGATGAACTGTCCGCATCATATGATGATTTATAAAAACGACATTCACAGCTACCGTGAACTGCCGATCCGGATCGCGGAGCTCGGAACGATGCACCGCTACGAAATGTCAGGCGCTCTCTCAGGTCTGCAGCGTGTTCGCGGGATGACTTTGAATGACGCGCACATTTTCGTCCGTCCCGATCAAATTAAGGAAGAGTTCATCCGCACTGTCCGCCTGATTCAGGAAGTGTATGAAGACTTTGGCCTTGAGCAGTACTCATTCCGCTTGTCTTACCGCGACCCTGAAGATACAGAGAAATATTACGATGACGATGAAATGTGGAACAGAGCGCAATCGATGCTGAAGGAAGCGATGGACGAGATCGGACACGATTATTACGAAGCCGAAGGGGAAGCGGCGTTCTACGGACCGAAGCTTGACGTTCAGGTCAAAACAGCAATCGGAAAAGAGGAAACACTGTCAACTGTACAGCTGGACTTCCTTCTTCCTAAAAAATTTGATCTGACATATGTCGGAGAAGACGGAAAACCTCATCGTCCGGTCGTCATTCACAGAGGTGTCGTTTCCACAATGGAACGGTTTGTCGCTTTCTTAATTGAGGAGCATAAAGGCGCATTGCCGACATGGCTTGCCCCTGTTCAGTTCCAGGTCATCCCTGTATCGCCGTCCGTGCATCTTGACTACGCCAAAAAAGTTCAAGAGCGCCTGCAGCGTGAAGGACTTCGCGTTGAAGTCGATATCCGTGACGAGAAAATCGGCTATAAAATCCGTGAAGCACAGATGCAAAAAATCCCGTACATGCTTGTCGTCGGCGACCAGGAAGTTGAAAACGAAGCCGTCAACGTCCGCAAATACGGAGAGCAAAAATCAGAAACAGTTGCCTTTGCAGACTTCATTAAAAAAGCCGTTGCAGAAGCAAAGAAATAAACGAGAAAAAAGCATGATTCCCGCTCGGGAGTCATGCTTTTTTGCTTAGTTTGTCGGCTGTTTTTCCGCGGAGGATATCGAACAGTTCGCTCAAATGGCTGATTTCGTGATCGGGTGTAAGGTCAGTTTCATTCTTTTTGCCTTTGCGGTTGACCCAGACGGTTTGAATGCCCGCTCTGGAAGCCCCGAGAATGTCGGTGTTCAAGTTGTCTCCGACCATCACGGCATCATCCTTTGTCATGCCGAGGAGGCTGAGGCAGTGTTCAAATATGCTTGGATCAGGCTTTCCTTTTCCGAATTCACCGGAAATGACGATTTCATTAAAATAAGGAGCAAGTTCCGGTACGCCTGCCAACTTTTCTTTCTGCAGGCTCGGATCGCCGTTTGTCAGCAAAAGAAGCTCTACTTTTCCTTTCAGTTCATCTAAAACGGCAAATGTTTCTTCATACACGAAAGGGCTCTTTCGGCGCACTGCGGCGAAATATTCGCCGAGTTCTTCCCCGAAGGCGGGATCGTCGATGCCAAACGCCTTCAATCCGTTTGTCCATGCGTTTTTTCTGTATTCAGGAACAATTTTGTTCAGTTTTTGAAAGCCTTCGCTGATCGGCTCGCTGAAGTTTGACCACAGGCCTTCAAATGGGTTGATGCCGATCATGACGGTGTATGGATATGTTTCATAAGACGTGTAAAGCTTTCGCGCTGCTTCGCGGACCGCTGCTTCAAATTCTTCCGCATGGATTCCGTATTTTTCTTCAGCTTTAAGACACGTTTTGGAAAATGCTGTGCTGACGCTTTTTTCATCCCAGAGCAATGTATCGTCTAAATCAAAAAATACGGCTTTCATGATCTTCTCCTCTGCCATTAATTTATAGAATTCTCTTATTTATTTTACAATAGATCAAATGGATGTGAAAGAAATGAATTTAAGAATGTGATGTAATGCAGTGTCAAAGTGTGAAAGCTTCTCGAATATGATAGAATGAAACGGGTTTCTATTGTTTGGAAATGCGGGGGATTTTTAAGATGCATCTTATGGCCGTGATAACGGGCTCACATGCGGACAGAAGAAGCAGATACAGTGTAGAAATGGAAGGAATGGTTTTGTGAAAAAACGATGGATATTTTGGTGGATTTGCAACATATTTTGGATGGCCGTTTTTGTAATGGGGACGGCTCTCGTGTGGCTGAGAAATGTTGATGGCGCCGGTGTTACTCAAACGCCTGAGCTTAAATTAATAGCGTTTATCGTTTTATTGATTGCATTTATATTTCCATTCATTATTCAAGTTGTGTGGCTGATTGTTAATTTGAAAACGGGTAGCAGCAAATAAGGTAAAGGCAGCAATTGTTTGCTGCCTT
>Ga0180430_10001238_pt1 | contig 25559 bp, 18 predicted proteins | sample SS_ome_9_FD_132999 | JGI IMG/M metagenome (GOLD analysis project Ga0180430, IMG submission 132999) | Hypersaline lake sediment archaeal communities from the Salton Sea, California, USA - SS_1_S_2 metaG | ecosystem: Environmental > Aquatic > Non-marine Saline and Alkaline > Hypersaline >... | reverse complement strand
TGGGTTTATTGGGTTCGTTGGGTTTGTTGCGTTATCGGATTGATGCCAAAGACGCCTGCCCATACTGTACACCATGCACCATGCACCGTATGCCTTAAGCCCCATTCCCCTCCCCTTCCGCCCGCATGGCTTTAAATGCATTGATCAGGCCGTTGGTGGAGGCGTCGTGCGAATGGACCGGCCGGTCGTTCATCAGTTCAGAGCGGATGCGGTCCGCCAGCTGTTTGCCGAGTTCGACGCCCCACTGGTCAAAACTGTAAATGTTCCACACGATTCCCTGCACGAAAATTTTGTGTTCGTACATGGCGATGAGGCTGCCCAAAACGCGCGGTGTCAGCTGCTTGAAAAGAATGCTGTTGGTGGGGCGGTTGCCTTCGAACACCATGTGGGGGGTGAGGCGTTCGATCTCGGCCGCGCTTTTGCCCCGGCGGCGCAGTTCCGCTGCAACTTCCGCCGCTGTTTTACCGCGCATCAGGGCCTCGGTCTGGGCGAAAAAGTTGGACAACAGCTTTTGGTGGTGGTCGGCCAGCGGATTGTGGCTGATGGCGGGCGCCAGAAAATCGGCGGGAATCAGCCGCGTGCCCTGGTGAATGAGCTGGTAAAAGGCATGCTGTCCATTGGTGCCGGGTTCGCCCCAGACAATCGGTCCGGTGGCATAGGTCACCGGGTTTCCACTGCGGTCGGTCGACTTGCCGTTGCTTTCCATGTTTCCCTGTTGAAAATAGGCCGGGAAGCGGCGCATGTACTGATCGTAGGGCAGGATGGCCTCGGTTTCGGCACCGAAAAAATTGGTGTACCAGATGCCGATCAGGGCCAGAATCACCGGGATGTTGCGGGGAAAAGGGGCGGTTTTGAAATGCATGTCCATTTCGTGGGCCCCATGCAGCAGGGCCATGAAATGGTCGAAGCCGACGGCGCAGGCGATGGACAGTCCGATGGCCGACCAGAGGGAATAGCGCCCCCCGACCCAGTCCCAGAAGTGAAACATATTGTCCGGGTGAATGCCGAATTCCTGCACGGCTTCCCGGTTGGTGGAAATGGCGGCGAAGTGGCGGGCCACATGCTGTGTGCCGCTGCCGGCCGTCAAAAACCATTTGCGCGCCGAGACGGCATTGGTCATGGTTTCCTGGGTGGTAAAGCTTTTCGAGGAGATGAGAAACAGCGTTGTTTCAGGATGCAGCGGCGTAAGCGTTTCCGTGAGATGGGTGGCGTCGACATTGGATACGAAGTGCACCGACAGATCGGACGAGGCGTAGGGCTGGAGACATTCCGTGACCATCGCCGGGCCGAGATCGGAGCCCCCGATGCCGATGTTGACGATATCCGAGATCCGACGGCCGGTATAGCCGCGCCATATACCCCCGCGGACCGATTCCGAAAACCGTTTCATCTTTGACAGGATTTCCCGAACCGCCGGCATGACATCCGTGCCGTCGACGGTCATGGGAGCGGTGCTGGTGTTGCGCAGGGCCACGTGCAGGACCGCCCGGTTTTCGGTTTCATTGATCGCTTCGCCGGCAAACATGCGCCGCACGGCATCTTCGAGCCCTGCGGTGTGCGCCAGATCCAATAGGTATTCCAGGGTTTGGGAGGTGATTCTGTTTTTGGAGTAATCCACCAGAATGTCGTTGAACCGCAGCGCCATTTTTTCAAACCGCTGCGGATCTTCAACGAAAAGATCCTGCATGCGGCGATGTTGCATTTCTTCGAAATGGCGGCGGAGACGCCGCCAGCTGTCGGTACGGACGGGGTTGATTTTCTTCAGCATGGGACCTCTCTTGCGTAGAAGCGGCAGGGCGCTGTTCCGGAAAACATCAGCGATGGGGCCGCGCATCAAGTTCCGCTTGACCCGGATCCGATGTTTTCCTATTATCATGGAATGTGCAAGCCGATTTTTGTTTTTTTTGCAGAAAGGAGCGCACGAAGGCTCCTGATGGGAATCGGTCTGGCTCTCTGGGGCTGGGTTTTCCTGACCGCTCCCGCCGCGGCCGGGCGCATTTATTCCTGGACCGACGATCAGGGTGTCATCCACATCAGCCGCGACGCACCGTCCGAAACCACCGCTGCCATGGAAACACACGCATACCGCCCGCAGCGGACACAAACGCCGGACCCGGGAAAAGAAAAGCGGTCTTTGCTCCGCAACGCGCTTGCGGAACAGAAAGCCCGGATAGAAAGCGAGATGGCCGAATTGCGGCGCAAGGCCGCGGACGCCCGGAGAGATGCCGAAAGGGCCGTTGCAGCCGCCAATGCGCTGCGGGAAGAAACGGACCGTCTGATCAATACCTGGGGGCGGCAGGAAGTGCAACCGGCGACGGCCCTGCGCATCAATCGGCGCATCGAAGCAACCAACAAAGCAATCCAAGAAGCCAACCAGCTGATTCAAACAGCCGCGGCGGCGGAAAAAAAAGTCCAACAGGCGCTGGAGAAGGCCGTGGCGTTCAACCGTCGCATCGCGACCGCCGCCGCCCTGCGCATCGATCTGGGCAGGCCCTGACGGCTAAAATGTATACCCGATCGAAAAATGAAAACGGCCGGGGGGTTCGCCGGATCTGCGGTCCAATTTGAATCCATAAACGAGGCCGACAGCCCCTACCGGGGTTATATAACGCAGACCAACGCCGGCCGAGGCGCGCATGTCCGCGGTGTCCTCCGGCGTATCCGCCTGGGAAAGCCGGCCGACATCGTAGAAAAGCGCGGTTTCAAAGCGGGCACCGAGGTCGATTCTGGCCTCCAGACTGCCGATGATCGATGATCGGCCGCCGACCGGGTCGTCCTGCGTGTCCACCATGAACCGGTTTTCGTCAAAACCTCTCACGCTGGCGGTACCGCCGAGATAAAAGAGCTGATCTTCGGCGATGGTGTGATTGGCGCCGTAGGGGTCGATGTGTCCGGCTCTTGCCATCCAGGCCAGGGTCAGGCGGTCCACTGGGGTGTGGTAAAGACGCAGATCCAGACGATAGCGCAGAAAATCGTCCACATTACTGTCAATGCTGTTGGACACGTCGACAGCGGCAGATGAAAAAACGCCTTTGCGGGGGCGCATGAAATTGTTTCGGCTGTCATATTGCAGGGAGGGTGTCACGACGGCAATGCCGCGGGGTGCTGTTTCATTGGCGGCCTTAAAATCCGAAGAGGCCTCCACAATTTCCCTGGTTTCGTATTGAACGCCCAGAGAGCTGATCACATGGCGGTGCCAGCGTCTGGAAAAGGTCAGGTTGGCTCCGTAGGTCCGGGTGCCGAAGGTCTGGTTGAATGCCTTTTCTTTTTGGGTGTAGAGCGTCAGATCGGTGGCGATGCGGCTGGCAAACAGGCTGGGCTCGAAAACGCCGGATGCGACCCGGTAGCCGATTTCACTGATGTCGCCCCTCAGCCACACATCCTTGTTCAGTCCCAGAAAGTTGTGGTCGCCCACTTTGGAAGAGCCGTAAAAGCCGCGATCCGATTCATATCCACCGCCGGCTTCAAAGAAATAGGGCTTTTTTTCTTCGACGTGGGCGAACAGGTGAATGGTGTCGGCTTTTTCCTTGAGGCCGATGGTTCTGAAGTCAACCGAGCGGAAAATGTTCATGCTGCGGATCCGCTGCTGGCCGCGAAACATCTTGTTCAACGAAAAAGGTTCACCCGGCTTCATTTTCAGTTCCTGATCCAGCCGTCGGTTTCGCGTACGGAAGTTTCCGGAATAAAAAACATTCCCCATGACAACGGCCTGGCCCGGATCGATGCGGTAAGTGACGGCGACCGAAGACGAATCCGCTGAAAAGAAGGTGTCCGCCGCCACTTGCACATATGGATAGCCTTTTTCGGATATCAGGGTGGCGATGCGGGTTTTATCGTTTTCCAGGGCTTTGGGACTGAATGGACGGCCGGGTTTGAGTTTGAGTTCTTTGGCCGGCAAGGGGATGTCCGGGACCGACAAGCCCGTGAAATCAACCGTGGACACAATGGTTTGCAGCCCTTCCGTGATGTGGATGCCGATGTCGACGGTTTGGCTGTCTCCGCTGAATATTTTACTGGATGATATCTCAGCGTTGCCAAAGCCGTTGTTTTCATAAAGCGAACGGATCGACGCCAGATCTTCCTTGAGCAGCGCCGGATGAAAGGCGCCGTCATGGATCAGGCCGGGAGGGCGCGTCAGGACCTGTTTCTTGATGCGCGCACTGTCAAATGCGGTGTTGCCGTAGATGGCCACCTGGCTGACGCGGGTTCGAGGGCCTTCGGTTACACGGAACCGTACGTTGCGGAACGCGCTTCCGTTTTTGCGGACCGTTTCGTCCGCCAAGTCGACAGCGGCTTTCAGAAACCCTGCCTTCCGGTAGCGCCCGCGGATTTTTTCAAGGCTTTTGCGCAGGCCGATGTTGCCGGGGTTGCCCGTTTTGAAAAGCACCAGTTCCTTTTTGAGCGCGGCGTCGCTCAGCAGCTGGTTGCCGTCGAAGAAGACCTGGTAGAGAGGGCCTTCATCAACATCGATGAACACATTGACCAACCGCTGCTCCGGCAGCCGTTCGATCTTGTGCCGGATGTCGACATCCGCGTAGCGGCGTGCGCGGTAAAACTGGATCAGGCCGTTCACATCCGCTGTCAGCTGCTGTTCAACAAAACGTGCCAGGGCGCCGCCGAAATAGAATTTGCGCCAGGTTTTCATCTGCCAGACGAGCACATCCTCCGGAATGGATCGATTGCCCGTGAACACGATGCGGTTCAGTTGGTATGCCGGGCCCTTGTCGATTCTGACAAGCAGGTTGTAAGAGCCGTCGGACGGGTTTTCGGCGGCTGAAATGTGGACCTGCGGCGCAAGATAGCCCTGCCGGCGATAAAGGCTTTCCACCATGGCCGTCTGCTGCGGCAGATCTTTTTCGACAAAAGGGTCTCCGGGGTAGCGTGTCATGGCATTCAGCACATCCTGCTCGAACAGGGGATACTTGCCCTCCACCTGAATCTCCCGGATGCGCCGGAAGGGGGTGACCTGAAAGAAAAGCCGCATGAACCGCCCGTCTTCCGCCGCGTCAACGGTGATATCTCTGAAATTGCCGCACAGCTCGAGGGCCTTAAGGGATGCGTTGAGCCGGGAAGCGGAAAAGCGGTCCCCGTTTTTCAGGTAGATCAGTCGACGCACCATCGCTTCCCAGTAGGGCGCGCGGCCGAACCCCTGTTCGACAACGACCTTTATCTGATGGACAATGGGTTCAGCCGCCACCGCCGGTGTGTCCGGCATTTCACCGGCGCCGCGGGCGGTTGAGGGAACGGAGAGCAGCAGGAGCAGCACCAGGACGGGCAGGTTTTTCGGGACCGGCCGCTGCGGGCGACGGCACTTTTTTAATTGATCAGCGAAATTCCACCCGAAACAGCAAACCGCCGCCATAGCGTCCCTCTGTGTTCTGAAATCCGTTCATCAAGATGTTTTCGAGAATCTTGTACTCGGAGATGGCGTATTGTACCACACCGGCGTCAGACGATTCCACTGCATACTTTACGGTCAACCGGCGCGACAGGTGCTTGCCGACCGTGACCTTGATGTCGCTGCCGGCTTCGCTGCTTTCTTCATTGACGGGGGTCACCTCCAGAATGTCGATCGCCGCCGCTTCCTTGATGTCTTCCCCGAAGGTTTTGGAAATGAAAAACGCCGTCAGCTGTGCCGGGGAGAGATCAGTGCCCGGTCCGGCCTGTGCCAGTTCGGCGGTGGTTTTGCCCAGCACCAGAAGAGAAACAATGTCCACGTCCGCTTCCTCGGGCTGCGAAGATAAAGACAGGGTCAATTGTCCGGGAACCCCTGAAACCGACAGGTCAATGGTCCAGTGCCGCACCTGGACCCGGGCCTGGATGTCGATTTCGGGCTCGATGGCGTAAGGGTTGACAAAGTCGATGGTGCCCTTTTGGACGGTAAACGTCCGGCGCTGGTAGAAAACGGAGCCGTCGGCGACACTGGCGCCGCCGGCCAGAATGGGATGCTGCAGATCCCCGGAGATGCGGATGTCCGGTGTCATTTCCAGCAGCGCCAGGTTGTTGTCGATCACAAACGGGGTGCGGTAGGTAACGAAGATGTCCAGATGCCAGTTTTTGTAAAGGGGCGTCACCCCGGACACCGCCGACGGGGGTTCCGGCCTTTTTTTATGAGCGACCTCAAAGAGGTTGACGTTGATATCACGGTAATACACCCCTTCCAGGATGACAAGGTCACCGCCGATCGTCAGATTGTCCACGGCGCCGTTGATGCTCAGTTCCGTATTCAGCACGAGGTTCAAGGTGTCGGGTATCGCCAGGGGCAGCGCATGCCCGCTGAGATCCAGCGCGATTGCGGCCGGTGCAAAACCGTCCAAACGGACGCGCCCCGCACAGCGGAAGCGTCCGCTGCCGATGCGCCCGGAGAGGCTTTCAAGGATGAGCGTCTGATCCTCAAAACGGAGGGCGGCCGCGATGTTTTCAATGCGTTGCCCCATCGTCGGCACGGTCATTTGCGCTGTTTCCAGCAGCAGATCTCCCTGGAAGTGCGGCTGCCGCAGCGTGCCCCCCAGGTGCAGGCCGACATTCAACAGCCCCTGTATTTCAACAACATGGTTTGCGATCCAGGGTTGCAGGATTTCCAGAGGAAGACTGCCGCTGAGGCGAAAATCCAGGGGCCCGGTCAGTCCGCCACGGCCTTCCACCAGGAAAAAGCCTTTTTCCAGAAGATCGATCCGGCCGTTGCCAAGGCGCAATGTCCGGCGGCGGAAGTCGGCCGACAGGTTGCGGATGCGGGCAAAGGCCATGTTGTTGTATGATACGTCGATGGACGCCACTTTAAGCGATATCGCGATGTCTTTAAGATCCTCCAGGTTTCCGACAGCGCTAAAGCGTGTCGACGCCAGGGCGCCGAAGGCGCTTTTTCCGACCAGTTTCAAAAAAACATCCAGCCGGGTCTCGCGGAGTTCGAAATCCAGGTTGAAGTCACGGGTGTCGACGCGGTATTCGGCCGCCAGACGACCGATGCCTTCCTGGTGCAGACGCACCACATCATCGGCGAACGCCACGTCAAATGCCGCATCCGGCAGCAGATGATCAGCGTGTGTCAAGTCGCTTAAAAGGATGCGGCCCTGCATTACTGGTTCTGTCAGCGTGCCGCGGCCGGATATGTCCAGCATGGCCGTTCCTTTTAGGCCTTTCACGGATTCCGGAAGATCCAAAACCGAGAGGGGTATGGCGGTCTTTGAAGACAGTCGGCATGCAAAAGACCGATCAAAATCGATCCAGCCCGATCCTTCAACAGCGTTTTCCGTCGTAAGGTTTACCTGCAGCGTATGGAAATGGATGCGTCTGTCGTTCAGTTCGGCGGTAATCCCGACGCGTTGTACATGCTGGACACCGGTTTCGAGGTCCGCAAGCGCCAGGTCCAGACGTCCTTTCGGATCCTTGAAACGCCCGCTCAAGCGGGCGTCGAGCGTCAACCGGCCGGCCAATGCCGGCAAAAAATCCTGCAGCAGAATTTTTTTTGCGGAGAGCCGCATTTCAAAAAAGGGATTTGCAGCCCAGATCCCTGTGCCGGCGTCTCTCAATGCGACGGCACCGGTGCCGTAAAGACGCGAATCGCCGTTGTTCAGCAAAAATGAGGAAAGCGTCAGGCGGTCGTCGGCGAACCGCAGGGCCGCCTGCGCATGACCGAGCGGGAAGGCGTTGAGAGAAAGCGCCGTCATGTTCAGGTTTGTTTCCAGCCGAGGCGCTGTTACGGATCCCCGCGCCTGAATGCGGCCGGACAGGATGCCGCCGATAGGGATATCCGGGATCCAGTCGGAGAGCCGAATGCCGGACAGTTTTCCATCGACCGTCAGCGGCATGTCCGGATGGCGAATAAAGTGTTTTTTAAAAAGATGCACGCGGCCGTTCAGTTCAAGGCGGGCGGCCTCTTTAAAGCAGCGCAGCGAATCGATCGTCAGCAGGCCGCTCTCATCCAGCCGGCCGGATGCCTGAACCACGTCAAGGTGTTTTCCGGCAAACGACAACGCATGGGCCGCAACAGCAAAATCGGTCGACAGCGCCGCCGTTGTTCCGGACACGTTCGCAGTAAGCCGGATGCGCCCGCCGCCGGATGGAAGTCCGGCGTGCTGCAGTGCCTGATGGATATCGTCGGCGGTGAGCGTGGCCGCTGCTTTCACCTTGTTTGACCGGTAGTCCCAGCCGCCGCGCGCTTTCAGCCGCAGTCCGCTGGATGCAAGCGTCAGCTGTTTGATCGTCAGCGTTTGTTCTTCCAGACCGGCGGTCATTTCCAGGGAGGCATCCAGTCTGCCCTTTAATCCCGGCAGCACCAGAGACGATGCCGACACGGAAAGCACAGCTTCGGCATTGACGAAGGGAAAGCGCACACCGCTGCCGGAGACGGTGAGGCGGGATTGAACCCGCCCTGCGACCGCTGCGGCGGCGGGATCGATTTCGGCCGGCTTGAGGTCGTTCAAGAGCGCTGTGATGCTGTAGTCGATTGCATCCCAGCGCGGCGGCCGGGAAACGATGTCCGCCGCGAACACCCGGCGGATGTCGATGGAACCGCTGATGGTCACAGAACCGGCGGGACCTGACAGGCGGAGGGGCTTCAGGTAAAGGATGCGGTCCTCAAGATCGAGCTGCAGCCGGGCGTTGTCCACGGTGCGGCCGGCGAGTTGTCCACCGCCATAGTGGAGATCCAGGTTGGCGGAAGGATTTTGCCAGGAACCGGCGAGCGAAAGGGTCATGTGCAGCGGGCCGGTAAACGGCCCGGGCAAGGCGGGCACAGCCTGCAGTGCCTCAAAGGTTGTGTCGCCCTCCACGGTCAGATCCAACAGCGGGTTGTCGAAAACGCGTTTGACAGCGCCTTTTACGGAAAAGCGGGCCAGGCGGCTGTCCGCCTGGCCCAGCAATTGCCGGATGTCTCCGTCCCAGATCGTTGCCAGCAGGCCCACGTTCTGCAGCGTGATCACACGATCCGGGTGCTGCAGCAGAACGTGACCGATCGACAGATTCAGGCCGCCGCTCCGGCGGCGCATGTCCATATTTCCCAAAAGATCCAAGGCGGTGGCATTCAGCTTCAGGTCATCCCGGGCGCGGTGAAAGCGGATATCCGCGGATGATAGTGCAAACCGGTCGATGGCCAGCGCAAATAAAGTGGTCCGCGGTTGCCCGCCTTGCTTTTCCCGTGGCGACGACCGTTTGGGCAAAAGCGCTCTGATGATATTGAGATCATTATCGAGATCCAGGTCGATATCAACACGGGGATGAACGATTTGAAGATGCTGCAATCGCAGGACGCCCACCAGCAGCGAGGGCCAGTGCACGGCGGCGGCCAGATGATCGAGCTGCACAAGGTCGTTTCCCTCCGGCCCCTGCAGCACCACCTGTTTCAAGTCCAGCCGGCCCGCTGCCGGCTGCATCCGCCAGGTTTCGATGCGTATACTGCCGGGAATGCGCTGGTTGATGAAGCCCAGTATTTTATCCTTGGCATCGTCGCTTTGGATCCAGAAGACGGCCGCCGCCAGACAAAGAAAAATGACGGTCAGCACGGAGACGACCGCCAGTAACGTTACCTTCAGGGTTTTTTTCATAGCATTTGATCGTATTGCATCTCACCGATTTCAATACCGACGTCGCGCCATTCATCAATGGTGATATTTTAGACGTTCCATGATCGGCTGGCAATACCCAATCGTCCCTATTCGGGCGGGACCGCTTAAAGGCAGCCGGTGGTTACTTTGGGATTGCAATTATGTTTTTGGTGATCTACCGTGGGGACGATCTGCAAGGGAACAGCAATGGTTTCAACAGTCATTATTAAAGACCGGCAATGAAAAAACAGACAAAACTGCTGCTCGTCTATCCAGGTGATTTTTTTTCCCCGGGCTGGGGAAGGCACCTTCGGCTGAAACCGCATCTGGTATACATCTTTTCATTGCTGAAAAAAATGTATACCGTCACCGTTTTGGATGTCGAAAACGAATATGCCCGGCCTGAGAGCCTGGCTGATGTGCAAGGACTGAAAGCAAAGATTGCTGAACGCATTGAATCGGTGCCGGCGGATGTGGTCGCTCTCAGCTGCTGGTCGAGTCTCAACTATTTGTCATCCCGGTTTATCGCCGAACAGGTGAAACAGCGCCGTCCGGAGACGCGGGTTGTTGTCGGCGGCTATCATCCAACGTTTGTACCCGAGGATTTTATCTATGAAAACAATCCGTTCGATCACGTGATCGCCGGAGAAATCAACAACTTCTTCAAAGAGGTCGATCCTGAAAATCAAACGGATATCCAAACCTATGACATTCAACCGGATTATGCATCCTATCCCTACTTTCAAGGCCAGAAAACGGTCGGCATTTTTCTGGGGGTCGGCTGCCCTTTTCAATGCCGGTATTGCATGGAATACAAGAAAAAGTGGCAGCGCTTGTCCGTTGCCAAGGCCGTCGACTTGATCGAACACCTTAACAGGAATCTGTCGATTAAATATATCGCGATCTTTGATGCCTGCTTCGGTCTGGAAAAAAAATGGCGGCGGGCGTTGTTTTCCGCCTTAATCGAACGCCGGCTGGATTGCTATTTTTGGCTTGAAACCCGGATTGATCTCATTGATGCGGTTGACCTTGAACTGATGTCCCGGCTGAATGTCAAGGTGGATTTCGGTGTGGATGCATTTTCTGAAACCATGCTTGGCATCATGAATAAGACCAAACACCCGGCCGCTTATCTGGAAAAATGTCTTGATGTTTCAAGTATTTGTAATCGTTTGAAAATTTTGCACGATATTTTTTTGATTTTCAATCATCCGGGGGAAAGCCGACAGACCTATGCGGAATTCAAACATTTTTTTTCCTCCCGTGTCATGCCGCTGCTCGCGGATGGCTATCTGCGGATTAAATATCAACGGTTTTCCTATTTTCCCGGCAGTTATGTGTACAATCACCGCCAAAACTATACCGACAAGTACGGTTTTCAAATCAATTGTCCGGAGTGGTGGAAGCGGGAGGAAGATCATTACCAGGCGTCGCGGGCGGTGATTCCCAGCGTTGATTCCGACGGGAAGCCCTTTTTCGTTCCCTTGAAAGAAACGGCCGCGATGGTGAAACGCTTTAACAGACGGGCAAAAGAGCCCTCCCTCTGGGAGCGTTTGCACGCCTTTTAAAATATAAGACAAGGAGCGGTATATGAACGATATCGACAAGAACCGTCAAAAAACCCCGAAGGACGCAGGGGCGCAGGGACCGCATTTTATCCGCAGCATTATTGAAACGGACTTGCAGCATGGCAAAAACGACGGCCGGGTCGCCACCCGTTTTCCTCCGGAGCCCAACGGCTATCTGCACATCGGGCATGCCAAGTCCATTTGTCTCAACTTCGGACTGGCCGCGGATTACGACGGCACCTGCAACCTGCGCTTTGACGACACCAATCCGACCAAGGAAAATACGGAATACGTCAATGCCATAAAAAAAGATGTGCATTGGCTGGGCTACGACTGGCAGGATCGTTTGTACTTTGCCTCCGACTATTTTGAGCAGCTGTACGCATATGCGCTGCAGCTGATCGATTTGGGAAAGGCCTATGTCGACAGCCTGACGGCGGATGAGATACGCCGCTACCGGGGCACTTTGACCGAACCCGGGCGGAACAGTCCCTTCAGAAGCCGCTCGGTGGCTGAAAACAGGTCCCTTTTTGAGCGCATGCGCGCCGGTGAATTCGAAGACGGGCGCCATGTGCTGCGGGCCAAAATCGACATGTCCCATCCAAATCTGCTGATGCGCGATCCGACGCTGTACCGCATCCGCCGGGTTCATCACCATCGAACCGGTGACAAGTGGTGCATCTATCCCATGTACGACTTTACCCACTGTCTGTCGGATTCTCTGGAAGGCATAACCCATTCCCTCTGCACGCTGGAGTTTGAGATCAATCGTCCGCTTTACGACTGGGTGCTGGATCAACTGGAGGTCTACCATCCGCAGCAGATTGAATTCGCCCGGTTGAATCTGAGCCGCACGGTTTTGAGCAAACGCAAGCTGATACAACTGGTTGCACAAGGGCATGTCAAAGGATGGGACGATCCCCGCATGCCCACCCTGTCCGGTCTCCGGAGAAGGGGCTACACCCCGGCGGCCATCCGGACGTTTTGTGAACGCATCGGGGTCGCCAGGCGCGACAGCATGGTGGACATCGCCCTTCTGGAGCATACCCTGCGCGAAGATTTGAACCGCCGCGCCCCGCGGGGCATGGCGGTTCTGCGTCCGCTGCGCATTATCATCGACAATTACCCCCAAGGGCGGGTGGAGATGTTGAAAGCCGAGAACAATCCGGAAAATCCGGGCATGGGTTCAAGGGAAATTCCCTTTTCAAGAGAGCTGTTCATCGAACAGGACGATTTTATGGAAAATCCGCCCAGAAAATTTTTCCGCCTTTCCCCCGGCAGGGAAGTTCGCTTAAAGCATGCCTATTACATCACCTGCAGCGGGGTGGAAAGAGATCCGGCCACCGGCGCTGTGGCGGCGCTGCACTGCACCTACGACCCGGCGACCAAGGGCGGCTGGTCAACGGACGGCAGAAGGGTCAAAGGCACTTTGCACTGGGTTTCGGCATCGCATGCCGTAACAGCCCAAATCCGTCTTTATGACCACCTCTTTGCGGTCGACAATCCAGCGGATGTCAAAGCCGATGGAGACCTGGCATCCAAATGCAATCCAAATTCGCTGGAGGTGCTCACCGACTGCATGCTCGAACCATCGCTGGCGGCGGCCGCTCCGGACTGCACTTACCAATTCCTGCGCCAGGGCTATTTCTGCGCGGACCGCGTGGACAGCACGCCATCAAAACCGGTGTTCAATCGTACGGTGACGCTGCGGGATACCTGGGCCAAGATTCAGAAAAAACAAGAGAAATAGACTTAAAAAACCGCGCCGACATAACCGACGAAGCTTTCGCCCGGGCTTTTGTCATAGCTGCTGGCGTAGACGAGTTTTTCCGCCCGCCGCGCTCCCATCCGGCGGCCGGCGGCGATGGCGGCCGCCGCTGCACCCGCGCAGCAGGCGTTCTGGTTCGTCAGCCCCTGACGGATCACCGCCGCTGGATCCATGGCCTCAATGGCTTCCACAATCGGGCGGTCATTTTCTTCCCGCACCCATTTCACCGCCGCCGGTCCCTGTCCTTTGGGAGCGAATCCGTAACCGGGGCCGTAATGCGTCAGGTCGGTTGACCCAAGGATGCGAAGGGTGCGATCGCGGGAACGGGCGATATCGACGGCGGCTTCACCGATTTCCATGGCAAGGGCATGCGGCGGCACGCCCATGGGCACGATGGCGGCATCCCCGAAAAAGTATTTGATGAACGGCAGCTGCAGTTCAATCGTGTTGTCGCGCGCGTGCCGGGAAGGGGTTTCGATAACAAAATCAAAGCGTTCCGTGAGGGCGGCGGCCACATCCTCCGCTATCGGCAGGCTGCCGAAAGGGGTTTCCCAGGCGCCTTCGGCCATGATGTAGCAGGGCGAATTCGGATGCAGGTGCATGCCGAAGATGAGAAACACCTCCGGCGGCGGCCCCGCCCGCAGCTGATGAATGACATTCGCGGCGATGGCGCCGGAAAAATGCCAGCCGGCGTGGGGCACGATGCCGCCGATTTTCGCTTCGCCCTTTCCGGGCTCCCCGGCGCCTTCTTTGATAAAACGATTAATTTTCCTTTCACAGTCATCCGGCTGATCCGGATACCAGCTTCCGGCAAATTCGGCGGGTCGAATGTTCATGCGGCACCTCCTCTGACGTATCAGGGTCCAAGGGGTCAAGGGTTCGCGGGTTCAAGTGAAATGCGGATGCATTGTCCATCCCTTGATCCCTGGGCCCCCCTTGAACCCTTCGTTTCGTTCGATCCAGCTAAAGGCCCTGTGAGTCCGTGTGGGACTGCTTGTGGTGCACCATTTCCTCCAGCCAGCCAATCCAGGGATCGAAACCGTCCTCCGTTTTGGAGGACAAAGCAAAGACGGGCATGTCCGGATGGATCTTGAGAATGTTGTTCACGGCGGCGTCGGCATCGACGTCCAGGTGGGGCAGAAGATCGGTCTTGTTCAGAATGGCCGCGTCGCACACACGGAACATCAGGGGATATTTTAGAGGTTTGTCCTCGCCTTCGGTCACACTGAGGACCACGACGCGGGCATCTTCCCCGATGTCGAATTCCGCCGGGCAGACCAGATTGCCGATATTTTCCACAATCAGGAGCCGGATGCCGTCCAATTCCATTTCAGCGACGGCGCTTTCAATGACGTGCGCCGCCAGGTGGCAGTCTCCGCCGAACAGATCCGTGTTGATCTGCACCACCGGAACGCCGGAAACAGCCAGCCGGTCGGCATCATGCGTGGTGCAGATGTCGCCGACAACGACGGCGCAGGGAATGCAGGAAGCGATGCGCGCCAGGGTTTTTTCCAGCAGGGTGGTTTTCCCGGATCCCGGCGAACTCATCACGTTCAAAACGAATACACCGTGCTGAGCGAACCGGCGGCGGTTTCTAGCGGCGATCTGTTCGTTGACATCCAGCACCCGTCGGACGATCTTTATTTTGCGGGTGCCGCCCGAACCGCTGGCGCTGAAAATGCGGGCATCCGGGGGTTCCGGATGGGGTCGTTTGAAGTCCTTGTGATGCGCCGCGCGTTGCAGCCGATAAAACGCATAGGGCATTTTTTTCTTCCTTCAATCGATGATTTCAATGGACTCGATGTTCAGTTCCCGACCGGAGAGCAGCGTAATCCGGCCGGCATCACATTGCGGGCAGCGAAAAGCCGGGCCTTCCACATGCCATTCATGCCGGCAGTGTTCACAACGGGCGCGAACCGGAATTTCCTCGATCACGAGTTCGGCGCCGTCCAGCGGACCGTTTTTTGTCGCCACTGTAAAGCAGAAGCGCAGGCTCTCCGGTACGATCGCCGCCAGTTTGCCTACTTTCAGGTTGACGGTTTTCACCTGCACCCCGGCAAGATCCGCGGGAATGGAGGCCGCGGCGATATCGATGATTTCAAGCGCAATGCCCATTTCATGCATGGCGGCGCGATCTCTCGGGCATCAGGCGCCGAACACTTCGGCGCACATTTCACCCAGCCGGCCCAGATCTTCGCACACATGGATGCCGTGGTCCTTCAGGGCCGCCACTTTGCTTTGGGCGGTACCGCTGCTGCCGCTGATAATGGCGCCGGCATGGCCCATCCGTCGGCCGGGGGGCGCCGTCAGGCCGGCGATGAAGCCGACAACCGGTTTGGACATGTGATCGGCGATAAAAGCTGCGGCGTTTTCTTCGGCATCACCGCCGATTTCGCCCACCAGGACCACGCCTTGCGTTGCCGGGTCGTTTTCAAATGCCTGCAGGCAGTCGATAAAGCTGGTGCCATTGATCGGATCGCCGCCGATGCCCAGGCAGGTCGTCTGGCCGATGCCCTGAAGCGTCAGCTGATGTACGACTTCATATGTCAGGGTCCCTGAGCGGGACACCACTCCGATGGGGCCGCCGCCTTGATGAATGGCGCCCGGCATGATGCCGATTTTACTCTCTCCCGGCGTGATGATCCCCGGGCAGTTGGGTCCGATCAGACGCGTCGGCTTTTCCTTAAGATAGTGTTTGACTTTCATCATGTCCAGTACGGGAATGCCTTCCGTAATCGTCACCATCAGTCGGATGCCGGCGTCGACGGCTTCCATCATGGCATCCGCCGCAAAGGGCGGCGGGACAAATATCAGGCTGCAGTCGGCGCCGGTGGCGGCCATCGCTTCATCCACCGTGTTGAAAACCGGGACCGCGTCCATTTGGCGGCCGCCCTTGCCTGGTGTGACGCCGGCCACGATGCGGGTGCCGTAGTCAATGCACTGGCGGGTGTGAAACTGCCCTTCGCGGCCGGTGATGCCCTGCACCAGGCAGCGGGTGCTTTTGTTGACGAATATGCTCACGAGACTGTCTCCCTGTTAGATCGTTTGTTAGGATTCAAGGATCCAAGGGGTCAAGGGTTGAAGTGAAATGTGAATGCTTTATTTACCCCTCGGCCCCTGGACCCCTTGAATCTCTGCCCCCTTGCTGCGTTACAATCCGGGCGACCTTGGCGGCGGCGTCTTTTAAATCGGTGGCGGTGATCAGGTTCAGATTGGATTCCGCCAGTATCCGGCGCCCTTTTTCGACATTGGTACCTTCCATGCGCACCACCACGGGTACGCTGATGCCGGTCTGCCGCGCCGCCTGAACCACGCCTTCGGCCAGGACGTCGCAGCGCAGGATGCCGCCGAAAATGTTGATCAGAATCCCCTTGACGTTTTTATCGCCGAGAATGATGCGAAATCCGTTTTCAACCATCTCGGCACTGGCACCGCCGCCGACGTCCAGGAAGTTGGCCGGTTCGGCTCCGGCCCGTTTGATAATGTCCATGGTAGCCATGGCCAGACCGGCCCCGTTGACCATGTTGCCGACGTTGCCGTCCAGGTTGATGTAGTTCAAGTTGTATTTTGAGGCCTCCACTTCCAGCGGGTCTTCTTCGTCCAGGTCGCGCAGGGCCAGGATGTCCTTTTGCCGGAAAAGGGCGTTGTCGTCTATGTTGACCTTGGCATCCAGGGCGATGACCTCCTCCTGCCGGGTCAGCACCAGGGGATTGATCTCCACCAGTGAGGCGTCTTTTTCCGCCAGCAGGGCATAAAGCCGGGTGAGCATTTTGGAGAAGCCTTTGATTGCAGCCGCCGGCAGGCCCAGTTTAAAAGCGGTTTTGCGGCAGTGAAAGGGCTGGATGCCGGAGACCGGATCCACAAAGACCTTGATGATTTTTTGCGGCGTCTGTTCGGCCACGGCTTCGATATCCATGCCGCCGGCCGCACTGGCCATAATCACCACGGCGGCGCTGGTCCGATCCGGCAGCAGGCCCAGGTACAGTTCCCGGTCGATGTCGAGCCCCTGTTCGACCAGCACTTTTTTGACCCGCCGTCCTTCCGGGCCGGTCTGATGGGTTACGAGGTTCATGCCGATCATGCGCCCGCTGATGGTCCGCACTTCCTCCGCCGATTGCGCCAGCTGGACACCACCGCCTTTGCCGCGGCCGCCGGCATGGATCTGCGCCTTGACGACCACCGGGTATCCATCCAGTCTTCGGGCCACGGCGGCGGCGCTGTCCGGATCAAATGCGACATCGCCGGCGGGAACGGGAATGTCGTATTGTTTGAACAGGGCCTTGGCCTGATATTCATGAATTTTCATCTTTTCACCGTTTCCTCCCTGTCCTGAAAAAAAGAACGGCCCTCCATCCTGGTAGGACGGAGAGCCGACGGTTATCGGAACAACCATGCCGTATTTGAAAAATGGCCTTCATGCCGCGTTGCGCGCGTTTCCGCATGAAAATTTATTCGATGACCAGCAGTACATCGTTTTTGGCCACGGAGTCGCCGCTGTCATAATGGATGGCCTTGATTTCACCACTGGCCGGGGCGGGCAGCGCGTTTTCCATCTTCATCGCCTCCAGGATGACCACGGTTTCGCCCTCGTTCACCTGGTCACCGACTTTTTTGACGTAGTTGATGATCATCCCCGGCATCGGCGCTTTGAGCGGGGTGCCTTCAGCAGCCGCTGCCGGCGCCGGTGCGGCTTTTGCTTCGACCGGGGCTTCCGCCGGCTCCGCCGCGGCCGGTTTGGGCGGTGCGGCGGCCGGTGGCGTTGCTGTGGCCGGCGGTGCCGGCATGGGATAGCCCTGCATGGGCGCGGGCATGGGAGCCGGCATCTGCGAAAGATAGCTCAGCACCGGAGAGCCGCCGAGTTCATCGACGCCCACTTCATAGTACTCACCGTCCACGAACACGTTGAAGGTGCGCAGGGCCTCGCTTTTGTCCGGGGCTTTTTTCACCGGCGGTTCCACGAGCAGTCCGGCTTTGGCCTTTCGGACCCGCTCTTCCTCGGCCTTGACCTGGGCCAGGGTTTTGGGCTTGACTTCCTCCGGCGGTTCCTCCTTGCCGTACTTCCATTTGAGGAATTTTTTGCCGGTCACCGGGTAGAGCGCGTAAATCAGCAGGTCATCCATGTCGACGGCCAGTTCCTTGACCTCTTCCCGGGCTTTGGGCAGTTCCGGTTCCAGCACCTCGGCCGGCCGGCAGGTAATGGGCTCCTCGCCTCTTTCATATCCCTTGAGGGCATTTTTCTGAACTTCGGGATTGATGGGTACGGCGGTCTTGCCGTACAGGCCATAGCACAGGTCTTTGACCTGGTTGGTGATTTTGGTGTAGCGCTCCCCGCCTTCATCAAAGAGGACATTGTTGACCGTCTGAATGCCCACGATCTGGCTGGTGGGGGTGACCAGCGGGATCTGCCCCAGATCCTTGCGAACTTTGGGCAGCTCTTCGTAAACTTCGTTGATGCGGTCCAGGGCGTCCATCTGGCGCAGCTGGTTGACCAGGTTGGAGAGCATGCCGCCCGGGGTCTGGTGCAGCAGGACATTGATGTCGATGATGGACATCTTGGAGTCGTCCAGCAGGTGCCGGTACTTGGGCATGACCTCCCTTTCCAGGATGACGTTGATGTCCGCCAGATGTTTGATGTCGAAGCCCGTATCGCGGTTGGTTCCCAGAAGGGTCATGACCAGGGGCTCGATGGCGGCGTGGGATGTGCGATAGGCATAGGGCGACATGCAGGTGTCGATGATGTCGACGCCGGCTTCCACCGCCTTTAAATGGCTCATGGGCGACATGCCCGAAGTAAAGTGGCTGTGCAGGTGGATCGGCGGCTTGACGGTTTCCTTGAGGGCCTTGACGATAGCGTAGGCGTCGTAGGGCGCGATCAGCCCGGCCATGTCCTTGATGCAGATGCTGTCGGCGCCCATGGCTTCGAGGTCCTTGGCTTTGCCGACATAGTAGTCGAGATTGTACACTTCGCCGCCCATGCGCGGTTCAGTCATGGTGTAGCAGATGCATCCCTGGAAGTGCTTGCCGCAGGCTTTGATCACCGGTACGACGGTTTCGAAATTGCGGTAGTCGTTCAGGGCGTCGAAGGTCCTGAAAATGTCCATCCCGTTGGCGGCGGCGCGGTCGACGAACGCCTTGGCGACATCGTCGGCGTAATTGCGGTAGCCCACCAGGTTCTGGGCACGCAGCAGCATGGAGAAGGGCGTTTTTTTCATGTAGCGTTTCAGCGTGCGGATTCTTTCCCAGGGGTCTTCGTTCAGGAAGCGGTGCATGGTGTCGAAGGTGGCGCCTCCCCAGGTTTCAACCGCCCAGAAGCCGACTTCGTCCATCATCTCGGCGACCGGGATCATGTCTTCCGTGCGCCCGCGGGTGGCAAACAGCGACTGATGACCGTCTCGAAGACTCAGATCCTCAACCTTCAGGGGGTTTTCCGCTTTGGGCCGATCTTTGCTGTAGTTCATGGTTGTCATTTTGATTTGATTGTGATCACTCATTTTACGGTTCTCCTCTTATAGAAATTTGCCCGATAAATGATTGGCGCCGCCGCTTGTCTCTTGGGTCTTCAGCTCTTGAGCGCCACGTCTCGTCCGCGGGTTTCCGCGGGCCGGTCGATCACCGCATCGGGGGCCGCATGCCCGGACCGTGAAAGGCTTTGGTCTGCATGAGATTTCTGAATTGCATCTGTGCCTGTCGACCGCTGAAAGCCCAGATGTTCAATGGCTGCGGCGGCACCGGCTGCCGGCTGGGCGGCGGTGCCGGGAACTGGGCGCAGACAATGTCCTCATCCTGTCTGATATAGGCCATCACCGCGGCGACAGCGGCGATTTTCCGTTTGTCATCCATAAAAAATCCTTTGCTGCACCGCCAAAAGCGATGCTCAACAGTTGGGTCCGCTGGATGCCGCAGCCTGCGGACCGAAAGCGGTGCGGTTTACACCGGAATATTACCGTGCTTCTTGGGCGGGCGCATTTCACGTTTGCTGCACATGATTTCCAGCGCTTCCACGAGGCGCGGGCGGGTTTCACTCGGTTTGATGACCGCGTCGATGTATCCCCGGGCGGCCGCGCAGTAGGGGTTGGAAAAAATGTCCTCGTAGGCCTCTATCTTTTCCCGGCGCTTGGCATCCGGATCCGGTGCCGCCTTGATTTCCCGGCGGTGGATAACGTTGGCTGCACCGGCCGCCCCCATCACCGCGATTTCAGCGGTCGGCCATGCAAAGGCCATGTCGGCGCCCAGGTCCTTGGAGCACATGGCCAGGTAGGAGCCGCCGTAATCCTTGCGTGTGACCAGCAAAAGCTTGGGCACGGTGGCCTCTGAATAACACCACAGCAGCTTGGCGCCGTGACGGATAATCCCCCCCCATTCCTGCTGGCTTCCCGGAAGATAGCCGGGAACGTCGGCGATTGTCAGCATGGGAATGTTAAAGGCGTCGCAGAAGCGGATGAAGCGCGTGGCTTTGTCGGAGGCGTCGATGTCCAGACACCCGGCCAGCACTTTGGGCTGGTTGGCGATAATGCCGATGCTTCTGCCGTTCAGACGGGCGAATCCGGTGATGATGTTTTTGGCGAAGTGTTGATGGGGTTCGAAAAAGTCGCCCTTGTCGACAACGGAGCGGATCACGTCTTTCATGTCGTAGGACTGGTTGGGGCTGTCCGGAATGATGCCGTCCAGTGCCGGGTCCGTCCGTTTCGGGTCGTCGCCCGGCTCCAGCAGCGGCGGGTCCTCCATGTTGTTGGCAGGCAGATACGACAGAAGGGTCTTGATCTGGGCGACGGCGTCTTCATCATCCTCGCAGGCGAATTGCGCCACACCGCTTTTCTGGTTGTGGGCCATGGCGCCGCCCAGGTCTTCGAAAGAAATTTCTTCCCCGGTCACGGATTTGATGACCTCGGGACCGGTGATGAACATGTAGCTGCTGTTCTTTACCATGAAAACCCAGTCGGTCATGGCCGGCGAGTAGACCGCCCCGCCGGCCGTCGGCCCCATGATGGCGGAGATCTGCGGAATGACGCCCGATGCCAGGGAGTTGCGGTAGAATATCTGACCGTAGCCCGACAACGCATCCACCCCTTCCTGAATGCGGGCGCCCCCGGAATCGTTGAAGCCGACGAAAGGAACCCCGGCCTTCAGGGCCAGGTCCATGACTTTGCATATTTTTTTGGCGTGCATCTCTCCCAGGCTGCCCGCCCTGGCGGTGAAATCCTGAGCAAAGGCGAACACCGGCCGTCCGTTCACCAGCCCGTGGCCGGTGACGACGCCGTCGGATGGAATGTCCACTTCCGGCATGCCGAAATTAACGCAGCGGTGGCTGACAAACAGGTCCATTTCGCGAAAGGTGCCGGCGTCAAACAGCAGGTCCAGACGTTCGCGGGCTGTTTTTTTGCCCTTTTCGCGTTGCGCTGCAACCGCCTTTTCCCCTCCCATCTGCGTTACTTTTTTTTCGCGGGCTTTCAGATCCGTGATTTTATCTTTTACGATACCCATTGTGAATTCCTTTCATCATGAGAAACAAATGAATCGCTTATCATTCTAAAGACTTCAACTGATGTCAAGCGAAAAAAGCAGACTTTCGGCCGCGGCGGTGGGCGAAAGGGTGCCGTTTTCCACCGATGCCTTGATATGCGGGAGTTTGGCGGCGATTTCCGGATGCTTGTAAAAGCGGTCCATCAAGCCTTCCTCCACCAGGGACCACATCCAATCCAGGGCCTGCCGGCGCCGTTTCAGATCGAGCCGTCCGCTTTGTTCGAAGCGCCGGCGGTGCTCCTGAATGTTTTCCCAGATGCGGCGGATACCGGCGTCTTGGGCGTCCAGCGAACTGCAAACCAGCGCCCGGGGCGTCCATGTGCGGTCCTGCGGCACCAGATAGTGGAGCGCTGTTTCATACTGACGACGGGTCATTTCAGCGCGATCGCGGTTGTCACCATCGGCTTTGTTGACGGCAATGACATCCGCCACCTCGATCACACCTTTCTTGAGGCCCTGAATTTCATCCCCGGCACCGGCAATCATGAGCAGCAGGAAAAAATCGACCATTGAAGCCACGGTGGTTTCGGACTGGCCCACACCGACGGTTTCCACGATGATGACGCCGAAACCCGCCGCTTCGCAGACGATCATGCTTTCCCTGGTTTTGCGGGCGACGCCGCCCAGGGTTCCCCCGGAAGGGGAGGGGCGGATAAAGGCGTTTTCCGCTGCGGCCAACTGCGGCATGCGGGTTTTGTCCGCCAGTACGCTGCCGCCGCTGCGGCGGCTGCTGGGATCCACAGCCAGGACCGCCACCGACCGACCCTCGTCGAGCAGCATGCGGCCGAAGGATTCGATAAAAGTGCTCTTGCCGGCGCCGGGCACGCCGCTGATGCCCAGCCGGATGGCCTTGCCCGTGTGCGGCAGCAGAGCGTCGATCACCTGCCGCGCCAGGTCCTGATGCGCCGGCAGCGCGCTTTCGATCAGGGTGATGGTTTTGGCCAGCAGCCGTTTGCTGCGTCCCAGCACGCCTTCAACATAATGGGCGGGATCGGTTTCCATTACAGCTGCCGTTCAAGTACATTCAAAATGCGGTTGGCGGCATCCGTTACCACGGTGCCGGGTCCGAAAACCGCGACCGCGCCGGCATTCTTTAAAATGTCATGGTCCGCCGCCGGAATAACGCCGCCGACCACCACTTTGATGTCGGCGCCGCCTTCCTTTTTCAAATATTCGATCAACTGCGGGACCAGGGCTTTGTGCCCGGCGGCGAGGCTGGAGACCCCCACTACGTGAACATCGTTTTCCACGGCCATGCGGGCCGCTTCCGCCGGTGTCTGGAACATGGGGCTGATGTCCACATCAAATCCCATGTCGGCAAAGGCGGTGGCAATGACCTTGATGCCCCGGTCGTGGCCGTCCTGGCCCATTTTGGTCACGAGAATGCGCGGCCGCCGGCCGGTTTTATTCATGAAATCCGCGGTGCGCTTGCGGACCGCATCCAGGATGTCGCTGTCCCCGTATTCGGCGGCATAAACGCCGGATATACAATGGGTTGTGGCCACAAAGCGGCCGAACACCTTTTCCACGGCGCTGGACATTTCGCCCACCGTGGCGCGAGCCCTGGCGGCCTGAATGCACGCCGTCAGGAGGTTTCCGCCTTTTTCCGCCGCCAGGGTAATGTCCGCCAGGGCTTTTTTCACAGCCGCGGCGTCGCGGTTTTGCCGGACGCTTTTGAGCATTCGGATTTGTTCGTCGCGCACCGTTTCCGACACTTCCAGAATGTCTTTCAGGGGTTCGTCTTCGATGCGGTATTTGTTGACCCCCACGATGACGTCCAGTCCCTGATCGATGCGCGCCTGCTTGCGGGCCGCGGATTCCTCGATGCGCATTTTGGGCATGCCGGTTTCAATGGCCTTGGCCATGCCGCCCAGGGCTTCGACTTCGTCGATAATTTTGCGTGCCTCGGCGATGATGCCGCCGGTCAGGGCCTCCACGTAATACGAGCCTCCCAGCGGATCGGCCACATGGCAGATTTGCGATTCTTCCTGAATAATCAGCTGGGTGTTGCGCGCAATGCGCGCCGAAAAATCGGTGGGCAAACCCACGGCTTCGTCGAACGAATTGGTATGCAGCGACTGGGTGCCGCCGAGGGCCGCGGCCAGGGCTTCCAGCGTGGTGCGGATGATGTTGTTGTAGGGATCCTGCTCGGTCAGGCTCCAGCCGCTGGTTTGAACATGGGTGCGCAGCATGCTCGAACGCGGGTTGCGGGGGTTGAATTGGCGCATCAGATCGTGCCACAGAAAGCGGGCCGCGCGCAGCATGGCGATCTCCATGAAAAAGTTCATGCCGACCCCGAAAAAAAAGGAAAGCCGTGGGGCAAAGGTGTCGATTTCCAGTCCCGCGCCAAGGGCGGCGCGGACGTATTCGATGCCGTCGGCCAGGGTAAAGGCCGCTTGCAGCACGGAATTGGCGCCCGCCTCCATCATGTGATAGCCGCTGATGCTGACGGTGTTGAATTTGGGCAGGTGCCGGGAGCAGTAGCCGATGATGTCGCTGACGATCCGCATGGACGATTCCGGCGGGTAGATGTAGGTGTTGCGGGTGAGGTACTCTTTTAAAATGTCATTCTGGATGGTGCCGGTCAGCTGTTCCTGTGGGACTCCCTGTTCCTCCGCCGCCACGATGTAGCCGGCCATGATGGGCAGCACGGCGCCGTTCATGGTCATGGAGACCGACATCTGATTCAGCGGAATCCGGTTAAACAGGATTTTCATGTCTTCGACGCTGTCGATGGCCACCCCGGCCTTGCCGATGTCGCCCCATACCCGGGGATGATCGGAGTCGTAGCCCCGGTGGGTGGCCAGATCAAAGGCCACCGACAGACCGCGCTGGCCGGCGGCCAGGTTGCGCCGGTAGAAGGCGTTCGACTCGCGGGCGGTGGAAAAGCCGGCGTATTGACGGATGGTCCAGGGACGCCCGGCGTACATGGTCGCCATGGGGCCGCGGACGTAAGGCGGGAATCCCGGCAGGGAGTGCAGATGCTCCCGATTTTCAAGATCCGCAGCCGTGTAGAGCGGTTTGACGGTGATGCCTTCGGGGGTGTGCCGGTTCAGGGCCTCCAGCGGGCGTCCTTTGAGCTGCTTGTCCGCCAGTTCTTTCCATGCATTGATATCCGGTCGATCGGTCATGATGCCCTCCATCGCGCTTTGCCGCCGGCCGCAAAAAATCCGCGGCCGGCGGCAAAGCGCGATATTCTTTTTTATAACAAATTGATAAAACGGTACGGCTATGTTTTTTCAAGTCGCTGGTTTTTTTCAGCGGCTTGAAAAAATATTCAGCGCTGGCACAGTTCAACAAGAACGCCGCCGGTGGCCTTGGGGTGCAGAAAGGCGATTTTGGCGCCCCCGGCGCCGCTGCGCGGGGTTTCGTCGATCAGACGCACGCCCTTGGCCTTGAGCTCCGCCAGGGCCGATTCGATGTCGTCCACGCGGAAGGCCACGTGCTGGATGCCCGGACCCTTTTTTTCAATATGCCTGGCCACCGGTCCGTCAGCGGTGGTGGATTCCAGCAGCTCCACCTCACTTTCGCCGACCGGGAAAAAAGCCGTGGTGACCTTTTGTTCTTCAACGGTTTCAGCGCCTTCATACGAAAGACCCAGCATATCCGACCAGAACGCGCGGCCGTCTTCAATGCTGTTGACCGCGATTCCCAAATGATCGATCTGTAAAATTTTCATTTTGTAGGCTCGCTTTCTGTTCGATTTGGATGCAGCGCATCGGTTCAAAGCGCGATTAACGTCAACAACAGCATGAAAATTTTAATAATTTTTATTTCATAAGGCTGTTTGTTCTTTTGATAAATATGTTGTGCTCATTGAGTTGCTGACAAATCCTTTAATGCTTGTACGTTTCCATGGCCCGTGCAAAGCCCGGTTGGGCGTTGACGATGGTGTCGTCGTCGACGCAGAAGGCGATGCGGAAATAACCGGGCCCCATGAAGCCGCTGCCCGGAACCACCAGGATGCGTTCTTCCTGCAGGGATCTGACGAAGGCCACGTCGTCGGGGATGGGTGATTTCGGGAACAGGTAAAAGGTGCCCGGGGGGCGGATGAATGTGTAGCCGCTCCGGGCCAGACCGTCGCACAACAGATCGCGCTTGCAGCGATAGGCGCCGATGTCGACGCGCACGCCCTGCAGTTCGGCCACGACCCGCTGCATC
>Ga0180430_10001235_pt1 | contig 25590 bp, 45 predicted proteins | sample SS_ome_9_FD_132999 | JGI IMG/M metagenome (GOLD analysis project Ga0180430, IMG submission 132999) | Hypersaline lake sediment archaeal communities from the Salton Sea, California, USA - SS_1_S_2 metaG | ecosystem: Environmental > Aquatic > Non-marine Saline and Alkaline > Hypersaline >... | reverse complement strand
TTGCCGCCCGACTTGCTTATCGATTCGTTCTTTACTTATCATGATACTCTTCTCTCAATTGCTTCCTGACTTGATCATCGACTTGCCACCCGACTTGCTGCAAAACTGGCTCCCCGAGTTGCCACCAGCATTCCCCTTCGACGTGCCAATGAACTTGCTGCTCAATTTGCCGCCCGGATTGCCACTCAACTTGCCGCCAGATTTGCTGCTCGATTCGTTCTTCACTCATCATAATCATTTTCTAGCTGATCCCATGCTTGCATCCAGACACGTTGTCTGGCTTGCCACCAAACTTGCCGCCAGACTTGCTGCCTGACTTGCTGCCTGACTCGATCCTCGACTTGCTGTCTTATTTTCCAATCTATTGGCCAATCAACGTGTCGCAAGAATTGCCACGCGACTTGCCTCTTGGCTTGTTTATCAACGTGCCACCAGACTTGGTCCCTAGTTTGTTCTCCAAGCATCTTATTTTTCATTCTCTCTCAGACACACATTCATCAAGATACGCGTACACATAAATACCATACACCAAACCGACTCAAACGTCAAGGAGAGGCTACATGAGCATCATAGACAAATACGCAGATTTCATCAGGGAACAGAAAAAAGAAGGCGGAATGGGCTTTAAAAAACCAGTCGAAGAATCTGCATTTTTCAGTGATAGACAAAACGAGGTTGCTAAACGAACACTAGCAAATATTGCTGCTGCAAAGTTTGTTGTGCATAAGACTGATCCCGGTGAACATAAAAACCACCCAGATTGGGATAGAATGGTTGATTTCTACAAAAAGAACAAAAAACATGCTAAAGAAATGGCAACTAAATGATGCTGTTTGAAGAATATAAGCAATGGCTCAAAGAGAACAGGTTACCATCCACTAATTCAGAAGATGGTAACCCGATTGATGATTTCGTGAAAAGTGTTTTCAAAGATAAAAGAAAAGATAAAGTAAAGCGTATGCTGATGAGACGACCAGAGTTGCCTTCAGACGCAAAAACAGCAATGCCAATAGTCGCACGAAAAGCGACAAACATCGGTTTAAGGTGAAATGAGTTACAAAACAAAAATACGCAACTATTCAATCACCAAAGGTGCTAATCTGATTTTCACCGTTGATACCACTTTTTCCAATGGTGCTGTTCGAGACATTTCTTCTGGATATACACTCACTGCCAAGTTGCAAAAGCACGATGAATCCAACACCACAATTAATGCCACGGCAACTGGCGTAGCCAATGGCTTGCTGACGTTCTCCCTTGATGCTGCAACCACGACAACGATGAAAGCTGATCGGTACATATATACCGTAACTCTTAACGAAACATCATCGAACACCACAACAGTTGCTCAAAAGGGCATTATAACTGTTCAGGGTTCGGCAATAGTTTAAGGAGACTGTAATGTCATTATTGAACGAGTATAAACAATGGCTCAACGAAACATCTAAAGTTTCAGATCAAGATTTTGTTAAAACATATCAAAGCCATTTCGGAAACGCATATGATCCTGATGCTGATAATTTCGATGAAGCAAGAGAACATGCTACCAAACACACAATGGAATCTCATGGATTGAACAAAAAGGAGTTTGATTCCCAGATGAAAAAAATTGTGACTCGTTTGGAAAGCGGCGATAATCTAAACGAAGGCGAGCATTGGGACAAAGTACGTCGCTCTAACACAACAGAAATTCAAAACGCACAACAGTATGCTCAACAAATGGTTCAAGATCATGGAGATGACGAAACTGTGCAAAAACTCGCTGCCGTTATATTGAAACTCAATCCAAACAACAAAGAGCATCAAGATCAAATTCTCGATGCTGCAAAACAGCTTGATGATTATGTTGCACAACAGGTTGGTCATGAACCCACCAAAGAGAAAAAATAATGCTTCGCTTTACTGAATGGGTGCAACTGCAAGAACGTAAAAAGGCACACTATTCCAAGGATGCTCATGATGCTGAAAATTATCCACAAGTTGGGCAGGAATACGAGACGCTGCGCAACTTGTCGAAACCAACACTGAAACGCATTGCTGCCAATCGTGGTGTAGACAACACCGAGGGCACGTCGAAGATGGTTTCCGACATTCTGAAAAGGGAATATGGGACAGATAAGGTTGGTGGTTTTTATGACAAGACAAAGGACACTTCATATAAAGTGAAGGCTCGCAAGAAAGCAAAAGAATCTGGAAAACAATCATATCGAAAAGATAACAACAATGACGAAGATATTTGAAGAATACAAGACATGGTTATCGGAAACATCATTTTCTGATCCCCTTTCTGCACCAGACACTAGTGCTGGGATGATAAAAAGTCGCGTTAGACCAAAGGCAGATTTAAGCATTTCTCCACGAAACAAAAATAGCGATTCCACAGATGGTGTTCCTTACGATAAGGGAGAACGAAATAACACGGAAAAGAATAATCTTCGGAAGCTTGGAAAAACATCCACAGATCGTGTCTTGAACAAAATTGAACGAGATTCTAATAGGTTGTATTCAAAGTGACCAATATTATTGAACTGAAAAACACGGCACACTTTGCACGAAAGATACTTGGCGACGAAGCAGAACGCCGAGGTATGGCTAATCATGTTCAAGCAAAAATACGTCGCATGACTAAATACGATTTACAACTGCTTGCTCTAAAAATGCAGTATCTTACCGGGAGAAACTAAATGTCTGAATTCGGCACTGCACTCGATGAAACGCCAAGTGATGTAAATTTTCTGTCGCCGCTTGTCTACAAACTACAGATCAAAAAAACACCGAATTTGAACTTCTTCGTGCAAAACGTCAATTTGCCTGGAATACATTTGCAACCAACAGAAGGACAACCCAACCCATTTGTCAAAATTCCTTATTGGGGCGATCACATCGAATATGATGACATCACTATAAACTTCAAAGTGCAGGAAAGCATGGCAGACTGGCTCGAAATTCACAATTGGATTCGATCAATGGGTTTTCCTAAAGAATACAGCGAATACAGAGCTTTAAGTGGTGTTGCGCCTGGATTGGGCACTGGTCTGACATCAGACATTTCACTTGTCATTTGCAACTCGAACAGAAACCCGATTCTCAATGTTATCTTTCAAGATGCTTTTCCAACTTCGTTGTCATCAACGATATTTGATCAAGCACAGGCAGACGTTCAATACGTAACAGCAGCAGCGACGTTCAAATACACCAAGTATGAAGTGGAGACAATTTAATGTCTGATTATCACACACAAGCAGAGTATCTGTTAAACAGAGGTTATGTTACTGGCATTGATGTTCACAAACTGGCAGAAAAATTGTCTGAATCTGCCAAAAAACCAGTTCCTCTAAACTGTAATACAAGAGAAACTGTTTATGGAGAAGATTCGCTTGAACTAATAGAGAAGCTTCGCACAGAAGCAGATCAAATGGCCGATAAAGGCGACATCAAATAGAATCAAGGTAAGACTTTATGGCATCGCCCTACTTTCAAAATCTTCCATTGCTGTCATATGCAAACACTCTGGTACGCGATATTTCACGTCGAACTGTGGTCAACTTGAAATCCACAGGGCTTGACGTGAACTTTTATCCATATGAAATCACCGACAATATTCGAACAGATCAGTTGGCAGAATACTATTACAATGATGCGTATTTGGAATGGATGGCACTTTTGTCAAACGATATCATCGATCCATACTATGGCTGGTACATGGATGACGCCACCTTCAATAAGCTCATTGTTGATAAGTATGGTGATGTTGTTACCGCACAGAAATACATCAAACATTACATCAACAATTGGGCAGATGATGAGACTGAATTGTCGGTTGCATACTACAACAATACCATTGATGATACTCTGAAAAAATATTGGAAGCCTGTTTACATCCGACCAACAGAAATTTCTCATTATGTCAGGCGTGAAGATGACATTGTTCGAAACACCAATCAAATCATACAGTACACAATTTCATCCAACAACGACACGATAGCATTGCAACCGAACGAACTGGTTGACATTAAGTATACTGGCGACACAGATGCGCATGCAAATGGTCAGGTTGTCACTTCGAACAGCACCATGGTTCGCGTCATGAACGTCAGCGGCAACACGTTTGCCAACGCTTCTATTGTGGTCGATTTGATTGGAATAACCAGCGGTGCCAACGTTTCAGCAAATGATGTTGTGACGCTATTTGAGAACATCTCCAACACCGAATTTGCTTATTACAGCCCTGTCAGTTTCTATGATTGGGAATTGGAACAGCGCGAGAAGACGAAAAACATCAATCTGGTCAGTGATGCTGCTATAGATAGCGTTGTAAATCAATTCGAGAGATTGATGAATTTCGACTTGGACGCGAACACAGGACTATCGACAGGATAGCCAGATTATGTGTTTTTGCAGAACCAAATGGCGGCTGCGACAACATCAGCAGGATCACGCGATCCTGTCAAAAAACGATCCTTTGCCAGCACCATTTGTTGCCAATTGGCTGTATAAGAACCATCTCTCTGCATTTCAAAAATCTTGATGTCTGGTGCAATTTCGCCTTCTTTGGGAAGGCGAGTAGGATCGAAAATAGCCAGCGGGGCTTTGTTTTTTTCCATATCTTATTGTCCTTTCATTACAACCACTTTGGAATTCCATGCTCATGCATGAAATCATATTCAGTTTCTGCGATTTTGATTTCCGTTTCGTCATTCGACGAATAATAGTCTGATGTTGCTGAATGCAACAGCGAGACTGCTTCACGGTAGTTTAGCGGAGTTGCCGTGCGTTTGGTGATAACGTTTTCTCCATCCGCGTTTCTGTACTTCACCGTAATTTCCAATTCATACATATCGGTTTGCCTTTTCATGTATTTGTCCACCACAGGTACGCAAATTCTTACACCCATAAACCAAAAAAGTCAAGGGGTTTTTGGCCCCTTGACTTCTATTTACGTGTTGTATGAATGGCTTATGGGTTAAGGCCCATCTTACCATCACCACCGATAACTTCTTCCGGCGAACTCTCAGGCATGTCAAGCGGAACCGCGTTGGCACGCACGAAGTTGTTAAGGAAGGCATCGATCTTGTCAACCACTGCATTGAAACGATCATAATCGAATTTTTGCAGTCGTGACGAATATCGAGCAGATTGGCTATTCACCAATTCTACCGCAGATGCTCGGAACAGTCGCATAATCACGTTAAGCGATTCGTTCTCGACATTCACTTCTTCAGGAAATGCTTCAAGCTGATATGGACGCGGATGCGTCTCTGGCAAGTCAAGAAGCGGCGAATCCTGAATCCAGGCGAGTGCTTGACGCAACGTGCCCAGATACGATTCCAGTCGGGTTTGATCCGCAGCAATCATGCCAGAAACCGGCGCAGACTGCGAACGAGCCATTTCCTGGTGGAAACGACGAAGCATGTCATACAACCACAGAACATCGTGGTTAAAGACATCAGATGGAAAACTCTCAGACATAATTTTCTCCTATGGTTAGCTAACACAATGAAATGGAAGAGAAGCCACTTCCTCCAATGCTATTTAGGAACCACAGAATTTTACCAATTGATTGCAAAAAGGGGAACCGAAGCCCCCCCAATTGAAAAATTAGCCAAGTTCTTCCATTAGCTTATCCAAATCAACATCTTCATCATCATCATCGTCAGAAACAGTTGACTTTGATTCTGGCTCATCAAAATCCTTTTTCTTGGACTTTTTCGGTTCAGAACTATGCTCAACATCGGATTCAAAGCCCATGACTTTGTTCAAACGGCTTTGCAATTCTTCATAGCTCTTGAATTGATCAGGCTGGACGAATTCTTTGACATCATACGTCATCTCATAGATTTCTCGAATGTCTTCGTCATCATCCTCAATCGGTGCAGGAGCATCGAATTTTGACAGATCGTAATTGCGATATCCATCAACCTTTCGAATAAGCAACCGGAACGGCGCACCTTCCCACATGTTAAATGGATCGATTGCATTGGTTGGATTGTATGCGGAGTTTGGAGTATTGTCATCGAGCAAACGCGGATTGCCTTCTTCATCAAAAGGCGGATTCAATGCCTGATCGATCTTCTCGAAAATCTTCTTGCCAAACTTGAACAGAAAGACGTTGCCATTATTGGCTGGATTGCTTGGGTCTTTAATAACCAGGATGTTTGCAATGAAACTCAATTTGCGTTTTTGTTTGCGTGCCTGATCCTCATTACCAGCATTCCAAAGTTTAGTGTTGTAATCGCCACAGGGGTCTTTTTCACCTATGGTTGTTCGTGAGTTTTCTATGTACCACAATCCAGTTGGTCCCTGAAATCCGTGTGACCAAATTTTCTCGAATGGTGTATCGCTTTTACACGATGGTAGAAAACGAATGACGGCACCGCCATTGCCCATTTTATCGACAGTTGGTTGCCAAAAGCGATCATCCTTGTAATCGTCTTTTCCCTTTTTGCCGGGATTCGTCAGTTCTTCAAGCTGCTTGTGTAGAGCATCCAATGTTGCAGACTTGTTTGATTTAAGTTTTTCAAAGTCCATTTGTCATAATCCTTTTCTCGTATTACGCTATATTTTTGTTCCTTACGGAACGACGGAATATTTATATGTGTATTTTCGTTGAAAATCAATGACCTAACCAATTATTTATCTTCCCAAATATCAAATAATACAGCCACGCCAGTAAAACCAGCGTGACTGAAAGCGGCCAAACCGCAGACATCGTTAGGGCGAATATCAAATGGTTAAAAAACGACACTTCTCGTGCGTGATAAACAGAATACACGTAAGAAACGCCAAACATAATGATGGTCATCATGACCACCGATATCGCATAATAAAACAGTAGTTCCATATCAAGCCTCTATTTTAATGATGTCACTAGCATCTAAATTGATGTAATTACTCACAACATACGAATTCGTCGCACCATTGGATTTAGTAACCGTCACCACAATTTTCTTTGCATTTCGTGGAACCTCAAACGAAACTGTTTTCTTTTCTACTTTTGGTCTTTCAATCACGACTGGCTTTTCTTCTGTTTTTTTCTCAGTCTTGAACCATCCTTTGACACGATCAACAATGCCAGACTTAACTTCTTTGACTGTCAAGGCTTTGGATTTGACTTCTTCCTCAATATCCTTTTCGAGTTGTTCAACGTCAGCATCAAGTTTTTTTGCTGCTCGCACCAACGCTTCCTTTTCGCGATCAATTTTGTCGTAAACATTCCATGGCCAAGGTTTTTCGTTATCTACCATTTGGTCCTCCTATATGAGTATCGCACCACACCCTTTCCCATCGCACTTGCATAAATGGCCATATCGCAGTGCCAGCGCCCGTAATACTAGGCTTGACGCCTTTAATGGCGAGGATCGGTAAAACCCTAGCTATCTCCACGTCTTACCGCCGCTTCATCGATAACTGGTGTGGTGCGAATTCTTATTCGTATTCGAATTCAGTTTTATTGTCTGCCTTCAAGTAATTCAATTTCTTTGCGTCTTTACGAACTAACTCTTTTAGTCGCTGATGTTTGGTTATCATGTCACCAACATCATCATAATCTACGTCATATATATTCGCTATCTCAATACAAGCATCGATGTAATCAATACCATGTGTTTCTACCATGGCGATAATTTCATTGCCTATTTTCTCAATCAACTCAAAGCTCGTGTCTTGTATTACAGTATCGCCTTTATCCATGAATTATTCCATTCTCCAAAAGATATTTTCTATTTTCGTGGTGTTTTTCTTTCAATTCGTCTCTTGAACTTTGACCATCATACGAAACGGCGAATTTATTGTCAACAAGGTATCGATTTAAATTAAAGCGATGCGATCCTGTTATATCTTCTACCAAAAACTCACCCAAGATTCTACCAAATTTGCCTTTTTGCGACAATACAGAAACCATTTGCTGTTTTGAATCTATTGGTAGATATTTTGCGACTTCTGCTTTGGTCAACAATCCGAATTTCTTTTCTACCAAATCAGAAGTTCGAGATTCCGGCGCATCAATGCCATATAGACGAATGTTTTGATTCAACAGCCACATATCGAAACCCAAATCGATATCAACTTTTACTGTGTCGCCGTCGATTACTTCTCGAATAGTAACGTTATAGATGTACATAAAATACCCCCTGAATTTGCTTTCAGAGGGTATTTAGGTTTTTCTACAGTCAGTTCGTGTTAGTTGAACAGACCTTTGAGAATGTCGATGATGCCGAATGTCCATTCAGCAAGGAATGCGATAGCGGCTGTTGCCCAAACTTTGAAATCGGCAACCCACTCTTTAACTTTGTCGAACATTGATGTCTCCCTTAAGTTGAAATGTGATGCCGTCTTGGCATCGTGTGTCCATGTACACTTTCTATTTATAGAAGCGCACATTTTGCGTAATTGGTTGCGGAGGTGGGATTCGAACCCACAACCTCTGGATTATGAGACCAGCGAGCTAACCAGATTGCTCTACTCCGCATTAATAATCGTAATCTTCAATATCGGTTGACCAGTAACCTAGTTGTTCAAATTTTTCAAAGTTATCATCCTGATCCTGAATAATTTCAGGAATTTCACCATCTTTAACGTGTCTAGAAACAAGCCATTGTTTGCTTTTTACACTAGATGTGGATTTTTGATTCCTATATTGTTCAAAGCTGATTGGAATCAATTTCCCGTCTGCATTTTCTTGTACATAATAACCTTTCGATTCATATCTATATGTTGGTCTCCAACGAAAAACATGAATTTCGCCAGTGTCGGTGTCAATAACTTCGAGGTTTTGATTTTCGTATCGTTCGCCTCGAATATCCTTCGCAGTTTCCAAAGAAGAAGCGAATCCCTCGAAGCTGCTTTGAATACCATGGCAATAATAATCATCATACCTAAAGACCATGAAACGCATATTATTATTCCTTCACGTGTTTGAGCAGCGTTTTGACAGCAATTTCAAGTTTGGCTCCATCAAAAACTCTGATGGAGTTGTCAAGATTGCGCTGTACTCGTCTTGCTTCTTCAAGACTGATTTCGTTGTTTCTTCGTTTAGCGGCCAATTTTTGGAATTGCAATGAACGCTCTTTTTGACTTTCAAGATATGCAAACCAACGCTCACATTCAGCTTTCGCTTCTTTCAGATTCATCATATCGATCCTCTATTAAACTGGCTCTACCTCTTGGAATCGAACCAAGCTCACAAGCATTAACAGTGCTGCCGCACACCTTGTGCGTTAGGTAGAAAATGGTGGTTTTTCTGTTGCCAGGGAAACCACCAAACCCCGCTTAGCTATGCAGCCAAAGCAATAGGTGCATTATCGTTTGCATCTAGTTGTGAGCCGCGATAACGGTGCTTGCCATACCGACCAACATCGACTATACTCTATCCACATCCATCGATCCTACGCGCCCCCCAGAAACTCACATAATCGAAACTATATGAGCTTTTGGTGGAGGCGAGGATGAGTCGCACATCCTGTCTGGTCTGCTTCAACAGCAGTCTCAAGCGTCAGTGTTCTATTTATATACCAGGAGATTTCAGATGTCAAGTACCATGCCAATGAAATGTTACGAATGTCAAAAAGAATTTAGTCTAAAGACTAAGGAATTCAGAAGAAAGGTGAAAAATGGTCGTCCAGTGGATAGATTTTTTTGTAGCCGATCTTGCACATCAAGTCATGCAAATCGATTTCATACAACTAGAAGAGTTCCCGCTTCTCAGTGGGGAAATCAATATAGTAAAAAGGGAGAATTCGCGGAAATATTGAAACGTTGTAGAACACGAGCAAAGAAAGCTGGCAAACCATTTGACATCGATGATGACTATCTTATAGAGATATGGGAAAAACAAAATGGTTTGTGTTCTTACACCAAAATACCAATGATCAAACCAAAATGGAATAGCAAAAAACAGCCCAATCTTGCATCATTAGATCGCATTGATTCTTCAAATGGATATGTAAAAGGAAATGTTCAATTTGTTTGCTATTCTATTAACATCGCAAAAAACGATTTTACAGAAGAACAATTTCTTCCGTTTATCAAAATGCTCATGGAAGGCCCCTAAGACTCTTTTTTGGGTTCCAGCATATCCATAGGATATGGAACGACGATAGCAAAATTATCTGGCGTGTTGTCTGTGATCCAGAGATTGGCATGTTTTTCTGCCAACTCTTTGGTTTCGAACATCATAGGCAATTCACTTTCTGCATCACTCATTACATACAAATATGAATCTTCAAAGATGACTTTGATTGCAAACATCTTATTCTCCGTGTAAAAATGCTCTATCATCCAGAGCCGCTTTGATGATCCAATTGCGATTGTGAATTTGTTTCAATATTTCCTGTAACGTCTCGACTTTCAATTCGCATTCCATAACCTTGTATTCCAACTTAGAAATATCGCTGTCGCCCTCCAAGTAATCCTTTATTTCTCCCTTGAGAACTTTTCTGTCTGGAATATCCCAAGATTTTTCTTGTGCTACTTCCATACTTGGATTGATCAAGAATTCAGTCTTCTCGCTTTTAAGCCGCTTGAGCAAGATTCGAGCCTTTGCTTGTTCTCGCTTAGCATCGATGTACATCGCATAATACTTAGAATGCAATTCAGGTATTGTGCGTGCTGATCGTCCCAATTCCAATTCGCTGATAGGAGCGTCTTGATTCCACTCGTTTATGATATCATCTGTTGTCAATCTGATTCTCCGTAAGTGACTGGATCATATATACACCATATACCAATTCTTAGCAAGAGGTTATGGTGGCAGAGAAATTATTTATCGGATACTACAACGAAGTTCACATGTTTGTGACTGGTTCAAATGAAGGATTAGAACACGAACTTCGCGATACGTTTTCGTTTTTCATTCCTGGGTTTCGTTATATGCCAGCATACAAGCGTGGCTCATGGGACGGTAAAATACGATTGTACAATCAACAGACCAAATTGGTCTATGTAGGGTTGTTGCAACGAATAATTCAATTCGCAAAAGATCGCGATTATGATGTAGAAGTTGATCCGAAAATTCCTTCTTCAACTAACTGGACACGCGAACAATTGCAATCAGCAATTGACAGTCTCGAACTCACCCTCACACCATATGATTATCAGTTTCAAGCGGTGCTTGATGCTCTGAATGCAGAACGTAAAACTATTCTCATTCCTACTGGCGGTGGTAAATCATTGTGCATATACCTACTGGCTCGTTTGTTGAATGTCAAGACGCTAATCATTGCACCAACTACCAGCTTGTTGCATCAGATGCAAGGGGATTTCAAGAACTATGGCTATGATGAAGACTGTCATTTGATCTATTCTGGACGAGACAAAAATTTTGATGAGATGATAGGCATATCAACTTGGCAAAGCATTTTCAAAATGCCTCGCACTTGGTTTCAGCAATTTGGCTGCGTCATTGTTGACGAAGTGCACGGTGCAAAAGCTAAATCACTCACTGGCATACTAGAAAAGATGACCAACACCAAGTACAGGTTTGGAACTACTGGTACACTTGATGGAACCGAAGCAAACGAACTGGTGATCGAAGGATTGCTTGGTGCTGTGTCAAGAGTTGTGACAACAGATAATCTTATCAAGAAAGAAGTTCTAGCAGACTTTTCTGTTAACTGCATATTGCTGAAATGGGATGACAAAGCATGCCAAGTTGTATCTCAGTATACATATCAAGAAGAAGTGGACTGGATTGTCAATAATGAGAAACGTAACAAGATCATTACACAAATGGTTGTGAACAAACCCGGTAACAATCTGGTTCTAGTGAATTTCGTAGACAAGCACGCTAAACACCTTCTAGAAATGCTACAGAAAGCCACTGACAGGCCAATCTATTATATTCATGGTGGTGTACCAGCAGACGTTAGAGATGGCTACAGAGCACAAATTGAGAATGAAACTGATGCAATAATACTTGCTACCACAAAGGCATTTGCTACTGGTACAAACATCAAACGACTAAATAATATCTACTTCACTCACCCATCCAAATCTAGAATAACAACACTTCAAGCAATTGGTCGTGTGCTGAGACGATCCAATGAAAAAACCAGTGCATGTCTCTATGACATTGTTGATGATCTATCGTATCAGAAGAAACAAAATTTCAGTATGCTTCATTTCTATGAACGATTGAAAATTTATGTAGCTGAACGGTTTCCATACAAGATCAAGAAGTATGGCTACAGAAAGGACACTAATGAGTAAAATTCAACATATTCGACTGTGTAATGGAGATGAAATCTTTGGTTCTGTTGAACATGAAGACGAAGTTTACGTTATATATGAACCATTAATCTCTACTGAGATCGAGACTACTACTGGTAGTGCAGTAGTTCTGGTATCTTATCTTCCATTTGCCAAACCAGAACATGATTTTATTGAGGTATCAGCAGACAAGATTATTTCTTGTGTTCCTGTACACCCTATTGTGGAAAGGCACTATGAATTATCGTTATTCAATAGCAAGAAAGCAATGGAAAAACAATTGGAGCGAATTTCAAAAGTGAATGAATATATGGTCGAATCGATGCTTCTCAATGAGATTGAAGAAGATGAAACAATAATTTCTACATCTTTTCACTAAAAAGTCGTTTAGGCTATTGACACCTGTTTTTGAAATTAGTATAATGTACTTAGGAAAACAGGTTAGATACCTATTAGTTAATCAACAAGTTACACCAGTTGATACACTAGTGTCAATAACCAGTTTGAAAAATATACTAGTTGAGTTCACTAGTTAGGTTAACTGATTAGTGTAACATCTTTGAAATATACTAGTTAGGTTAACTGATTAGTGTAACATCTTTGAAATATACTAGTTAGGTTAACTGATTAGTGTAACATCTTTGAAATATACTAGTTGAGTTCACTAGTTGAGATAACTAGTGTAGCATTTGTACAGTCTTGGGATTTTGGTGAGAAAACCGTTTATGAAAAAAAAGCATAGAACTGACTATATCAACAACGACGAATTTTATGATGCGCTGGTTGAATATCTAGATGCGTGTGACAAAGCTGATCTCGCTGGCGAAGAACAGCCACGCATACCAGAATTTTTGGGACATTGCTTCCTCCTACTGGCTAAGAATGTTGGCAAGGCGTCCAACTTCTCTCAGTACACATTCCTCGAAGAAATGCAGAGCGACAGCGTACTTAATTGCGTCAAGTACATACGCAACTTTAAGTCTCATCGCTTAGACCCTGAGACTGGTGAATTAATCAAGAATAGGCCCTTTTCATACTTCACACAGTATGTTATCAACACGTTCAAACAGCGCATCAAGGATGAGCGCAAGAACATGTATAGTAGATACAAGACGTACCAAAATTTTCAGATCGAAGAACAGCTTGCTGGGCAATCAGGCGCATGTCCTCCTGAGTTGAATGACATCAGCAATCAGTACATTTCTTCATATGAACGAGACATGGAACAGGAAAAAGAGCGCAAACGACTCAATAGATTGAAACCAGGAGTTACATTGAGCGACTTCTATGAAGAGGATGTATAACAATGAGCAGTATTCTTTCAGATTTGCGTGACTTGCGTACATTGGCTGATCAAACATGTTCTCGTGGTTTTAGTTGTCTTATTACAACCAGACTTCATTTTGAAATTTACTTGTTGACACATCAAGGCATTTCGTTTGATCCATATGTGCAATTACGAAAAGATTTTGATTCAAGGAATAAACATGAAGCTAGCTTTGATAACTGACACACATTGGGGTGCGCGCGGAGACAATGATGAATTGCGAAATTCGATGGTGGAGTTCTATCGAGACCAGTTCTTTCCAACCATCGAAGAAGAAAATTGCGATGGTATTATTCATCTTGGCGATTTGGTTGATAGGCGAAAGTACATCAATATCAAAACGCTGAAAACGATGCGTGAAGAGTTTCTTGATCGTATCAAAATTCCAATGGACATTATATGTGGCAATCACGACACATATTACAAGAACACAAACCAACTAAATGCTCTTACTGAATTGATTGATGATCGAAGGTACATTAATGTATACATTGGAGCCATTAACAAACAGTGGCAAAATAATTGGTTTCTCTATGTTCCATGGATAACAGAAACGAATTATGATGATACCATGGACATGATAGCAAGAACAGATTCACCGATTGTAATGGGGCACCTTGAGCTTTCTGGATTTCAAATGATAAAGGGACAAATGTGTCATCATGGCCTGAATCATAAGGTCTTTGAAAAATTTAGTCGTGTTTTCACTGGCCACTTTCATTTGAAATCGAGCTTCGACAACATACATTATCTCGGCTCACCATACCACATGAATTGGGGTGAAGCCGATAACCGATGTGGCTTTCACATCTTTGATACAGACACGCTTGAATTGAAGTTTCATCAGAACACGCGAAGCATGTTCAACAAAATCTTTTTTGACAAGAACACAGACACATCGCAGGTTCCAAACATAGCGAATACATGGGTGCGATTAATTGTCAAAGAAAAACCAGACCCATTTGCATTTGATCTGTGGCACGACAAATTGGTTGCACAACAACCACTCGAATTGAGAGTAGTTGAACCCATCACACAAGTGGGAGAAGAAGTGATTGTCAGTGGTGCTGATAACACAGAAACTATCATCGATAGATCAATAGACGCTAGACTTGAACTTGAAGATGGTGTAAAGGTCAATTTGAAAAATCTGATGCATGAACTGTACAAAGAAGCGAGCAATTTTGTTATAGAAAAGTGAGGATGGTACATGACAACGCACAAATACAGAACAATATTCGTAATTGATGATCAATACATGAATATGATTGATCCTAGATTTGAAAAGGACTTGTTAAGGCAAAAGTTGTTAGATGCTGCAAGGAGTATTGCAGAAGAGATTGTTATAAACAGCAATTATGAACTTGTTGTTGCAAAGGACGCTATAAACGCTTCTACAAATTATGAAATGTCGATTGAGGTTGTTGAACCCCGAGGCAAACGACATGAAAATCCGTCGCAAAACCAATCAGAGAAAGTAAACACTAATGAGACTAGATCGAAGATGGAAAAGAAAATTGCCAGCGAATTGAATAAATACAATTCGCATTTTCGCCCTGATGATCAATACAAACAAGCAGCAAACACTACCCCATATGATGCTTATCACCAATATACGACCATTCCAAGTCTTGAAGAAGAAACCGAAAAAAGTGAGGAAGAACAGGCTAAGGAAACAATGACGCCGCAAATGCGAGCGCTGTATGAAACGCTCGAACGCATGCAGAAGGAGAAATAATGCTGACAATAGAACGAATTGGCATGAAGAATTTCCTGTCAATTGGCAATGCATTTTCACGATATGAATTGAATAAACACAAGACGACTTTGATATGTGGTCGAAACGGTGCTGGAAAATCCACTCTGATTGATGGCTTATGTTTCGGTCTTTATGGAAAGTCGTTTAGGAAAATCAACAAACCAACTCTCGTCAACATGATCAACAAAAAGGATTGTGTTGTCGAGATTGATTTTCGTATTGGTGACGTTCCGTTCAAAGTAGTTCGAGGCATCAAACCAACCATCTTTGAAATATACAAAAATGGCAAGATGATTGATCAGGATGCTGCGAGCAAAGATTATCAGGATAAGCTGGAAAAGGAAATCCTGCAAATATCCTATGACACCTTCTGTCAGATTGTCGTTCTCGGTGCTGCCAATTGGAAAGCCTTCTTGTCATTGACTGCTGCCGAACGGCGCAAGGTCTTGGAGGATATGCTGAACATCGAAATTTTCACTGTGATGAATAACATTCTCAAGGACAGACAAGGAATCCTGAAAGAAAAAATAACCACCATTGAAAAAGACATTTCTGTGTTGAACAATTCAATAGAAATGCAAGAGAAACACGAGAAGGAGTTGAAGCGACAGAGCGACGATTTGATTGCCTTAAAGAAGGCGAAGATTGCAGAGTGTCAGACAAAAATTTCGTCTTTGGAAGCCAAGAAAAAAGACCTTCAAGATCAGATCGATGAAATCGATATGAAACTGGTGAATATGCCAAGCGTCAAGAGTAAAATAGATGAATTGACCAACAAGCTTCACACGATTGATGTTCATGATACGCGTACTTCCGGCGATATCTCATTCTATAATGAGAATGTGAATTGTCCCACTTGCAAACAAACCATTGATGACGATTTTCGAATGTCAAAGTTGGCAGAAGAACAAGAGAAGCTTCACAAGAGCAAACGGGTTCGCGATAAGCTTGTCTTGTTGTTGAATGATGCAAACCAGTCTCTGGCAGAGATGCAAGAACTGATGGACAAAAAGACCAAGTTAACTTCTGATGTGCATACTTGCAACATGAATATCAGCGCGTTACAAAGCGGCGTACAGAATGCGCTTGAAGATATGCAAAATGTCGGAGACACCAACAAACAGCGTGATGTTCGTGACTACAAAGGTGAATTGAATGTAGTGTTGAAGAACAAAACAGAACTGGTTGAGAATGGTAAAGTTTTTGCATTGGCTGCTGGTCTTTTGAAAGACGATGGCATCAAATCTCAAATCATACGACAATATATCCCTATCATCAATACGCTGGTGAATCGGTACTTAGAACGAATGGAATTCTATGTTAAGTTTCATCTCAATGAGAAGTTTGATATGGAAATCAAATCGCTCAATAAGGAAGACATGAGCTATGAGAATTTCAGCCAGGGAGAAAAAATGCGAATTGATCTATCTTTGCTGTTTGCGTGGAGAGACATCATTCGACAAAAGAAGGTGACGCATTGCAATTTGCTTATTCTTGATGAGATAATGGATTCGGCGCTTGATGTTCAAGGAACCGATGATTTTCTCGACATTATTAGACAATTGACAAAAGATAACAACGTAATCATCATAAGCCATCGTGTTGATCAAATGAGCGACAAGTTTGATAACATCATTGAAGTTGAAAAGAGAAAGAATTTTTCCAGAGCGAAACGAGGGCGATAATGAAAAGTGCGCTACTAGTCTTTGATATAAATCTTATTTTGCGGGATTTGTTTGAATCGACCGATGTTATATGTGGGTTTCTTATGAAGAACGTTGCAAACAGTTTCTTTGAAAAAACTGTTGTAATTAGCAGAACAATTGATGTTGATGATCAGTTAGTTGCAGACTTTCTAGATGAGGAATTCTAAAAATGCAAGAAGACATGACAAGAGAACTTGTTCCTGGCAACGATCCAATATTGCACCAGGAGACCGAACTTTTCGACTTCCTCAATCCACCAATTGATCCGCTTGAATTGGCACATATGTTGGCTCAAACATGTTTGAAGCACAATGGCCTTGGTTTGGCTGCTCCACAAATTGGTTTGCCACATAGAGCATTCATCATTAAGGCAAATCCGATGATATGCATGTTTAATCCAAAGATCGTTGGTGAATCGCTTGGTGAAGAATACATGGAAGAGGGTTGTCTGAGCTATCCTAATCTGGTGATTAAGATAAAACGCGCGAGTGTCATACGCGTGAGATACACACAACCAAATGCAGACATCAAGACAGAGCGCTTTGAAGGCATGACAGCAAGAATTATTCAACACGAATTGGATCATCTTGATGGCATCACTTTTCAGCAACGCGCTACGCAATATCACCTTGAAACTGCCAAGAAAAGAAAGCGCAGACTGGAAAAAAATCAAACAGGTCATTGACTTAGAATTTTTGGTGCACTAAATATAGCAGCAGTCTTGTTCAAGACGTTGCAATGTTTATTAAAATTGAAAGGAAAATGCAATGAGTGATCGTAAATCTGAATCATATGTGATGACCGTTAACCCGTCCAGCAAGTCGGACATGGCGAAACTCGAAGCGGTTCGTACCGCAATCACAGTCAGTAACAAAACGGCTGGCACCAAACTTAGCGTTAAGTGTCATGGTCGTTTAGGACCAAACAATCCAAATGCGGACAAGTATGTCAATAAGCGCACTTCGACAATCAAACTCGAAGATGCAGCACGTTGGGATGTTTATGTGTTTGGTAAAGCGTCTAAGACGCCTGCTGGTGCTGAAAAGGCGATGGCAGCATCCAAGACTGCCAAGACTGCCAAGACACGCAAAACAAAAGCCTAATCAACGCTATTGTCATTAATGGGACTGCATCGTTAATTCGGTGCGGTCCTTTAGTGCTATGAGGGGATCATGAATCCAGTTACAAAAATACTCAAAGAGCAGATATCTAGGTTGGAAAATCGCCCACCAGTGAAAATTAATCAATTGCCGAATGGAATTCGAACGCTCGAAGATCGCATTGTGTTTTCCGTCATAGGTGCTGTTGATTGTGATTCTGTGGAATTCAAAATCGAGTTCTATCAGGATGCCATTAAGGATTTGGCAAACGCCATACATCTTTTGCAGCAAGACGATGATACTGAGCCAGAAGAAGAGCCGATAATTGAAGAAAAACCAGATGGTACTGTTGTCAATCCTCATACTGGTAAGCCTATTTTGCGGTATGGAGAAAAGATTGAATCCGATAACAAGTTTACAGAAGAGACTGATAACATGTTGAAGGAACTTGAGACCATAACCACAAAAAAGGCAAACCGAACGAATTTTGTTATAGATAATTCTAGGAGACGAATATGACAGGACCAGTTGCTAGGAAAAAATATGATCCAATGTTGGGCAAATATATTCCACTTGAAAGCAAAGAAGATGCTTCCTTTCCTCCATCAAACATTCCATGGAAGTATTGTGAAGATCAAATCCTTGCGGACCTTAAGGAATATTTGGCGTCAACTTACAAACAACACTACAAGTCTGACAGTTCGAATATTGAGTGTTTTGATGCATGGATTGCGCTTGGTGATAGCGCACCAACTTTTCGCAACACCGCACTTAAATATATTTGGCGCTATGGGAAGAAAAATGGCAACAACAAAGATGATTTGTTGAAGGCGCTTCATTACATATTTCTCATGCTTTATGTGGAGCACTATTCAAATGAAGATAAGCGAATTGATCAAGAAACTTGAAGACATACTCGAAAAGAACGGTGATTTGCGTGTTTTCTTGGGGGAAAATGATTACGCTCGACCAGATGAAAATATTGATGTCTCTGTAACACAACCATTTGAGATGTGGGCAGTCAAGAAAAGTGAAGCTCCGTTTGTTGTTCATGTAGACCCGATAAAGTATAATCAACAAAGCATTGAAGAGATCAAAGCGATTTGCAGTGGTCCACATGAAAGCACTGATGAATTTATCGATTACAAGACAGAAACACCATCCGATTATTACATCACATATATACGAAGTGATGAGAGCATTGTAGTATTAGAATAGGAGAACAATATGGGTTTCAAACTTGAAGTTAATATTGAGGAACTTGCCAAAAAACGAAAGCTTTTTATTGCAACTCCCATGTACGGAGGCCAATGTGCAGGGATGTATGCAAGGTCAATGATGGAATTGACAAATCTTCTCACTCGGATGAACATTGCACACCAACCGTATTTTCTCTTCAACGAATCGTTGATAACAAGGGCACGCAATTATTGTTGCGATGAATTTATGCGCAGTGATTGTACGCACATGTTGTTTATTGACAGCGACATTGGGTTTAATGCAAATGACATTATTGCCATTCTGGCTATGATGGAAGACGATAGCGATTATGACATTATGGGTGGTCCATATCCGAAAAAGAGTTACGATAAAAATACGTTAGTTTCAACAAAGGATGGGCTCAAAAAGATTGGCGATATTGTTGATAATGAATGGTATTGTGATGTGTTGTCTCTGAATACACAAACCAATAAATTTGAATGGAAGCCGATCATAAGTCATTCTAGATTTCCATCAAACGGAAAACGTTGGGTATCAGTACAAGCTACAAATCAGAAAGCTCTTGTAGTTACTGAGGATCATGAACTTGCAGTTATTCGTGATGTTCTGAATCCGAAGGTAACTTGGTTGGAAGCAAAAGATTGTGATGGTTTGTATGTTGCTCGAAAACCAAATAGGCGCGAGGGCACAAATAACGAGAATCACTTCTATAATGAAGATCAGTTGCAATGTTTGATCGGTACTTTGCTTGGTGATGGTTCTATTGATATTAAAGGGTATCTGAAATTTGGACACTCTGTTAATCAGAAAGACTATCTTAGATTTAAGCAAGAGTTATTTGGTGGTAAAATCTCCGAACAAAAAATGATCGGTGAGTATAAAGGAACTGAATATCATGCGGAATATTTGTGGTGTCCGAGGAATGCTCAAGTAACGCGTCTTGGTGAATTGCTCACCTCACAAAAAACTTTGAAGAATGTATTGCATATGGTTGATGAACGCGCGTTGGCTATGTGGTATATGGATGATGGTTCATTGACGAATAATCATCAACAAGGACATCATGTAATGTTATGTACTGATAATTATCAGTACGATGAAGTTGAATCTATTGTTGATATGCTCGCCACAAAATTTGGTATTTCATCTAGTATCAACAAATGTGGTAATGGTTGGCGTGTTCGCATAGCTCAAGTATCCGTAAATGATTTCTTCAAATTGATTGCTCCTTATGTAATCAAGTCGATGGAATATAAAATGCCTTCTGAGCATTGTGGCGGCGAAAAATATGAATACGATTTCACGCCAATGGATATTTGTGCTAAGAAGGTTTCTGTGCAGCCACATGATACGAATAGCGATCAGTATGATATTGGCGTTGCTGATAATTTCAATTTTGTAGCTAATCATTATGTGTCGCACAATTGTATCTCTTGGGAAAAAGTCAAAGCTGCCGTAGACAAGGGTTTTGCTGATGATGATCCGAATGAACTTGAAAAATTCGTTGGTGATTTTGTCTTCAATCCAAAGGCTGGTGGTGAACGTATACCTATCGGTGAGCCTGTTGAAGTTCTCGAAATTGGAACTGGTTTCATGATGATCAAGCGCAAATGTTTTGAAGTCATGAACAAGAAATTTCCAGAGTTGCTGTACAAGCCTGACCATGTGCGCACAGAACATTTCGACGGCACACGTGAAATCATGATGTATTTTCAGGCTGCCATCGATGCTCCTAATAAGGATCGTTTGATTGAAAAAATGCGAAATGCAAAATCGGAATCCGAGATTCATGATATCATGAAAGAGTATGATGACTCGAAGGCAAAAACTTCGAAGAGATATCTTTCAGAGGATTACTGGTTCTGTCAGCGCGTACAGGAAGCTGGTTTACAAACATGGTTGTGTCCTTGGATGAAAACATTCCATGTTGGAACATACATTTTCGGCGGTTCTCTTCCTGATTTGGCTGCTGTGGGGGTTGCGGCGACTGCGGATGCTGGTATAATCCAGAAGAATCGTGAGAAGAAAAAGCGTCGAGAAAACAAGTAACATCGAGGATTAGATGATGAAAATATCGAAAGAGACTATCGACATATTGGTGAATTTCTACTCGATCAACAAGTCTATTGTTTTGCGTGCTGGTTCTGTTATTACTACGCAACGACAAGATGTGATTGTCGCTCGTGCTGATGTAGCAGAAACATTTCCAAGAACGATACCTATCGTTGATTTGAAGAAATTTCTCAATCTGTTAACTCTTGGTGATGGTGATCCAGATGTCACGTTTGGTGATGAATGTATTATCATCAAGCAAGGGGACTTTGAAGTAAAATATGCGTATTCACCGGAGGGGCTTATCGATGCCCCTCCCGATGGCAAGAAAATCAAGCTTCGATCTAAAGACGTGCAATTCACTCTTAAGGACGAAGTTTGGCAGCAGGTTCATAAGGCAATGGGTATCATGAGTTTCACTGAATTTGCCTTTGTTGGTGATAACGGAAAACTCAGTATTCAAGCGTTGTCAACTCGAATTGAAAACGGAATGTCTGATACATATTCGGCCAATCTTGGTCAAACAGACAAGACGTTCAATTGCATCATGAGCCTCGGCAACATGAAAATGATTCCAGGCGATTATGATGTTACGATTGACAGAAATGGTCTGGTGCATTTTAAGGGTGAAGTTGCGGAGTATTGGGTTATCATGTCAGCAAAATCGACGTTCGAGTAATGGTGGACTATGGCAGTTGGATGACAGACAGTCGCGAATATCAGCGGTTGTCTGTTGTTCCTTCAACTATAAGAGATGTTGCTGAGTACATTCGTTCGCATTGTTATTATGAATCACCTCATGGTGACATGCTTGGTAAAGGACCGGGCGATAGATATTTTGGACAATATTATCTAACCAACCTTACTACAAATCCGGCTATGATGTCTCGTGTATGTCGTGCACTAGGGTTTCTTCTGGAAGAAGCTGACATTGATTTGCCAAACGTGCAGTTCGTTTGTCGAGAAATAAATGGCATAGCATTTGCTGCCTCATTGTCTAGTTACTTTGGTGTAAACTATTTCTGGATACGTGAGTCGAGAAAGCGTTATGCCAAACACAATTTCATAGAAGGCATACCAAACGATAAACCGTGTCTCATCGTTGATGATATGGCAAATTCGACGAATGCTTTTTCCTACTGCAAGGATTTTCTGCTGGCTCGAAAGATGCCGGTTTGTGAGCAATGTTTGGCTATTGTGAATAAGAATGGTAATATGCTGTGGGATGCACATTCTGGACAGGAGATAATATGTCTTATGAATCAACGCGAAATCTGGTCAAACAGTTTATAGATGAAAAGGTTATTTTTCGGTGTAATCCAGAGAAGGCATATAATGATGAGGTTGTTGGCAAGGTTCTTTCGCCATCAATCTTGAACGTATCTGGCAATGACTGGATTGTCTTTATGCGAAGATTGACACACAACATCGAAATGATGAACCACGTGATGAGATTGATGGATGATATGTTTCCAAAAACACCTTTTCAGTTGGTTGGGTTGGAAACTGGAAGCCTTCCTGTTGTAACGCACATGCAGTGGCATTTGATGAGATCGAGAGGAATCAACGTCAATGCGTTCACGGTGAGAAAGGATCGCAAATCGAGCGGTTTGTTCAATTGGATAGAAGGCATTCCAAATCATCTTCCTATCATATACGTTGATGATTTTGCCAACACAGGAAATTCAATTAACAGAGCACAAAGCATCGTGTTGCGTGAATTGGGTTTGATAGCAACCTGTAAGAAAGTCAGTATCATCACAAATAACAATCAGATTGATGGTTTATTTCAGCTATCTGAGTTTAACTTCGAATACAATCGTGAGACATATTGGGAGCCAGTTGATGTCAGAAAAACAGATACTCAAATTTCCAACTACTCTAATCTCGCAAGAAATTGATGAGCGTCAGTATGCTTGGGGAAAAGGAAATCACATTACGCTATTGAAATTCGTAGAGCGTGATGTTAAGAACGTCAGTGGATCGTTGCGATATGGATATCCATTTTCGTGGCCAGAGATTGCAGCGTTCATCAAAATAATCGAGACCAGAACCAATAGCAATTGTGTCTTCATTTCTATAGTGAGGAACGGCGATTCTATTGACGATGAACAAATTGACGACACAACGAGATATGTATTTCCGTTGGTTTCCAACCACAATGTATTGCTTCCTGGTTGTGTTTTTGAAACATCGTCAAAGGAACTTGGTTTTGGTGACGGTGATCTGATCATCGCATTCGACTTACTCAAACACGGGTGATGCATGAAAGAATATTTGTGGACTGAGAAATATAGACCAAGGAAAATAGCAGATACGATACTGCCAGACCGATACAAAGAAATGTTTACCACTATGGTCGAGAGCGGTAGTATTCCAAACATGATTTTCACTGGTCGTGCTGGTATTGGAAAGACAACTGTTGCAAAGGCAATGTGTGACGAATTGGGATGTTCGTACATGCTTATCAACGGTTCGCTGGATGGCACCAAAGACACTCTGCGAAATGAGATACGAGATTTTGCGTCTACTATGTCAATGGTAGGAAAGCGCAAGTTTGTCATTTTGGATGAAGCCGATGGTCTATCAAATAATATGCAACAGGGGTTGCGCAATTTCATGGAGGAATACAGTTCTAATTGTGGTTTTATACTAACGTGCAATCGGCCACACAAAATTGCACCGGAGTTGCATTCGAGATGTACGCTTGTCGAGTTTGATATAACGTCTTCTGAGAAGGCGGCGATCTTGAAGAAGATCGCACAACGCATGTTGAAGCTTTTGGATCAGGAGAATATTGCATACGACAAAAGGACTGTTGTTGCTTTGATCCAGAAACATTTTCCAGACATTCGTAGAGTCATTAACGATTTGCAGCGTTATTCTGTTAACGGCAAAATTGATAGTGGAATTCTGGTCAACTTCGATAAGATTATGTTGGAACAGCTTGTTGACTTCATGCGCAACAAGGCATATTCTAGCATTCGAAAATTCGTTGCTGAAAACGATATTGATGTGCAGGATGTTTTTACCATGCTGTACGATACCGCAGATGCCCATTGGGTTCCTTCCTCTGCTGCGCGTATCATAACACTTCTTGCTGATTATCAGGACATGGCTACACGCGCACCAAATCCTGATATTACGTTGTGTGCAGCGTTGCTGAGTATTTCAGCGGCTGCTGAGTGGAAAGATAAGTAATCGAAAGTGAGATGAAATGTCGGTGTTTGATTATGTGAAATCCATCAACACAGGCGAGCGAATTGAATTGGGAACGGATTATAATCAGTGGGTTATCAATGATATTTTTTCCCAATATCCAGATTGCTTACTTGTTGTTAACAAAATCAACCGTAAGGATATATCGGATCGAATGCACTATGATTACATGATGGCTTCGATTAGACCAAAAAAGAGGCCATTCATGAAACCTCTTAGTAAAAAAAGAACGTCTGCTGATGTTTCTCTAATTGCGAATGTCTATAAATATAGCATAGACAAAGCAAGGGAAGCCCTATCCGTTCTAACGGACGAACAACTTGCTGAGATAAAAAGGGATTTACACTTGGAGGCATGATACATGCCTTTCTAGAAAGAGGCAGTATTATGATAGAGACATTCGTAGAAGTTAAATTGAAAGATGATGGTAGCTTTCTGAAAGTGCGCGAAACGCTGAGTAGGATTGGCATACCGCAACATCACAACATTGATGGTGACAAGCCTATTTTGTGGCAGTCGTGTCATATCCTTCACAAGCGCGGAAAATTCTATATTGTTCATTTCAAAGAATTGTTTGCGCTGGATGAACACATTCGCAAGGAAAAGGGTTGGGCAAGTAAGGGGCGAGAAACTGACTTTACCGATGAAGACAGAGCGAGGCGTAATACGATTGCCAAGCTTCTCGAATCGTGGGGATTGGTAGAAATTATCAATGCCGATATGGTAGAGGATCAACAAACGTCCTTGTACAAAACCTTAAAGGTTATTCCATACAAAGAAAAAGACAAATGGTTGTTGAAACCAAAGTATGCAATAGGTAGGAAAAAACATGACCGAACAAACGACAAATGACGAAAAACCAGTTTCAGATAAGTTCAAGCATTATCGTCGCATAGGCTTGGCTGTATTCTCTGCATTGGCAGTTGGGCTTGGAATTTATCTCGAAGCGATACCAATTTCGTTCATCACTGATATGTTTACTGGAAAATGATAGATAGGAGT
>Ga0180430_10001234_pt1 | contig 25619 bp, 18 predicted proteins | sample SS_ome_9_FD_132999 | JGI IMG/M metagenome (GOLD analysis project Ga0180430, IMG submission 132999) | Hypersaline lake sediment archaeal communities from the Salton Sea, California, USA - SS_1_S_2 metaG | ecosystem: Environmental > Aquatic > Non-marine Saline and Alkaline > Hypersaline >... | reverse complement strand
TAGGTTCCCGGTTTCTCCACGTCGGGGCCGTACATCTCGAGCGTCGAACGGCTCTCGCCGGCCAGGTCGGTCAGTTCCGGCACGCTCGTCTGCATGCGAAACGCCATCTCGTATTGCGCGATGCGGGTCTGGGTCTCGGGATCGCCGAAACGGGAGAAGTTCCGCTCGTTGAGAAGGCCGAGCGCGTCGAGCATGGTGCGGCGGTCGTCCTGGGTGACGCCGGGCGGATTCTTGACGTAGAGAACCGGGTCACCGGTTCCGCGGAGGGCGACGCCGTCGTACTTCGTGGGAAGAAAGCCGCTGCTCCACATGCGGGTGAACAGGGCCTGAGCCTGGCTCTCCTTGGGAAAGGACGGCGTGAAGACGACGAAGGCGGGCAGGTCGTTGCTCTCACTGCCGAGGCCGTAGCTGAGCCAGGAACCGAGGCTCGGCTTGCCCGGAACCTCGCTCCCGGTCATGACGAAGGTGCAGGCGGGGTCGTGGTTGATCGCCTCGGTGTGCACCGTCTTGATCATCGTGATGTCGTCGGCGATGCCCTGCATGTGGGGGACGAGTTCACTCATCCACATGCCGCTCTGCCCACACCGGCGGAAAGCGAACTTGCTGGGCGCGACCGGGAGACGCGACTGGCCGCTCGTCATCGTGGTGATGCGCTGTCCCTGTCGGATCGAGTCGGGCAATTCGGTGTCGAAGAGTTTCTTCAGTCCCGGCTTGTGATCGAAGAGATCGAGCTGCGACGGGGCCCCGTTCATGTGGAGGTAGATCAACCTCTTCGCCTTCGGGGCGAAATGGGGAAAACCGGGGAGCGCCGGATGGACCGAGCCGCCGGAGCTTGCCGAAGCCTCACGGGCGAGCAACCCGGAGAATGCGATGGCTCCTGCCCGGAGTCCGGCGCCCTCGAAGAAGCGCCGGCGCGAGACGTGCGCGTGATAATCGTGGAGAGGGTTCATGGATGCGTTGGCTCGGGATGCCCGGTCAATTCCGGCTGATCACTTCGTCCAAGTTGAGGAGAAGGTTGGCGATGAGGGTGTAGGCGGCGAGTTCGTCGGGAGGGAGATGGGAATCGGGTTCACTGTCTCCGTAGGCGACCAGTTCGGCCGCCGCCTCCCGGTCGGAGTGGTAGCGATTGCGGTGTTGTGTCAGGGCATTGAGTGCGATCTCGAGTTCGGCGGGCTCGGGTTCGCGGGCCGTGGTGACTTCCCATCCCCACGAGACTCGCTCGGCGTCGTTCGCACCGCCCTCTCGAATCATGCGTCCCGCGAGATGCCGGGCCGCCTCGACGTGTTGCACGTCGTTCATCAACTGGAGCGCCTGGAGCGGCGTGTTGCTGCGACCGCGGCGGGAGCAACTCTGTTCCCGATTGGGCGCGTCGAAACTGGTCATGAAGGGCGGTGGGGCGGTGCGCTTGAGAAAGGTGTAGAGGCTCCGCCGGTAGAGGGCGTCCCCGGTGTCCTGCTTGTAGTAGCGCGTATTGCTGCTTCCGAATCCGACCGGCTCCCAGATATTGGGTGGTTGATAGGGCTTCACCCCCTTGCCTCCGATCTCGGGAACGAGGAGGCCGCTGACGAAGAGGGCCTGGTCCCGCAGGACCTCGGCATCGAGGCGGAAGCGCGGTCCGCGGGCGAGGAGGCGGTTCTCGGGATCCCTCTCGAGGAGAGTGGGGGTGGTGCGCGACGACTGGCGGTAGGCTTCGCTCGTCACGATTCGTTTCACGAGACGTTTCATGTCCCAACCGTCCGCGACGAACTGCACCGCGAGCCAGTCGAGAAGTTCGGGATGACTCGGTGGTTCCCCCTGGGAGCCGAAGTCTTCGCTCGTCTTGACCAGGCCGGTCCCGAAGAACTGCTGCCAGAAGCGGTTCACCGTGACACGGGCGGTGAGGGGGTGCTCTCCACTCACGAGCCAGTTCGCGAAGTCGAGCCGGTTGTAGAGACGGTCATCTCGCTTCGGGGGAAGGGGAGGAAGGAAGGCCGGCACGCCGCGCTCCACCTTTTCACCGGGGTTGTCGTACTGACCGCGCTCCATCACGAAGCTCTCCCGCGGCTCCGGCAGATCGGCCATGACAAAGGTGAATGGGACGCCGTCCTCGATCTCCTTCTTCTCCCGGGTGAACGGGGCCTTTTCCGCCTCGAGCGGATCGATGGCGGCGCGCGCTCCGGCGTAGAAGTTCCGCAGCCAGAAGTCCTTCACTTTCTTTTCCTCGGCATCGGACCAGTCCTCGGGGCGCTTGCCTCGAACGAGCTGCCGCAGGCCCTCGGGCAGGTCGTTGTTCCTCTTGCCCTGGTTCCGTTGCGTCCAGACCGACCACGACCAGTCCGGATCCGTCGCGGGATCGGTTCTCGACACCACCCCGAGATGGTCCCAGGTCACCGTGCCCCCGAACTGGGTAAAGGCGTAGCCCTTGACTTTCATCCCGGGCTTCAGGCCGACCTTGGCGATGTCGAATTCGAGCCGAACCCACTCGCCGGTTTTCGGCAGGTCACCCATGTCGGCTTTCTCGGTCGATCCCAGCTCACCCCACGGAATCAGGTCCGCCTGCCCCCACACCGCCCGGTGCCGCCAACCCGTGGTGTAGAACTGCAGCATGATCGCCTTCGGAGTGTCCCCGGGGTCGAGGAAGCAGTAGGCGAAGATCTTTCCGTTCTTCGGCACCTCGAGGTTCACCGATTCGTCGTCGAAGTAGTCCTGCCCGAGTTCGCCGTTCGCGGTCCGCCGTATCGCGGCGGCACCACGGAAGACCTCGCCGGTTTCCCGGGTCACGTAGCGCGGTCCGGCGCCCCGCTTCTGAACGCCTTCGGGAAAGGAATCCTCGAACCAGATCGCCTGCTCTTCGACCACCGTAGGGCGGGGGTCCTGCTCGGCGGGATCCCGGTAGTCCAGCGTGCGCGCCACCGCGTCGATGCGGTCGTCGACTTCGGCGATCTTCGCGTCGAGTGTCTTCAAGCGCTCCCGGTCTTCGGGCGAGGTCAGCTTGAGGATCGGCGGCGTGTCGATCTTGTTGCCGTCCATCGCCGGGTCGGCCGCGCTGTGGAAGAAGGCATACATGGAGTAGTAGTCCTTCATCGAGAGCGGATCGAATTTGTGGTCGTGGCAGACGGCGCAGCCGGCGGTGAGCCCCATCCACACCTCGACGGCGGTGGTGGTGCGGTCGACGGCGTAGCGATAGATCCATTCCTCGTTGATGCTTCCGCCCTCGCTCGTCGTGACGTTGCAGCGGTTGAAACCGGATGCGATGAGCTGGTCCCGGGTCGGATCGGGAAGCAGGTCGCCGGCGAGTTGCCAGCGGGTGAAGTCGTCGAAGGAGACATTCTCGTTGAAGGCTCGCACCACCCAGTCGCGATAGGGCCACATCGAGCGTTCGTTGTCGAGGTGCAAGCCGTGGGTGTCGGCGTAGCGGGCGAGATCGAGCCAGTAGCGCGCCATGTGCTCCCCGTAGGTGACGTTGTCGAGCAATCGGTCGACAAGCCTGTCATAGGCGCCCGGTTCCGTGTCGGCGAGGAATGCATCTATCTCAACGGGTGTCGGGGGCAATCCGGTCAGGTCGAGCGTGACCCGTCGAATCAGGGTGCGCCGATCCGCTTCCGGGGCGGGGGAGAGACCTTCGCGGTCGAGGCACTGCCGGAGGAAGGAGTCGATCGGATGGGCCGTTCGGGCCGAGGAGGGAATCTCCGGAGGCTCGGGTTTCACGAAAGACCAGTGCGTCTCGTAGCGGGCTCCCTGCTCGATCCAGCGACGGATGATTTCCTTCTCCTCGCGATCGAGCGAACCGTGGAAGTCCGGTGGAGGCATGACGTCGTTCTCATCTGTCGAGACAATGCGCAACCACGCCTCGCTCGCGGCGGGATCACCGGCGACGATCGCCTGGTAGCCGCCGAGATCGGCGAAGGCACCCTCTGCGGTATCGATCCTGAGGTCCGCCTTTCTCTCCTTCTCGTCGAAACCGTGGCAGGCGAAGCAGTTCTGCGAAAGGATGGGGCGAACCTCGTGGCGGAAGGACACCGCCTCGGTCGTTTCGGCCGCCAGAGGACGGACACCCATCACGAAGGCGCACGAGACGATGAAGAGAAGAAGAGCCCTCATGGAGAAACAGTATCTGTTCTCCGCGGGCAACCGCAATGTCGTGTTTGCGTGCACGATTGCTACGCATGCGCGGAGGGTGCGCCCTTGTCATCGCTCATGCGTCTCGGGCACGATGATGCCATGAGTCGTTCGTTTCTGTTGACCGGGCTTGTTGCCGTTTCGCTTCCTCTCCTTCCCGTGCGGGCCGAGTTCCGCGCCGGTGTTGCGATCACCGACGTGACGCCGAAGGAACTGCCGGTCTTCGTGAATGGAAGCATGCGAAGTCGTTCGGTCGACAAGGTCAAGACCCCGGTGAGCGCCCGTTCGCTCGCGTTCACGGATGGAGAGGAGACGATCGTGCTTGTCGTGGTCGATAGTTGCATGATGCCCCGCGATCTCCTCGACAAGGCCAAGGCGATGGCCTCGGAGAAGTGTGGTGTCCCGACGGAACACATCCTGATTTCCGCCACCCACACACACACGGCGCCGTCGTGCATGGGGGCCCTGGGAACGGATGCAGATCCCGCCTACGTGCTATTTCTCACGAAGCGATTGGTCGATGCCATCCTGGCCCCTCTCGAGGGCATGAAACCCGCCCGGGTCGGGTGGGGGGAGGTCGATGCGGCCGACTATACCGCGGTGCGACGGTGGGTCTTGCGTCCCGACCGGATGCGCGAAGATCCCTTCGGGAACCTGACCGTCCGGGCGAACATGCACGCGGCGACGGATTGGGACAACGCCGTTGGAAAGACCGGTCCCGAGGATCCGATGCTGAGCCTGATCTCGGTGCAGACGGCGGACGGCCGTCCTCTCGGGCTTCTCGCCAATTTCTCGATGCACTACTTCGGTGATCGCGACATCAGCGCCGATTACTTCGGTCTCTTCGCGAACGAACTCCAGGACCGGCTCGATCCGGAGGGCGAATCGGGATTCGTCGCGATGATGTCCCATGGCTGCAGCGGCGATATCTGGCGTCACGACTACGAGAAGAGTCCGGACCGGGCATCGAACGAGATCACGATCGAAGAGTATGCCACGGAGATGACGGCCCTCGCTCTCGGCGCGCTCGAGGAGGTGACCTACCATGTTCCCGAAACGATCGCGATGAGCGAGACGCGGATGACCCTCGACTATCGGCTGCCCGACAGGCAGCGACTCGAGTGGGCGCGCCGCGTGGTGGAGGAGACGGGGGACCGCCCCCCCGGGAACACGACCGAGGTCTACGCCCGCGAGGCCGTCCTTCTCGACGAGAAGAAGCGGACCGAGATCGTGGTGCAGGGCCTGCGCATCGGTGAACAGATCGCGATCGCGACGACGCCCAACGAGACCTATGCGATCACGGGATTGAAGATCAAGGCCGCGAGTCCCGTGAAGCGGACCATGGTGATCGAGTTGGCCAACGGGGGAGACGGCTACATTCCGCCGCCGGAACAGCACCTTCTCGGCGGCTACAACACGTGGCCGGCGCGCACCGCCGGGCTCGAGGTCGAGGCGGAGCCGAAGATCACCGAGGCGGCTATCGCTCTTCTCGAGGAGGTATCCGGAAAGTCCCGTGGCGACAGGCGATCCGATCCGGGGCCCGCCGTGTCGAAGGCCCTGGAGATGAAGCCGCGCGCCTATTGGCGATTGGAGGAATTTGCGGGTCCTCGCGCGATCGATGCCTCGCCGAACCATCTCGATGCGATCTATGAGCCGCGGGTTCTGTTTTATCTCGCAGGTCCCGATTCCGAGCGATTTTCCCGGGGCGGCGTGAACCGGGCGGCCCACTTCGCCGGCGACCGGCTCGAAGCCCGGATTCCCGGTCTCGGCGATACCTACAGCATTTCGCTCTGGTTCTGGAATGGAATGCCGGTGAGCGCGCGCGAGGAGACAGGCTGGATCTTTTCCAGGGGACGAGACCACGGTCGCCCGAGCGAGGGGGATCACCTCGGGATCGGGGGGACGGCGGGAAATGCCGGAGGCTTGATCTTCCGTCATGGTCACGTGGAATCGGTGGGGCACTACGGCATCGAACCGTCCGCCACCGAGCGCTGGACCTGGCATCACCTCGCGTTCGTGAGGGACGGTGAAACCGTTCACGTCTTTCTCGACGGGAAGCATCTCTGGGTCTACAACGGTCGAGATCAAACACCGCCGGGTATCGACACGATCTACTTCGGCGGGCGCTGCGATGATGTGAACAACTTCGAGGGACGCCTCGACGAGATCGCTGTCTTCGATCGTGCCCTCACCAGTGAGGAGATCGAGATCCTGGCGGGAAGGTAGCAGTCTTGCGTGTGCGCAATCCCTTCTTGCGAAACAACCGCCTTTGGGACAAGTCTATCCGCCTATGGGAAGAGCATTCGAATACCGTCGCGCGTCGAAGGAGAAGCGCTGGGACAAGATGTCCAAGACCTTTCCGAAGCTGTCGCGCGCGATCACCATGGCAGCGAAGGAGGGCGGAGGAGATCCCGACCTGAATCCCAAGCTCCGTCTCGCGATCCAGAACGCGAAGGCGGAGAACATGCCGAAGGACAACATCGAGTCCGCGATCAAGCGGGCCGAGGGGGCGGATGCCGCCGATATCAAGGAGGTGAGCTACGAGGGCAAGGGGCCTCACGGTGTCATGATCTGGGTCGAGACGGCGACCGACAACACGAACCGGACCGTGGCGAATATCAAGACGATCCTCAACAAGGGTGGCGGTCAGCTTCTCAATGGGGGTTCACTCGAGTTCCTCTTCGATCGCAAGGCGGTGGTCGAGTTCGAGGTGACCGAAGAACTCGACATGGAGGATCTCGAATTGAACCTGATCGACGGCGGACTCGAGGAACTCACCGTGAACGAGGGGACCGGCTACGCCCATGCCGACTTCGCCGACTTCGGGAAGCTCACCTCGACGTTCGAGGAAATGGGCGTGGAGATGAAGAAGGCCAGCCTGCAGCGCATCCCGAACAATCCCCAGGAGTTCACCGACGAGCAACTCGACGAGATCGAGGCGCTGATCGACAAGCTCGAGGACGACGAGGATGTCCAGGCAGTCTACACCAACGCGGCCTGATGGTGCGTTCGATCGCCAGCCGGACCGTCCGGAGGCCGGTCCCGTGGGTGGCCTGACCCGAACCCGCGCCTCCGCCTCTGCTTGACCCGCTCCGATCCCACCCTCGCCATGCCACCTCTGCTCGACGTCGAAGGCATCTGCAAGTCGTTCCCGGGCGTGCGCGCACTCCACGAGGTCGGTTTCTCGGTCGGCCAGGGTGAAGTCGTGGCCGTGATCGGTGAGAATGGAGCGGGGAAGAGCACGCTCATGAAGATCCTCGCCGGGGTTCAGCCTCCCGACAGGGGCACGATCCGGGTCGAGGGTGAGACGGCGTCGATCGGTTCGGTCCAGGATGGACTCGCGCTCGGCATCGCGTTGATCCACCAGGAGCTGAACCTGGCCACGAACCTGGGCGTCGGGGCGAACATTTTTCTCGGCAGGGAGCCGCGCCGCGCCGGAGTGATCGACGAGAGGGAGATCGCGACGCGCTCGCGGGACTACCTGGAACTCGTGGGGCTCGATGTCGATCCCTCGATGATCGTCGGTGACCTCACGATCGGAAGACAGCAGCTCGTCGAGATCGCGAAGGCCCTGTCGGTCGATGCGAAGATCCTGATCATGGACGAGCCGACCTCCAGTCTCTCGCAGGGCGAAGCGGAGCGACTCTTCGAGGTGGTGAAAGACCTGCGCGAGCGCGGCGTGAGCGTGATCTACATCTCGCATCGTCTTGGTGAGGTGAAGGAATTGGCGGACCGGGTCGTGGTCCTTCGCGACGGGGAAAACGCGGGTGATCTCGATCGGGACGAGATCGAGCACGACCGGATGGTGAGCCTCATGGTCGGACGTGAGTTGTCGCAGTTCTATCCGCACAATCCTCAAGCGCCCGGGGATCCCGTCCTCGAGGTTCGCGACCTGCGCACGCCGGCTCATCCGGCACACCCGGTCGATTTCGCGGTGCGCACGGGTGAGATCGTCGGGTTGGCCGGACTCGTCGGAGCCGGGAGGACCGAGTTGATGGAGACACTCTTCGGGGTCACACCGGCCCGCACGGGTGAGATCGTCGTGAAGGGGTCCGTGGTTTCCATCGGTAGTCCGCGGGACGCGATTCGGGCCGGTCTCGCGCTCGTGCCGGAGGACCGCAAACAGCAGGGTTTGGTCATCGACATGGCGGTGCGGGAGAACATGAGTCTCGCCGCGATCCGGAGGGATCAGAAGAACGGTTTCCTCGATTTCGGGCGGGAGCGAGAGATCGCCGACAGCATGATCGCACGTCTGCGAGTGAAGACGCCCTCCGCCGGCCAGGTCGCCCGCTTTCTTTCCGGCGGCAACCAGCAGAAGGTGGTGCTGGGAAAATGGCTCGCGATGGAGCCGTCCGTGCTGCTGCTCGACGAGCCGACGAGGGGGATCGACATCGGGGCGAAACAGGAGATTTACGCCCTGATGGAGGAGCTCTCCGAGCGAGGCGTGGGCATCCTCTTCGTGTCCAGCGAGATGGAGGAGATCCTCGGCATGTCCGACCGGGCGCTCGTGATGCATGAAGGGCGGATCACGGGTGAGCTGTCCCGAGAGGAATTGAGCGAGGAGGCCGTGATGCGCCTGGCCACCGGCAAGGTGGCGGCTTGAGAGAGATTCGAAAGGCGGGTAGACTCCCAGCCTCTCACCCATGGCACGAATTCTCGCAGCGATGTCCGGCGGTGTCGACAGTAGCGTCGCGGCGGCAAAGCTCCTCGAGCAGGGGCACGAGTTGGTCGGTGCCTACATGAAGAACTGGACCAACGAGGAAGGACTGCCCGGCGACTGTCCGTGGGAGCAGGACATCCGGGACGCGCGTGCGGTGTGTGACTTCCTGGGGATCGAGTTCCGCATTCTGAGCCTGATGGACGAGTACCGCGAGCGGGTCGTCGACTACCTGCTGCGCGGCTACCGCGAAGGTATCACACCGAATCCCGACGTGATGTGCAACCGGGAGATGAAGTTCGGCATCTTTCTCGACTTCGCGCTCGCCCAGGGCTTCGAGGGGATCGCCACGGGTCACTATGCGCGCCTCGCCAGGAACGAGGATGGGAGCGCCGACCTCCTGCGCGGGGCGAAGGGGAAAGACCAGACCTATTTCCTCGCGCTTCTTCAACAGGAGCAGATCCGTCCCGCCCTGTTTCCGATCGGACACCTGCCGAAGCCGGAGGTGAGAAAGGAGGCGGAGAGGCTCGGACTCCCGGTGGCGAGCAAGAAGGACAGCCAGGGGATCTGTTTCATCGGGGATATCCGAATGTCCGACTTTCTCTCCCACTACATCCCCGACAGTCCCGGACCGATCGTGAATCTCGAGGGGGAAACGGTGGGGGAGCATCGGGGGCTTCACCTCTATACCTATGGCCAGCGAAAGGGGCTCGGGGTGCCCTCGAACACCTTCGGCAAGGCCTACGTCGTGGTCGACAAACGACACGATTCGAACGAACTCGTGATCGGCTTCGACCAGCCGGACACGCCGGGGCTCTATGCGAGCCGGTGCCGGGTGGGAGCGATCTCGGTGACGAACCGGCCCCTGCGCGAGTGCGGTTCACTCTCGGTGCAACCGCGCTACCGGAGCGCGGCGATCGCGGTCGATCCCGTCTTCTCGGACGAAGGCGATCGTGTCTCCCTGACGTTCCACGAGCCGGTGAGGGCACTGACGCCGGGCCAGATCTGTGCATTCTACGAGGGGGACACCCTGCTCGGCGGAGGGGTCTTTCGGGAGATCGAACACGACGATTGAACCAGATCCGACGCGCTCGATCCGCCGGTCTCCGCCTGACCCGGGTTTCTCACAAACTGTCTACTGCGACTTGCTGCGGCCCGCGCTGGTTGCGTCTCACTGCGAAACCATGTGGGAAACGCTGCCTAAAACGCGCCCGAGATCAGCTGGATGAACCGCGAGCCGTTCGCGGTGAGTTGGGCGCTGTCGCCCGTGCCGGTGATCCGTCCCGCCGTGTGGTAGGCGTGGTCGGTCGCACTCGGCTTGACCCAGGTCACCACGGGAAAATCGATCCGGTCACGGGTGGGAGTGATCGCGAGTGGGTTGCCGTTGGCGGCGAAGGTGAACTCCCAGCTCTTTGCCCCGAGGAGGGGTCCTCCGCCTTTCGCCTGCAGCCACGAATAGTAGCGCAGGATCTCCGGTTCGCGGGACAGCGGAACGAGAACCTTGTAGTAGGGCTCTTCGTGGGCGGCGAGGAAGGCGGGGATGGAGATGTTCGGGTTCTCGCGGTGCGCGAGGTAGAGCGCTGCGATGTCGATCCCGTTCAGGTTGATCCCGTTGAAGATCAGGTGATGGTTGGTGCTGGTGTAGTGCTGCGCATACCAGTCCGAGAACCGGTCGCTCATCAGGAAAGCGAGCTCGAGGTGGAGGTGGGACCGCTCGCGATTGATCCCCGCACCGGTGTAGCCCATTCTCGCGATCGTGTCCCCGGCTTTCACCTGTTGCTTCACTTGTGCCACCGGTTCGCTGACGTGGGCGTAGAGCGAGAAGAAGGGACCGTCTCCCCAGTCGTGATGGACGACCATGTATTTCCCGTAGTTGCTCCGTGTGGAGGAGTCATTCACGTAGACGACGGTGCCGTCGGCGATCGAGCGGATTTCGTCCAACGGATTTCCCGAATCGTCCCGTCGCACCGGGCGAATGTCGATGCCCTCGTGGAGGCGGGTGAAGACGATGCCGGCGGATGTGCGTCTCTGGTTCCGAACGAATCCGTACTGACCGCCCTGCCAGGGCTTGGACGCGACTCCCTCGAAGTTGCGGTTCGTGTACATGTAGAACTGCGAGGGATCGGCCGAAAAGATCGCATCGTTGTCGGTCGGCAGGACGAGGCCGATCGGGCCCGCCTCCGAAATCGTGGCGGCCAACGCGAGAGCGGCGGCGACGAGCACAGAGGGCAGGCGATGGGACAGCGGGCGGGGGGAGTGGGGCGCAGGGTTCGATCGCATGGCGTCTCGGTGGATCCCGGGGCTCGTCTCGGTTTTTCTTCTCGATCCGTGTGACGACAGAACGGGCCTTACACTCTTCACTGTCCCGATTGCGGCAGGGCGAACTGGGGGCCCTCCTGGGCGCGAAACTGGTCGACGTGCGGGAACCGGCGGCTGAACTCGGCGAGGTTCTTCTGCGACAGGCCCTCCCAGACGACGATGACTCCGTCGGTGATGGGTCGGTCGATCAACACGGCGGAAAGTGGTCCGTCGGACACACGGATCCCGAGGAGCTTCCCCTGATTGGTGAGGGTGATGCCCTTCAGCTCCTGGAGGCCGTGGTTGCGGAGCTTGAAGGCGGTGCCAAAGGAGGCGCCATCCCGCGAGCGAAACGGGTAGAACCATTCGACGTCGGCGTCGGTGAAGCTGGGAATCTTGCTGAAGAAATACTGGCGGTGCTCGCTTCCGAGCTTCACCGGCACGACCATCTTGGGATTGTCCGTCGCATCGCCCTCTGTGTGAACCGTGATGTAGGACAGCTTGTATTTCTTGCCCGCTCCGAGAGAGACCGCAGCCACGAGAAGGGCGGCGGCGGCCAGGGTGATAACGGGAATTCGTGTCATGCCGGAAGGCTACACCGGGAAAGGGGGGGGAGGCAAGTGTGCCTTGGTTCCCCCCTCCCGGTGGGAATCTCGCGAGGGATTTCCGATTTTTTGATTGTTGCCCTCCACAACATTCGCTAGATGATCCGCGCGAGTGTGTGGTATGCTCGCCGCTGAGAATTGTCCGGCGCCGAAGTGCCGGAAACCACCTGTCCCGATATGGAGACCGTTATGTCCGAGGAAGAAAACCAGGAAAAGGGAAGCGACGTCGTCAAGCAGCATCAGCTCTCCGAGAAGCTCAACAAGTTGTATCTCAAGGCGGAAAGCGCGATGGAGCTTCGCAATTGGAGCTACGCGATCAGTCTCCTCCAGGCCGTTCTGGCCAAGGAGCCGGGATTTCTCGAAGGACGCAAGCGCCTACGGCTCGCCGCGGTGAAGCACAACGAGGGGAAAAAGGGCGTCAAGCTCGGGGCGGAAGCTCTCAAGGTGCTGAAGATGCAGAGCCAGGTGAAGAAGGATCCGGCCGGCGTGATGGTCGCGCTGGAAAAGGACGTTCTCTCTTCCGATCCCTACAATCCGCAGGGAAACGAGCTGCTCTACGAGGCGGCGAGCGCCGCCGGTTTGCCGATGACGGCCGGCTTCGCGCTCGAGACCGTCATCACGGGGAATCCCGACAACGTGAAGTTCTACCACAAGCTCGGAGACTTCTACATGGAGCGGGAGGCCTTCGATGAGGCCGCCGAGATTTTCGGCAAGGTCGTGGAGAAGGATCGGACCGATCTCGAGGCGGCGAAGAAATACAAGGACGCCACCGCCAAGGGAACGATGGCGAATCAGAAGTGGGACAAAGACGGGGATTGGCGTGATCTCCTCAAGGACAAGGATCAGGCGAAGAGTCTCGAGAGCGAGGGGCGCGCCGCGATGACAGGGGAGCAGTTGCAGGCGCGTGCCGAGCAGCTGAGCCAACAGTATGCCGAGAACAATCAGGACATCGACGTCACCAAGAAGCTCGCCGCGACCTACGAGGAACTCGAGGATTTCGAGAACGCCATGACGTTCTACGAGTGGGCCTTCCACCTCTCCAGCAACGACCCGGCCCTCGAGAAGAAGCTCGGCCAGATCCGGGAGACGGTGAACGAGAAGCGGCTGGACGACATTCGTCGATTCGTTGCGGAGAATCCGGAGCATCCGGACGTAGAGCAGTACAAGGCACAGCTCGTGGATGCCGAGAAGGAGCAGTCCGACACCTTGATCGCCGAGGCGGAAGCCCGGGTCGACCGGAATCCGACGGACCCGGAGCTTCGCTACGAGCTCGGCCAGCGCCTTCTCGAAGGCGATCGGCATCGCGACGCGATCAAGCACCTGCAGCAAGCGAAGACAAGCCCGAACCTGCGGATCAGGGTCATGAACATGCTCGGTCAGTGCTACGAGAAGATGAGCATGACCGACCTCGCCATCCAGCAATACGAGGAGGCGATCAAGGAGCTGCAGGTGATGGACGACACGAAGAAGGAACTCCTCTACAACATCGGTCTGCTACACGAGAAACTCGGCAACAAGCCGGGCTACCTCGAGGCGCTCAAGCAGATCTACGCGGTCGACTACGGGTATCGCGACGTCGCGGAACGGGTCGAAAATTCCTACGGGGACGACGACTAGAAGGTTTGGTCCCGGGCCGGTCGACGGCTCGGGACGGAGCGCGAAACGTCGCGAACAACCATTTCCAAAAAAGTGTTCGGCCCGCCGGTTTGCACCGGCGAGCCGAACTTCCCCCAATTAAAGAGCTCCACGCTCTTTAGGAGAAGTTGAGGTCATCTCCGGAAACGTCAACGGTAATTGTGGCGCCCTCCGGGTATTTTCCGTCGAGAAGGTCGAGGCTGAGTGGATCGAGGACGCGGTGCTGGATCGTGCGCTTGAGAGGACGTGCACCGTAGGCGGGGTCGTATCCCTCGCTGCCGATTTTTTCCAACGCGGCGGGTGTCCATTCGAGAAGGAGTCCCTGCTTCGCGAGGCGCCGGCGCACCCGTTCCATCTGGATCTCGACGATCTTGCGGATGTCCTCCTCGGTGAGCCGGTCGAAGATGATCGTCTCGTCGATCCGGTTGAGGAATTCGGGACGGAAGTGCGAGCGCAACGCGGTCGTGACGAGACGGTTTCGCTCGTCGGACTCGTCGACCGAGAGGATGTGTTCGCTCCCAATATTGCTCGTCATGATGATGACGGTGTTGCGGAAGTCGACCGTGCGTCCCTGTCCGTCCGTGATGCGTCCGTCATCGAGGACCTGGAGCAGGACGTTGAAGACATCGGGGTGGGCCTTTTCCACTTCGTCGAAGAGGATCACGGAATAGGGTTTGCGCCGGACGGTTTCGGAGAGTTGCCCTCCCTCCTCGTAGCCCACGTAACCGGGAGGCGCTCCGATGAGACGAGCCACGGCGTGTTTCTCCATGTATTCGGACATGTCGATACGGACCATGGCGTTCTCGTCGTCGAAGAGAAACTCGGCAAGTGAACGGGACAATTCCGTCTTTCCCACCCCGGTCGGCCCGAGGAACAGGAAGGAGCCGATGGGCCGGTTTTCGTCCTGCAGTCCGGAGCGGGCGCGCCGCACCGCATTGGAGACGGCCACGACCGCTTCGCGTTGGCCGATGACACGGTGGGCGAGGCGATCCTCCATCTGGACGAGCTTGGAGCGTTCCCCTTCCTGGAGGCGGGATACGGGAATGTTCGTCCACGAGCTCACCACCTGCGCAATGTCTTCTTCCGTGACCTCTTCCTTGAGAAGGCGCGATCCGCCCTGTTGTTCGCCCTTGAGGCGTTCCTGGGCTTCCTGGAGTCTCTTCTCCAGCTCGGGGATCTGCCCATACTGGATTTCGCTGGCACGGCCGAGGTCTCCCTCCCGCTGGGCGCGCTCCAGGTCGGTGCGAAGGCTCTCGAGCTCCTCCTGCACCGCGCTCGCGCCCTCGATGACGGCTTTCTCGTTCTGCCACTGGGCGCGGAGCGTGCTCGCCTTGTCCTTCACCTCCGCGATCTCCCTCTCCACCTTGGCGAGGCGTTCCTTGCTGGCGTCGTCTTTTTCCTTCGCGAGCGCCTGTCTTTCCATCTCGAGCTGCATGCCCTGCCTCTCGAGTTGGTCGATTTCGGTTGGAAGACTGTCGAGCTCGATCTTCAGACGTGAGGCCGCCTCGTCGACGAGATCGACCGCCTTGTCGGGAAGGAATCGGTCCGAGATGTAGCGGTCGCTGAGAGTCGCGGCCGAGATGATGGCGGAGTCCTGAATCTGCACCCCGTGGTGCACCTCATAGCGTTCCTTGAGACCGCGGAGAATCGCGATGGTGTCCTCGACCGACGGCTCGTTCACCATCACGGGTTGGAAACGACGCTCGAGCGCGGCGTCCTTTTCGATGTGCTTCCGGTATTCGTCGAGTGTGGTTGCGCCGATGGTTCGCAGCTCACCGCGAGCGAGCTGGGGCTTGAGCAGGTTCGATGCATCGACGGCGCCCTCGCTCGCGCCGGCCCCCACGATCGTGTGGAGCTCGTCGATGAAGAGAATGATCTCCCCCTTGGAACCGGTGACTTCCTTGAGAAAGGCCTTGAGCCGGTCCTCGAATTCGCCGCGGTATTTCGCGCCGGCGATCATGGAACCGATGTCCATCGCGATGAGTCGCTTGTTCTTGAGCGAGTCGGGGACATCGCCACTGACGATCCGGCGGGCAAGTCCCTCGGCGATCGCCGTCTTGCCCACTCCGGGCTCTCCGATGAGGACGGGATTGTTTTTCGTGCGGCGCGAGAGGATCTGCATGACCCGGCGAATCTCTTCATCCCGGCCGATGATCGGATCGATGTCACCCCGCCGCGCGATCTCGGTGAGATCGGTGCCATACTTTTCGAGGGCCTCGTACTTCCCCTCCGGATCCTGGTCGGTGACGCGCTGGTTCCCGCGCACCGCCTGGACGGCCGCGAGGAGCGACGGCTCGTCGAGTCCGTGCTTCCCGAGCAGCGACTTCAGGTCGCCCGAAGCTCCGTCGACCAGGCCGAGGAGAAAGTGCTCGACGCTGGTGTAGTCGTCGCCCATTTCCTTGCGCCGCTTTTCGGCCCTGGTGACCGCGGCACGCAGGTCGTTGCTGAGATAGGTCTGCTGGCCGGGACTTCCCTGCACCGAGGGACGTTGATCGAGTAGGGAGGCGACATCGGCAGCGACGGCATCCGGCTGGGCGCCGAGTCGCGAGAGGATCGACCGCGTCACGCCATCCGGTTGAGCGAGGAGAGCAGCGAGGACGTGCAAGGCGGACAGCTCGGCATGGCTTTTCTCGCCGGCGAGTTCCTGTGCCGATTGGAACGCCTCCTGTAGTTTGAGAGTGAATTGATTGAGATTCATGAAATCGGGGTGGTGGGTGTTAGTGAGTGTGGGGAATCGGTCCTTGTGGGATCGAGCGTGATGCGCTCCCGGGTTTGCGCATTTTGACATTCATTGCAACGTTATGTTCAAAATATGTCGTCCCATCGGTTGCGAACCGTTCCCGGGGGACAGCGGCCGGGCGGAAAGCCCAATAGACCGGGTTGCGAAGACTCCAAAACCGGACCGGTTTTCTCATCGACCGGGTTCCGAGTTTGCGAGAGAATTCACTTTATGTCAGTTCTGCAGCAGATTCTCACCCGGGTTCTTCCGCACCGGATGGCGGAGACAATGCGCTCGGAGACGGAAGAGTGGGGAGATCCGTTGCACTGGCTGCGGAAGGGCGAAGAGCCTGTGGGAGGCGGGAGGAATCCGTTGGGGGAAACGCTCAGTGGGGAGTTTTTCTGCGACAGTGGTTCGCTGTCGCCAGTGCGGCTTGAGTGGCGCGGTGGTGGAGAGGGTGCCTACTCCGGGGAAAGAAGACTGACCGTGCCGACGCGGTGCCGAAATGGGCGGGCGGTCGGTCCCTCCACGAGGTGATGTTGTCCTCCCGGGTGGAAAAGTCCCGGTCCGGCCCGGCCGATCGGGTCAGGATCCTGTTCGAAAGGGGCTCTCGGGATTCGGGATCGGCGACGGTTCCGTCGTCGTTCGTGTCGAGGGCGATGCGGAACGGGATTCCCTACGAGTTCGGTTTCCCGGTTTCTCCGAAAGCTGGATTGGACGGAAAGGGCAGGCGACGGGCAGGGCATTCCTGTCTCTCTCAGGGGATCGGCGAGGAGGAAGCGGTGGGGCAGGCAAGCCCATTGTCCTCCGGCGCTATCCCCATCGCCCGTCGCCTTCAAGGCCGATCGGCCGAAACATTCCCCGCACGGCATTTCGGTACTGCGTGCCTTTCCGGCAAAGAGGTCGTGAATCAAGCGTAAATCGGCAGGAATAGTCTCTTTTTGGTGTTTCAGGGCCGATTTTTTGAGAGGTGGGTCGCAAGAAAATGGGAATTTGGCGGAAAAGGGGCGATTTTTGCATTGCGAAAACGCGGCGATGATCGAGTTTCAAACCGAAAAGCCAATTTTTGACATTATGGCCGCAGCAAAGCAACCGGAAATGGACGGCGCCCAGGCGCTCATCAAGACTCTCGATGAATTGGGAGTGGAATATGTCTTCGGTTATTCGGGAGGGGCCGCCCTTCCGATATTCGACGCCCTCGAGACGGTTGCGACGAACATGAAGTTCGTGCTGACCCGGCACGAGCAGGGAGCGACACACATGGCCGACGGCTATGCCCGGGCGACGGGAAAGCCGGCCGTGGTTCTCGTCACGTCGGGGCCCGGTGCGGGGAACACGATCACGGGTATCATGACCGCCCAGATGGACTCGGTGCCGATGATCATCATCACGGGACAACAGGTGACGTGGATGCTCGGCAAGGATGCTTTTCAGGAAGCCGACATCTTCGGCATCACGATTCCGGTGGTGAAACACAACTACCTGGTTCGGGAAACGAACGAATTGCCTCGCATCGCTCGCGAGGCGCACCACATCGCGACGACGGGCCGTCCCGGTCCGGTATTGGTCGACGTGCCGAAGAACGTGAGTCAGTCTCCGTTCACCGGTGATCTCGACGTCGAGATCGATCTGCCGGGATACAATCCGGAAGCAGCCTATCACTTCGATGTGGATTCGGTCGAGGAGGCGGCGCGACTCATCAACGCGGCGAAAAAGCCGGTGGTACTCGCCGGGCACGGGGCCATGATCGCCGGAGCCGAGAGCGAGCTGATGGAGTTTGCCGAAAAGCGCGGGTGTCCGGTCACGTCGACCCTACTCGGCAAGGGGGTCTTTCCCGAGACCCATCCCTTGTCCCTGGGTATGCTGGGAATGCACGGAACGGCCTACGCCAACAAGGCGATGGTGGAGTGTGATCTCATCTTCAACGTGGGCTCACGATTCGACGACCGGATCATCGGCCAGGCCGACAAGTTCGGCGCGCAGGCCAAGATCATCCATATCGACATCGATCCGTCGGAGATGGGGAAGATGATCAAGCCCGATTTGGGCATCGTCGGCGATGCCAAGGCGGTGTTGACCGCCCTGATTCCGATGGTGGAGAAGGGGGACACGAAGGGCTGGCTCGATCATCTCGACGGCTACCGGAAGAAGTATCCTCTCGCCTACAAGAAGCAGGGAGGGCTGCGCATGCAGCAGGTTCTCGACGAGATCTACGAACTGACCGACGGCGATGCGATCGTGACAACCGACGTGGGGCAGCACCAGATGTGGGCGGCCCAGTTCTACCGGAACGATGCCTCCTGGATGTGGCTCAGCTCCGGGGGCGCGGGCACGATGGGATTCGGATTTCCGGCGGCGATCGGAGCGCAGTTTGCCTGTCCCGACGCGACCGTGATCGCCGTCTGTGGTGACGGGGGATTCCAGATGACTCTCTGCGAGCTCGCCACCGCGGTGATCCACAAGCTCCCGATCAAGATCCTCGTGTTGAACAACCACTACCTCGGCATGGTGCGGCAATGGCAGGAGCTGTTCTTCGACAATCGGGAGAGTGGGGTCGATCTGCTCGGCAACCCGGATTTCGTGAAGCTCGCCGAGGCCTACGGGGCGAAGGGGATCAACATCAAGCGACCCGCCGATGTGCAGAAGAAATTGCAGGAGGCTCTCGATTACAACGAGGGCCCCGTGCTCATCAATGCGGAGTGCGTGAAGACCGACAACGTGTTCCCGATGATTCCGGCCGGTGCCGCGCTCGAGGACATGCTGACCGAGCCCCCGAAGCGCAAGATGGAGAAGCCCGTGGGTTCGACCTGAGAACGGGGGCCCTCTTCACCACGACATCCACACGAATCCAAGAGCTTTCATGAGTCGCACCATTCCCACGACGGACAAGAAACCGAAGCCGCGCCCCGACATCGTCGGCGGACATACCCTGAGCATGTATGTGAACAACAAGCCGGGTGTCCTGATGAGGATCTGCCAGGTGTTCGCGCGCCGTGCCTACAACATCGACTCGCTCGTGGTCTCCCAGGGTCGCGATCCGCGGTTCTCCCGGCTCACTCTCGGGATCAGCGGTGATCCGGCCGGTCTGCCGCAGATTATCCTGCAGTGCGACAAGCTCATCGACGTGATTCACTGCCACGAGCACTTGCCCGCCGATGCGGTGGTCCGGGAGTTGGCGATGATCAAGGTGCACGTCCCGGATGCGGAGAGGCGGACCGAAGTCCTCCAGATCGTGGAGCATTTCGGCGGCAAGACCGTCGACCTGACCGAGCGTTCCATGATCATTCGGATCGAGGGGGCGAGTGACAAGGTCGATGCCGCGATTCGCCTGCTCGGAAACTACGAGATCATCGAGACGGTGCGGACCGGGAAGGTGGTCATGGCCCGGGGTGAACAGGGGACCTGACCGGTTCCGCGCCGGCCGCGAAAGCTTTCCGTGTTCGGGCTATGCGATCCCCAAGGGGATTTTTCCGTGGAGTGGGACGTCCGATTTTCTCGAAGGCTGCGCTCCGTCACAATCACGTTGACGCCCCGAACTCGCTCCGCTAAGACACTTCCCCTCGAACGACCATGAGCGACGTCCCTTCATTTTTTGCCGGCCTCGACATAGGCGGAACCACGATCAAGTCTATTCTTGTCGATGAGCGCGGCGAGACAGCGGGCGACATGGTGGAGGTGCGCAGCCATGTGAAGGACGGGTATGAGGCGACTTTCGGCCAACTCGACGCCGCCATGGATGCCCTGGCCCAGGGAGCGGGGATCGACAGGAAATTGATCCGCGGGATCGGCCTCGACGTTCCCGCGCCGTCGAGCGACGGGGTGATCTGGGGAAAGGCGAACCTGGCGGAAGACTGGGTCGGCTGCGATATCCGGGACCGGTTTTCCGCCCGGGCGGGCGTTCCCGTTCACATGACGAACGATGGCAATGCGGCCGCGGTCGGGGAATACGCGATGCGGCGAAAGCACGTCGGAGGTCTCCTCTTCGTCGCACCCGGTACCGGCCTGGGCGGAGGTCTCGTGCTGCCGGGAGGACGGGCCTACGAGGGGGCGAACGGTCTCGCTCTCGAAGTGGGCCACGTGACGGTGCCCTTCACCGAACCCGACGGGGAGTTGCCGGAGTGTTCCTGCGGACTGCGGGGTTGCCTCGAGGCGTGGGTTTCCCTCGTCGCCCTGAGGCGGCGACTGCGCATCGAACTCGAGTCGGAGGAATGGCGCGACCATGCGCTGGCGAAGGACCCGGCCCCGATCGAGGAGAAGGCCTTCCGGCTGCGGGACCTCGCCTCGGAGGGTGACCCGCTCGCGAACAAGCTTTTCGAGCAGCAGGCGATGATTCTCGGCTACGGCCTCGCTGACCTCGTGCGCGTATTCGATCCCGGTCTGGTCGTCATCGGGGGGGGGCTCGCCGAAGCGGACTTTCGCGACAAGTATCTCGAGTGGGTCCTGACGGGATTCGACAAGCGAGCCTGGGCGGTCTACCGGCACAGCCCGCTCGAAGCCGAAAAGGTGACGACCCACTTCGAATGGGCGATCGGGGGTGATTCGGCCGCGGCCCTGGGAATGGCTTTCACCGCCCGCGAGATGTTCCGGTGACGGCGTAGAGGGCGAGGAGCCCGTCCGGTCACTCCGGTGAAAAGTAGCCACCGATGCGCGGCGCCAATTCGAGGCCTCGCCGTTGGCTCCGGTGAAACAGTTTCCGCGCCTCGCCACGGCGATCGAATTCGTTCACGAGCAGATCGATGGCGCCCTCGTAGGCCCGTGCCTCGTCGGGGTAGTGGCGGATGATGGATCGAAATTCCTCGAGAGCTTCCGCGTGGCGCTGTTCGGCGAGATAGAAGTCGGCGAGCTTCCAGCTCAGGGCCGGTTTCCGAAAGTGGCCGCCCGGCGAGAAGATCGAATCGATCAGAAGCATGAAGGGCCTCGTGGCGATGCGGAAGATGTCGACCCAGATTAGGGCGGCTCCCACGACGAAGGCGAGCCCACCGCCGGCAAGTCGTGTCGGATCCAGGGTCTCGTAACCGGTGCGCCCGAGCCAGGTGGCGAGGAAGAAACAGGCGATCGCCACACCCCAGCGGAGCACTGTGCGCAGGGTCCTCATGTCCGGGAAGTCTACCCCGAAGAAGGGGGGCTTTTCAAAGAAATCCGGCGCAGGCTTCGCTTTACACGGCAGCGTCGATTCGTTTCACTGCAGCCGTGAAAACGAAACAGAGAAAGCGAATTGCTCTCGTGACGGGGGTGGGTATCGGGATGGCGCTCGCATTGACCGGGGCGAAGAAAGCCGAGGTGCCGGTGTGGACGGATCCGGACGAGGCTTTCACGGAGCACCCGGGTTTCGCGATCCAGGGAGAATATGTGCGAGGAGGCGACGCGCCCGCGGGACGCCAGGTCGCGGCGAAGGAAGAGGGATTCGTGGTTCTCACCTACCCGGGCGGACTTCCCGGTGAGGGGTGGGACGGCGGTGATCTGAAGTCCGAGGTCGTTTCGGACGAGGAGATCGCGGAGAGGCTCGCGGGGTGGGAGAAGGTCGAGCGAAAGAGCCCGACGCTGGGAGCGAAACCGCCGGAGGGCGCGGTCGTCCTTTTCTCCGGAGAGCCCGCCGACACGGTCGAGGGCGAGGTGAAGGACGAATTGCTGTGGGCCGGGTCGCAGACGACGGTGCCGCTGCGGGACTTTCACCTGCACCTGGAATTTCGCCTCCCCTACAAACCCGGCCGGAATCCGGGAAGCCAGGACCGCGGGAACAGTGGTGTCTACCTGTTCAACAACTACGAGTGCCAGGTGCTGGACTCGTTTGCCCTCGATTTTGACGAGGAGAACAATGCGATCACGCCGGAATCGAGAAACACGCAGTGGTGCGCCAGTTTCTACAAGATGAAAATTCCGGATGTGCCGATGTCCCTGCCTCCGCTGGCATGGCAGACCTACGACATCGATTTTCGGGCGCCCCGGTTCGTGGATGGCGAGAAGACGGAGAATGCCCGGATCACGGTGCGGCACAACGGCGTGGTCGTGCACGACGACGTGGAGATGGAGACGGGAACGGGGGCCGGCGGCAAGCGCCCCGAGAAACCCGAAGGCCTCATCTATTTCCAGGGGCACGGCAACCCGGTCGCTTTCCGCAACATCTGGGCCGTGCCGCAGGAGAGCGTGAGCGAGTGAAAGAAGTCAGCCGGCGAATCCCGGGGGAGGAGCCGAGTGATTTTCGACTTGGGCCGCATCGGGTCTCTCACTCTCCCTGTGCTTGAGTACGAAGCGAAGCTCGGACGACATTCTTTCCGCCGTGTAGGGCTTCGGGAGAATACCGGCGAAACCGTATTCGAGCGCGGCGGCCCGCGCGTTGTGCTCCAGGTAGCCGCTGCTCACGATGACGCGGACACGCGGATCGATCTGCTTGTTCAGGATCGTCGTCTCGAGTCCCGAGATCCCTCCGGGGAGAGCGAGATCCATGATGATGAGTGAGAAGGGACGCCTGTCCTGCGATGCTGCCCGGAAGACCTCGATGGCCTCTTCGCCACTGCCCACGGCATGGGGGTGGTGGCCGAGCTTCTTCAGGATGGTCGAGGCCAGGACCTGCATGGCCTGTTCATCGTCTACGACCAGGATGCGACAGGCCCCGAGGGCGTGGTCCCCGTGGCCGTGTTGGTGCGGTGCGGATGTGGTCATGTCATGCTGTGTGTTCAGAATGCGGTGTAGCTCACTTTCTTGATCTCGTCCATCGTCGTGTTGCCTTCGAGGACATGGGTCAAACCCTCCTGGTAGAGGGTCTGAAAGCCGGTTTTCAGAGCCGCTTTGCGGAGCTCGGCCTGGGGTGCCTGGCGCTCGATCAGGTCACCCACCTCGGAGTTGACCTCGAACATCTCCATCAGCGCGACCCGGCCCTGGTAGCCGGTGCCCTGGCACTCGGGACAACCGGTCGCCTTGAAGATGAGGTCGCTCTCTCCGCCGATGCGAATGCCCTGGCGATGAAAGATTTCCCTGACTTCATCGCCCGGGGTGACCGGGCGCTTGCAGTAGTTGCAGAGTCGCCGGACGAGACGCTGGGCCTGGGACAGGGCGAGCGAGTCGGCGACGAGATGCGGCTCGACTCCCATCGAGAGAAGACGGGAGATTGCACGGAGAGAGTCGTTGGCGTGCAGGGTCGTGAGGACGAGGTGCCCGGTGAGGGATGCGTTGATGGCGGATGTGGCCGTCTCCTCGTCGCGACACTCACCGATGAGGATCACGTCGGGATCGGACCGCAGGAGTGACCGCAGCCCGTTGGCAAAGGTGAGCCCGTGGGTGGGATCGGTCTGTGTCTGGTTGATTCCCTCGATCTCGTATTCGATCGGATCCTCGATCGTGTGGATGTTGATGCCCTCGTCGTTGACGCTGTTGATCAGCGCATAAAGCGTGGTCGTTTTTCCCGAGCCGGTGGGCCCGGTGATCAGGACGAGGCCCTGGTCGCGGGACATGACCCGCTTGATGATCGTGTTCTGGCGCTTCGACAGGTTCAGCTGGGACAGCTCCTTGAGTCCGTCCTGCTTGTCGAGGAATCGCATGATCACTTTCTGCAACTCCCGGCGACAGGGCACGGCGGCGACCCGCACGTCGATCCGGCGCTGCCCGATCGCCATGGCGAAACGCCCGTCGAGCGCCTCCTGCCGGGTCTGGGCCATGTTCGAGTAGTTCTTGACCAGCGCGATGAATCTCTGCGTCATCTCCTCCGGGGCCGTGTAGATCGTGCGGAGCTTGCCGTCGATCCGGGCCCGGAAGCGGGCGACGTTGTAGTATTTCTCGAGGTGCAGGCCGGAGGCACGGGCAGAGACCGCGGTGTAGAGCACCCAGTGGATCAGCTCCTCCGCGGTATGGTTGAGGTTTCGAGGATTGACCTCCGCGACGTCCTCGGGAACGATCTCGACGAGGTTCTCCGAGTCCGAGATCGTGAGGGTGCTCGTCTCGACCTCGATCCCGGCATTCCCGACGCTGGCGGATGCGCTCCGGCTGATCGCGGACCGGATCGCCTTCTCGTCCGCCAGCACGGTGACGAATTCGACGGGCTCGTTCCCCTGGGAGAGCCACTCGTCCTCGAAGGCGTAGTTGTTGTCGTGAGCGGAGAGCAGGTAGATGCGCCGTTCTCCGATATAGAGCGGGTAGACGGCATGCTTCTCCAGCATGGGCGTGGGAAAGGTTTCCTGCCGGGGCGCTTCCTCGGGATTGAAGCAGAGAAGCGACGGACCGTCGATCAGGTAGCGGAGCGCCACACCGAGCGAGGGCATGATGGCGTTGTACCCGGCCATATCGACATAGCCGGTCTTTTCGAGCGCCTCGCCGTAGTGCATGCGCAGATGCTCCTCGTCGGCGCCGTCAAAAGGGATAGTGGGAGAGAAGCCAGTTGAATGCCTCTTCGTAGTCGCCGGTTTCGAGATCCGGCGCCTGGAGGCCCTCGAGCGAGTTTTCCCGGGGGAGGGGAGAGTTCGAGAGGCGCATCACGAGATCCTTGAGGATCTGCGCGTACTGCTCCTCGGAGATGGCGATGCGCACCGCGAAGGGCTCGGGAACGCCCCACATGTCCTCGGTCTTCGGCGCATGGTGAGCGAAGACGAGAAGCGGTCCGAGAGTTGTGATGGGGAGCCAGGGCTTGTCGACGCGAGGAAAACGCCCGAGACGCCGGAGCACGCCCTCCGCATCGACGGAGCAGTTGGCGCGGGGCAGATCGACGGGAGCGATCCCGAATTGTACGGCGTTGCCCTCGAGCGAGAGGAGTCCCGCACCGAGCGGGGTAGCAATCGGGGTGGTTTCGCCACGCGAGTCAGGTTCCGGAGATCCGGCCGGGTTGGGCGGGGAAACGGAGGAGGAAGAGAGTATCGGTGATTCTGTCAGTTGCGACATCGGAACGGGGGAGGAGGGGGAGTCGGAGGGAAATCGGGGTGAGGGATAGAGAGGGATCAGGGGTACCCCACCGGTTTGAAATCGTCGGGATGAATGTAGGACGTTCCCAGGTCCGATCCGTCGAACGCCACGCGGAGTCCGGTTCCGGCCTCTCCGGGTTCGATCATCCGCCACGCGCGGCCCGTCCACTCGATGCGGTAGTCTTCGCTGCTGGAAGAGGAGGAAGGAATCCAGTCCCTTCGCATGAACGGTCCTTTCGGATGCAATTCGAACTGGTTCGGATCCGTGCCGCCCTCACGCCACTGGAGGGTGCGGAGAACCGCGAACTCGTCATCGGCGCTCGAAGGGTCGGCGGCGAGGGCGAGGTCCCACTGGGCGTGGCCGAACTCCCGGGTCGCCTTGTTCAGCGTTTCGACGACATTCTCGACGACAGTTTCGCGGGAGTTTCCGACGACGTTTCCGATACTGGGAAAGGCGATCGCCGCGACGACCCCGATCACGGCGACGGTGATGATCATCTCGACCAGGGAAATTCCCCGTTGGCGATGGTTGCGGGACACGTTCATGCGGGGCGATGGAGACCGGATTCAGTAGGCAACGCCGGTGCTCGTGCCGGTGTTGGTGAAGTGGGGGCGTAAACGGAGCCAGTCTCGAAGCGTTTTTATTGAAGCTGCCGGAGGCAGGTGATTTCGAGGATAGGGCGGGGTCCCTGAAAAGGCGAAGCCTTTTTAGGCCGCCCTGG